>Ga0302319_10013606_pt1 | contig 15255 bp, 13 predicted proteins | sample Bog_T0_2_FD_203319 | JGI IMG/M metagenome (GOLD analysis project Ga0302319, IMG submission 203319) | Peat permafrost microbial communities from Stordalen Mire near Abisko, Sweden - Bog_T0_2 | ecosystem: Environmental > Terrestrial > Soil > Wetlands > Peat | place: Sweden: Abisko, Stordalen Mire... | reverse complement strand
CCTCCGGCTTCTTTCAGCCACCGTCTCACGACCGCTGCCTTGCCGTTTGGCTACGGTTAACTCCCATCGTTTCCGATCAGCTCCTTTCATCTGATTAGTTCATGTTCATGCCAAGCACACGAGCGCAAGCCTCCGGCTTGCCGTCGAACGCTCTCAAGCTGCAAGCTTGCACTCCCGTCTTCATGCGGCATATATGCTTCAGCCCCATTCAATTTTTGACTTTTTAGACGCCCTCTTAGCGCCCTTAGCGGTTACTTCCTAAATCCTAAGCCGAGTCTTAGAGACAATTTGACCAATCAAAAAATCTTAAAACTCAAATAATCTTACTTCCTAAATTCACAATGTCCGCCACACCCCATCTCATCGCACGAAACCTCAAGCGCTCCTTCCGCCTCGGCTCCGCCACCATCGAAGTCCTCCGCGGCATCGACATCGACATCTTCCCCGGCGAATCCGTCTTTCTGGTCGGCGCATCGGGCGCAGGCAAGACAACGCTGCTCTACACGCTCGCCGGGCTCGAGCGCCCGGAATCCGGCACTGTGGAGTTCGAAGGCTGGCAGCTCTACCAGGGCAGCGAGACGGCGATCGCAAAGATGCGCAACAGCCGCGTGGGCTTCGTCTTCCAGGGCTACTTTTTATTGCCGGAACTGACCGCGCTGGAAAACGTGACGCTCCCTTCCATGATCGGCGGCAAGGCGCGCCCCGGGGATGCGAAGGCGGCGCTCGATCAAGTGGGACTCGCGCATCGCATGAACCACCTCCCCTCGGAATTATCCGGCGGCGAGCAGCAGCGCGTGGCGATTGCGCGGGCGGTGATCAACAATCCCTCCATTATTTTCGCCGATGAACCGACCGGCAATCTCGACTCGAAAACGGGCGATGGAATCATGGATTTGCTGCTTGCGTTGGCTCGCGAAAAAAAGAAAACATTGGTCGTCGTCACGCACGATGCATTGCTGGCAGGCCGCGGCGACCGCAGGCTTGAAATTCAGGACGGGGTGCTGAAGGTCTGACCACGACGACAGGAAATACTTTTTAAAATGAAAATCTATATCGACGGCACATTTTACGCAGAGGGGGAAGCGAAGGTTTCCGTGTTTGACCACGGCCTGCTCTATGGCGACGGCGTGTTCGAGGGCATCCGGTTTTACAACGACCGCGTCTTCAAGCTGCCGGAACACATCGACCGCCTCTACGATTCCGCGCAGGCCATCTGCCTGACAATCCCGTTGAGCAGGGAGGAGATGACACAGGCCCTTTTGGAAACTGTGCGGCAGAATCAACTGCACGACGGCTACATCCGCCTCATCGTGACCCGCGGCGTTGGCAACCTCGGCCTGAGCCCCGATCGTTGTAAAACACCCACCGTCATCATCATCGCATCGACCATCGCCCTTTACCCGGAGGAGTTGTACAAGCGCGGCCTGGACGTGATCACTTGCGGCACGCGTCGCGTCGCGCCAGGCGCCTTGAGTTCCGCGATCAAGTCGCTGAATTACCTCAACAACATCATGGCAAAGATCGAGGCGAACCAGGCGGGCGCCGGCGAAGGCTTGATGTTGAACGAGCAGGGCTACGTGGCGGAGTGCACGGGCGACAATGTCTTCGTGATCAAGCGCGGCGAAATATTCACGCCGCCAATCAGCGCGGGAGGCCTTCGCGGCATCACCCGCGCCGTGATCTTTGATATTGCCGCGGATCTCGGGGTGAAAATCAGCGAGCCGGAACTCACGCGCTACGATATCTACGTTGCGGACGAATGTTTCCTCACCGGCACCGCTGCCGAGGTCATCCCGGTGGTCAAGCTGGACAGCCGGTCAATCGGCGGTGGCAAGCCCGGCCCGATCACCGCGAAATTCATTGCAAAGTTCCATGAAGTGACGCAAGTGGACGGCACGCCGATTTATGTCTAAATAATGGAGAAAGCAGGTTGCATACTACAGGTTGCAAATTTATACTGATAAATAAATGGTCTGCGACGTTTGCAAAACTAATCAAGCGACGGTGTTCCTGACACAGATTGTGGATGGAAAAATGCAGAAGGTTAATCTCTGCGAATCGTGCTCCAAGGAGAAAGGCGTAACCGATCCCACCGGCTTCGCCCTGGCCGATCTTTTGCTCGGGCTCGGCGCCGCCCAGGAGATCGAAAAGAGCGGCACTTTGCAAAAATGCCCCGCGTGCGGTTTCAGCCAGGCGGACTTCAAAAAAACCGGCCGGCTCGGCTGCTCGCTTTGCTACGACACATTTTCCGAGGGATTGAATTCCCTGCTCAAGGCCATGCACAAAGGCACTTCGCACGTGGGCAAGGTCCCGGCGCGGCTCATGGAAAGCCTGCAGTTTGACGCCACGATGAAAACCTTGCAGAAGGAATTGGACAAGGCGGTCGGGCAGGAAAATTACGAAACAGCAGCCGATATCCGCGACCAGATCAAGCATCTCGAAAAGAAAACGGGGTCCAATCCGTGAAGCTTTCGAATGCTTTTTTTAACTCCGGCGAATGGCTCAAGGGTGACGGACCGCATAATCAGATAGTCATCAGCAGCCGTGTCAGGCTTGCGCGCAATTTGAAAAGCCGTTCCTTCCCCGGCTGGGCGAAAAAGGCGGAACGCCTCCAGATCCTCGAGGAGATCAAGCCGCGCGTGGAATCCCTTCCCGAGATGCAGGACGCGTTTTCGGAATATCTGCAGGATCTCACCGCGCTGGAGAAACAGGTGCTGGTCGAGCGCCACCTCATCAGCCGCGAGCACGCCGCCAAGAGCATCGGCAGCGCCGTGGTGATGAACCGCAAGCAGACGCTCAGCATCATGATCAACGAGGAGGATCATCTCCGCATGCAGGCGATCCGCTCGGGCCTCCAGCTCAAGAATGTTTTCAAGATGATCGACAAGGTGGACAGCGCGCTCGAGGCAAAGCTCGATTTCGCCTTTCACCCGCGCCTCGGCTATCTCACAGCCTGCCCCAGCAATGTCGGCACGGGCATGCGCGCCTCGGCGATGGTGCATCTCCCCGCGCTGGTTCTCAGCGAGCAGATCAACCAGATCGTGCAGGCCGTGAACAAAATCGGCCTGGCCGTGCGCGGTCTCTACGGCGAAGGCACCGAGGCGATGGGAAACCTCTTCCAGGTCTCGAACCAGATCACGCTCGGCGAGCGCGAGGATGAAATGATCAGCCGCCTGAACAAGGTGATCGAGCAGGTCATCGAGCATGAGCAGAATGCCCGCAAGATGCTTCTCAACAAAAGGCCCGCTACCCTGCTCGACCAGATCGGTCGCGGCTACGGCATCCTCACCCACGCGTATTCGATGACGTCGAAGGAGGCCCTCAATTTGCTTTCGTTCATGAAGCTCGGTATTGACCTCGAACTCTTTCCCGCCGACTGTCAGATGGCCGTCGATGAACTCTTCATGGAAACGCAACCTGCGCACTTGCAAAAGGGCACGCAGCAAAAGCTCGCGGCGGAGGAGCGTGACTCGCTCCGGGCAGAGATTATACGTGATAAGTTGAAATCGTTCCCAAAACCTGATATTACTAAGGTGGAAGGGACAGGTTCGGTTACCGAAGATCAAAAAAATGATGAATAACTTTACTCCGAGAGCGCAACAGGTCCTGGCACTTGCCCGCAAGGAAGCCGACCGGTTCAATCACAACTATGTCGGTACCGAGCATCTGCTCCTTGGCTTGATCAAGCTCGGTCAGGGCGTGGCTGTGAATGTGTTGCAAAAAATGGGGCTCGATCTCGAGACCGTCCGCATGGAAGTCGAGAAACAGGTCGGCTCCGGCCCGGAAACAAAAATGGCCGGAAACATTCCCTATACTCCGCGCGTAAAGAAAGTGCTCGCGCTGGCCGGCAAGGAAGCGAAATCACTGAACCATTCCTATGTGGGCACGGAGCACATCCTCCTCGGTCTTCTCCGCGAAGGTGAAGGCGTGGCGGCACGCGTATTGAAGAATTTGGAAGTCGATATCGAACGCACCCGCAACGAAATCCTGAAGGAACTCGATCCGAATTTCACTCCTCCGGAAGTGGAGCAGGAGCAGCAGTCCTCCCAGGAGCAGGGTGGTAGCAAAAAAGACGTCAAGACCCCTGCTCTGCGCGCATTTGGCCGCGACCTCACCGAGCTGGCCCGTAAAGGCGAGCTCGATCCCGTGATTGGCCGCAAAAACGAAATCGAGCGCGTCATCCAGATCCTCTGCCGCCGCACCAAGAACAATCCGGTGCTGCTCGGCGAAGCTGGCGTCGGCAAGACTGCGATCGTCGAAGGACTCGCGGAGGAAATTGCCGGGGGCAATGTCCCGGAACTGTTGCGCGACAAAAAGGTCATCACCCTCGACCTCGCGCTCATGGTTGCGGGCACGAAATACCGCGGCCAGTTCGAGGAGCGCATCAAGGCGGTCATGGATGAAATCCGCCGCTCAAAGAACGTCATTCTTTTCATCGACGAGTTGCACACCATAGTCGGGGCTGGAAGCGCGGAAGGCGCCATGGATGCTTCGAACATCATCAAGCCCGCCCTCAGCCGGGGCGAGTTGCAATGCGTCGGGGCGACCACGCTCAACGAATACCGCAAATACATCGAGAAGGACGCGGCGCTCGAGCGTCGTTTCCAGAGCGTGAAAGTCGAGGCTCCGACCGTCGAGGAAGCCATCCAGATTCTGAAGGGCCTGAAACCAAAATACGAGGCGCACCACAAGGCGCGTTTCACGGACGAAGGCCTCGAGGCTGCCGTGAAGCTTTCCGAGCGTTATCTCACAGGCCGGTTCCTGCCGGACAAGGCGATCGACGTGATGGATGAGGCCGGTTCCCGCGCCCGCATCAGCACGATGACACGTCCGCCGGATGTGAAGGAAATCGAGAAGGAGATCGAGGACATCCGCAATGAAAAGGAAGGCGCAATCAAGGCGCAGGATTTTGAAAAGGCAGCCGCCCTCCGCGACACGGAGAAACAGGCGAAGGACAAGCTCGAGAAAATCCTCACGGAATGGCGCGAACAGCGCGAGGAGAAGGAAGTCGTTGTCACTGAGGATGATATGATGCATATCGTCTCCAAGTGGACTGGCGTGCCTCTGAACCGCATGGAGCAGAAGGAAACCCAGAAGCTCCTCAGCATGGAGAACGAACTCCGCAGTCGCGTCATCGGTCAGGACGAGGCGGTCATCGCCATCAGCAAGGCGCTCCGCCGCTCGCGTGCCGATTTGAAAGATCCCCGCCGCCCGATCGGCTCATTCATTTTCCTGGGCCCCACGGGCGTAGGCAAATCATTCCTCGCGCAGACCCTTGCCGAGTTCATGTTCGGCGATCGCGATGCGTTGATCCAGATCGACATGTCGGAATACATGGAGAAGTTCACCGCCTCCCGCCTCATCGGCTCGCCTCCAGGTTACGTGGGATACGAGGAAGGCGGACAGCTTTCCGAGGCAGTGCGCCGCAGGCCGTACTCGGTCGTGCTGTTCGACGAAATCGAAAAAGCCCACCCCGATGTGATGCACCTGCTCCTCCAGATTCTGGAGGAAGGCAAGGTCACCGATTCGCTCGGTCGCAAGATCGATTTCCGGAATACGATCATCATCATGACGTCCAACATCGGCGCTGAACTGATCAAAAAATCCAGCGTCATGGGATTCGGTGCCGCCGTCCGCGATGAGCACAACTACGATGTGATGAAGGAGAAAATCCTCGATGAAGCCAAGCGCGTGCTGAAGCCCGAGTTCGTCAACCGCCTGGATGACCTCATCGTTTTCCACACGCTCACGAAGCCCGACCTCATCCGCATCGTCGATCTCGAAGTCTCCAAGGTCAAGGCACGCATCAAGGCCAAGGAAGTTTCGATCACGCTGGACGAGAAGGCCCACGAGTTCCTCATCGAAAAGGGTTACGACCCCACCTATGGTGCACGCCCAATGCGCCGCGCCGTGGAGCGTTACCTCGAGGATCCGATGGCTGAGGAACTCCTGCGCGGAAACATCAAGCCCGGCGACGTGGTCAATGTCACCGTGGAAAATGGCAAGCTCATTTTCCAGGCGCCTACCGAGTCCGCCCCGGCGAACGCCAGTTGATTCCTCATGGAATCAAAGTCCGCTTCCGGCGTGCAACCACCGGTGGATTTGCACGCGCTTCGTCGCGAGTACATCGGGCAAGGTCTGGATAGGGACGATCTCGACCCCGATCCCTTTGCGCAATTTTCAAAGTGGATGGGGGAAGCCGTCGCATCCGGCTTGCCCGAGCCTAACGCCATGACCCTCGCCACCGTCGCCACCGATGGCGGCCCCGCCCAGCGCGTCGTGCTGTTGAAGACCTACGACGAAAAAGGCTTCTGCTTCTTCACGAATTACGAAAGTGCCAAGGCCGCGCAGATGGCCGCAAATCCCCGCGTGTCGCTCCACTTTTTCTGGGAGCCTCTCGCCCGCCAGATCAGCATCCGCGGCACCGTCGGGAAAGTCTCCTCTGCGGAATCGCTCGCCTATTTTCTGCGTCGTCCCCGGGGCAGCCAGCTTGGCGCATGGGCTTCGCCGCAAAGCCGGATCATCACCACCCGCGGTTTCCTGGAATCGAAACTGGCCGAGATGAAGGAAAAATTCGGCAACGGCGGGATCCCCCTCCCCTCGTTCTGGGGCGGCTACCGCGTGGTTCCGGATTCGTTCGAGTATTGGCAGGGTGGCGGCGACCGCCTGCACGACCGCTTCCTTTACTTGCGGGAATCATCCACGCAGCCATGGAATATCACCCGGCTTGCGCCTTGATTGTAGCAACGGCCCTGTGGGCCGTTTCCCAATTTAGCGGAGACCGTGATGATGGTGGCCGAAGTAGTGACTCCAGACAAGCGCAAGAACGAACACGCCGAGTGTGAAGACCACGCACAATACGGCAGTCCTCATTCCATGCCATTGCGTCTTCCAGAGCTTTGGCATCCTTAAATGGTGACTGCGTCCCGTGATCTTCACCGAGGCCGGATTGTCAAGTTCCGCCTTCATCTCCGCGGCGGTGGCATAGCGCCTCTGCGGTTCACGCTCCATGGCGTGCAGGATGATCTCTTCGATTTCCGGCGGAATCTCCGGATTGCGTTTTCTGGGAGCCATCGGATCTCCGGTAAGGCGCGAGTTCATCACGATGAACGGATTCGGCCCTTCAAACGGAACATGGCCCGTCGTCATTTCATAAAGCATTGCACCCAGCGAGTAGATGTCGGTGCGCGAGTCCCCCCGCCTTCCCTTCACCTGCTCGGGCGCCATGTAGTCCGGCGTCCCCATCGTGCTGGTCAGGCCCGCAAACGTGAGCCGGCGGGCCTCCATCGATTTTGCAATGCCGAAGTCCATGATCCTCAGCGTCCCGTCCTTGCAGATCATCACATTCTGCGGCTTGAGATCGCGATGGACGATTTTTTGCTCGTGCATGTACGAAAGCGCATCACAAATCCTGCTTGCGATCTGCACCGCATCGGCCACCGGAAACGGCCTCACATCGTTCATCGTGTCGGCGATCGTCTTGCCCTCCAGGTATTCCATCGCGATGTAAGGCCGGCTCTGGTCGCCCACCTCGATGAAACGCAGGATGTTCGGGTGATGCAGCGCCTTGCCGATCTCCGCCTCGCGCTGGAACCGGGAGAAAAATCCGACATCCGCTTCGAATTGCAGATGCGGGATTTTGACCGCGATAATCTCGCCATTGTGCATATCCCTCGCCTTGAAAATGGAGGCCATGCCGCTGCGGCTGATCACCTGCTCGATCTCGAAGCGATGGTCCAGGGTTTGTCCCGGCAGTATTTCGTGGTTCACGGTTTTTGATTGGGTTGGAGTTTGTAATATGGAAAGCGGCTTGTAAAATTTGGGTTCCTCGAGCTGGTCCACCTGCGTCACCCGCACCGAGAGATTGTCATCCGTGCCGCGGCGTTCGGCGAGCGAAATGAGATAAGGGCAGATCTCGTTCAGGTTCAGGCGGTCCACCCCCTCGCTCAGTTCCCCGTCGTTCATAAAACAGTAAAGACCGTCCGTGCATTGCACGATGCGGTCATGTTTCATGAGTTTGATTTCCTTGAAATCACAGCTGATGATCGGCTCGTGGCCCACGCTCTTCGTCAGCATCGATCGCATGGTGCTCGCCCGCGCCTCGTGCTCGGTGATCAGGCGCATCTTGATCTGCATGCCTGTGTAGGAGTGGTCGTTCGTGAGTTGCTTGATTGTTTCCGCTCTCACCAGGTAGGTGCGCGTATCCCCCACATGTCCGATCGACAGGATTTTGTTGCGGAAGATGCAGATGTTGAGCGTGGTCGCCATCCGCTTCGCCTTGCTGTTATTCTCGCCGGAGTCGTAGAGCCCGATGTTGGCGGCGTCGAAGATCTCCTTCATCAGCTTCTTCATGGGAAGCGCCAGATCGGCTTCACGGAATTTCTTCAACGCGATATCCACGGCCATGCGGCTGGCCACCTGGCCGTTGCCATGCCCGCCCACGCCATCGGCGACTATGGAGATGCAGCCGCGCATCTGGCGCTCCTCTTCATCTTCAGGTCGCCAGAATGCTATGGTATCCTCATTGATTTTCCTGATCGGCCCTGGTGATGACGACGCAACAGACGTGACTTTCATGCTTGGTAGCGGGACTCTTTACAAGAGTGACAAATCAAAGGAAAGGACAACATCACACTTCCGCCTTTTGCTTTTGGACTTTCGCCTTTTCTTAAATCGCCTTTTCGCCCACATCTCCAGTGCGAATTCTTACCGATTCCTCCACGGGTGAGACAAATATCTTGCCGTCACCAATCTTCCCCGTCCTTGCAGTCTTCGCGATTACCATCGTGGCGATCAACACCTGCGAATCCGGCAGCACCAGTTCGATCTTCAGCTTCGGCATGAAATCCACCTTGTATTCCGTGCCGCGATAAATCTCGTTTTTCCCTTTTTGCCTCCCGCATCCCTTCACTTCGCTGATGGTCATCCCATCCACACCTATTTCCCCGAGCGCCTCCTTTACCTCCTCAAGCTTGTACGGTTTGATGATTGCCTCTATTTTTTTCATTTTTAAAATCGTCCGGTCATGAGCGCAAATGGCTTTGAATTTTTGCAAAGAAAAGACGGCCACACCATTTTTCAGATGTGACCGCCTCCCCTGTTTGCCTAATCCGGCTTGCTAGCCAGGATTATTAGTTCATTTGTTATGCCTTTGAAGGAGCTTCCATGAAGATCGGTTTGTCCCTCTTCTTGCTGGCCATCGTGAAGTAGATCACTCCGTAGATGCCCCATACCGCTGCCACGCCGAGCGCCCAGTAAGGTTCCTGCCAGCTCATGCCTGCCACGAATTTCGGTCCCACGATGTAAAACAACATGCAGGCCAGGTTCGCCAGGGCTCCGAATACCGGGATGAAGATATGCTTGAACCCGTGGAACGTCTTGTGTTCGACAAATGCCACGATCGTCACAATGCAGGTGACCATATAGAGCATGAACGTTCCGAAATTGCTGATCAGTGTGATGATGAGCAATGTGTTCGGCCATGCCACATACTTGTCCGGCGAGAAGATGCCGAACGCGTACCAGATGCTGTGTGCGTACTTCGCATCCAGCGGCGCAGGTGCCGTGGACTGGTCGCCCAGGTAGAGGGATACCGTGATTATTCCGATGATCGCGGACAACACCGCGAGCACCCAGATCGCGCGCGCTGGCGCTCCGGTCTTGCCGTGCAGGATGCCGAAGTGCGCTCCCACTTCCTCGTCGCGGCCCATCGCATAAGTCACCCGGGCGCCCGTGTTCATGCACGAGAGCGTCGTTCCGATCAGCGCCAGGAATACCGTGAACGCTTGGATGAGCATGAACCATCTGCCAGCCGAATAGCTGCCAAACAGCCATGAACCCGTCAGCACCATCATGTCTCCGAGCGGTGCGCCCGAGGCGCCCGCATTCCCTTGCGTATAACCGTTGTGCAGCAGGTAGTTCGCCGCAAAATACTCAAACAGGTAGCAGATCGCTCCCTGGATGATCAGCGAGAGCAGGATCGCGCGGGGCACATCCTTCTTCGCATCCTTCGCTTCTTCACCCATTGCTGTTACGGATTCAAACCCTACAAGGATCAGAATCGCAACGCACGCCTGGATGAACATGTAGCTCAAACTGTGCGGTGCAACCACCGATAGGGCTGATGTATGGAAATTGAAGGTGGCCGGATCCTGTGCATTGGTCGTGGCTCCGGGCGTCGGGCTCAAGGTGCCCTGTCCGCTCATTGCATCTTCAGGCTTGTAGCTCACCGTGAATGGCACCGGGATTGCCTTGCCATCCTTGTCCACCACTTCCTTGCCCTTGTCGTCAACTTGGAAGAGCGGGTACGGATCGCCCACGCCTACTCCCAAGGCGGTGAGTGATGCGAGAGAAGGTGCATCGGTGTTCTTGGTCTTGTCGAGGTCGTCAGCTACCACCTGGCGGTCCTGCTGCTTGATTGCAGGTACTGGCTTGCCATCCTTGTCGTTCACAACCTTGCCCTTGTCGTCCACTTGGAATTTCGGCGAATTGTCAGCCCATGCATCAGGCACTGGCTGGTTCTTGTCGTCCAGCGTGTTTGTCTGCGCAACTTGATACTGGACTGCAGTGCCATTCGACAAATGCCAGCCCACGGAATCCTGCTTGTGCGAGACGCGGTATCCGATCGCGATCACCGAGAACACGATCAACGCCGTGATCTGGATGATGTTCACCGCCACGTTCACTCCCGTCGATCCGGTCACACCGCGCGAGGCGATCCACGCCACGAAGAATGAGAACACGACGCAAAAGATGCACATGAACGTCGGGCTGTTGTAGTTGGGGGCAAAAGTATCAGGCCAGAACTGGTTGAGAAGATATCCCCCCAGGATCGCTGTCACACCCACCATGCATCCGGGATACACCCAGTAATACAAGTGGCTCGCCCAGCCAGTGAAGAATTTCGCGATACGCGCAAATTTATAGGCTTTGGTTTTGGAGAGGAACGCCTGCTCTGCATACAGGTAGGACGATCCTGCTCCCGGATAGATTTTCGACAATTCCGCGTAACTGTAGGCCGTGGCCAGACAGAGCAGAAGTGCGCCTACGATGCCAAACCACATGGACATACCGGCCAGTGGTGCTCCGTAGAGCGATTGTTCTTGATAAGTGAGCCACAGGAAGGCGCCGGGCGCGATCAACGCCATCGCGTTGACCGTGAGTCCGGTGAGCCCCAATGTGCCTTTGGTTGGTGCTGGTTGATTACTACTGGACATGGGTGTTTTTTATGATTTGGTTTTGTTGTTTGGTTTGAGGTCTTCTCCGTTACAACTCGTGTAATGGATGCGACTACATGGAGCCCTTTAGCAACCCGCGTGCCACGCAACTTTTTCCAGAGTAAATCAGCAAAAACGTCCCTAAAAGTGGCTAGGAATTTTGCGCAAAAACAGCCATTTCCCCAAAACATGGTTCTTTTTAAGCACCCTTAAATAAATCAAAAAATCCGCCTCAAATGCCGGCTCGCGTCTGGGCCGCCGCGTCCAGTTAATTCCCGCAATTTGTGCGCCAGCGCAGACGGCGTTAAATGCTCTTCGCAGCCTATGTTCCGATTGCGCCCCATTTGAGCTTCGTCATTCTTTCGTCATTCGTCATTCTCCCTCCCCCTCACTCCTTATAGCTCAGCTCCTTGTCCCCACGCCGCCGCTTTTGTTGATCGGGCAGGACATCGGTTATCATGATTTCATTCAGCTTCGCCGCCATCGATTCGGGAATCAGCCGGCGAAGGAAGACCAGGGCTTTGTTGCCAAATCCAGGCACCACCAGGCGGTTTCCGGCCATCAGCCCTTCGTATGCCGCCTTGGCCACCTCCTGGGGGGCCATCAGATTCGCTTGTTGAAATGCGCGGGTCTCCATCATATCCGCCTTGCGGTAAAAATCGGTGTCTGTCGGCCCCGGGCAGAGCGCAGTCACCGTCACATGGGTGCCTTGAAGCTCGGTCGCAAGGGCCTCGCTGAATGACAATACAAACGCTTTGGTTGAGCTGTACACCACATAACCGGGCCCCGGTTCAAATCCAGCCACTGACGCTGTGTTGAGAATACGTCCCCGGTTCCGCTCCACCATCGCCGGGAGAAACGCCTTCGTCAGCCTGACCACCGCTTCGATATTCAGGTGCAGCATGGAAAGATCGTCTTCGAGCGGAATTTCCCAGAATTTTCCTTTTTTGCCGTGGCCTGCATTGTTGATCAGGATATCCACCGGCGCTCCCGCCAGTTGCTCGAGGATTTCCTTTGCCGCATCCGGTTGGCAAAGATCCTTGGCGATCGTGCGGACTTTTACCGGGTGGGCGGACGTGAGAACAAAAGCGACCTGTTGAAGTTCCGACTCCACGGGAGCCACCAGCACCAGCGGATGCCCGTGCCGCGCACACTCCTTCGCAAGGTGAAGCCCGATGCCGCTTGAAGCCCCGGTAATTAATACGGTTTCTTTGTCCCTGATTTTAAAAGATTGAGTTTTTTTCATGAAAAGCAGAGTGGAATTCAGTGCGTTGTACGACAGGAGAAAATCCTGCAAGTTCTGGCAGATGGGGACCGGATTTCAAGATGCCGGTTCCCGCAAGTGATTTTGAAGCCCGGCTGCGCTCTCATCGTGCAACCTCCTGATTCCCGGCATGATTATTGATCGCTCTCATACACTTCGTTTGCCCACACCAAGTGAAGCTGAATCGCATCCAAACCGTCTGCGGACGCATCGAATCAAACAACAGTTAGTTTACAGCCGCCGGGGAAGTCGGGCAACGTGGAAATTGCAAAAAGTTGCGAACCAGGAAGCGTGTTTATCCGGTTTGCTGACAAAAGGAGACTGAACGTCAGGAGGTAGGGAAACACCCCATGGAACCATTGGCAATAGAGTGCGATCCTGCAGGCATGAATCTTATACTGATTATACTCGTCCTGCTTCTTCTGTTCGGTGGCGGCGGTTTCTACCTTGGGGGTCCAGCCATTGGCGGAGGAGGGTTGGGTCTCATTCTGCTGGTATGCGTTGTCATCTATTTCATGGGCGGATTGCGCTCGAGAAACTAGCCAGATGGCGTTTTTAGAGGGTGGGCGTGGAGGCTCCATAGCCTCGATGCGATCCTTTATAAATCGCCCCGGCCCACATACCGGCACCGATCATGCTCCGGGCCATGTTTGATGCTGAATAAAACAAAACTCCTATGTTGCATGAATTTCTCACCACCAATCGTTTGGGCTTGATCGAGCGATGCGCGGTAAAAGTCGCTCAAAGACAGTCGCCCAAGGCAACCAAAAAGGAATTGGAGCACGGAATCCCGCTCTTTCTGGACCAACTGATTAAGACACTCGAGTTGGAACAAACGCCAGACCCGATGCGAAGCCGCGAAGTTTCGGGGCCATCCGGCGGCGGAGGACTGCATACCTCCGAGATGGGAAAAGCCGCGGGGCAACACGGCAGGGAATTAATGCTCCACGGATTTACCGTGGATCAGGTGGTTCATGACTACGGCGATCTCTGCCAGGCAATCACCGATCTGGCCTTCGAACTCAAAACCCCCATCGAAATAGATGAGTTTAGGACTCTCAACCGTTGCCTCGATAATGGGATCGCCGATGCTGTCACTGAATTTAATCTTCAACGCGATTTTAAAGTGGAAGTCAAAAATGTTGGCGCGTTGAATAAACGGCTGGGAATTTTCGCACACGAACTGCGCAACCACTTGAATTGCGCCACACTGGCCCTGCTCGCTATTAAATCGGGTAATGTAGGACCGGCCGGGGCAACGGGCGCCATCCTGGAAAACAGTCTGGCCGGCATGCGCAATCTCATCAATAGCTCTCTCACAGAGGTTCGCATCACAGCCGGCTTGCCTTCGTTGCACCAGCAGTTTTCCCTCGCCGACTTCATCGCCGAGATGAAGCTTTCTGCCCGGCTTGAAGCGGACTCCCGCGGATGTTATTTGACAGTCACCGACATCGACCCGGCGCTTGCCGTGGATGCGGATCGCGATCTTCTCTCTTCAGCGGTTGCTAACTTGCTGCAAAACGCGTTCAAATTCACGAAGGATCGCACCGAGGTCACCTTAAGTGCCTATGCATCCGGGGATCGCATACGGATCGACGTCGAGGATAACTGCGGAGGTTTGCCGCCTGGTGACACGGAAAAAATGTTTTTTGCATTCACACAAAAAAGCGAGGACAAAACTGGACTCGGTCTCGGACTGTCTATCGCTAGAAGCAGTGTGGAGGCAAACAAAGGAACGCTTACTGTTCGCGACATCCCCGGCAAAGGATGTGTATTCACAATCGACCTGCCTCGCTTCACCCTTCCGGAATCGGATGCAGCGCCCGGCGAGTTCATAAATGCTACGGAGTTATTGCCATGCTGAAGACGGGTTCAAAACCGAAATTCCCGGCAAAAAAGCCGGTCAGGATTGCTTTCCATGAATCCCCCGCCTCGCATTCAAGTCAATCGTTCCCTGTCATCGCCATGGCGGCTTCTGCCGGCGGCCTGAAGGCTTTATCTGTCATCCTGGGGGGCTTGCCGCCGGACTTCCCGGCTGCCATTGCGGTCGTGATGCATGTTGCTCCGGACCATAAGAGTCTTCTGGCCGGGATTCTGAAAGGCCGCACTCCTTTGGCGGTCAAGCAGGCGCAAACGGGCGACGTCCTTTGCCCTTCCAGCGTATTTATTGCCCCGCCCAATCATCACCTTTTTGTGACAAAAGAGGGCAGGCTTGAGCTTTCCTCTTCGTCGGCGGAAAAAATTCATTATGCCCGCCCCTCCGCCGAGCCATTGTTTGCTTCAGTAGGAGGCGTTTACCAAAGGCGTGCCATTGCCGTGGTCCTCACCGGTGGCGACGGTGATGGTTCTTTCGGGGTTCAGATGATCAAGGCAAAAGGCGGCAGGGTCATCGTTCAGGATCGGAGCACGTCGCAGGATTTCAGCATGCCGGAAACTTCCATCGAAACAGGCGATGTGGATTTCATCCTGCCCTTGGACGAGATCGCACCCAAGTTGATCGAATTGGTTGCTGGCAGGTAGGTAAAGAAAGTGCCGGGGTGAGTTTGTCCTCGTGATACGGCAACCGGGCATTCAACGGGCTATCTCGGTATCTAAAGCGTGTCATGCATTTTAAAGACGCATTATTTCCAGTTCCATTAAATTCGTAGTCAAACCCTCAATTTCACAAGCGGAAGCCTTAGAGGGCGTCTAAAAAGTTACTTTGCGAGGCGAGCGAGCATTAATTTGGAAGCGGCGATGAGGATAAGAGCCTCGCTGTTTTCGGGATGGTATTCG
>Ga0302319_10013605_pt1 | contig 15256 bp, 11 predicted proteins | sample Bog_T0_2_FD_203319 | JGI IMG/M metagenome (GOLD analysis project Ga0302319, IMG submission 203319) | Peat permafrost microbial communities from Stordalen Mire near Abisko, Sweden - Bog_T0_2 | ecosystem: Environmental > Terrestrial > Soil > Wetlands > Peat | place: Sweden: Abisko, Stordalen Mire... | reverse complement strand
AATCGCCCGGCGTGGCCTCGGACGCTCCATGGCCGCGTACGTCGTAGCGCAGGACGCGAAAGTGCGGGAGCAGATCCGTCGCCTGACGATCCCAAAGGCTGTGGTCGCACCCGAGCGAATGGACCATCAGAACTACGGGCTTATTCTCATTACCGTCGAACCGGTAGAAGTGGCGGATGCCACCTGCGATTGTTGCGGGCACCTATAAAGCATACTGCGTCGAATGCAATCAACGCCGGAGTTTCCCCCCTGGAAACGATCGCCCGTGCCCTGCCAGGTGTCACAGGTTCTACATTTCACAGCCTGAAGATCTCGCGCATATCCGCGTTTCCGAGGGCGACCGGACCGGCGGCGATAGCCGCGGTCTGCGGCTTCCACATCCACCCCCTGAGGGCCACCAGGCAGCACATGCTTTAGCTTGTGGGTCGAGCTCCGCTCGACGGGTTAATTAGGCTCCGCGTCATCAGCTGCTCCGAATCGACGATACTGTTTTCATGGAACGAGTCTGTTTTCTTCTCAGGGTCCGGCCGGAAATGCTGGTCGAATACAAGCGCCGTCACGAACAGGTGTGGCCCGAAATGCTCCAGGCGCTGACCGAGACCGGCTGGCGTAACTATTCCCTCTTTCTGCGGCCGGATGGCCTTCTGGTTGGCTACCTTGAAACGAGCGACTTTCAGGAATCGCTCCGCCTGATGGCCGCCACCGATGTCAACGAGCGCTGGCAGCGCCAGATGAAGCCCTTCTTTCTCCATGCCGAGGGCCGTCCGGATGAGGTAATGGAAAGGCTCGAAGAGGTGTTCCATCTCGCCTGACCTCCTGCTGTAAACTGTGATACGGAAATCGATTAACTGGAGTCCGCATGCAACGACGCACTTTCCTCACATCTACACTCGCGACCGCAGTCGCTTCCGGCCTTGCCAGCCGTGCCGAAGCGCAGGCGCCCGGCGCGAAAACGCCGGTTCGGGTCGGCGTCGACATCTACAGCATTCAGTCGCAGAACTACACGCCGTTCCAGTCGCTCGATTACTGCAAAGGGCTTGGCGTCAAAGTCGTTCACTTCAGCGAAATCCGCTTTCTCGGCAATCTGGAACAGGACAATCTGATCAAGGTCCGCGATTACGCGAAGAAGCTGGATATCGATCTCGAAATAGGCATGAAGTCGATCTGCCCATCGTCTACCATGTTCGAGCCGGCCCAGGGGACTGCCGAAGAGCAACTGAGCAGGATGATCGTGGCCGCGAAGACCATTGGCTCGCCGATCGTGCGCTGCGTGCTCGGCAGTGCGAGCGAGCGCTCAGGTAAGATTCCGCTTGAAGGCCACATTAACAACACCATCGCGGTGCTGAAAAACATTCGCAGCAAGGCGATGGATGCGGGCATTAAGATCGCCATCGAAAACCACGCCGGCGACATGCAGGCGCGGGAACTGAAGACGCTGATCGAAGGGGCGGGGAAGGAATTCGTTGGCGTCTGCATCGATTCCGGCAATCCGATGTGGACGCTGGAAAGTCCGCACCTGACGCTCGAAACTCTGCATCCGTACGTGCTCACCAGCCACGTGCGCGATACCTATGTCTGGATGACTCCGAACGGCGCGGCCGTTCGCTGGTGCCGGACCGGCGAAGGCAATATCGATATCGATGGCTACATCCGCAAATACATCCAGCTCTGCCCGGGGCGCGCGTTGTCGGCGGAGGTGATTGCGCAGGCCCAGCCGCGTATGTTTAACGTTCACGATCCAAAGTTCTGGGAGCCATACAAGTCGACGCCGGCGTGGGAGTATGAGCAGTTTCTGGAACTGGCGGAGAAAGGTGTGGTGCCTCCGGGATCAACAGCCGGACAGGGACAAGGCGGCGGTGGACGCGGTGCCGGCGGCGCGGCGGGTGCAAGTGGCGGTGGCCGCGGCGCCGGCGCGGGCGGCGGGCGTGGACCGGCGAGTCCGGAAGTTCAGGCTCAGCGCCTCGCGCTGCAACGCGAAGATCTCGAAGTGTCAATCAAATATACAAAGGAACTGCTCGCGCGAATTTGAGCGATCTGCCGCAAGGTCTATTTGCCAATCCGGTGTGGCACGCTCTCCACACAGCACACCGGCGGTTTGCCCTGTCCTGCGGTAAGGCGTGCCGATACCCCGGTGACGTTGCTCCCTTTGCCGCGCTCGAGACCTCGGACCGGAGCGCCATGCGCGATCTGCACTCTCTGCTTGCGCCAGGCGAATCCGTGTGGCTCGTTGGCGATGATCTCCCGTCGTCCGCCCGGCTTTCGTTCGACGGCATTCTCGAATGCGTCCAGATGGTTCTGCCCGCTGACGTCACGCCACCCGATCCGAATGAAGCAGTAGTCCCCCTATCGTCCGAAAACGCCGTAGAGATGGTTGCCCTTACAGACGTTGCTTTCCCCGGCTTCTTTCGCCGCGGAACCTGCGAAATGGGGGATTATTATGGCGTGCGATCCGGCGGCGAATTGATTGCGATGTGCGGCGAGCGCCTGATGCTGGATGGTTATGCGAAAATCAGCGGCCTGTGCACTCATCCTTCGCATCGGGGTCAGGGTTTCGCCGTCGGCCTGATCTGACAGCTGATAGAAAGCCATCGTCGTCGGAGCATAGTGTCCTGGCTCCATGTCGGCGCCGCGAACCATCGCGCCATTGAGATTTATCGGCGGCTGGGCTTCAGGAACGTCCGCACCGTTACGTTGCAGCGCGTTTCTCGCCCGGATTAGCGAAAGCGATCTTTTTCAGTCACAAGAATTCGTCCGAACAGGCCTGTTTCCTCGTCCGCGTACCCCGGTTGTCTTTACCTCACAGGCAACTCTTCGATCAGGGCGCGGCCCTTCACCGGTCCTTTCTGACAGTCTTTTCCTGCGCAGAAAACGTCGATCGAGGTGGAACTGGGCTTTCGGATCCCTTACCGGATTGCGGCGCTTGACTGAGGGTGGGCATCGAGATAACGGGGCTATTGCCGGCGGGCATTTGTATAACACTAACCGCGGGCTTCGGGCTCTCATAGATGCCGCTCGATCTTTGGGCGGCAGATACGGCGGCTTAACAATCCGACCCCCTGCCGCAACGACGCGCGACTTCCACGTCGCCGCGGCAGTGTCGATCATTTAACCCAGGTAATTCCCGCTGATATAGCCGTGCAGGTGAACGATCATGTCTTCCTGTGCAGCCATGATCCAGTTGGTCAAATCGCCGATCGAGACCATCCCCACAGGGCGATTTCCCTCGACCACTACCAGGTGCCGCAACCGGTACGTGTTCATCATGCGGAGGCAATCGGCTACCGTATCGTCGGGCGTCACAGTGGATGCCGGATGCGACATCACCTCCCCCACCGTCGTCTCCTTCGACGACCGGCCCAGCAGAATAATCTTGCGGGCATAGTCGCGTTCCGAGAAGATACCCAGCAGGCGATCCGGCCCGATAACCGCGAGTGCGCCGATGTCTTTATCGGCCATCATCTGGACGGCATTGTAAACGGAAACATGTGGCGCGGCGGAATAAATACCCCAACCCTTCCGCGTCAAAACGGAGTGAATCGTATCAGATAGTGGCATAACAAGCCCTCCCTTTCGTCCTTTGCAGGACGAAATAACACTACTCCGATGGGAGATCAATTGCAAGGGGGGCATGCCCCTTGTGGGTCTCCGCAATTGGGCGAAGTGCCGAGGGTTACCGGACACGCGGCGATAGCCGCGTTCTCCCGAGGGTGCGACTACCGGTAGCTGGCCTGGAGTTTATCGAGAACCGCCGAACCCGGGCACAGCTTCTCGTAAGGCAGATGCGCCAGCGGCGTCGCGGGAGTGCGGTGCATCTCGTGCATATCCTGCTCGCTCTCGTCGGCGTACAGAATGCCGGTCACTACTTCCGCCGGATGCTCGCGCAGATACTGAATCGCGGCCATGCGGTCGGAAACGTCGTAGTTGTCGGGCACGCGCGTGAAATGGATTACGCTGCCATCGTGCATCGTTACGTTGGTACCGCCCTGTTTGGCGATCTCGGCGACGATTTCACGGGCCGGCGGAACGAAGTTCGCTTCCGTCGCTTCGTGCAGATGCTGACGCGTGTAGATATAGCTGCGCGTGGAGCCTTCGTGGTCGTTGAACGTCACGCAGGGAGAAATCACGTCGATAAGCGCCAGCCCGCGATGCGAAAGAGCGGCCTTGAGGATCGGCACCAGGTGTTCCTTGTCGCCCGAAAAACTGCGGGCTACAAACGTTGCGCCGATGCTGAGGGCGAGTTGCACGGAATCGATGGGCGCCATCAGGTTTGCCTCGCCCTTCTTGCTCTTCGAGCCGACATCCGCTGAGGCCGAAAATTGGCCCTTAGTCAAACCATAGACGCCGTTATTCTCGATCACATACAGCATCTTCAGATTGCGCCGGATGGCGTGGCAAAGGTGTCCGAGACCGATCGAAAGCGAATCGCCGTCGCCGGAAACACCCACGTAGGTCAGTTGTTTGTTCGCGGCATTTGCGCCCGTCGCAATGGCCGGCATACGGCCGTGCGCGGAGTTGAAGCCGTGAGCGCCGTTTACGAAGTAAGTCGGCGTCTTCGACGAGCAGCCGATGCCGCTCATCTTGGCGATCATATGCGGCGGAATCGAGAGTTCCCACAGTGCGCGAGTCAGTCCGGCGGTGATGGAATCGTGGCCGCAACCGGCGCACAACGTCGACATCTGCCCTTCGTAATCGCGGACCGTAAGGCCCACATCGTTCCGCTTCAGGCTGGGATGCGCTACCCGCGGCTTAACGATTGACGGCATCGAATTCCTCCACTTGCGCCGCAACGGCGTCCAGAACGTGCTTCGCGCTGAGCGGGAAGCCGCTGTAAATCAGTACGGGCTTCAACTTGTCTTTCGCAACATTGGTTTCGAGCACCAGGAGCGTTCCCAACTGTCCGTCGCGATTCTGCTCTACTACGAAGCAATATTCGTGGTCGTCCAGAAACTTCTCCACTTCCGGGCCGAACGGGAAACCGCGTATCCGCATATAGTCGATCGGATTGCCCTGCTTGTACAGGATATCCGCGGCTTCGCGAACTGCCGGATCACAGCCGCCCAGCGAGATAATTCCCACGTTGGCGCCGGGCCGCTTCACAATCTCGGCCTTCGGCACGAAGGCCGCCGCTTCCTTGTGCTTCAGCAAGAGGCGATCCATCACTTCCTGATACTCGTCGGGCACTTCCGTATAGCCGCCGTATTTGTTGTGGCCGGAACCGCGCGTGAAGAACGCACCGTTCGGATGAATACCCGGCAACGTGCGCGCCGGAACCGACGTACCCTCTTCGGGCAGATAGCGGTGGAACTTCGGCATTGCTTCCAGTTGTTCCGCAGTCAGCACCAGCCCGCGATTGGGGCGATAGGAATCGTCCCACTTGATCTTTGGCGTCACCCAGTCGTTCATGCCGATATCCAGATCGGAAAGCATGAACACCGGCGTCTGGAACTGCTCCGCCAGATCGAAGCTCTTCACCGCAAACTCAAAGCATTCCGAAGGATTAGCGGGGAACAGCAGGATGTGTTTGGTGTCGCCGTGCGAGGCGTAGGCGCATTCCAGAATGTCGCCCTGCTGCGTACGGGTGGGCATGCCGGTGGAAGGTCCCACGCGCTGCACGTCGATGATAACCGCGGGGATCTCGGCGTAATACGCCAGACCCAGCAATTCGTTCATCAGCGAGATGCCCGGGCCGGCGGTGGATGTAAATGCCCTTGCGCCATTCCACGAAGCGCCGATCACCATGCCGATCGCCGCCAGTTCGTCTTCGGCCTGCAGGAAGATGAAGTTGTTCTCGCCGGTTTCTTTGTCTTTGCGCAGCTTATCGGCGTAGCTCTTGAAAGAATCCATCACCGAGGTCGCAGGCGTAATCGGATACCATGCCGCTACGGTTGCGCCCGCGTAAATGGCCCCCAGGGCGGCCATCGCGTTGCCATCGATCAGCATTTTGTCCTTGTTGCCATCCATCTTCTCCAGATGGAAAGGCAGCGGGCAATGGAAGTGCTGCTTAACGTAATCGCGGCCCAGCTGCAGCGCCTTCGTATTCGATTCGCGCAGCGCCTTCTTCTTCGCGAACTTTTCGTCGAGCAGTTCTTCGACGATCGTCTCGTCGATGCCCAGCAGCGCAATCAGAACTCCCGCGCAGGCGATGTTCTTGACCAGAATCCGTTCGCGCGCGCCCTGGAAGTGTTCGTTGCAGAGACGCGCCAGCGGCACGCCGATGAAGGTGACGTCGTCGCGAAACAGATCGGGATCGAGCGGCCATGTGGAATCGTAAATCAGATAGCCGCCGGAACGGACCTCGGCCACGTCGCGCTTGTACGTCTGCGCGTTCATCGCGACCATCATGTCGTACTGAGGTGCGCGCGCCGTGTAGCCGTCCTTGTTGACGCGGATTTCATACCACGTCGGGAGGCCCTGAATATTCGACGGGAACAGGTTCTTGCCGGAGACGGGCACGCCCATCCGGAAGATCGCCTGCATGATCAAAATACTGGAGCTGGCCGATCCCGTCCCGTTCACGGTGGCCAGTTTGAATGCAAAATCGTTTATGCCGCTCATTGTTTTACTTGAAAGGGGCCCGCGCCGGTCCGCCGAACGGACGGTGCCTCAACCTGCCTTATGCCGCACATTGTTTGAGTTCCGCTTCGCCCGCGTGTGAAATGAAAATCTGAAACTTCTGCATATCCCACGCCGCCGTGGGACAACGCTCCGCGCACAGCCCGCAGTGGACGCAAAGGTCTTCGTCCTTCAGCATCAGCCGGCCGGTTTGCGGAAGCGGTTTCGAAGCAAAGAGCGCCTGATCCAGGTTCAGAGCCGGCACCGAAAGGTGCTTGCGCAGTTCTTCCTCCGGGCCGTCCTTCTCCATGGTCAGGCAGGATACGGGGCAGATGTCGATGCAGGCATCGCACTCAATGCACTTCGGAGCGCTGAAGACCGTCTCGATATCGCAGTTGAGGCAGCGCTGCGCTTCCTTCGCTGTCTGCTCCAGGTCGAAGCCCAGTTCGACTTCGATGTTGAGATCCTTGAACCGCTGCACCAGATCCACATGATGCATCTTCTGGCGCTGCGCGGGATTGAAATCGTTGTGGTAACTCCACTCGCTGATCCCCATCTTCATGCTGAGGAGGTTCATGCCGTGAGCCGGGCGCTCGGTTACCGGAACCGAATTGCAGTAGTTGTGAACGGAGATCGCGGCCTGATGCCCATGCTCCACGGCCCAGATGATGTTCTTCGGGCCCCACGCCGAATCGCCGCCGAAGAAAACGCCGGGTCGGGTCGACATGAAGGTGCGCTGGTCTACTTTCGCCAGGCCCCACTTATCGAATTCGAAGCCCAGGTCCTTCTCAATCCAGGGAAACGCGTTGTCCTGACCGATGGCCAGAATCACGTCGTCGCACGGGATGATGATGGTGTCGATGACCTTGGATTTCTCGGCCTTCTCATCCCATTCCAGACGGTCGAATTCCATGCCGACGAGCTTGCCGCTCTCGATCACGAAACGCTTCGGAGCGTGGTTGATGACAATCTCGACGCCTTCTTCTTCCGCGTCTTCGAGTTCCCAGGGCGAGGCCTTGAAGAATGCGCGCGGACGGCGGGCCATCACTTTGATATCCTTGCCGCCCAGCCGCAGCGAGGTGCGGCAGCAATCCATGGCGGTGTTACCCACGCCGATGATCAGAACCTTTTCGCCGATCTTGTCGATGTGCTCGAAAGCCACCGAGCCCAGCCAGTCGATCCCAATGTGGATGCGATCGCTATCGCGACGTCCCGGCAGTTCCAGATCCTTGCCGCGCGGCGCGCCGCTGCCGACGAAAACGGCGTCGTAGTTCTCGGCAAGCAGGGCCTTCATGCTCTCCACGGGAGAGTCGTAGCGAATTTCCACGCCCATGTCGAGAATCATGTTGATCTCGTCCATGAGAACCTGTTCAGGCAGGCGGAACGAGGGAATATTCGTCCGCATCAGGCCACCGGGCTTGCTGTAGCGCTCGTAAATGGTGACCGAGTAGCCGAGGGGCATCAAGTCGTTGGCGACCGTCAGCGATGCCGGGCCCGCGCCCACCAGAGCAACGCGCTTGCCGTTCTTTTTCGCGGGAGCTTTGGGCAGCATTTCGCTGACATCGCCCCGCAGATCTGAAGCGACTCGCTTGAGGCGGCAGATGGCGACTGGCTTATCCGATTCGAGCCGTCCGCGCCGGCAAGCCGGTTCACAGGGGCGGTCGCAAGTGCGTCCGAGCACTGCCGGAAATACGTTCGACGCCCGATTCAGCATGTACGACTCGGCGTACTTGCCCTGTGCGATCAGTCGGATATATTCCGGAACGTTCGTGTGGGCCGGACATGCCCACTGGCAATCGACTACTTTGTGAAAGTAGTCCGGATTACCGGTTTCAGATGGCTGCATTCAACCTCATGGAACGAGAGCCTTCGGCGGCTCCCGGCAAACTTTTATATTAACAGTGGGGTTGCCGTGAACCGTGATTTTGTACCTGATGTAACGGTAAAGCGAGGTTCGCACGCGGGTGCCGGATCGTCGAACTGCGCTCGCCCCACAAGCTAAACAGCATGTGCTCCCTTGTGCCGTTCGGCTCTGGTGGACAAAATCCCTGTGGTGCGGGGAACGGCAGGACGGGGCTTATCGCCGTGTCTCCAGTCGCCCCTGGATGTGTGTTATCCGTCAGTTCTTCAGCTAGTCCATCAGCTTACGGGTCAGATAGGTATAGGACGTGGCGAAGGTCTTTGCGCGTTGTTTCTGGTCCGCACCGGCGTCGTGGCCGCCTTCGACGATCTCCTGGTAGAAGAACGGCTTGCCGAATTCTTCCATCTTCGCCGCGAACTTGCGCGCGTGAACCGGGCCTACGCGGTCGTCTTTCGTGGTAGTGAAGATCAGCGGTTCGGGATATTTCACGTCCGGCCTTAGCTGGTTGTAAGGCGAGATCGAGGCCAGAAACGCGCGCTCCGCCGGTATCGACACCGAGCCGTATTCGCCCACCCAGGACGCCCCGGCCGCAATGTGTTCGTAGCCGAGCATGTCGAGCAGCGGCACCTGAATCACAATGGCGTTCCACATCTCCGGATGCTGCGTCATCTGCACGCCCATCAGCAGGCCGCCGTTCGAGCCGCCCTGAATGCCCAGCCTTCGCGGCGATGTGATGCGCCGCGTCACCAGATCCCGGCCGACCGCGGCGAAATCGTCATAGATGCGCTGCCTCTGCGTCTTCAATCCGGCGTCATGCCACGCGGGTCCAAACTCGCCGCCGCCCCGGATGTTGGCAAGGACATAAATTCCTCCCCGTTCCAGCCATAGCTTGCCGATGGTGGCCGAATAGCCCGGGGTTTGCGAGATCTGAAAGCCGCCGTAAGCGCTCAGCAAAGTGGGGTTGTTGCCGTCGTACTTTATGTCTTTGCGGTGCACCACGAAGTACGGGACCTTCGTGCCGTCTTTCGAAACGGCCCATAGCTGCTCCACGACGAGGTTCGAAGCATCGAACTGCGGCGGCAGCGACTTCGCCGGCTTGAGCGAGCCGGTCGCGGCGTCCCCCAACAACAGCGAGGAAGGCGTCAGGAAGCCCGTGACGGAGAGGAAAAACTGGTCGTCCGACCAGTTGGCCGTCTCGATCGAAATCGTGCTGTTGTCCGGCACGCTCAGCTTCGTACGCGTCCATGTGCCGTGAAAGCGATAGCTGTAAGCGCGGCCCTGAACGTTTTCAAGAGTGGTGACCAACAGGCAGTTTTTCGTCGCCTGCGCAGTCTGCGCAAACTCGGTTGCCGTTGGCGCGAATACCACGCGCGGCTTCAGATGAACCGGATCTTTCTTCATCGCCTCAAGATCGAGCGAGATCACCGAACCCTGGGCAAGCTTCGTCGCGGAGCCTTCCGGCTTCCAGTCTTCGTTGAGACTGACGATCATCTGTCCGCTGACCAGATCTTCTATTTCCGACTTGCCTGGCAGGGCAAGTTTCTTCGCGCCGCTCTCCGTCAGCAGCGAAACCTCGTTCGTGAAGAAATCCACGACGCGGATGAGCACGCTGACGGAATGTCCGTCACCGTCATGCATGACGGCGCCGAGCGTGCGGACGTCGGTCTTGTTCCCGCGAAAGATTTCCTTTGCCTGTTCGAGTGTCTGCCCGCGCTTCAGAAGCTTGATCACATACGGATAGCCCGAGGCGGTCATGGTGTCGCCGCCCCAGTCGCGCGCGACCAGGAGCGTGTCTTTGTCGAGCCAGGAGACGTTCTGTTTCGACTTCGGGAGCAGGAAACCGCCTGCGACGAACTTGCCGGTCTTCAAGTTGAACTCCCGCAGAGTCACCGCATCCTCGCCGCCCGCCGAGAGCGCCACGAGGCAGAGTTCGTTACCCGGAAACAGGCATTCACGACCCTTCTGCACCCACTTCTCGTTATCCTGTTTGGCGAGCGCATCGTAATCGAGCAGTGTCTGCCAGTGCGGCGTGGCGGTCAGGTAATCGGTGAGCGAAGTGCGGCGCAGAATGCCGTGGACATGGTCGGCGTCCTGCCATGTGTTGTAGACTTCGCTGCCATTGATGGCGGGCACGGGGAGGCGCTCGGGCGACTCGAGGATTTTGACCTCCGCCGCTTCCAGGGCGGGGAAGCGCGGGTCGCTTTCGAGCACCTTTGCGGAACGCTCGTTCTCGGCTTTCACCCAGTCCATGGCGCGGGCGCCCGAAACGTCTTCGAGCCACACGTACTTATCCGGACCTTCGGGCGGCGTTTGCCCGCCCGCCAGAGTCGTTATGCCAGCGATCACGATTGCGCTCCTGAGTGCCTTCATTCTTCTATCCTCTGCCGGCGAATGGCATTTTCGTTGCCATAACCGTCATAAACATGACGTTGGCGTCCAGCGGAAGGTTCGCCATAAAAACAACCGCATCGGCCACATGCTTCAGGTTCATGCGAGGCTCGGGCTTTTTGGTGCCATCGGCCTGGAGCACGCCTTCGGTCATGCGCTCGGTCAACTCCGTTGCGGCATTGCCGATATCGATCTGGCTGCAGGCGATATCAAAGGGTCTGCCATCGAGGTTGATGCACTTGGTGAGGCCGGAAATCGCATGCTTCGTGCAGGTGTAAGGCGCGGAATTTGGCCGCGGCGTGTAGGCGGAGATGGATCCGTTGTTGATGATGCGTCCGCCCTTCGGAGTCTGCGCCTTCATCAGGTGCATCGCTTCCTGGGCGCACAGGAAAGACCCGGTGAGGTTGATGCCGACCACCGAACTCCATTGCCCGTAGGTCAGTTCGTCCATCGGGATCGCGGGTACGTTGATGCCGGCGTTATTGAACAAGACGTCGAGGCGGCCGCAGACCTGTTTGGTGCGGGCGAACAGAGCCTTCACGGCATCGGGTTGGCTGACGTCGGTGGGAACGGCGAGCGTTGGACCGCCAGTTGGTGAAGCTTTCGCCGCGGTGGCCTCCAGTTCGGAGCCACGTCGGCCGGCCAGCACGACAAAGTATCCTGCGCCCTGGAGGGCGAGTGCAGCCGCCCGTCCGATGCCACTTCCGGCGCCCGTCACTAATGCGATTCTGTGTTCACTCATTTGGTCAGAATATCAGCCCGATACGTGATACGATCAGGCCCATGCGACCGTTTACTTCCGGCCTGACGACCTGGCTCGCCGCCGCCTTGCTCCTGTCCGCGCAGTCATTGCCCGATCCTCTGGTGATGGCGGATGGTACCCGCGTTACCACCGCAGCGCAATGGCGCGCCAAACGAAGGCCCGAACTGCTGTCGCTTTTCACGCGCGAGATGTATGGCGTGATGCCTCCGCGTTCTCCGGCGCAGAAATTCGTTGTTTTTGATAAGGGCACGGAGGCTCTGGGCGGTAAGGCAATTCGCCGCCAGGTCACCGTGCTGCTCAAGGGCGATCCGAACGGGCCGAAGTTCGATCTCCTGCTCTACATACCGAAGGCCGCGAAAGGTCCCGTGCCGGCTATTCTCGGCATCAACTTCTGGGGTAACCATGCGGTTGCTCCCGACCCTGGCGTTCGGCTCACCACGAATCCGGTCGAATCGAAAAAGAATCAATATGCGGATCTGGACTGCGCTCAGAACGGCAAGGCGACGGAGGCTTGTCGCGGCGTCAACGCCGCGCAGTGGCCGCTTGAAGAGATTCTGGACCGGGGCTACGCTCTGGCGACGCTGTACCGCGGCGATATCGATCCCGACACGAAAGACGGTTTCGGTCAGAGTCTGAAGGCCTTCTACCCCGAGTTGCAGAACCGTGGCGACAACTTCAGCACGATCGGCGAATGGGCGTGGGCGCTGAGCCGGACGCTGGATTATCTGGTTACGGACAAGGCAATCGATCCAAAGCGCGTGGCCGTATTTGGCTGGTCGCGTCTGGGCAAGGCTGCGCTGTGGGCCGCCGCCACGGACGAGCGGTTTGCCGCCGCTATCAGCAACGATTCCGGAGCGGGCGGCGCGAAGCTGTTCCATCGCGGAATTGCGGAGAACATCACGCGCCTCAATACCGTATTTCCGCATTGGTATGACACGAACTTTCGGCAGTATAACGACAAAGACACGACGCTGCCGTTCGATCAGCATGAAATGATTGCGTTGATCGCGCCGCGGCCTGTTTACGTTGCGAGCGCCATTCAGGATGCGAACGCGGATCCGGAAGGCGAATACGCAGCGGCAAAGGCCGCGGGTCCGGTGTATCGGCTGCTGGGGAAGCAGGAATTGCAGACGGACAAATGGCCGGCGGTGGATCAGCCGGTATCAGGTGACATCGCGTATCACGTGAGAAGCGGCGGTCATGATGTGAAACCTTTCGATTGGGAACAGTACCTGAAGTTTCTCGACGCGAAGATCCGGAAGCAATGAGGGAATTGCCATGCTGAGGTATCTCTTAGTCGCTGTCGCGCTGCTCTCGCCGCTGCCTGCGTGGTGCGCCGATCGCCAACTCTCCGCGCTGATCGTGGACGGGATGAACAACCATGATTGGGAAGCGGGCACGCGCGCGATTCGCTCGATTCTTGAGGGCACGGGCCGGTTCAAGGTGGACGTTTCGACCTATCCCGCCAAACCTGATTTTTCCCGCTACGATGTGGTGATCAACAACTTCAACGGCGGGCATCTGAAGGACGGCGCGCGATGGCCGCGTGAGACCGAGATCGCACTCGAAAAGTATGTCCGCGACGGCGGTGGATTGGTGGTTTTCCATGCGGCGAACAATGCGTTCCTTGAGTGGCCTGAGTACAACGAAATGATCGGCCTCGGGTGGCGTGACAAGTCTTTCGGACCCGGGTTGGCTGTGGTGGATGGCAAGGTCACGACGATCCCTCGGGGTTCGGGACTCGGTCCCGGGCACGGTCCGCGTCACGACTTCCAGTTGTTCGTACGGGATGACGCGCATCCGATTACCAAAGGCCTGCCGGCGTCCTGGACGCATCCATCGGAACAACTGACGCATGGGCAGCATGGTCCGGCGCAGGGGCTGACGGTTTTGACGTACGCCTTTTCCGAAGTCTCACGAACGGGCGAACCAATGGATTGGGTTAAGGATTACGGCAAGGGTCGCGTCTATACGACCATGTTGGGACATACCTGGAAAGACGAGCCGAACCCGAATCTGGACGACGTGGGCTTTCAGGCTCTGCTGGCTCGGGGAACGGAATGGGCGGCCACCGGCAAGGTCACGCTTGCGCCGGATCTGGGCTGGAAGCCGCTCATGAACGGCAAGAACCTGGATGGCTGGGAGTCGCGGGGCGACGGGATCTGGACCGTGATGCAGGATGGCGCTGTGTTAGGGCAGCGGAGCCGCACGGAGCCGTCGCAGACCTGGCCCATCGAGGAGAAAGTATTTCGGGCGTGGGTGAATCCACAGGCCTGGCTTTATACGATGCGCGGCGATTTCACGGAGTTCGATCTGCACGTGGAATTCTGGCTGCCGCCCGGGGGCAACAGCGGGGTTTCGATCCGCGATGTGTCACGGGCCCACTACGCGATTAACGAGCCGGATTCGCTGCATCCGGAACTGTCGGGCCCGGTCAGGAGCACCCCGGCGCACATCGGATATGAGATTCAGATTATCGACGACGAGAAGGAAACGTATCCCACCGGCAGCGTTTATCTGTTTCAGGCGGCGAAGACCGGGGCTTACCGGCACGGGGAATGGAACAGCATGGAGATCGAGTCCCGCCGGGGCATGATTCGGACTCGGGTGAATGGCGTCACGGTGGCGGAGAGCGCCGGCGATCCTGTCCGCCCGGTGACCGGCCCGATCGGCCTTCAGTTGCATGATCGGTTTACGTTCGCTATGTTCCGGAATATCAGGATTCGCGAGATTCAGGGCAACTAAGCACTGCTTTAGGCTGGTGACGCAGCCACCCCGGTTGGAGCGACCTTCCCCGAAGTTCGGGCGCTGCGCGCATCCCACCAGCGCTGCAGTCTGTCAAAGTACAGGTACACAACCGGAGTTGTGTATAGAGTCAGCAACTGACTCATGATCAGGCCCCCGATGATGGTGATTCCGAGCGGCCGGCGGAGCTCGGATCCCGTGCCGCTTCCGAGCGCCATGGGCAGCGCGCCCAGAAGCGCCGCCATCGTGGTCATCAGAATGGGACGGAACCGCAGCATGCAGGCTTCCACGATGGAATCATATGAATTCTTGCCTTCATCGCGCGCGGCGGCCAGGGCGAAATCGATCATCATGATCGCGTTCTTCTTCACGATGCCGATCAGAAGAATGATTCCGATGATCGCGATCACGGTCAGATCCGTATGAGTAAGTGTGAGCGCGAGCAGGCCGCCCACGCTCGCCGACGGAATAGTCGAAAGAATAGTCACAGGGTGAACGAAGCTTTCATAAAGGATGCCGAGCACGAGATACACCGTAAGGAATGCGGCCGCGATCAGTATGGGCTCACTGCTCAGGGAATCCTGATAGGCCTGTGCGGTGCCGGCGAACACCGGCTTATGGATCGTCTTGGGAAGTCCGATGGTGGCCGCCGCCGCTTCGATCTGATTCACCGCATCGCCGAGCGACGCGTTGGCTGCAAGATTGAAGGATATCGTCACGGCGGGAAACAGACCTTCGTGACTGACGGTCAGCGGCGCCGTCTCAGGCGCGTATGTGGCAAGGGCACTGAGCGGAACCTCAACGCCCGCCGATGAACTGACGTAGACCTGACTGAGGAACTGAGGATCCTGCCAGAACTGCGGAGCCGCTTCCATCACGACGTGATATTGGTTGAGCGACGTGTACATGGTGGATACCTGGCGCTGGCCGAAGGCGTCATAGAGCGT
>Ga0302319_10013604_pt1 | contig 15258 bp, 13 predicted proteins | sample Bog_T0_2_FD_203319 | JGI IMG/M metagenome (GOLD analysis project Ga0302319, IMG submission 203319) | Peat permafrost microbial communities from Stordalen Mire near Abisko, Sweden - Bog_T0_2 | ecosystem: Environmental > Terrestrial > Soil > Wetlands > Peat | place: Sweden: Abisko, Stordalen Mire... | reverse complement strand
GGCCGCTTTCACGACGACTTACCTGATAGCTTCCTCCCGCTCCCGAAGCGCGGTGAGGATGCGCTCGGGGGTCACCGGGAGCTCCTTCAGACGGACACCGATCGCATCGGCGACGGCGTTGGTGACCGCAGGCGCACCCGAGGTCGACGCCGGCTCGCCGATGCCCTTGGCGCCGAACGGCCCTTTTCCGCCACGCGATTCGAGCATGATCGGCAGCACGTCGGGCATATCCGCGGCAGTCGGCACAAGGTACGTGTCCAGCGCGGACGTCACCGTGCGGCCGTGGTCCATCTTGACGTCCTCGAGCAGCCCATACCCGACGCCGAATACGGTACCGCCCTCGAGCTGGCCCTCGGCGCTGAGCTTGTTGATCGACTGGCCCACGTCGAATGCGGCTACCAGCTTGAGGACGGTGACCTTGCCGGTCTTGGTATCGACCGCCACTTCGGCGGCGTGCGTGCCGAAGGTGTAGTCGGGGTGGATCTGGCCGATCACGTAGTCCGATTCCTCAAGGTCCCGCGACGGCGCGTTGAACTGGGCCAGGTTCGAGATCGAGACGCCCAGAGAGGCGCAGGCCTGGACGACGTCGACGATCGGGAGCGACTTCTGCTCGTCACCCGCCACACACACCATCCTGTCGACCAGGTCGATCCGCTCGGCGTCCACCTCGAGCATCTCGCTCGCCTGAGCGACGATCGCCTCGCGAACGGCGCGGGCGGCCTTGAGCGTCGCGTTGCCCGACATGTAGAGCATTCGGGTCGCGGTCGTTGTCCCAGCCAACGGCGTAAGCGCGGTATCGCCAAAATAAACGGTGATATCGTCCATCGGCACTCCAAGGATCTCGGCCGTGATCTGGGCGATCGATGAGGTCTGACCGCCGCCGATGTCCTGCACACCCGAGCGCACCACCACGCTGCCGTCGAGCTCGAAGCCGACGTAGGCACGCGAAGAGTCGTGGAGATAGACCAGGCGTCCGTAGCTCTGCATGCCGGAGGCGATGCCCCGACCGACCACCTCGTCGGGCGAGCGCGGCTTGGTCGGTTCGCCCAGAGCATCCCAGGCGCGCTGGGCCGTCTCGTCGGTGAGGACAGCGGACTCGAGCGCGTAGCCCGTGCCGAGCTCGTCGCCGGTGTGCAGGTAGTTCCGCATGCGGAGCTCCAGCGGGCTGAGGCCGAGCTTCTTGGCCAGCTCATCCATCTGGCTCTCGTAGGCGAAGCACACCTGCGGCGCCCCGAAGCCCCGGTAGGCGCTCGTGAATGTGTTGTTGGTGAGCGCCGAGATGCCGTCGACCCTGACGTTCGGGACGTTATACGGACCGGTGGCCATGACCACTGAGTAGAGCAGGACCCACGGACTGAGGAACGGATAGCCGCCGGCGTCCGAGACAAGGTCGACGTCGAGCGCCACGAGCTTGCCGTCCTTGGTCGCGCCCGTCTTGTAGCGCATCACGTAGGGGTGTCGCTTGGAGTGCGCAAGAATCGACTCCTCGCGCGTGTACGTGAGACGCACCGGCCGTTTGGTCTTGTACGCCAGCAGCGCCAGGTAGGCCTCGACGGTGATGTCCTCTTTGCCGCCGAACCCGCCGCCGAGCATGGGGGCGATCACCCGCACACGGTTGTGCGGCAGCCCCATGATGTCGGCGACGTCGCGGAAGTGCTCGATGACCTGGGTGGAGGCGCGAATGGTGAGCACGCCGTCCTCGTCTATCCAAGCCATGCCGGACTCGGGCTCGAGGTACGTGTGGTCGCCGAAGGGCACCCGGTACTCGCCCTCCACGATCACGTCCGCCTGCGCGAAGCCGGCTTCGACGTCGCCCTTGCGGACCTTGTAGGCGCAGACGACGTTGCTGTCCTCCTCGCCCACCCGGTACGCGTCGGGCTTTAGCGCCTCGACCGGGTCGAACACGCCGGGCTGCGGGTCGTAGACGACCTCGACGGCGCGAGCGGCCTCCTCGGCCTGGGCGAGTGTCTCGGCGGCGACGAGCGCCACCGCCTCGCCCATGTAGCGCACCTTCCCGTCGGCCACCACCCGGTACAGGCCCTCGAACCCACCGCCGGCCGAGTGCGTCTGGCCGAACTTGCTCGTCGTTTCGTTGTGGGGCACGTCCTTGGCGGTCAGCACCGCGTGGACGCCGGGCATGGCCTCTGCCCTGCTCGTGTCGATGGAGACGATCAGGGCGGCGGCGTACTTGCTCCTCAGCACCTTCGCGCAGAGGGTGCCGGGCGGCGCCACGAAGTCATCGGCGTACTTGGTCTGGCCGAACACCTTGTCGCGCGCGTCGTGCCGCGGGACGCCACGACCGATGACTTTGTACTCGGGAGTCTCGCCGGCGCCCATCACGCGCTCCGCTCCTCGGGAAGTCTCGCCTGGGCCGCTTCCTCGATCGCGTCGACGATCTTCGTGTAGCCAGTGCACCGGCAGAGGTTGCCCGAGATGCCCTCGCGGATCTCTTCACGCGTCGGCGCCGCGTTCTGCTGCAACAGCGACGCGGCCGCGAGGATCATGCCCGAGCTGCAAAAGCCGCACTGAACGGCGCCGTGCTCGATGAAGGCGGTCTGCAGCGGGTGCGGGTCCTCGGCCGTGCCGAGCCCCTTGGTAGTGGTGACCCGATGCCCGTCGGCCTGCACGGCCAGTGTGAGGCACGAGTTCACCGCCTCGCCATCGAGCAGCACCGTACAGGCGCCGCAGTCCCCCTGCCCGCAACCGTTCTTGACCTCGATGATCCCCAGCTTGTAGCGGAGGACGTCGACCAGCGTCTCGTCCACCGCCACCGTTGTGCTCATCGGGCGTCCATTCACCTGGATCTCGATCTCCTGCATGTCCATCACGCCCCTGCTTCTCGTGCCGTGTCAGTGATCATCCGCGCGACGACCGCCTCCGCCACCCATCCACGGTACTGGGCCGAGGCGCGTACGTCATCGATCGGGGAGATGTGCTGGTGGACAAGTCGAGCGCACTCGGCGGCGACGTCCTCTGTGATCTCGCGGCCCCGCAGGGCCGCCTCGACCGCGACGGCGCGGATCGGGACCGCCGCAACCGCTCCGAGCCCGATGCGCGCCGCCCGACACGTCAAGCCGTCCAGCTCGATCTCGCACGCGACGCACACCACGCTGATGGCGTCAGCGTTCCGCAGGCCGACCTTCTCGAACCGCCCCGCGATCGGGCGGCCGGCGAGCGGGACCAGCACGTGCGTGACGATCTCGCCCGGCTGAAGTGCGGTCTTGCGGTACTCGACGAAGAACTCGGTGAGCGGCAGCTCCCGCGGGCCGCCTTCGGCGCCGGCGAGCCGCAGGACGGCGTCGGCGGCGAGCAAGGGCGGAGCCGTGTCCGCCGACGGCGACGCGGTGACGAGGTTGCCTCCGACCGTCGCGCGATTGCGGACCAGCGGGCTGCCGACCGAAACGGCGGCGGCGGCGAGCACCGGCACATACTTCTTTACAGAAGGATGCGCAGCGATGACGCTCATGGTCGTCGCCGCTCCGATCTCGAGCATGCCGTCGGCCTCACGGATGCCGCACAGGTCGTCGAGTCTGCTGAGGTCGAGCACGACGTGCGGGCCGTCACCATTCGACAGCGTCCCGTTCGTGCGCATCTTGCGCATCATCGGGATGAGGTCGGTGCCGCCGGCGACGACGAGCGGTTTCACCCCGGGCTCGGCCAACACCGCGAGAGCTTCCTCAAGGCCGGCCGGCCGCACGTAGGACTCGAGCTTCATCTTGCCTCCTTGACGAGCTCCGGCTCGTCTACTTCGGGCGGCTCCGTCATGCGGGCGGCTGCATGCTGGATGGCGCGGACGATGCCGTTATAGCCGGTACAGCGGCAGATGTTGCCCTTGATGTGGTGCCGGATTTCGTCTTCCGTCGGGTGTGGATTGCGCTTCAGCAAGTCACCTGCCATGAGGATCATGCCCGGCGTGCAGAAGCCGCACTGCACCGCGTTCTCGTTCAGGAACTCGTCCTGGATGGGGTGCAGGCCGCCGTCCGCTCCGGCGATCCCCTCGATGGTCACGATCGCCTTGCCGTCGCAGGCGACGGCTAGCGTGACACAGGCAAGCGCCGGCTCGCCATCGATGAGGACCGTGCACGCGCCACACTGCCCGGTACCGCAGCCGTACTTGGACCCGGTGAGGCCCAGTTCGTTGCGGAGTACGTTGATCAACAGTTCGTTCGGCTCGACGACAAGCATGTGTTCGTCGCCGTTCACCGTGAGGATGATGGCGTTGGTACAGCTGGTCAGCATGTCGCACGCTCCCATGCAGTCTCGAAGGCGTCCTTGAAGAGCACGCCGGCCGCCTCCCTGCGGTACATCTCGGAGCACCTGATGTCGTCGATCGGGGAGATGCTCTCGACGACGAGGCGCGCGCACTCGTCCACGGCGTGCGCGTCGACCGTTTGCCCCTCGAGAACGGCCTCGGCGGCACGCGCCCTCAGCGGCGTCGGACCGACGGCGCCGAGCGCGATACGGCACTGTGTGCAGGTCTCGCCGTCGCGCTCCACGGTGACGGCGCAGGTGACCTTGGAGATGTCACTGGCGACGCGCGTGAGCTTCTGGAAGGCGCTCGCCCGGCCATCGGGGAACGCGTCGAACTCGACGTCGACGATGATCTCGTTGGGCGCCAGCACGATCACTCCCGGCCCGGTGTGAAACTCGTGCAGCGGGATGACCCGCTCCATGTGGGCGCTCATCACGCGGACGCGTGCGCCGTAGGTGATAAGCGGCGGCGGCGTGTCCGCGGCGGGCGATCCGTTACCGAGGTTGCCGCCGACGGTCGCCACGGAGAGCACCTGCAGCTTGCCGATGCTGTCGATGGCCTCGGCGAGGCCGTGATAGCGGCCGAGGCCCCGAAGGTACGGCAGCACGTCCATGTAGCGGCGACCGGCGCCGATGAGGATCTTCTCGCCGGCCTCGAGGCGCTTGAGCTCCTCGAGCTTGGAGATGTCGATCAGGATCTTCGGCGACCGCCGCCCGAGCTTCATCTGGATGATGAGGTCTGTCCCCCCCGCCAGCACCTCCGCGTCTTCGCGGTACCGGTCGAGGGACCTGAGAGCCTCGTCGAGCGACGCAGGCACGAGGTACTGGAAGTCGTTGATCAGGACTCGCGTGTTGACGGTCATGCCGGGAGCACCCCCTCACAGGCCCAGCCGTGGATCGCGGCCAGGATCATGTCCGGGGTGATCGGGATGAACTGGAAGCGTATGCCGAGCGCGTTCTCAAGGGCATTCATCACGGCGGCTGCTACGGCGTTGTTGGCCGCCTCGCCGATCCCCTTGGCGCCGAACGGTCCCGAAGGCTCGTAGGTGTCGGCGAAGAAGACCTTGACGTCGTCCACGGACGCCATGTCCTCGGCCGTGTACAGCTTGTAGTCGATATACATGCCGCCGCAGGTCAGCTCACCGGTTCGCGGATCGTACTCGGTGTCTTCGAGCAGCGCCTGGCCGATGCCTCGACACAGGCCGCCCTCGAGCTGGCCGGCTGCCAGGTCGGGATTGACCACCGTGCCGGCGTCGACGGCACATACGGCGCGAGGTACGCGAACCTCGCCGGTACAGGTGTCCACTTCGACTTCGACGAAGTTGGTGACGAAGCAAGGCGGACAGTTGACCATGCGATGGCTCTCCACGGCGATCGCGGTGCCCCAGCCCTTGAGCTGCGCGGCCTTGGCGACCTCGCGGACGGTGATGCGCTTGTCCGCCGCGCCCTCGAGAAAGATCACGCCTTCGCCGGTCTCAGGGTCGGGCGCGATCTGCAGCGCCTCGGGGTTGACCTCGATGAGCCGCGAAGCGAAGTCCAGCAGCACGGCCTTGGCGGACTTGGCAGCCTCGACAGCCGAGCCGCCGCCGCAGTACACGCCCCGCGTCGCGTGCGTGCACACGTCGTAGCCGGTGTCGGTCGTGCTGGCCGGCGAGACGCCGACCAGGTCGAACGGCACGCCCATCTCTTCGGCCACGAGCTTGGCGCACGCGTCGAGCGTGCCGCCGCCGTGGCACATGAGGGCGGTCGACATGTCGACGGAGCCGTCCTCGTTCACCTTGACCATCGCCGTGGAGTAGTCGATCACCTCGCCGGGCATCGCCGCGCCGGTACCCGAGGTGTGGAACGTGCGGCCCACGCCGATGCCGCGGCGGTAGCGGCCGGTCTTGTCCTCGGGCCGGCCGCGCTGGTCCCAACCGATCATGGTCGCGCCCTTGCGCAACATCTCCTCGACCCCGCAGCTGCGGATGATGGACCGCACCGTGGGCCCCTGACCCCAGAACTCCTCGCCCAGACCGACGTAGTTCTTGATGCGCAGCTCGATGGGGTCCATCTCCAGTTTCTCGGCGATGATGTCCATGTGTGACTCGACCGCGAAGGAGACATCCGGGTTGCCGTAGCCCTGCATGGCGCAGGCCGGCGTCTTGTTGGTGTAGACGGCCGTGCCCTCGAAGTTCATGTGCGGCATGCGGTAGAGCGAAACGAACCAGCCCGACATGCAGCCGAGCAGCGGGTACGCCTGGATGTTGTGCGCGCCGATGTCGACCAAAGTCTTGAGCTCGCCGGCGACGATGGTCCCGTCGTGCTTGACCCCGTACTTGAGGCGGATCTCGGCGGGGTACTTGCAGTGGTCGTACATATCTTCTTCGCGCGTGAGGACGATCTTGACCGGCTTGCGGGCCTTGAGGGCGAGCGCCACGCAGATAGCGACGGGGGTGTTCATCTGGATGCTGGAGCCAAACGCCCCGCCAATGCTGCTGCGGTGCACCCGGATCTTGCTCAGCGGCAAGGCGAAGATGCGCCCGAGCAGCTGGAGCGTGTTGTGGATCGACTGCAGCGTGGCCCAGAGTTCGATGCCGCCGTCCGCCAGCGGACGGCACATCGCCGCTTTGGGCTCCATCTGTGCGTGGTACACCCGCCCCGTCTGATACTCGCGCTCGACGATGAGGTCGGCCTCATCGAACCCTACGGCTACGTCGCCGACGCTCACCTGCCGGAAGCAGGCGATGTTGTGCTCGACCGGGAGCTCGGCGTCGCCGAGCAGGACGTTCTCATAGATCTGCGGCGCATCCTCGGCCATGGCCTTGTGGACGTCGAAGACGGCGGGCAGTTCCTCCCACTCGACTTTGATCGCGCGCATGGCGCGCTCGGCAAGCGCCTCGGTGCGCGCGGCGACCGCCGCCACTCCCTCGCCCACCTGGCGCACGACCCACGGCAGCACGGTCCTGTCTCGGTACGTCTTGACCGGAACGCTCACCTGGCGCTCGTTGTAGCGGATGTCCGGCACGTCGTCGGGGGTGATGCAGATGGCCCCCATCCGCTCGGCCTCGCTCGTGTCGATGGAGACGACGCGCGCGTGAGGATAAGGGCTTCGCAGCACCCGGGCGTGGAGCATGTAGGGAAGTTCCATGTCCGACGCGTAGGTCTCAGTGCCCGTGACCTTGGCCAGCCCGTCCTTGCGACGGGTCACCGTGCCCACGGTCGTGAACTCTCTTGCTGTCATCTGGCGGGCCTCGTTTCCCATGTCTCCAACCTCACCGACTACGAAGGTCTGCTGCCTGATTCTCGCATGTTCGCTATACGTCTAGCAAGCACTCCCGTTATGCGTTAGACTGGCCGCCCTCGGCGCAGCGGTAGGTCGGAGCAAGCACCCGTACACCACCGCAGTTGGAGCCACTAGCGACCGAACAGGTCCGAGGAGGGTCACGAAGTGTCGAGTCAAGCAGTGCATAGTACCCTGTCTGACGCCCTCGGCTCCAACGGGTCCCACCTGGTCTCATTCGTCGGTGCCGGCGGCAAGACGACGGCGCTTCAACGACTGAGCGTGGAGCTCGTCACTGCAGGTGGCAGGATCGCGGTGACGACGACTACGGCGATGTTTGCTCATCAGCTGACAGCGCTCGGCCCCATGATCCTGCGGGACTGCGAAGACACTTCGCTGAGCAGCCGGTGCGGCGGCGCACTGCGCCGCCCCGGCATAGTCGCGCTCGCGGGATCTCGCCGCGACGGCGGAAAAGTGAAAGGCCTGGCGCCGACGGAAGTAGACGCACTTTGGCTTGCGCGGGTCGCCGACTCTATCGTGGTCGAAGCCGACGGTAGTCGCGGCCTGCCGCTCAAGGCTTTCGGCGAGGCCGAACCCCAACTGCCCGCCGGCTCGACACTGGTCGTTGTAGTTGCAGGTCTGGACGTCCTCGACCGGCCCCTCGACGAAGCCCACGTGCACCGATCGGAGGTGCTACAGTCGGTCCTGCGTGTGTCGAGAGGGTGCACCGTGACCCCCAGGCTCGTCGGTGCGGCTGTCGCGCTCCAGGTGGCTCGCGTGCGCGAGTCGACACCGGAGGCTCAAGTCGTCGTCCTGCTCAACAAGGCCGATACAGACGATCTGGAGGGCCGGGGCGTCGAAGCGAGCGATCACCTTCTGGCGGCCGCAGAGGATGGCGAGAGCGTGCAGGGCACCGCCGGGCGTCCCGACCGGATCGTGGTCGGAAGCCTGTGGCGAGGAGTCTACCGTACCGTTCATGGATGAATGACACGACACCCGAATGGCGAGGAGTCTACCGTACCGTTCATGGATGAATGACACGACACCCGAAATGCGAGTGACCGCCCGGCAGACTCAACGCGATGCCCGAGTCATCGGCATCGTACTCGCCGCGGGCAGGGCGACGCGGATGGCCGGAAGCAAGGTCGTCCGACCGGTACGTGGACAGCCGATGGTCGCACGAGTCGTTGACGCGGCTCTCGAGTCGCGGCTCGCCGATACGGTCGTCGTCGTCGGACACGAAGCCGACAGGGTGCGAGAGGTCCTGCGTGGACGTCCCATACGAATCGTCGCTAACCCGTCGTTTGCGGATGGCTTGAGCACCTCTGTACGCGCCGCGCTCGAAGGTGTCGGCCCCAACTATGCCGCTGCCCTGTTCCTTTTGGCCGATCAGCCCTTCATGACCAGCGCCCTCATCGATCGGCTGCTCGAGGCCTTTGCCGCCACCGGAAAGCCGATCGTATGCCCCGACCTGGGCGGCCGTCCCGGCAATCCAGTGCTGTTCTCCGCCACCCTGTTCCCCGAATTGCTGCGGGAGACAGGCGACCGCGGTGGTCGCCGCGTCATCAGGCGCCACCAGCGCGAGGTGTGTCTTGTAGCCATCGACGACCCGCTTGTCTGTCTCGACATAGACTCCGTCGAGGAATACGAAAGGATGAGGCGCGCATGAAGCCACAAGAGGGCCTGCGGTCGATGGTCGACGAAGGTGAACGTGACGCGGCCTAGCGCGGTCATCAAGGGCGCCGGAGACCTCGCGACCGGCGTCGCCCTCTGTCTGCACCGCGCGGGCTTCGCCGTGGCCATGACAGAGCTGGCCCGACCCACCGCCGTGCGGCGGACCGTAGCGTTCGCTCAGGCCGTGTACGACGGCAACACAAGCGTCGAAGGCACGGACGCCGTGCGCGTTGACCTCGTGGACATCGACGATGCGCTTGCGCGGGCCGCCATCCCAGTGGTCGTCGCTGAGGACGCGTCGGAGGTCGTTGAGATCGTGAACCCTGTGCTTCTCGTCGATGCGATCGTCGCCAAGCGCAACCTCGGTACGCGCATGAGTGACGCGCGCGCCGTCGTGGCTCTCGGTCCCGGCTTCATGGCCGGTCGCGATGCCCACGCCGTGATCGAGACAAAGCGAGGACACGATCTCGGCCGAGTCCTGTTCAAAGGGTCAGCGCAGGCGAACACGAGCGTTCCCGGAGAGGTCGGCGGATTCAGCTGGCAACGCGTCGTGAGATCGCCCACTTCCGGCACGTTCCGCGCCGCCGCGCGCATCGGCGACATCGTCACGACCGCTGATACCGTCGGGTACGTCGACGAGGAGCCTGTGCGCGTCGAGCTCGACGGCGTGCTCCGCGGCCTGCTGTGTTCCGGGCTGCACGTGACGCCGGGCTACAAGCTCGGAGATGTAGACCCGCGCGGCAACCAGTCGCGCTGTTTCACCGTGTCGGACAAGGCGAGAGCGATCGGTGGAGGAGTCCTGGAAGCGGCGTGCGCACTTCTCGGAGGAGTCCGCTTCGACGCCGACACGTCGTGTGGACCGTTGTCGAGCGATGCAGGAAGGCAGAGAGGCGGGTGAGCGAGCAACCGATCCTTCTTGCCGCTTGAGCTCGTTGATAGTATTTTAAACATACGTATAGCAATATGCAGCCTGCGCTCCCGCTTGGCGTGCAGGCTGCTTGTGTTACTGAGGGAGAGCGCATGCCTACATCCGTACCCAGGAACGGTAAGACCGTCGTCGTCGCCCTTGGCGGCAACGCCATTCTCCAACCCGGCCAGATCGGTTCCTTCGAAGAGCAGCTGTTCAACGTCGACGGGGCGATGCGCCGCATCGTCGCCCTCGTCGAGGACGGCTGGCGAGTTGTCCTCACGCATGGCAACGGACCTCAGGTCGGCAACCTGCTCATCCAGAACGCGCTGGCGGCGAAGACGGTGGCGGCGATGCCGATGGATGTCTGCGGCGCCGAGAGCCAGGGTCAGATCGGCTACATGGCCGCGCAGACCCTGACCAACCACCTGCGCAAGCGTAAGCTGGCGACGCCCGTGGTCACGGTCGTCACCCAAGTAGCGGTCGACCCCCGCGACAAAGCGTTCGCCAACCCGAGCAAGCCCGTCGGGCCGTTCTACTCCGAGGCTGAGGCGAAGCGCATGATGCTCGAGGGGAGCCTCGCCATGCGCGAGGACGCCGGCCGCGGCTGGCGCCGCGTCGTGCCGAGCCCTGAGCCGCGCGAGATCATCGAGCTCGAGGCCATCCGCGACCTCGTCAACGGCGGCTGCCTCGTCGTTTGCAGCGGCGGCGGCGGCGTGCCTGTGGTACGCAGCCGCGGCGCGCTGTCCGGCGTCGACGCGGTGATCGACAAAGACCTCGCCGCCGCCCTGCTTGCCAGAGAACTCAAGGCCGACACGCTGCTCATCCTCACCGACGTACCCAACACCTTCGTGCACTACGGCACGCCCGAGCAGACCGCCCTCGAAACCGTCACTGCCTCGCAGATGAGGGCCTACGCCGCCGAGGGCCACTTCAAGGCCGGCTCCATGGGCCCCAAGGTCGAGGCTTGCCTGCGGTTCGTCGACGCCGGCGGCGAGGCCGTGATCGCCTCGCTCACCAAGGTCGGCCAGGCGCTCGCCGGCGAGTCCGGGACGCACATCGTTCCAGACGCGGAGGCCGATGGCGCGAGCCGTAAGACGGCCGCCACGACCTGCTCGAGTCAGGGCGGCACAGGGGGCGCAAAGCAGGCGACGCCGGCTCAGTCGGCAGACGTCGATGCCAACGTGGTCGACATCGCGACGGCAAGAAAGTAGGTCGTGACACTCGAGAGGGACGGCGGCGGCGTCGTCCCTCTCGAGTGCGTGGGGGTCGACGGCCGCCCCCTTGCGATCACCCCGAGGCGGTTGTGCCTCTACCCCACCGCCTGCAACACGCTGTCCAGCGCCTCGATCAAGCGCGCGTTCTGGCCCGCATTGCCGACCGTGATGCGCAGGAACTCCGGCAGGTCGTAGCCGTGGCACGGCCGCACGATGATCCCCTTGGCAAGCAAGGCCTGTACGACCGCGGGCGCCTCGGATCCGACTCTGACCAACACGAAGTTCGTGTGACTCTTCACGTAGAACAGTCCCATGCGGTCGAACTCCCCGTACAGATACCGCAGACCCGCGACGTTAGAGGCGACGGAGTGCTGCAGGTACTCCTCATCCTGGAGCGCGGCCACCCCGGCCGCCTGCGCCAGAAGGTTGACGGCGAAGGGCTCTCTTATCTTGGCCAAAGGCGCCAGCACGTCGGGGTCCGCGATCGCGTAGCCCAACCGGATGCCGGCCAATCCGTAGACCTTCGAATAGGTGCGCAGGATCATCACGTTCTTGCGCCCGGCCAGCACGTACTGCACGGTCTGCGGATAACCGGGCGAGTCGACAAACTCGTAGTACGCTTCGTCGAAGACCACGAGCACACTCTGGGGCACGGCCTTGACGAACGCGTCGACTTCGGCCGCCGTCACCATCGTGCCGGTGGGATTGTTCGGGTTGCAGACGAAGATCAGCTTCGTCTTCGGCGTGATCGCCGCACGCATCGCGTCGAGATCGAGTCCGTACTCCTTGAGCGGAGTCTTGATCAGTCGACCCCGCATCGCTGTCGCGTAGACGTCGTACATCGGAAACGACGAGCGGCTGACGATCACTTCGTCGTCCTGGTCGACATAGGCCATGCAGGTCTGCATGATCAGTCCGTCCGCACCGTTGCCCGCCGCGATCTGCTCCGGGTCTGCGCCGACGTGCGCCGCCAGGGCCTGGCGCAGGTGGTAGCACTCGCCGTCGGGATAGAGGTTCAGCTGGGGCAGGGCCGCCTGCATCGCGGCCACCGCCTTGGGCGCGGGCGCCGCCGGGTTTTCGTTCGAGGCCAGTTTGATGACCTCCAGAAGACCGAACTCGCGCTGCACCTCCTCGATCGGCCTACCGGGAACGTACGTCGAGATATGGTCCAACCCCGCTTGAGGCCTCAACCGATCTGTCATTGCGTCTCTCGCCCCTTTCGAATCACCCGCGCATCGCCGATCACCAGTCCCTCCGGCCACACGAACACCGGGTTCAAGTCCACTGCGCCGATCTCGGGATAGCGAAACGGCAGCAAGGACAGTGTGACGAGCATCTCGGCTAGCGCGTCCAGGTCGCACCCCGTCTGGCCCCGAACGCCTTCCAAAATGGGAAACGCACGGATCTCACGTATCATCGCGGCCGCTTCGGCGTGATCCAGCGGAGCGACCCGAAGCGCGATATCGCGCCACACCTCCGTATAGATGCCGCCCATCCCGAACACGACGACCGGGCCGAACTGTGGGTCGTGCGAAAGTCCCAGCAGCACCTCCTGCGCGCCCTTCACCTGCGGGTAGACGACGACGCCCCGGAAGTCTTTGTCGCGAGCGCCCGCTCGGATCGCCTTGAATGCCGCGCGCGCGGCTGCATCGTCGCGCAGATCAAGCTTGACTCCGCCCGACTCGGACTTGTGCAAGATGTCGGGCGACACGACCTTCATCACCACCGGATAACCGACGGCGTTGCAGGCCTGCACGACCTCTTCGACCTCAGCGGCGCAGCGAAACTCAGGCACGGGCAGGCCGTTCTCGCCGAGCCAGTCCATGGCCTCAGGCTCGAGCATCTGCCCCTTGCCGGGTAAGGACAACTCCGCGCACGGGACCTCGGGTCGCGGCGCCGCGACGGATCGCGCCGCGTACTCATTCATGCGAGCCAGCACCGTGACGGCGCGCTCGCCGGTGGCGAAATTCGGCAGGCCGTGCTGCTCGACGAACGCTATGGCATCCGCGACATCTCGACCGGCCATGAAGTTCGCCGCGACCGGCTTGCTCGTCTGCTGCGCAGCCGCGTACACCCCGCGCGCCAGCGCCAGCGAGTCGAGATAGGGGGTCGACACGTCGATCGCCAGCGCCGCATCGTATTCCTCCAGGACCGCACACAGCGTCTCGCGGTAGCTTGTCTCTGTCGCTTCCACCGTCAGGTCGATCGGGTTGCCCGGCGAGCAGTAGGGCGGCAGACGCTCGGCCAGTCTGTTACGCAGCGCCGGACTCGGCTCGGGCATGGCAAGGCCGGCCGCTTCGGCCCGATCCGCGGCAAGCACGCCGGGTCCGCCGGAATTGGTCACGATGGCGATGCGCCGGCCTCTGACCGGCGGCAAGCTGACGAAGCCCTTGCACAGGTCGAACATCTCCTCGATCGTCTCAACGCGCAGCGCGCCGCACGACCGTAACGCAGCGTCGTACACGGCGTCGGCGCCTGCCAGGGAGCCGGTGTGCGACAGCGCGGCGCGCTGGCCCGCCTGGCTGCGGCCACACTTTATGACCACGAGCGGCTTCACTGCCGTGAAGGCGCGCACCGCGTCTAAGAATCGCCGTCCGTCTGACACGCTCTCGATGTAGAGCGCGCCGGCACGCGTCTCCGGATCTTCGGCCAGATACGGCAGCAAGTCGATCTCGTCGAGGTCGGCGCGATTGCCGTAGCTCAGGAACTTCGCGAAGCCCAGACCCTGTTCTTCCGCCCACGACAGAACGGCACCTCCGACCGCGCCGCTTTGCGAGATGAAGGACACCGCGCCCGTCGGCGGGCGCGTCTCGAGCGATGCAAACAACCTGTGATGTGTGTTGACGATACCCGCACAGTTGGGGCCGACCATGCGGATGCCGTGGCGGCGGGCGATGCGCTTGATCTCGACCTCGCCCGCCTGGTTGCCCACTTCCGAGAACCCGGAGGTGATAACGACGGCGGCGTGGACGCCGGCGGCCCCGCACTCTTCGAGGACGCCCGGCACCACCGCCGCCGGCGCGGCCACGACGACTAAGTCGATGGGCTCGCCGATCGCGCCAATGGTCGCGCAGCCAGGGGCGCCGCAGGCGCCCTGGGCCTTGGGGTTGACGGCATAGACATGCTCGAACCCGCCGTCGACGATCTGCTTGACCAGCTGGTAGCCGATCTTGCCCGGCGTCGCCGACCCGACCACCGCGACGGCGCGCGGCGAGAAGAGGCCGTCGAGCGTCGCGCGCGTCTCGTCTAAGGAAGTGCTGCTCGCGCGCTTCTCGCTCATCAGCGCCCGAGGCCGGCGTTCAGGGCGACCAGGTTGCGCTCGACGCCCTTCTTCCAGCGGGTGCGCACGAATGCCTCCACGTTGGCGACATCGAGGATCTCGCCCAAGCGGGTGTTGGCGACGGCTACACCCAGCGTGTAGATGTTGTCAGGCACCGGGACGCCCTCGAAGCTGGGCAGCGTCTCGGGGACGATCACAGTGAGGCTGGCCTGCGCCTTCTCCACCTGCTCGGCGACCGCATCGAGGGCCGGGTAGGGCGCCTTGCCGACCATGACGGCCGCCGGCTTCCAGACATAGGCGAAGAGCACCACCTCGCCGCCCGGCTTGATGAAACGGATGGCCTTCAGTGTTTCCGAGACCTCGGTAGAGATCACCAGGTCGGCGCCTGCTTCGGGGATGCTCGGCCCCATCGACTCGCGGCCGATGCGCAGCTGAGCCTTCACGAAACCGCCGCGTTGAGCCATCCCCTTGGTCGGAAAGAAGTTGACCGGGCGCCCCCCTTGAAAGGCCGCTGCTGTAATGACTTCGCCGATGGTAAGGACGCCCTGTCCGCCGACGCCCACCAGGTAGATGTCGTAGCTGCTCATTTGGCGATCACCTCGGCTGCGTCGACCAGGATGGCCTTGCGTTTGCAGGCGGCCGCGCACACGCCGCAGCCGTAGCAGAG
>Ga0302319_10013603_pt1 | contig 15258 bp, 14 predicted proteins | sample Bog_T0_2_FD_203319 | JGI IMG/M metagenome (GOLD analysis project Ga0302319, IMG submission 203319) | Peat permafrost microbial communities from Stordalen Mire near Abisko, Sweden - Bog_T0_2 | ecosystem: Environmental > Terrestrial > Soil > Wetlands > Peat | place: Sweden: Abisko, Stordalen Mire... | reverse complement strand
AAGCAGGGCCACAAGCGCTAAGTGTGGCGTCGGCTCGTGACGTGAGCGGGAAGCTGTGGTGGGCGGGAGAGCGAGAGATGTCTCCTGCCTGCCGGTTTCATACGCGCCTTCGCGGGACGGTCATTGACTTATCCGGGTGTCTTCTACGATGAGTGGAAGCCATCTGGAAGATCAAGTTATCAGGCCAGAGATTCAGGCCAAAACTTTTAGGCATGGAGCCAAGCAATGGCACAAGCAGTTCGTAACGAAGGCAGGAAGGTCAACTCGAACATCAACGTCACGCCGATGGTGGACGTGATGCTGGTGCTGCTGATCATCTTCATGGTTATTACTCCCATGCTGCAGAACAAGGTGCAGATCGACATGGCCAAGGTGACGAACGCCACCGCCATGCCGGACGCCGATAAGGATGACGCCATCGTCGTGGCTATCACAAAAGACGGTAGCGTATTCCTCGGACAAAACAAGACAGACATTAGTGTGCTGGGCACCCAGGTTCGGGATAGGCTGGCCACTACGCCCGGCAAGACGATCTATATTCGCGCCGACGCGCGCGCGCAGTACAGGGCAGTGGAAGACGCCATCGATGCCGTGCGTACTGCCGGCGTGGAAGAGGTGGGCTTGCTGACGCAGAAGAAGGAAGGCAATCTTGCGGGCGGAGAGTAATGTCTTCTCGCGCTGTCCCTTTAACGATTTCTAGCAAACGAGGAGTTTGAAGCCATGGCAATGTCAATGGGGGGCGGGGGAGGCTACTCGTCCGATATCAATGTAACGCCGATGATCGACATTCTTCTGGTGCTGCTGATCATCTTCATGGTCATTGTGCCAGTGACGCCGAAGGGTTTGGATGCGCTGGTGCCCCAGCCACCCAAAAACCCGGAGCAGCAGAATGACAATCAGCGCACGATTGTGGTGCAGATTCTGCACGCAGGCGCCGGGGCTCCGCAGTACAAGATTAACGAGACCTCCTTCGCCAAAGCGGATTTGCTGCCGAGGCTGACGGAGATCTACGCCAATCGCGCCGAGCGCGTCATGTTCGTCAAAGCCGATGACAACATCGACTTTCGCTATGTAGCAGATGTCATTGACATTGGCCGCGCCGCGAACGTGGATCACGTCGGTTTGATGACGCCCAAGATTCTGGCTGGCCAGTAGCTGTAGGCTGTTTATGCGGCGGGGAAGCAGGAGTACAATTTTTCTGTACTGGTTTCGGCTTCTCTAGCTCGCAGCCAGTAGTACAAGAGATTCCGGGCGCGCGACCATTAGACGCTTGCCTGAAGGAGAAGGATACGAACATGAATGGACCCGCACGTATTACGGTGCTCGCGGTAGTCTTGGCCGGCATGGTGCTTTCCATGGGCGGGTGCAAGCGCCTCCAAGCCCGTGACCAGCTGAACAAGGGAGTGGATGCCTACAAGGCCCAGCGGTATGAAGAGGCGATAGGACACTTCCAGAAGGCGACACAGCTTGATCCGACACTGCCCACGGCACAGAGCTATCTGGCTACGGCTTTGGCTCAAAACGTGGTGCCGGGATTGGATACGCCTGATAACCTGAAGAACGCGCAGGATGCCATCGACATCTTCCAGAAGGTTCTCGACAAGGATCCGCATGATGTAAACAGCATGAAGAATATTGCGGGCATTGAGTTCAGCGTCAAGAGGCTGGACGAGGCCAAGGTCTGGCAGAAGAAGGTGCTGGCCGAGGATCCCAAGGACCCGGAGGCTGCGTACACAGTGGGCGTCCTCGATTGGACCCAGGCGCACAAGAACACGCTGGCGGCGCTGGCGTCCGCGGGAATTAACGATGATGGCGAGGGAAATGCCAAGGCGCCCAAGAAGATCATGGATCCGCTCAAGGAATCGAATGGACCGCTGGTCGAGGAGGCTCTGCAGTATCTTACTCAGGCAGTGGATAACCGGCCCAACTACGACGACGCCATGGTCTACTTGAACCTGGTCTATCGCAGCAAGGCTGATGTTGATTGGGGCAGCGAGGCCGCTCGCAAGGAGGATGTCGCCAAGGCAGAGGAGTGGCGCACCAAGGCGATGGGTACGCGCAAGGCCAACGAAGCGAAGAAGAACGCGGGGCCGGGCGGCATCACAATGGATGAAAGCGGCAACATGAAGTAACCCCTGGTCTTATATACACGCAGTTCAACGGCCTCCGCCGCCAAAGCGGGGGCCGTTTTGCAGTCGTAATGATTTGTGCGCTGCTCAAGACTATTGCTCGTCCAGCCCGGCCCATTGCGGCTTTTCGCTTCAATTCTTTCTAGCCAGCTTGGCTCTGCTTGCGGCCTCGGCGCCCTCCGCGCCAAGGCAGACCATTGGGCACCCGGTTAACTTCCAGCAATCCCTCCGGCCCGTTTTGCCGGTATCGCCGCAACCACACATAGCCTGTCTCGCGGCTGACGCCAAACCGCTCACACAGAGCCTTCATCGACTCCTCATCGCACTCATACTCATTGACAAAGCGCGCTTCTCATCCGTCGCACCGCTCACTTTTCAGCCCATTCAGCCGTTGTAAAAAACAGCGCAAGGCTCGTGAAGTGTCAGGGATCTCCCCGGTTCAATCTGTCAGGGATGTGTCCGGTCGGTACCACCGATGTGTGGCACCTACCCCCCGTATTATGGAAGCAAAATACTTGTTTTCATGAGCTTACAGGCATGGTTGCGCTGCAAAATATTCAAAAAAAGGAGTTGCGTCCAAAATCTTTCAGGATAAGGAGTTATGCACTGTTTCGGCCTCTGTTGGCGGCTTTTGGCCGAAAAAGAACGCCGGGACGATGGGAGAAAAACTCATAAGTATGATTGTGCAACAAGACAGGGAAATGATATGCAACCACCTGCGGTGGGGCCAGCGGCTCGCTTGGTTCGCAAGAACATGGAACAGGGATCAGGGGTCGATCAAAGCCCCTTCGACTCATCCCTGTTCCCTGTCCGCTACTGTGCGCCCTGCTTGAGAATCTGGTCGGCAAAGTAGTTGTGCACCTTGGCCTCGTTGTGGAGCATCTCAAGGTAGGCATTCTGAAGCAGTTGAGCGCGTGTTTCACGCAGATTTTGGCGGATGACCTGTTGCACGCGCGGGTCGTTCAATTCGCGCTGCCCTGCCGCCTCTTTGGAGATCAGCTTGTAGATGGCGTAACCGACGGTATGGCGTCCAGGACCGTTGCTGTCGTAAACGGGAAGAATATTCGTGATCTCTCCCGGCTTGAGTTTGCTGATGGCGTTGAAGACATCCGGATCGCTACGCAGTCGCGACTCGAATACGAAGCCCATGTCGCCGCCATTCGAGGCCGTACTCGGATCCTCGGAGAAGCTCATGGCCAGATTGCCGAAATCCTCGCCGCTGTCCAGTTTATTGTGTAGCGTCTGTATCCTGGTTTTCGCGTCGCCGGAGGCCTTATTGTTCTGTGGACTGCCGTTCTGTGGAGCGCGCGCGTCTGTGACCATGATCAAAGCCAGACGGTAACGCGGCTCGATCAGGTTGAACTCCGACCTGTGCGCCGTATAAAAGCCGCTGATCTCCGCGTCTGTGATATTGATCTTCGACTCGATCTCCTTATTGAGCAGCTTGGTCTTGGTCAACTGGCGGCGCAGATCGCGCTTGTAATCGTCAAGGGTGATGTTGTGCGCCTGGAGTTGCTTGTCGAACTCTTCCTGCGTGTAGGGGGCCTTCATCTCTGTCAGCTTGGCGTTCACGTCCTCATCACTGGCGGCAAGGTTGAGCTTGGAGGCGCGCTGCCAGAGAATCTCGTCTTCAATCAACTGGCGCAGGATCGTGAGGCGGTCAATGTCAGCCTGCTCGGCCGTGGGCTTTTGGGGATTGTCGCCCAGATTCGCCTTGTAATACTTCTCCATATCCGCGCGTGGAATTTCCTTGCCGTTCACGGTCGCCGCCACGTCCAGCGAAGGTGCGCGGTGACAGCCGCTCACTGTGGTCAACAAGGTTACTCCACAAAGGATGAGTACGGCCAAACGAGAATGTGCGCTTCTGACAGTTTCGATTTGCAACCTGATCTCTCCTAATCTCACCTGGGGGAACGCAAAGCTACCGGCAATCCGCGAAGCTCCCTGACTATCAAGGATAAATCCCGGAGCCAGCCTTGCGAAAAATATTTCGCTTGCGCGAGTGTTCCTCGCTATTCCTGCCGCTGCCAGAGCAGCAGAAGCGAAGAAACGCAAGCTGTTTGACTACTTGCCGGCCTCCGCGGCAGGCTGAGCTGTCGCCGGCGGCGGTTCGACTCCCGTGGCGAGCAAGGCGCGGTCGATTACCGCCCATATCTCGGACTCCGGCATCGCTCCACTGATGCGCTCGCCATTCACAAACAGCGCGGGTGTTCCCTCAACATCGAGCGCGTCCGCTTCTTTCATCGAGGCGCGCACCTGGCTCTCGTCCTGCTTAACCAGGCAGGCGTCCAGGCGTCCCAGGTCGAGCTTGCCCAGTGTGGCCTCCTGGCGGGCGATGCGATCCAGCGCGGCAAAGCTCCTGGCGTTATCGCGGTTTGCGCCGTTGACCTCCTCGCCGTGAGAGTGCAGGTAATCCACATAACTCCAGTAGACCGCGCTGCTCTGCGCGGCCAGGCAGTTCGAGTCCACGGCGGCGCGCATCGCCCAGGGGTGCATATCCGCCGGCAGCGGAAAGTCCTTGTAGATATAGCGCACCTTGTCTCCGTAGTGCTCCATGGTCGCCGGAAAGAGTGTCTGGTGCATGCGCGCGCAGTAGGGGCATTCGAGGTCGTCAAAGCTGACCACCGTCACCCGCGCCGCGGGATTGCCACGGATGGGCCGGCCCGCCACATCGATCGAGAAAACCGCATCGCTGTCGAGTTTGAAGGTCTCCAGGCGGGCCAGCGTCTTGCCGTCGGTCGAGATCAAAAACTCCGCCACCTGGGACTTGCCCGCGCGGGTCAGCGTGACCGGCAGCGTGTCATATCCGGTAAACTGGCTGGGCTTGCGCGCACCGATGGTCAGGGTAATCTCCTGCGGCACGTCAAAGCGGGAGCGCAGCAAGACCTCGATGCGCCGGTTCTGCTCCTGGTCGGGCGCTGCCGGCAGGGTGGTTTGGGCCTTGCAGCCCACGGCCATGCCCAGCAAGAGCATGCCAGCGAAAATGCGTTTGTGTGACAATGAGAAACCCTCTCAGAAAAGCATACTCCAGCGAGGCCGGGCGCGGGGCGCGGAGGATAAATCTACAGCGCGCCATCTGCCTAACCGCCATGCCGTTCCCAGAAAACAGCCGGAGTGACAATGGGGTATCGCTCGGCGAGTGCGAGCAAATCTTTATCGCCGGTGACAATGTAGCCGGCCTGCCCGGCGATGAGGGTTCCCAGAATCAGTTGATCCTTCTCATCACGCAATGTTGCATCCCGCTCGGCGCAGGGTTCGACTACGTCCGCCATAAAAAGAAAGCTGTCGGCAAGGTCGCGGATTTCAGAGGGCGTCATCAAGAGGCGGGGCAGTCGGGGCAGCACTCGAACCAACTCATCGAGAATGTATCGCGATAGAACGACCTCCAGGCCGCCCTGCCGCCAAACGTTCAGGATGCGCCCGGGAAGGCTCTCAGGATAAGCCAGCCCTGAGACCAGAACGTTGGTGTCCAGGACAACGCGCATGGCAGCCATCAGCCGCGCCGCTCGGCTGCAACCGCCGCTTCAATCTCCGCCATGCCCTGCTCTGTTGGCAGATCGCGATAAGCTTCGGCAACACGGCTGCTCAACTGGTCGAATCGATCGCGCATCGCGCGAATGCGCGCGAACAAATCGGCGTCGACAAGAGCGGCTACAGGCTTGCCATCCTTGTTAACCACGATGCTGTCCTTGCGATACTGCACCAGGTTGAGCATCTCTCCCAGATTTTGGCGAAAGACTACTGCGTTCACCTCGGAGATCATCGCATCCTCCCATCGTTATGACCAATACAACCATTATGGTCTATATGGTCAACGCAGTCCAGCGTTGCTTGCAGATTCCCTAGCACTTTATAGAAAATAGATGCTCATTTTTCCCGCTCGAAGGTGAGTGAGGCGGAGTTGATGCAGTAGCGTAGGCCGGTGGGGGCCGGTCCATCGGGGAATACGTGTCCCAGATGGCCGCCGCAGCGCACGCAGGTTACCTCGATGCGCCGCCTGCCCAGGCTCAGGTCTTCGTGCTCGGCGATAAGACTGGAGTCGGCGGGCAGGGTGAAGCTGGGCCAGCCACAGCCGGAGTCGAACTTGGCCCCGCTCTGAAAGAGCAGTGTGCCGCAGCCGGCGCAGTGGTAGTTGCCGGTTTCGTGGTTCTCGGTGAGCGCCCCGGCGAAGGCCGGCTCGGTGGCCTTTTCGCGCAGGATGCTGTACTGCTCCTCAGTGAGCAGCGCGCGCCACTCGGCCTCAGTACGTTGGATTTTTTCGGGTGATTGGCTCATGAAGCGCCTCCTGATGACACCTTGTAGCGGTTCGGGATTCCCGGTTCTCGCTCTATCGGCAGTATACAGAAAGCATATTCTCCGCTCTAGGGCCTGTGAACACTACCTCAGGCGGATGGCGTTGCGTGCGAAAAACCGCTCAGACGAGGCGGAGTCCGCAGTGTTTGGTTGCTCCAAGCTCAAGGACGACAACAAAGTATGGGCGGTTTTTCGCCGCAACCCGAAGGGACGGGGCCAATTTTCCCCATTTCTTCGTTGCTCGTCGCTTCAGTAACCAGTTACAGCGCGCTCCTCACGCCTCGAACTGAGAACAATTGGCTCCCGTCGCCGCCGTCTGAGGTAGTGTTCACAGGCCCTAACTCGGCTGGCGCGGCCGGAAGTGGCAGGTGCCTCCGGCCAGCACCGGGGTCCAGAAGGAGGGATCAACGGGCTGCTCGCTGGAGCCGAGGAAGAGAACGCCATCTGGAGCGAGCAATTTGTGGATACCGGCAAGCAGCGTTTTGCGCGTCTCCTGGGAGAAGTAAAGCATGACGTTGCGCAGGAAGATGACGTCGAAGCGGTCGTCGCTTCGGTTGAAGGGCAGCGATGGCGAGCAGAGGTTGGCCAGGCGGAAGTTGCACATCCTCTTGATCTCCGGCTTGATGGTCCAATCCTCGCCCACGTGGTCGAAGTAGCGGACGACGAAACGGGCGGGCAGGCCGCGGTTCATCTCGATGCGACGGTAGGTTCCCGCCTGCGCCTTTTCGACCACCTCGCCGCAGATGTCGGTGCCCTCAATGCGGATATTCCATCCGTTGAGGGCAGGGAAGTGCTCCAGCAGAAGCATGCTCAGGCTGTAGGCCTCCTGGCCGGCGGAGCAGGCGGCGCTCCAGAAGCGCAGGCAGCGCTCATGGCGGCGGGCTTCGATGATTTTGGGCAGCAGATCTGTGCGCAGCAGCTCGAAGGGGCGGCCGTCGCGGAAGAAGCTGGTTTCATTGATCGTCATCGCTTCGGCGATTGAGCGTTCGAGTGCTGGATTCTTTCTGATTTTGAGGAGTTGAACCAGCTCTTCCAGTTGCGTCATTCCCTGATTGCGCAGCAGCTTGGTGAGTCGAGTGTCAAACAGATAGTCGCGCGACGGGTCGAGGACGTTCTGCGAGAGGCCATAGACGAGCTGGCGAAGGTAGCCGTAGTCGACGCTGGAGGCGAGTTGCATGACTAGACCACCGATTCCCGAAGCTCGCGGGCTTCCGAGTACGTCCGGCTGGCGAGACGGAGGATTTCAGGGGCGATGGCGTTCAGGGGCAGCACCTTGTGCGCCAATCCCGCATTGCTGACGGAGCCGGGCATTCCCCACACCGTGCTGGTGGCCTGGTCCTGGGCCAGAACGCTGCCGCCATGCTCGCGAATCATGCGGCATCCCAGCAGGCCGTCCGCTCCCATGCCAGTGAGAACCACAGCGAGCACACCCGAGCCGTAGGCCGCGGCCGCGGAGCGAAAAAGCACGTCGACGGCGGGGCGGCAGTGGTTCTCTGGCGCTCCCTGGCTCAGATGTAGCGTGAGCGGCGCACCGATGCGCGCGCCGGAGAGCACCTCCAAGTGCCAGTTGCCTTTGGCGATGTAGATGGTTCCCGGACGCACCGGATCGCCCTCAGCAGCCTCGCGCACTTGCAGCGGACAGCGGCCGTTGAGCCTCTCGGCAAAGAGCTTGGTAAACAGCTCCGGCATATGCTGCACAATCAGCACCGGGAGCGGAAAGGAGGAGGGCAGCGCGGGCAGCAAAACATCCAGAGCCGCTGGCCCGCCGGTGGAGACGCCGATGACCAGCGCCGCCGGGGTCAAAGAGATCGGCTGGGTTTTGGGCGGCGCAAGGGCGAAGATCAGCGGGGTGCGCGGCGCGCCGGGGAAGAACGCCGGCACGATTGAAGCTTGCGGCTGGCCGGTGAGAGCCTGAATTTTGGGAATCAATTCCTGGGAAAGTGCGCGAGTGGCCTCCTCGCGGCCCGATTGCCCTGCCGGCTTGGCCACATAGTCGGATGCGCCGCAAGCCAGGGCCTCGATGGTCACTTTGGCGCCCCGCTGGGTAAGCGAACTGCACATGATAACCGGCATTTTGCGGCCCCGCGCGCGCAGCTTCCTGAGAGTGACCAATCCGTCCATCACCGGCATCTCCACATCCAGCAGGATCAGATCGGGGAGAAGAATCTCGATGGCGCTCAACGCCGATTCGCCATCCGAGGCAGTACCGACAACTTCCAGACCGGCATCACAGCTGATCACCGAGCGCAGCAGGCTCCGCATTACCGCGGAGTCGTCGGCGATCATGATCCGGGTTCGGCGTCCAGAGGCCATCTCTCAGGCCTCCACAAGACCGAGCATGGCCAGCTTTTCCGTCAGGGCTTCTTCGTCAAAGGGTTTCATCAGGTACTCATCGGCGCCGGCGTCCAGGGCGCGCAGAATAAAGTCGTTTTCCGCCTCGGTGGTCACCATCATCACCTTGACCTCGCCATATCCGTCCGCGCGCATCTGCTTGAGCATCTCCAGCCCGTTCATCACCGGCATATTCCAGTCCACCAGCGCAAGGTCGAAGGGCACACCCGTATGCAACTGATCCATGCCGGCCTGGCCGTCGGCAGCTTCCTCGCACTCAATTCCCTTTTCTTCGAGCAGGCCGCGCAGATAACCTCTGACGAAACGGGAATCGTCGACAATCAAAGCTCGCATGGTCACCTCCAAACAAATACCGATTTAAGCTGCTTCCTGTTATGCGGCCCTGGGCGCGGCCTGCGCCGCGCTCAGGTGCATGGGGTCCAATTGCTCAGGGTCCAGCATCACCAGCAGGCTGTCCTTGAGCTTGTAAGCGCCGGCAAACAATGCTTTCCGGCGCTCGTCGAGAATCGAGGGATTCGGCTCATGGTCGCCCGACGGAATGGTGAGAACCTCGCCTACCGAATCCACCAGCAATCCGAATATTCCGCCGCTGCTCTCCAGCACCAGAATGTCCTGGGGACCATTTTTAGGCGGCAAGCCCAGCAGTTGGCGGAGACTGACGGTGGTCAGCACGTCGCCGCGATAGTGAATCAGCCCGCCCACAAAGATGGGCGCCAGCGGAACCGGCTGCGGGCGCGCCGCGCCCACAATTTCGAGAATATGGGTGATGGGAACGCCGAAGAGCGTCTCTCCCAGGCGGACGGAACAGACCTCAACCAGCGTCGCCGCTGATTTCTCCTTGCGATGCAATGCCATTGTCGCTGTGCTCATGCCACCGTCTCCTCCATCTGGCTCCACTCGGCGGGCGCCTGTTCTCCCGCAGGCAGCGGAGGCACGCCGCCCAGGTCAACCACGCCAGTCACGTGATTCTTGAGCAGCGTAACGCCGCCGGTGCGCAGCGTTGTGCCAGACTCAAAGAGGTCTCCGCCGGCGGCTACATCGAGTACATGGGAAACGGCAATGCCCACTTGCCGGTTTCCCTCGCGGCATACCACCACGATGATGTTTGCCTTGGGATTGCCCTGGGCCGCGGCGATTACGCCTCCAGAGTCTTCCACCGGCAGCAGTTGGCCCTCGAAGTTGAGCACCGGGCGGTAGCCGATGTACTCGATGCGGGATAGCGGAAGCTGCTCGATGCGCAGCACGTCGGCCAGCGGTATCGCTGCCTGGCGCTCCGCCGCCGCCACCAGCAGATATTCGAGGCTCTTGGCGGCATCCGGTTCGGAGTCGCCTTCGGTCGAGTGCGCGGCCTCATCCTCGCGCATTGTCACGCCGGTCTTCAGGGCGATTGACCCCGGATCGAGAATCAGCGCCAAGTCGGCGTTGCCCAGCACGGTTGCGCCTGAAAAGAGACCGATGTCCTTGAGGACCGCCGAGAGCGGCTTGACGACAATCTCTTCGGGATCGGCCAGCCCGTCGACCACCAGGCCGAAGCGGCGGCCGTCGGCGTCCAGCACGGCGATGAAATTGTCCCGCTCGGTGGCGATCTTGTGCTCCACGCCGGGCATCAGCAGGCGGTCGAGAAAGATAAGAGGCAGCAGCTTTCCGCGCAGCCGGTAGAGCGGCGCATTCTCAATCCACTCGATGGCCGCGGCGGCCTGCTCCGGAGGAATATGCACCAGCTCCGAGAGCGCGCCCTGGGGCAAGGCAAAGCTCTGGTTGAGGCTGCGCACAATCAGCGCGGGAATGATAGCCAGCGTGAGCGGAATGCGCATGCGCAGCGTGGTTCCCTTGCCGGTGCGCGAGTCGATCTCGACCTTACCGCCGATCTTCTCCACATTTGTCCGCACCACGTCCATGCCCACGCCCCTGCCGCTGACGTTGGTCACCGCCGCGGCGGTTGAAAAGCCGGGCGTGAAGATCAGTTGCAACAGTTCGCGCTCCGTCATCTGCGCCGCGCGCTCCGGGGCGACTACGCCGCGTTCGATGGCCTTCTGGCGCACTTTTTCTACATTGATGCCGGCCCCGTCATCAGAAATCTCGATGACGACATGGCTGCCCTCCTGGCTGGCCTTCAGCTTGAGGCTTCCTTCGGGGTTCTTGCCGGCGGCCTGGCGAACTTCGGGCGGCTCAATGCCGTGATCGAGCGAATTTCTAACCGCATGGGTAAGCGGATCCTTGATAGCTTCGAGCAGGCTCTTGTCCAACTCCGTGTCCTGACCCTCGACCTCGAGGCGGACGCGGCGGCCCAGCGATTGCGACAGATCGCGCACGATGCGCGGCATCTTCCCGAAGATGTTGGAGACCGGCTGCATCCGGGCCTTCATCACGCTCTCGCGCAGATCGGCCGTCACCATGTCCAGGCGGCGGCTGAGCATCGTCATGTTGGGATCGTTCGAGGTGGCTTGCAAGACCTGGTTACGCGTCAGCACCAGCTCCCCTACAAGATTCATCATGCGGTTCAGTACGGTCACATCAACGCGCAGCGAACTCTCGGCGGCGGTTCCTTGGACGCGCGCCCGCGACGCATCCCCCTCAGCCTCTTTATGCGCAGGCGGGGCAGGCTGGTCGACGATGGGGGCAGGAGCAGGAGCCGGCGCGGACGAAACGGGAGCCGGGGCAGGGGGTGCGGGCAAATCAGAACCGAAAGACGCTCCCGGATGAATCTCCGCCGGTGGAGCGGAGCCGGCGTAAGCGCCAGCACGGGCATGGACAGGCTGTTTGGCCTGCGCAGGGAGCTGCAACTCCTCTAAATGGCTGATCAGGGCCGCATCGTCGCCCTCTCCCTCCGCATCTTGCGTCTCGATGGTCTTGAGAATCGAGCGCAGGCCATCCAGCAGTTGCAGGAGGCCGGTGATGATCGGCGCATCGGCGGTTAACTTGTTTTCGCGCAAGAGACCAAGCAGGTTTTCGCCGGCGTGAGCCAGCTTCTCCAGGCGCTTGAAGCCCAAAAATCCGGTAGTTCCCTTAATTGTGTGCACCGAACGGAAGATATCTCCGATAAGCTCCGCATCCTGCGGCCGCTCCTCCAGATCGGTCATGCACCGCTCCATGCGGTCCAGACCCTCCTGGCTTTCGATCAGGAATTCCCTTGTCAATTCATCCATCGCGTCCACTCATCCATCTGGTCGGGATAAAGATCCCCAGCGCAGAGAGCACTCAAGCACTTTATCGGTGAGATGAGGCTCAACTTGAGAAGTGAGTTTTGGCCAGTACCCGGGGCGCCGATCAGGGCAGAAATCGAGGGCAGGGAAGAGGCTTCGAGAATGCTTCGCTGCCTTGCTCTCCATCAAGCGCGGAAGGTCACAGATTCTTCCCTATTTGGACTCGCCGTTGGCAAAGAGGAGAGAAAACTAGGCGCCGGTAACTCCGGTAACATCGATTTCGCCGGGAGGCCAGTGATTTTGGTAGAGCCGGCGATTCCCTGGTCGCCCGGACGATATCACCAGACTGGCGGCGGCGCTCCCTGGTAGGCCTGCCCGAGCCGCCCACATTAAATGGAACGAATGTGATGCACAAGGACTAGTCAAAACGCTCGATTTGTGTTAATGTACTGCTTTGCCGTCTCTGTCATCTTGCCTATAAGATTCACAACATCAGTCACTTGACAGAGATTACCGCAGCTTTCAGCGGGCCGGAACAGAGGTTGGCAGCGTGAGGAAGAATTTTCGTCAAGATAATTTTTCCCGTACAAGGCTGCCGGGAGCCCATCAACAGAAAGACCATTCGTGAGAAGGCGAAAGCAGGGAATGAATGCCTGACTACATCTATCTTCTGGAAAATCGGCTGTCGGCTGACCAGCAGAGCGCCTTGCGCCAGTTGCGCGAGGCGGCTCGAGCAGCCGGCACAATTCTGTTTCTCACCGGGGACGCGGTGCGCGACCTGACCAGCGGCCACGCTGTCCGCGATCTGGAAGTAGCGGTGCATGGAGATGCGCTCAACCTCAAGAAAAAAATCGAGGAGCTTGGCGGCAAGGTCTGGGGCGAAGACTTGGCTGCGCGCTCACTCTATCTCTGTTTTCCCGGCACAGTGCGTGTCGATCTGGTCAGCACCCACCGCGTCGAGGTTCCCAAGCCGGGCAAGTTTATCTACCACCCGGCCTCCATCCACGAAGACCTGCGCCGCCGCGACTTCACCGTCAACGCCATGGCCATCTCGCTCAATGAAGGATCCTTCGGGCTGCTCATGGACCCCATGAACGGCGCCGCGGATATCGAGTCGCGTACTCTGCGCCTGGTCTCGAACTATGGTTTTCTTGAGGAGCCGTCGCTGCTGATTCGCGCCACGCGCTATATCGCGCGGCTGGGCTGGGAGCTGGACCCCAAGACCCGCACCCGCTACGACAACGCACGGGAAGAGGGCGTCATCGAGCACCTCTCCGCCCAGGCCCGCAGCCGGGAACTGGAGCAGATTGGCCACGAGGAAGAGGGATTGAAGGTCTTGCAGGCGCTGGAAGCCGAGGGCTGGATGAAGTTTCTCTTTCCGGCATGGACGACCGCCAAGGCTGATGAGGAAAAGCTGACGGCGCTGCATGATCTGGCCGTCGAATTGCTTTTGCAAGGCGTTCATGCCGATATGTCGGCGGCGCAGATGCGCTTGCTTACCGCGCGGCTTACCCCCAAGGAGTTGACCGCTCTGAAGAAGCTGATGCTGCGCCCCGGCTTCGTCGAAGAGTGGAACAGCCTGGATGCGCTGGCCGCCGGATTCGCCAAGGTACTGCTCGCCGCTGAGAACGCCACCCCCTCGGCCGGCTACAAGCTCTTCATGAGCTATGATCCAGAAGCGATTCTCTGGCTGGGGTTTACCAGCCGGGACGAAGCTGTCAAGGAACGCTTCAATCTTTTTCTCAAGCTCTGGCCTGAGGTTCGCCAGCGCATACCACACGCCCTGTTGCAGGAGATGCGCATCACCTCCGAGTTGCCAGCCTACCGCGAGATCGTGCAGGCTGTCTTTCTTGAACTGCTTGATGGCAAGCTGGCCGCGCCGGAAGAGCTGCGCGCCTTCCTCGAACCCCACTCGCCGCCTGCTCCGCCGCCCCAGGTCACCATCAAGCGGCCACGCGCCAAGCGCGGCGCAGATGCCAAGCTGAAAGAGGACTCCTTCGACGACGATGAGGAATCCGAGGAGCACGTGGGCGACGATGAGGATCTGGACGACATCGGAGGAGACGACGATGACCTGGAGATGAACTTGCCCAAGGTCAATCTGCATATCGACCTCCTTGAGGAATCCGACACCTTTGCTGTCGCAGCCGAAGATGAGGATGAGGATGAGGACGTAAATCCGAAGCCGGTCAAACTCATTTCCGAGTCGTCTGCCGAACCCAGGCAGAGCCCGCCGCTTGTCGCGGCGCCCGTCAAGGCAATCAAGGGAGCCGTTCTCCCGGCTGCTATTCAGCCGAAAAAAGCAGAAAAGCCTGTTCCGCCTCCTCCACCCAAAGTTGAACTCAAATCAAAGTCCAAGCCGGTGCCTGCACCCAAGGGTAAACCCGCCTCCAAAGGAGCAGAATCCAAAGCGCCCAACACCAAGGCCAAACCTGCAACTAATCAACCCAGGAAGCCGGTTTCTCAGCCAAAACCCGTGAGCAAAAGCGCACCCGGCAAGGTTACTGCAAAGCCACCCGCCAAGGTTCCCGTCAAGGCTGCGCAAAAGTCCCCGGTCAAGGCTTCTGTCAAAACTGCGCAAAAGCCTCCAGCCAAGCCCCTGGCCAAGCACCCGGTCAAGGCTTCGGCATTGAAGCCGGCGTCAGCAAAAAAGAAGCAGATTTCAGCTGCAAATCCCAAGTCGGTCAAGGCTATAAAGAAGCCCGCGCCCAAGCCGGCAAAGAAGCGCTAGGAGCAATTGCAATTCAATGATTGCAATAGTTGTGGACAATTGTAATAATGGGCGGGCAATTGCGATAATGATGTTGTTCACTATGAAAGCTGGCGGGAATCGCAGGTTTTGCTTGGTACGGTGGCAGGCTGGAGCATCGCGGCGAGAATTCGGAGTGGCATCATCTCCAACGCAGAGTCGGCCTATGCATTTTCAGCGAACCCAAATAGAAAGTTGTACGCGGCAGGGGGCAGCAATTCGGTGACATCAGACCCATCTTTGACTCTCGATGATCAGTATCCGGACTCGCTTGGCGCAAACACAATGTCAATTGCGCTGATCGACCCCGATGATGGTCGCCGCAAGTCGGCGGCCACGGCGCTGTCCGGATGCCATGGCGGGGAGATCCGCGAGTATACCTCCTATCCTCCCAGCCTGGATGACGTGCCCAAGCTGCTGGAGCAGCATTACGACGTTATTATTCTGGATCTGGACAGCCAGCCCGAATACGCCCTGGAGCTGGTGGAGAGCATCTGCGCCCATAGCCAGTCGACGGTGATGGTCTACTCGGTAAAGGCCGATTCCGAGCTGCTGGTGCGTTGCATGCGCGCCGGCGCACGCGAGTTTCTCA
>Ga0302319_10013600_pt1 | contig 15261 bp, 9 predicted proteins | sample Bog_T0_2_FD_203319 | JGI IMG/M metagenome (GOLD analysis project Ga0302319, IMG submission 203319) | Peat permafrost microbial communities from Stordalen Mire near Abisko, Sweden - Bog_T0_2 | ecosystem: Environmental > Terrestrial > Soil > Wetlands > Peat | place: Sweden: Abisko, Stordalen Mire... | reverse complement strand
GGGTGCCCCCGGTCCCTCGCTTTTGGGGACCGGGGATTCAGCGAACCATTCCCCAGTCCTCCCCGCCGTCCTCCGCAACGAAGCCCGCGCCGTAGAAACCGAAATCAAATTCGCCGGCTATCTTGATCAGCAGAAGAAGTCCATCGAGAAGCTCAAAGCCGCCGAGTCGGTAACCATTCCCGATTGGATCGAATACAGCATCATCAGCGGCCTGTCGCGCGAGATGCGGGAGACTCTGGAGCGCGTTCGCCCCATCACCATCGGCCAGGCCAGCCGTCTGCGCGGCGTGACCCCCGCGGCGCTAAGCCTGGTCCATGTGTCCATTCGCGTGCAGGGCGCCAAGCGGGCCAACAAGACGGCCGGCGCGCGAGCTAACCAGCAGCGCTACTGATTGCCCTTATCGCTCTTCTGGAACAATGGAATGTGGAACGGCAGTTCCGCATTCGACTGCTTCTTCGGCTTGGCGGTCGAGTCTTCGCGCAAGAGCGTACGTTGCGAATTGATGCAAAGCCACGCGCCGTGCGCCCGCTCAAAGACGTGGGTAAAAATGCCCCTGTCGTTCACCTCGGCCGTAGCGCCTTTGTGGTGCAGGGTGTACGTTCCGTTGACCACCGCGACATCGCCCAGCATGCGCACCGTAATCACCTTTTGATCCAGGCGGACCGTCTTGTCTTCAGCGGCCAGCACCGTTGCCACATCCTGATTGCGCGTCGCAATGTCACCCGTTGCCGAGACATCGACGAACAACGGCGACAGCACCAACTCCAGCCCATACTGGTCGCGGTCATTCAGCGCCTCTGACCAGGAGTCCTCAACTTTCTGAAACTGGAGGATCTCCGGACTCGCCGTCGTCGTCACGTTGACCTTAACCGGAGGAACAGTCGACGCCGCGGGGGGCGTGGTCGCAGCGGCGGGAGTCTGGGCATTCAAGGTGCAGGAAGCGAGCAGAAAAGCTGAAATGCAGATCAAGGTACGAGTCAAGGTACGAGTCAAAGGGCGAGCCATATCCAAAATAAACTCCGATTCATTAGCGATCATTCGTCCGCTGTTGGCGATCCGGAAGCAATTTTCGCAGCGCGTCAACGAAAGGAACACAAACGGCCGGCAAGCGACCGTCTGCTTCCATGATATCTGTTGGACTCCGGCGGTGGACTGGGGGGAGCCTGAAAAGGCGGGGATCGGTCGCTCAGGCCGAGGTCCGGCGCTTATACCAGCGATTGCAGCCGGTCCGGGTGGCGCACGGTAACCAGCGAGTCCTCAATCGATATCCAACCCTCTTTGCGGAATTGGCCCAGCGTCCGGGTGACGGTCTCGCGCGTGGTGCAGGTCATCGAGGCAAGCTCTTCGTGGGTCAGCAGCAACGGAAAGCGGAAAGCGCCCTCATCGATATGCTCGCCAATCTGGTTCGACAGCTCAAGCAACAACCTGCCCAGGCGCGCCGCTACCGTCTCCGCCAGCGAAATCCGGCAGGCATCCTGGAGGGCAAACCGGTATTCCTGACAGATGCACTGCACTGCGCGCATCTGCGCTTCTTTGTGAGTGCGCAGAAAGCCCAGGAACCGGTCGCGCTCCACTGGCCGCAATTGGGCGCTGGTCAACGATTCCGCTGAAACCTCATACACGCCATGCGACAGAACCGCGTACAAACCCAGCATGGAGCCCGGCCCGGCGATGCGGACAATCATCTGCCGGTCGTCCAGCCGCCCGGCCGTCAGCTTCAGATACCCACCGCAAATCAAATAGAGGCAGCGCGCATCTTCCCCCTGGCTAAACAGCGCGGCCTGCGGTGGAAGAGCGATGGTGCTGGTGGCGAGTTCGAGATCCGCCAAAACCGAACTGCCCAGAGAACAGAACCAGCCTGGCCGCCTATTCGCACACGCCGCGCATCCCACTGGAACCTGGCGCGCAGGGTGCTTTTGTCTGCCGTTTGTTCCCGTTACCATCTCTGCGCCTATCATTGTGTTGCCCCTTCCGACGCCGTTCAAACTCCTCTGCCTTCCCCGTTCCATTTGGCCCGGCAAGCAATTAGGATCGGAGGAATGCGGTGAAGCTGCCGCAAGAGAGACTCTTGCTCCCTGAGAGTTTGCCGGACAAAGAGACTCAAAGGATGTGATGGGGCTCACGCTCATCCGTTCATTTGGGCCCGGCGCTTTCCGCCCATCCGGAACACCTCAAAACGCCCGCATCCGCGCCTTTTGCGGAGATTTCCCTCCTTTTCCCTGTCCAACCTGTTTCCAGAAACAAAATGTTTCCTGAGAAATGATCAGTTGAATACAGCTATGCCTGCCAGACGATGTTGCAATGCAAGCCGAACGTCTCCGCTGTTTTGGAGACAGGTCCGGCGATGAGGGGAGTCGTCGCCGCAGATCGCAGTTTCTCCCTCCAGTGTGTGGATCGGGCAGTGTCAGGGATACAGGATAACGGCGAACAAAACAAGAAAGTGATAGCGCCGTCCTGTCACGTTGTGTGATAAACATCACCGCCTGCCAACCAATAACGCCGTAACCTTCAGACCATGAAGTGATGCTTCGCACAGAACGTTGTGATTCTGAAGCATTCTCTCCAATTGGGTCGATTTCAAAACAGGCAGTTTCGTTTCCGGAATCGACAGTACCGGTTGTGGACTTCACTGGTTCAACGGATTCATGAGGGTGCTACAAGAGCACCTAAGGTGGTATTTTTCATGCAAGAAATCGAGCCAGTAACGCAATCGCCAAGTGGTGCGGCCCCAGCAAAATTGCCCGGACTGCGAGCATGTTTGACCCTTCTGATGGGTGCAGCGATTCTGTGCGCCACAGCATTGGGCAGTCCGGCGACCAAAGCCGCTGCCACACCTCAAGCCGCCGCCCAGGCTACCGCGCAGCCCGCGGCTGCAACACCAAACACCTTCGTAGGCGGAGATGTATGCGCAACCTGCCACGAGGACGTGTCGAAGAAATTTGCGGGTAACCCCCACACCAAACTGGCTGCCCAGCACGGCGCAGCCGGCGTCAATTGCGAAGGATGTCACGGCCCGGGCGGCGCTCACGTCGCCGGCGGCGGCGACATCACCAAGATTTTCAATCCCGCCAAGGCCTCACCCAAAGATGTGGACGCCAAATGTCTCAGTTGCCATGCCGGCGCACACCCCAACTTTGATCGTTCCCCCCACGCCAAGGGCGGCATCAGCTGCATTGGCTGCCACGAAGTCCACGGCAAGGAGGAAGCGCTGCTCAAGGCGCCTCAGCCTGCTCTCTGTTTTCAATGCCACACCGATGTAAAACCTTCGTTCGATATGCCGTTCCACCACAAGGTGAACGAGGGACTCGTGCAGTGCTCTGACTGCCACGATGCCCACGGCACCTTTGGAAACAACAACCTGAAGTCAACCGCTGATCAGAACGCAATTTGCACCAAGTGCCACACGGAGACCCGCGGACCCTTTGTTTATGAGCACGCCGCAGTCAAGGCTGAAGGTTGCCTGGCGTGCCATTCTCCGCACGGTTCTCAAAACGCCCGACTGCTGAATGTGCCGAACATCAACACGTTGTGCAACCAGTGCCACAGCCCGGTCGCGGGCGGCACGGTCCACTCCATGTCCGCAGGATCGTCGGAGCTGACGCCATGCACCAGCTGCCACACCTACATTCATGGGTCCAACGTGAACCCGGCGTTTCTCAGGTAGGAGTTTATGGATCAAGGCCACGTCAATTCGCCATTGCGGAAGGCAAGGCCCGCATCCCGTACTCACTTGGCACACGAGGCCCACGCTTCGTGTCAGCAACGAGTTCTTAAGAGAGGCTTCAGATGAAGAACGAACGCTATTATTTCCGGCCGCTCAACCAACGGCCCCATACCGCAATAACCCAGCGCATTGCTGGGCGCATTGCGATCGCCATCTTCGTGACGGCCACAAGCACCGTGCTTGCCCAGAATCCTACGCCCGCCGCACCACTCCCCACGCCGGAGACGCAGATTGCCGCGCCGGCTGGATACTTCATCCACCAGAGTGTCGACCTCGGCGGACGCATGGCCGGCATCACTGGCAGCAATGCCATGTACTCCACCCTGGTCAACCTGCAATCCGGACCCCGCGTGCTCGGCGAAACTTTTGAGATGCGCGCCCTTCCCGGCAACAAGCACACATGGGTCGATAACCTCAGCGCCTTTGGGAGCGGCTTCGGCGGCGATCCCAACAGCTTCTCGAAGCTGAGCCTTTCCAAGGGCAAAATCTACGAGTTCTCCGGAATCTTTCGCCGCGACCGCCAGTACTTCGACTACGACCTGCTGGGCAATCCGAATATCGTTGGCGGTCAAACCATTCCCATCGGGCCGACCGCCGCGCCAACCGGCGCCTTTGCATGGCCGCAGGTGGAGCAATCTCCCTTCCTGTACAACACCGTGCGCCGCATGACGGACACCAACCTCACCATTTTCCCGATCTCAAAGGTGTCCTACCGCGTCGGCTACTCGCAAAACATCTTTCAGGGCCCAAGCCTTAGCCCCAGCGGTTATGGATTCGCCAAGTTCGATGCCATCCTCGAGGAGTATCAGCGCAACAGCACAGACGACTTCACCGGCGCGATTCAATGGAAGCCCGTTGAAGGGACCCAGTTGACATTCGAGGAACAGGTCGATCACTACAAGGCGGACTCCTTCTTCATCATGGCTCCCGGGGATTTCATTGCCCAGGAAGCGGACGGAACCAAGGTCGCCCTGGACGATTACGACGCTGAGATTCCATATCCCAGCACCGCCTGCAATGCCAACAGCATCGGCACTACGCCGATCCTTTCGGCTCCGCAGACACCCGGCGGTCTGCCGGTCATCAATGCGGCCTGCGCCGTGGTCACCAGCTATCTGCGCTCGGCGCCCACTCGCATTCTTTATCCCACTGAAATCTTCCGGCTGCAAAGCTCAACCATCAAGAACATCTCGATGAATGGAGACCTGCGCTATACCCGGGCCAACATGAACCTGCCCAACTACTACGACAGCTACCAGGGCCTCAACGGCACCACACGCTCATTGACATACACGGCTGTCGCATCCGCCCAGCGTCAAGTCATGGCCGCGGACTATGGCATTGTCTGGCAGGTGTTGAAGACCTTCAGCCTCGCCGACCAGATCGACTACTCCGACGTTCACCAACCCGGCACCACCACCTTCACCAGCGGAACAACCCTGTCCACGCCGGCGACCGCGGGAAATGAAACCATCAACTACGCAGGACCGCTGACAACGGCCATCGCAGCCAACGGGGCCTCCACAATCGAAGGCAGCGGTGCGATCGGCGTTGCGTCACCCGGCTACTTTGGCCAGAAGTTTCTCACCAACAATGTGACTGGAAGCTGGGAAGCATCTGCTCGCGCCACGCTTTCCCTGACTTACCGCTACGGCACCCATACCATCGCCCAGGGCAGCCCGGATAACGCTCCCCTGGCTGTCGGAGCCACTTCCAACGGCACCGTAACCATCAACGAAAACGGCGGAATCTTTAACGCCGCTGTGCGTCCCACCGCCAACTGGAACATCAACGGCACGGTCGAGGCTCTCTACGCCGACAACGCGTTCACACCGCTCGGTCCGCGGCAGACCCGCCACTATCGCGTACACACCATGTACCGGCCGAGGCCCTGGGCCACGCTGTCGGGCGCGTGGAACGATCTCGAACGCCACAACAACACCAACAACAATGCGGCCGCAGTTGCGGCAGGCGATGACCCGTACGAAGGTCCGCTCAACCATGTCGATCACAGCCGGATTGTTAGCCTTGGCGCAGTGCTTTCGCCCGGCGAGCACTTCGGGCTCGACTTCAACTACGCCTACAGCGATGTCTACACGGCAACCAACATCTGCTACAACAACGGCGCCTCGGCGAAACTGCCCGGAACCGCCTCCCTCAACTCGAGCGGCGCTGCGGCTGTATGCCCCGGCGTTTTTGCCCGCGGCTCGACCACACAGCTTGCGGACTGGTTTGCCCGCGACTTCGCGGATGCTCCAACCCAGTATGGGTCGGTCGCTCTCACCATGACTCCGGTCAAGCAGATCCACGGCAATGTCGGCTACCGCATAAGTTCGGTGAGCGGAAACCAGTTTTTCAACGATGCCCGTGCAGTGAACGGCTCGCTTGATTCCACCTATCAGTCGCCCTTTGTCAACCTTGCCTGGACGGTTCATACCGGCCTGACCTGGAAGGCGGAGTACAACTTCTACGGCTACGGAGAGGGTGGTCCCTCCGGTCCGGAGAATTGCAGCACATCCACAGCCGTCGCATCCACAGTGGTTCCCTGCGTCTCGCTGCCACAGCCAACCGGGCTTACCGAATCGCCCGCTGGCCTGACCGCGCCGCGTAACTTTCACGCAAACAATGTGGTGCTGGCCGTGCACTACGAGTTCTAATCCAAACCGCCATTCCGGCCGGGGGCCGGGGCGAACGCAATTTGAAGTTTCACCGGTTCCGCCCTTCTTTTCCTGGAAGGGCGGCGCCGCCGGAGGCAAGGTAAGGTGGCTCCGGCACAACCGCATCGGTGCGGTGCAACAGGCAGATTGTTTGATGAGATAGCCGGCGGACAATGTGATTCTAAGCACATTGTCCGCCGATAAACTCCTCAGGAGTCTGTCATGAAGAGTTCAATTCGTCTTGCTTTGGCGCTGGCTGGGTTTGCTTTCTCCGTCAGCACCGTGTGCTTCGCCCAGTCCAGCGGGGAAGCGATCTATAAACAGAAGTGCTTGAACTGTCACGGCGTTTCCGGCCTGGCCAATTCGGGAGTGGGCAAAGGGATGAAGGTCAAGCCGGTCAGCGATGCGGAGGTCAGAAAGATGACCGAAGCGGAGATGATCCAGGCTACCCGCAACGGCATGGGCAAGATGCAGCCGTACAAAGATAGCCTCACCGACAGCCAGACCAGGGCTGTGGTAGCTTACTTCCGCACGTTCCTGAAGTGAGGGAACGTGGGGAACACGCAATCGGTAGAGAGGGTGCGGGGATTTCCGCGCTCTCTCGAGCGAATGAACTTGTCCTGCCGGAGCTTCTGTGGGCTTTTCCAGTCACAGAAGCTTCGGTTCACCAGAAAAAACGGGGGCTCTGAATGCGTCGCGCATCCTGGCTCCCCCAAGAACGCAAAGGAGTTTCAACATGACAAAGTCAACTCGTTCCCAGGTGGTTCTGGCCTTGGTTTTCGCAATGGCCAGCGCTGCGGGCTTCGCCCAATCCGGCGATGCAACCTACAAAGCAAAGTGCGCCAGCTGCCACGGCGCCGCCGGCACTCCCAGCGCGGGAATGGCCAAGATGATGGGCATCAAGGCTGTCTCCGATCCCGCTATCCAGGCGCTCACCGTCGACCAGATGTCTGCCGCCATCAAGGACGGAAAAGGCAAGATGAAGCCGATCGCAGGCCTGTCCGACGCGGACATCAAGGCTGTCGCGACCTACTACAAGGGACTCAAGTAGTCAGGACCACAAGCAGTCAGCACCATTCGTTCAGCAACACCAGACTCGCTCGGGGCGAAACTCTCGACCGGTGTGACCGCATGCCGGGCTCCCACTCGATGATTTCCAATCGAAATCACCGCTGTGTGTAAGCTCGTGCGGGACATTCCATTCGAAGTTTCGCTCGTTCTGGCGAGAATTTGATTTTCATTTGGGGGCAAAGTGAGCTTGTTTCAAAAATTTCGCGACGGCTGGGTAAGGCCCGCGCTGTTCTTCGGTAATAATCCCATCAGTCTCGCGGGCGGCGCCATTACCAGCGCGTCTGGCGTGACCATGATCGGCTATTGGCTGGTGGAGATGCTGGGCCGGCCTAATGACAACCCTTACCTCGGCATTATCTTCTTTCTGCTTTTGCCGGCATTGTTCATCGCCGGACTCGTACTGATTCCGGTTGGCGTTTTTCTGCGTCGCAGGACTCTGCAGAAGGCCGGCCAGGTTCCTGTCGAGTTTCCCAAAATCGATCTCAACGACCGCATGTTTCGCCATGGATTGGATATCGTCCTGGTGGCCACAATCGTGAATCTTCTGGTCGTTTCCATCGCCAGCTACCGCGGAGCGGCCTACATGGACTCGCCGCAGTTCTGCGGTCAGTCCTGCCATGTCATGCATCCCGAGTACACGGCCTACAAAATCTCCGCCCACTCCCATGTCGCCTGCGTGGAGTGCCACATCGGCGCCGGTGCTGAATCCTACTTCCGCGCCAAAATCAACGGCACCAAGCAGCTCGTCGAGGTGACTCTCAACAGCTACCCCCGGCCCATCGAGTCGCCCGTTCGCAGTCTCCGCCCCGCGCGAGAAATCTGCGAAGGTTGCCACACCCCTGCTCGATTCGTCGGAGAAAAGCTGCTCGTCAAGTCCAGCTTTGCCGATGACGAAAAGAACACCGAAACGCAGTCCGTTGTCGTCCTCCACCTCGGCGGCCGCGACTCGCTCTCGCAACTCAGCGGTATTCACGGCACCCACCTCGGCCACATCGAGTATGTCGCAACCGACGATTCGCGTACCACCATTCCCTGGGTACAACAACGCAAGGCCGATGGCTCCGAGCAGGTTTACACCACGCTGGCCGCGGGCAGCCCCGCACCCAAGGGCGAGCGCCGCGTTATGGATTGCATCGACTGCCACAACCGCGCGGCACATACCTTTATGACTGCCGAAGACGCGCTCAATCGCGCCATGTCAGAGGGCGCCATCAGCCCCGACCTTCCCTTCGTCCATAAGGAAGGCCTGCAACTGCTGAAGACCGAATACGCTTCGGAAGAAGATGCGGCTCAGAAGATTCCCGCGCAGCTTCAGGCTTTCTATCAGTTGCAGAACCCCGCCGTGCTTTCCACCAACGGAGCCAAGGTCAAGGCCGCGGCCACCGAGCTGGTCACCCTCTACAGCCAGAATGTCTTCCCCTACATGAAAGTCACCTGGGGAACTCATCCCAACCACATCGGTCACATGAGCTACCCGGGCTGCTTCCGTTGCCACGACGGCGGCCACAACGCCAAGGACGGCACCAGCATCACCCAGGATTGCGCGGCCTGCCACAACCTCCTCGCCGTGGATGAATCCAAGCCCAAGGTGCTGGCCGACCTCGGCATCCAATAGCCGACCGCGCCAACCCCAACGCCCCAGCCGGCCTTACCTCCGCCTGGGGCATTTCTTTGGCAGAGCTCCGTCTCGATCACCCAAAAATCTCCCGTGCCCCATTCATTCGCGGCTTCATCGCGAATGGGTTGGGAAGCAAGACCCTCAACAGGTCATGCTCGCTGAGAGCCAAGAGATTTTACCCTTTCGCTTACCCGGCCCATGCCGCATGAGAATCTGCTGCTTCCCCAACCCTCTATCGCTATACAATCGGGGCGATAGCTCAAATGCTCCGGGAGCCCTCTGCCCTGAAGGTGGTAGGGTGTTAAAACCATTCCATCGGCGATCATGAGGCATGCCCTTGTCGCTCGTGTGAACGGGCTTCAACTTCATCGGAATTCGTGTAAGAAGAGGAACATGGCACATACAAAAAGCTTCGGCCGGCCGCTGACGATTCTATTTCTGGCCAGTATTCTCCAGGCCAGTCCGGTTCAGGCAAGCCTCGGACCGTCTCTTGCGGTGTCGGCCGCGGCAACTTCGATGCCCGCCGTGCTCCAAGCTTCAACGGCGGAAAACTCCTCGGCGAAAAGCGTTTCCCGGATTACCGGCCACTGGCGCAGCTCCGATGCAGTCGCCATTCCAGACAGCAAGCATCCCCAAGCCCCATCCGATCTGTCTGCAAACCTCGAACTGTCCGCCGCCCCCGGCAGCGCGCGACTCGATCGCATGATCCTGCTTCTCGCCCCCTCCGCCGCGCAACAAAAGGCGCTTCAGGCAGAGTTAGCCGCCCAGCTCAATCCCGCCTCTCCCGAGTACCACAAGTGGCTAACCCCCACAGCCTTCGCTGATGCCTACTCGAACTCCCCATCTGACGTTGCTGCCGTCTCCGCATGGCTCACGAGCCAGGGCTTCCAGGTTGCCCCGTTACCCGCCAGCCGCGGATGGATCGAATTCTCCGGCACCATAGCCGAGGTTGAACAGGCATTCCACACCCAGGTCGACTCGCTCTCCACTTCCTCCGGAACCCGCTTCGTCCTGACGCAAAGTGTCTCCATCCCCGCAGCCCTGGTCCCGGTGGTCCAGGGACTGGTCTCGCTGGACGGCGCTCTCTCCTCCCCTGCACTTACCCAGCCTCAGCCGCTGACCATTTCCGCCGACGGCCTTGCCTCGCAAACCTCTCTCGGACACTCCGCCGCCCTCACCCCGCAGCTCGCCGCCCAACTCCTCCACTTCGACATGCTCCATGCCTCTGGAACCACCGGCGCGGGCCAAACCATCGCCGTGGCCGCGCGCAGCAACGTCAACGCGACCGACATCGCCGCCTTCCGCGCCGCCTTCGGACTTCCCGCCTCCGCGCTAAGAATTCTCCCCATTGGCGCCGACCCTGGCTTCACTCCCGACCAGGCCGAAGCCACTCTCGCCGTTTCCTGGGTGGGAACCGCCGCTCCCGGAGCGCAAATCACCCTCGCCCCCGCCGCTACCACCGAGGCCACCGACGGCCTCGACCTTTCTCTCGCCGCCATCGTTGATCAGGAGCTCGCTCACACCGTTGCCGTCGGCTACTCCACCTGTGAGAATGCCCTCAGCGCGGCCCATCAAGCGTTCTATGCCGCCCTCTACCAACAGGCAGCGGCCGAAGGCATCACGGTAATTGCCGCATCCGGGGATAGCGGCGCGTCCGCCTGCCACGCTGCCGGCAACGCGACCCCCGTAACCAGCGGCTATGCCGTCAACGCCCTGGCCTCGACTCCCTGGAACACCGCCGTCGGCGTCGCGGCCTTTGGCATCGCCGGACCGTCGGCAGGCACATCGGCGTTGTCCGCCTGGTCGCCCTCCACCATTGAAGACTCAGCCTACGCCAGCGGCGGCGGCGCCAGCACCCTTTACCCTGCACCCGCCTGGCAGCCAATCCCTTCCAATTCCGAGGGAGGCCCAGCAGCATCCGTAGTCCACAACCGCCTAATCCCCGACCTTGCCCTTCCCACCGCCATCGAAGGAACCGCGAACCCCGGCCTGGCCTTCTGCCTGTCTGAACCAAAACTCAGGGTAGCCTCCACCAGCAACTGCACTCTCGTCCGCGCCGGAGGCAGTTCCGCCGCTACTGCCCTTTTCGCCGGAATTTCCGCGCTGATCGAGCAGAAATACGGACAGCAGGGTAATCTCGCGCCCCACCTCTATCCCCTCAGCCGTCAAGCTGGAGTCTTCACCGACATCACCCAGGGCAGCGCGCAGCTCCCCTGCGAGCCCTCCAGCCCCGGCTGCAGCGCGGACCAGAAAATCGGCTTTACTGCCGCCACCGGCTATGATCTGGCCACCGGTCTCGGAGTGGTCAATGCGCACGGAATGGTCAGTGGCTGGGCAAACCCTGAAGTCACCGGCACCGCGCTTGCCAACGTAACCAACACCACCGGACCCAGCCAGACCATCAACCCCTCCGGCTCGGTCGTCCTTTCGGCCAATGTGGTCTCAGGCAATGGCGGCCCCGCTCCCACCGGCACCGTCACTTTCTTCGACAACTCCACCAGCCAGAATGTCGCCACAGTCGCCCTCGATATCGGAACCGGCGAGAGCTCCAGCGCGCAAGTCACGGTCACCGGAGTTCTGTCGCAGGGCGGTCACCAAATCATCGCCGACTATAGCGGCGACACCATCTACGCGCCGGCCCAATCCGGCCCCGTTGTGGTCGAGGTGCAGCCCAGTTCCACCACCACCACTGTGGTTCCGTCAACATCCATTCCCTCAGGCGGGTCCACATTCACCGTCAGCGCCACCATCACCTCGCTCGATGCGGGAACCGGCGCGGTTCCGCCCTCAGGGACCGTCGATTTTCGCCTCGATGGCGTCAGTCAGGGCACCAAGCAGGTCATCACCGGCACGCCCTCCACCGCCAGCATCAGCATGACCGCCCCTTATACCGGCGGAGCCCACCAGATCGTTGGTTTCTACAGCGGCGACAACAACTACTACAACTCCACCTCCAACGCCGTCACCATCACCGTTTCGAAAACCGCGCCCACGGTTACCCTCACCCCGTCCACCACCACGCCGCTGGCCGGCAGCTCCGTACAACTCACGGCCAGCATCGCTCCTCCGGGCACAGGAGGAACGCCGCCCAGCGGGACAGTGGAATTCACCCTCGACGGAGCCTCGGTCGGAACCGCCACCGTTACCACCGGCTCGCCCTCCACCGCGGTCCTCACCATCACGGCTCCCAGCGTCGGCGGCCACACCCTCACGGCAATCTACAGCGGCGACACCAACTACAGCAGCGTTACCTCGCCCTCCGTCACCATCACCATTGCCAAGGTCGCGACTTCGCTGGCCATCGCACCTGCTTCCACCACTCCGCTCGGCGGCAGCCCACTGCTGATCACCGCCACCATCTCCCTCACCGGAACCAGCGCCGCCGTACCCACCGGCACCATCACCTTCACGCTGGACGGGACCACTGCGGGAACCCAGACCGTATCCAGCGGCACCACGGCCTCAATCACCATCACAGCCCCCACCTCAGGCGTCCACACCCTCCAGGCTTCCTACAGCGGAGATTCCAATTTCCTCAGTTCCACTTCGCCCTCCGTGAACATCACAATCGCCAAAACTCCCACCACCACCGCTGTCGTCCCCGCCACACTCACACCCACTGCCGGAGCGGCCCTTCAGGTCACAGCCACCATCACTCCGTCAACCGCCGGAACCACCCAGCCCACCGGAAATGTGACGTTTACGGTTGATGGAGTGAGCGCAGGTGTGGCGTCGGTTACCGCTGGATCGCCCTCGACGGCCACCGTCACCATCACCACCCTCACCTCCGGCGCGCACGTCCTGTCGGCCCTTTATAGCGGCGACACCTACTATGCGGCATCCACGTCCGCCGCGGTCACCGTCACCGTCAGCAAGAGCCCCAGCACCACCGTAGTCACCCCGGCCACGCTCACTCCCACCGCCGGGGGGTCGCTGCTGGTTTCGGCGTCCATTACCTCGTCCAGCCCGGCCCCGACCAATCCCACGGGCACCGTCACTTTCTATCTCGACGGAGTCAGCCAGGGCATTGGAACCGTCACGGCGGGTTCGCCTTCCACCGCCTCGGTCACCATCCCGGTAGTCACGGCCGGCGCGCATGTCCTCACCGCAACCTATAGCGGCGATACCGCCTACGCGACGTCAACCTCGGCCGCCGTCTCCATCGTCGCGGCCAAGGGAGCAACCGTCACGACCGTCACGGCGACCCCGCCTGCCCTCAACCTCGGCACCACGGAGACGCTCACGGCCACGGTTGCCCCGGCTTCAGCAATCACCGGAACCCTATACACCATCACCGGAACAGTCGCCTTCTACGACAACGGCACAACCCTGCTGGGAACGGCCGTCGTCTCCAGCAATGTGGCTACTCTCTCCAGCGTCACCCTGGCCAACAACGTCTCCCACTCCATCACCGCCATTTACTCCGGCGACACCAACTGGCTGGCCAGCGCCTCGGCCGCCCTGCCTCTGGCCGCAACCACCCTGCCCGACTATGTGGTCCTCACCTCGAATCTGTCCACTGTGCCGCCCGGCCAGGCGCTGGTTCTCACCGTCACCGTCACGCCCACCTCCACGCCTGTCACCGGTGCGGAACAGAACCCCACCGGCAACGTGATCTTCTACGACGGAACAACCATCCTCGGCACCGTCTCCCTGGCTGCGGCCCTGACCGGAGATAGTTCCTCCGCCGCGCTGACGACCCAGACCCTCCCCGGCGGACAAGACGTCATCTACGCCTTCTATCAAGGCGATCTCTATTACGACGCCGCCGACTCCAATCTCCTGACGCTCGACGTTCAGGATTTCACCATCGTTCCCGCGCCAACCAATCCCGCTACGAATCTCACTATTGTGCAGGGTACATCCGGCGCGGCCAGCTTTATCGTTTCCGGCCTCGGCGGGTACAACGACGTCATCCAGGTCGTCTGCGCGGTCCCCACGCAAGACGACATGACTTGCCAAGCCAGCCCGCAGGAAATCACGCCCACAGGCACCGCAACCTTCGTCATTACCACCTTCACCCCCGGCGAGCAGGGCGTCACCACCACGGCCAGCCATCGCAACCCGCCTATCTGGCCCCGCGCCGGCGGCGGAGCGGCCCTGGCCGTTCTGGGCTTCTTCCTGCTCCCCTTCGGCCGCCGATCGCGTATCTTCGCGGGAAGAAATTGGGCCGGCAAAAATGCCCGGCGCCTCATGATCCTCGCGCTGCTGCTGGTGGGCCTGGGCGGTGTCGGTCTCGGCTGCAGCAGCGTCAGCGGGGTCAACGGCACCGGAACACCGCTGGGCGTAGCGACGCTCCAGATCACCGCCTCGGCCAATATCGACAACACCGTCGTCAGCCACAGCGTCTATCTCACGGTGAACGTCGTGGCGCCGACCTCGAATCAATAGGCAATCTCATGCGAAATGCCGCCTTGGAGAGCCGCTTCGATTGGGTGAGAATGCAGGCTGCGCGCGCGATGCTCGTGGTCGTCCCGCGAAAGGGCGACTGCCTGCTGCTCCCCGCGATGGCGGCATCCTCTGTCAAACCGGAGATGGCAGCCGCGGTTGAGGGAGTCATCCCTTCCGCAGTCCCACAAAATGTTGCCGTAATTGGAAACACGACCTGGAATCCAAAGGTTCCACCAAGTGTTCAAGGCTTGAATCAGGCCATCCCGTTCTTCGGAATGTTGATGAGCTTTACCTTCCTCGGCCACGCGGTCTGGATCTTTGACGGGTCCGGCGGTCAGTTCACGCTGGGCTGCCGCGACGCGGACATATTGATGGTGGATAGTGCACAGATCCCCAGCCTTGCCCGCTCCTGGGTCGCCGACGCCAGAAATGTGATGCGAGGAACCCGGATTCTGGTCCACGATCGAGCGACGTATCGGCTCATGGAAGCCCGCTAAATCCGGCCGAACTCAGCCCCAGCGTTTCTGGCCTGGATGGGGCGGCATATCCATGCGCAGGCCCTCCAGACCCCGTATTCTGGCGCTTCTCGTTAGACTAAAGAGGATGAGCCGCCTGCGCCCTTCGCTTCCGCGGCATCAGCAGTCTCGTCCAACCCTCATAGAGGAGGAGAATGGCAACTTCCACCCAGCTTGCGCCCAGCCCCACGCGTTCCAGGTTCAAAACGCTTATCTGGGTATTCCTCGGCCTTACCACGCTCTTTGTTTTCATCACTTCCGAGGTTTTCCTCGCCGCCGATTACC
>Ga0302319_10013599_pt1 | contig 15261 bp, 12 predicted proteins | sample Bog_T0_2_FD_203319 | JGI IMG/M metagenome (GOLD analysis project Ga0302319, IMG submission 203319) | Peat permafrost microbial communities from Stordalen Mire near Abisko, Sweden - Bog_T0_2 | ecosystem: Environmental > Terrestrial > Soil > Wetlands > Peat | place: Sweden: Abisko, Stordalen Mire... | reverse complement strand
AGGGCGCGGCCGGACTTTTGATGGATCAGGAACTGAAGTATCTGGGGATGGCGACGACGCATCCGGAGCGGCCCTGCATTGCGATTCTGGGCGGGGCGAAGGTTTCCGACAAGATCGAAGTGATTGAGAATCTGTCGAAGGTGGTGGACAAGGTTCTGATCGGCGGCGCGATGGCTTATACGTTTTTGAAATCGCAGGGACACGCGACTGGGAAGTCTTTGGTTGAGGACGACAAGCTGGAGCTGGCGAAAAAGCTGTTGGCAGAGCATCCGGGGAAACTGGTGCTTCCGGTGGACCATGTGGTGGCTATGGAGTTCAAGGCCGGGGCCGAGCATGAGACGGTGACGGAGATTCCCGAAGGGAAGATGGCGCTCGATATCGGCGATAAGACGATTGCCGAGTATGAGGGGATTATCGCGGGCGCGAAGACGATCATCTGGAACGGCCCGATGGGCGTGTTCGAGATGCCTCCTTTCGACAAAGGGACGGTGGCGCTGGCGAAAGCGGTGGCGAATTCGGGGGCGATTTCAGTGGTGGGCGGCGGGGATTCGGAGAAGGCGATTAAGAGCGCCGGAGTGACGAGCAAGATTTCGCATGTTTCGACTGGCGGCGGGGCTTCGCTGGAGTTTTTGTCGGGGATTGAGTTGCCGGGCGTGGCGGCTTTGACGGATAAATAAGAGGACTGGCGGGCGAGGAAGTCAGCGCAAGCGGAAGCGTCTGCGACACATTGCCGGTGAGTGCGATAGAGTATGCGTCATGAATCGAAGGTTTGCAGGTTTCCTCTTTATCGCGGCTTGTGCCGCGGCGCCCGCTCAGGTGTTCACCCTCACTCGCGAGCAGATGCTCAAATTCACCGAGAAGTATCAGGGAGAGCGGTTCTCCGACGGCCGCCCCAAAGTGGACGCGAAGTTGCTCGACAAAATGGACGGGCTCTCGGCCGAAGAGATCTGGGCCGTGCTGCCGGGTGAGGGCTACAGAAACCAGTACGAGGGCGATTTCCGGATACTGCATCCCGAGAAAAAGCTGATCGGCCGGGCGTTCACCGTGCAGTTCATGCCGGCGCGGCCCGATATCAAAGCTCCCAACGAGGCCGATGCGAAAGCGAAAGGCCTTCGCGATAACGGCAATCAGCGCGCGCTCGACATGCTGCAGGAAGGCGACGTGCTTGTGGCCGATATCTTCGGGAAGATCGAAGGCGGCACGATTGTCGGCGACAATCTCGCCACGTATATCAAAGCCGTGACGCACAAGGGCTTTGTGGTGGACGGCGCGATTCGGGATCTGGACGGCATCTTCCCGCTCGACATGGGCGTTTATTACCGCGGCGTGCATCCCTCGGCGATTTCTCAGGAGCTGATGATTACCGGGATCAACGTGCCGATTCGAATTGGCCAGGCGACGGTGCTGCCGGGCGATGTGGTTTTCGGCGATCGCGAGGGCGTGTATTTCGTACCTCCGCATCTGGTGCAGAAGGTTCTGACGACGGCGGATACGACGCATATCCACGACGAGTGGACGCAGGATAAGTTTCTGCATGAGACGAGTAAGTATAAGTCGAGCGATGTTTACGGGTCGCCACGGGATCCTCAGTTACGCCAGGAGTATCAGGAGTATCTGAAGAAAAAGCTTGATGAACTGCATTCGAAAGAGGGCGGGAAGTAAAGCTAGGCCATCTGGCCAAAGATCTGTGCCCGTTCCTGAGGGGACAGCCAGGGCGACTGCAGGCGGCCTCGATGATTTTGGTGGTGGCTCGGTTTGCAAGCAGGTCTGCATATTCGTCGCACACACTGACGATTCGGGGCAGGAGCTTTCCGGTGGCCGCGTGATACTCGGGGAGATCGCCGGCTCTGCTTTCCTCGAATAATTTGTAGCGGCGTTCCATTTTCGATGAGCGAATCGAGCACGTCGGATGCGCAGTGCTCGGGCGGTAAACGAGAGCGTTGGAGTTCGGAAGGTAGAGGGGCCTTTGAGATCGGTGAAGGCGGTGCGTTTGGGATCGATGAGAACCAGACGCAGGGCTTGCGGGGTGTTGGAGAGCATCAGACCCGCGACAGCGAGGTCGACGAACTGCAGGGCGTCGTTCAGGTCGACTCCGAGCGGCGTGCCCGAGTTGCCCTGAGGAGGCCGGACGGGGAAGCTGGGAGACGATAGAGCCGAAGATTCGCTGTGCTTTTCGGCTCCCGTTGTCTTCGACCTGACGCGGTATTTTTTCAGCCTGGGGTAAGAGTGGGACCTTTTGTAAAAGCCCTAAGGCGATAAATCATGGCACCCGGGTTTTCGTATGGACGTTGTCCATCCCTCCCGTGATATGCGGGGATACGGGAGGTCACATGGCAAACAAATCGGCATTGAAAGAGACGAAAGTACAACTTCGCATGCGAAGGATGCAGAAGGACGTGATCAGCCGCGCGGCCGAGTTGAGGCAAACGACCCTGACCAGTTTTATGGTGGACCAGGCTTTCAACGCGGCCCAGCAGATCCTGGCGGATCAGGCGCATTTTTATCTTTCACCGGGGAAATGGGACGAGTTTTGTGCCGCTCTGGATGCGCCGCCGCGTGAGCTTCCGGAACTGAGGAAGCTGCTGCGCGAGCCGAGCGTTTTCGATGAACCTCAGTAGCCCGGTCCCGCTGGAGAAGAAGCACGAGACCGCTTGTTTCGACTGCGGCGTGGATGCACTGAATCAGTATCTGCGGCAGTATGCGTTACCGAATCAACAGAATCGATCTTCAAGAACGTATGTGGCGTTGCGCAGGGACCGGATTGCGGCCTATTACACACTGGCGAACGGGTCTGTGAGCCGTGATGAGGTCCCGGCAAGGGTTGGGCAAGGGCTCGGGCGGTATCCGGTGCCCATCATTTTGCTGGCGCGGCTGGCGGTGGATGTATCGGAAAAGGGCAGGGGTTTGGGTAAGGCGTTGCTGAAGGATGCGGTGCTGAGGGCTTACCAGGCGAATGAACTGGTGGGGAGCCGGGCGATTGTAACGCATGCCAAGGATGAGGCTGCGAAGGCATTTTATGAGAAGTTTCAGTTCATGGCGTCGCCGATTAACGAGTTTCATTTGTATCTGCTGATGAAAGATATTCGGGGATTATTCGGGAAGTGATGGCGGGGTGAAAGTAGCAAGCCCTCGTGATAAGGTTGGTTTTCACGCCATGGCCTCGGCAAAAAGACGCGCTATACCGCCCGATCCGATCGAGACGCAACGGGCGATTTTCAAAGCCATTGCCGCCGCGCAGGAGCCGTTTTCCGTCGAGGCCGTTGTCGCGCTCGTGGACCTTCCCCGCAAAGTCCCGAAGACGCAGGTAAGCAAATTGCTCGCTGAGGAGATGAAATCGGCCCGCTTATTCGCCGGGAAGGCAGACGGGAAGAAGGCGTTCTGGCATCATGACCCGAAAGCAATCGCGACCAGCGCCATCCTGGAAGTCGCCGCGGCCGAGGTTCTGACCGCCGAGGCATTGGCCCAAAAGGCAGCGCTGCTATGCCCTCGGATCACACTCAACTTCAAGACACTCCAGAAGACCTTGCTCGACAACGGCCAACTGCTCAAAGTGAAGGCCGCGCCGGGAACGAAAGCTACTGCCCAACGCCTGATTAATGCGGAGCGCCCCGAGGTGTATATCGAGTCGGAGATCGCACTCTTGCTGAAAGAGGTTGGCCTGACGCGTCTGCCGGAACGAATTCAGGCGCTGCCGGAGGCCGAGTCGCCAGGCGAAGAGGAACTGGTCCGCGATGCCGCAGAGAAGATTTTCGCCGCGATGAATCGGATCGCGTTCGCGCCGGGAACCACAGTAACGTTCTATCGTCTCCGGCAGCAACCGGAGCTCTCGAATATGCCCAAGCCTGTATTTGATCGCGCGGCGCTGCTGCTGCAGAAAGAACGGCGGGCCCTGCTGAGCATTCACGATCATGCGGCCCGGTTGCCGGCGGAAGAACGCGAGGGATTGGTGACGGATGGCTTTGGCAAATACTATGTCTCCATCTACGCCCGTTAGGCCGAGGCCGCGGATACCCTACCAGCCCAATCCCTTCGGGAGTTCGGCGATGGGATCGCCGTGGGCGGGTGAATTAGCCGATGTTCCCGGCATTAACGACAAGCCGTTCCGCACCATCCTTGCGGCCCTCAGACAGATGCGCGCGGGCGGCAAGGGCACTTCCATCGTGCTCACCGGCGAACCTGGCAGCGGGAAAACGCATCTGCTGGGCCGTCTGCGCGACCGCCTGCTGCGGGACGAAAGGGAAGACAAAGGCGAGACGATCTATGTCTACGTGCGATGCAACGCCAGCGCCGGAACGTTGTGGCGGCACCTGCGGCATGCCCTCGCTTCCGACCTTTTGAAAGGAAGTGACGGAACTCAACTGCACGAACTGTTCGAGCGAATTCCGGACCGAATGGGTAACGTGGCCCACGCCGGCGTGCGGAGAGCTCTTGAAAGTATTCGCGACGGACGACATTTTCACATCGCTTCGGCGTGGCTCCGGGGGGAGGCTTTGGGCGACGAGGATCTGGCGGCGCTGGGTATGGCCCTCGCGGACGGCGATGAAGACAACAGCCGCGAAAGGGACGCGCGACTGGTGGTCGAGGCGGTTCTTCGGTTTCTGGCGCCGACACCGGCAGTGCTTTGCTTCGATCAGGTGGAAGCGCTCGAAACCTATCCGGGCGAAGAGGCCGGATATCTCGCGACGGCTCAGATGGTCTCCGACCTTTACGACGGCCACGATCATCTACTGCTCATCTCGTGCATCGTGGCCGCCTTCGAAAACCGCTTCGACCGCATTCCGAACGGGGCGCTCAAAGACCGATGGCTGCAGTTCAAGGACACGCTGCGCCCTATCGATTGGGACCAGGCTGTGGAGTTGGTGAAAGCTCGGCTTGATACCGCGATTCCGCTCCAGAATCTGCGGGGCGCGCATACGGCAGATCCGCTTTGGCCTCTGGATGCGGAGGGGCTGCGGCCCCTTTTCGCCGAAACCGGGTTATGCCTTCCGCGCACGCTCATCCGGGCCTGCGAGCGACAGTTTGCGGAACTGCTCAACGACGAGGAACCCATCCCGCCCGAGGGCAGCCGCGAAGAATTCATTGAAGAGCAGTACGAACGGGCGCTGGGCGAAGCCAGGGTTATCGCGAAAAATCAGGGCGCGGCAAAGACGCTCAGCGACTGTCTGCCCTGGCTGCTACAGAACAGCGGGATGACTCCCCTGGGTCAGGACAGGGCTCGCGCAATCTATGCTCAGCAGGCGTGGCGGGGACCGGACGGCGACCTGGCGCTGGCATTCTGCGACGGCAGGGGAAACGCGCTTACGAACCAGATCAGGAGGATCGAAAGCAACTGGCTAAAAGCTCCCCCAGAGTTGGCAATTCTGCGCGATTCGGCCATTCAGCCTGGCCCGGCCGGGACGCGATATCTTGAGCAGCTGAAGCAGCGAGGCGCGAGGGAAATTAACCCTTTGCCGGAGGCTCTGGCGGTTTTGCAGGCCATCCGCAACATTTCGGCGACGGCCCGGTCGGGCGAGTTTTTCTTTGGGGCCGAGCCGGTGTCCGAGGAGGAAGTGACGGACTGGGCGCTGGCTAGTCTGCCGCCCCAGGTCGAGGAATTGCGGGCGGCTCTGACGAGAAGACGATCCAGCCCACCCCCGTCCCAGGACCGCGTTCTGTCCGGCCTGTCGGAGCTGGTAAGCAGGCGAAAGATCATAGCGGCGGATCAGGCGGCCGCCGAACTGCCCTTCAGTGCGGAGGAGGTGAGAGACTGTGCGCGCCGTCATCCTATGCGTTTTGGGATCCTGGATGGCCCTCCGGTGGTTGTCTTCGAAGCGGTCGAAGGACCGGCCAGGTAAAGGCGGAAGCAGCGTGCACGACCCCGTACCCATCAGCGTGTCCGACGTCCGGCGGGAGATTTACCGTGCGGCGGAGTTCGGCGGGGGTGCGGGCGCGGCGAGCACTTATGTTCTCGGCTCGCTCTTTCACGGCGCGTTCCGGCGGCTGCTTGACTGCGATTCCACGTGCGGCTGGGTCAATGTTCTCGACCGCGACAACCTCAACGACTGGGAGCGCCTGAGGGATGAACTATACACGTGCATCGTGGGCCCGCGCTTACGCGAGGACCAGGCGGCGCTACAGGGCTCGGCGAGCGAAGTGCTCAGTATGTGGGAAGCCACCGGGGAACTGTGCAAACACGTCTGCAGGCTGCTGGCTAACAGCGCCGAGCAAAAGCTCCTGCGATATGACACAGCCTCGAACAGCTGGCGCGGGGAGGAACAGTTCTCGGCGGAGGAAAAGCTGACCTGGATGGTCGAGGATGCTTCATGGACGGCGCCGGTTCTGGTGTCGGGCATTGCCGACGCGGTGTGGCGCAACCCGGCATCGAAGAAGTGGTGCATTCTGGAACTCAAGCTGGGCGCGGGTTCGCACGAAACGGACCTGGCGCAGCTTTGCCTTTATCACGAAATGCTGCGGTCCGGCAGCGGCGACGAGAGAGGGCAGCTCACTCTGTGGCACTTTCAGCCCGAATTGAAATACACGAGTTTTTCCTCCGAGCAGGTCGAGCCGATCAAAGATAAACTACGGGCACTGATCGGGCGGGTGGCGGGTGTAGCGCCCGGAAAACCGGCTCCGGCCCGACCACGACTAAGCCCGGGGCCGGCGGAGCGGGAAATGGGGCAGCGCCTGATTAAGGTCCTGGAGCAGTTCGGCCCAATGGTCACACTTGATTCTGACCCCGTGGTGGGTCCCACGTTTCTGAGATTTCATGTGATGCCTGGCGAGGGTGTGCCGGTGCGGAAAATCCTGCCGCTCGGCCAGGACCTCGGGGTGCAGTTAAGACTGTCGAAGCCCGCGCTCATCCGGCTCGAAGACGGCATGCTTGTAATCGATGTGCAGCGCCCCGACCGGGAGACGCTTCTGTTCAGCGAGTTTCGACCGATGCTGCCGAGGCCGGAGGGCGGCAACCCGAAGGTGCTGGTGGGAGTGGATCTCGGGCGGCAGCCGCGGTATGCGGACCTGTCTTCGGATTGCCCGCACATCCTGGCGGCGGGCACAGCCGGGAGCGGCAAGAGCGAATGGTTGCGGATGGCGGCGGCGAGTTTGATCGCCACGAATACACCCGAGACGCTTCGGCTGATGCTGATCGATCCCAAGCGAGTCACTTTCGGGGAGCTGGAGGGATCGCCTCATCTTCTTGCGGCGGAGGCGTTGGGCGGCGGCGCGCTGCTCTGTACGCCGGAAGAAGCCATCGGAGGATTGATGCGGCTGATTGACCTGATGGAAGAACGGTATCGCGAATTTGCCGAAAGAGGCGTGACCGATCTCGACGCGCTGGTTCGGCAGGGCATCTCCGCGCCGCCGCGAGTGGTTTGCTTTTGCGACGAGTACGGCAATCTGGTGGCGCAGAAGAAGCATCGGGACGCACTGGAATACGCCATTACACAGTTAGGCGCGAAGGCCCGCGCGGCCGGCATTCACCTGATTCTGGCGACCCAGGATCCGCGGGCGCAGATTCTGTCGCCGGCTCTGAAATCCAATTTGGGCGGGCGCGTATGTCTGCGAACCACTTCCGGCACGCAGTCGCGAATGATGCTTGAGCAGAACGGCGCGGAGTCTTTGCTTGGGAACGGCGATCTGTTGTTCAAAATTACCGGAGAGCCCGTACGGCTGCAGGCGCCATTGCTCGAAGATGCCCTGCGGCATGAGCTTTACGGTTCCCGGCTGAGGGCCGCGGTAAGACCTGGCTCCGCTTAAGCTAGCATGAAGGGGAAGACGAGAGGACCTATCCCGTGCCATTGGCAGCACCCGTTTCGACTCCACCGCTGATTGAAGGAGACTGTCTGACCAGCGACGAGTTTCTGCGCCGCTGGGAGGCGATGCCGGATCTGTGGCGGGCTGAACTGATCGACGGAATCGTTTATATGCCCTCTCCGGTGAGCCGCAAACACGATGGATGCCAGAGTTTCCTTGTTGTGTGGCTGGGAATTTATGCCAGTTCTACGCCTGGATGCTTTCCCAGCGCTGAAGCGACGTGGAGAATGGGCAAACGCGATACTCCTCAGCCCGATGCGGCGCTCAGGATTCTTCCCGAGTATGGCGGCCAGGCGGGCGTTGAAGGAGATTATCACGCGGGCGCGCCCGAACTGATAGCCGAGGCCGCGATCTCCAGCTTCGCAAAGGATTTCGCGCCGAAGAAACGGCTTTATGAGCGAATGGGCGTGCGGGAGTATCTGATCGCGGTGCCGCTGGATGAGCAGTTGTTTGCGTTCCGTTTATCGCCGGGCGGATACGAGGAAATCGCTCTTGATTCCGACGGTATCTTTCGTTCTTCCGTTTTTCCTGGTCTCTGGCTTGGCCCAGGCGCGCTGTGGTCGCTCGATCTCCCTCGTATGAACGCAGTGCTCCAGCGTGGCCTGGCAACAACGGAGCACTCGGATTTCATCGCGCAACTGGCCGCCACGCATGGTCTTCGCAAAACAACTTCGTGAGGCTGTGCGGCGTGGGGAGATCACCTGCAGCGTTCGGATCTGGACCCATCCGCATGTGAAGGTCGGCGGGCGCTACCGGATGGAGGCGGGCGAGATTGCAATCGATTCGGTGGAGCCGATTGAATTATCGGAGATCACGCCGGAACTCGCGCGCGAGTCGGGTTTCGCGGGCGTCGGGGATCTTTTAAAGATTGCTCGGCACGGTAAAGGCCAAAACGTATATCTAATTCGGTTCCATTACCTGCATACTGTTTTTGAGAAGTAGCTAACCTATAAGCCCGCAGTACGCTGAAGCGGAGCCGCACCTGCGGTTAGCACAGGGCGTTTTCAGGTATCTTAATGAGGAACGGGACAATGCCATGAACTTCCTCAACGACATTCGATTCGCCCTCCGCTCGCTCGCCCATTCGAAAGGCCTTGTGGCGACTGTGGTGGTGACCCTTGCGCTCGGCATCGGCGCGAACGCCGCCATCTTCACCCTCGTGCGTGGAGTGCTTCTGCGTCCGTTGGTCAATCGCGACGAAGACCGCCTCATATATATTCGCCAGACGGCGAAGGGCATCGGGGTGGAAAATGCAGCCTTCTCCGTACCGGAAATCCACGACATCTGCGATCGTGCGAAATCGTTCAGCGCCTTCGGGGATTTCTCGGAGATCGGGTTCACGATGATCGGGCTGGGCGAGCCGCGCGAAGTTCAGGCCGGAGTCGTAGGCGGATCGTACTTCGACGTAATGGGACTCAAGCCCGTGCTGGGGCGGCTGATCGGGCCGCGCGACGACGGTCCGAACGCGGCCGGCGCGGTGGTGCTGACCTGGCGCTTCTGGAAAACAACTCTCAACGGCGATCCGGCGGTGCTGGGCAAAGTGGTGCGGCTGGGAACCAGGTCTGCTACGGTTGTGGGTGTGCTTGAGCCGTCGGTTCCCTACCCGGCGGAGACTGAGATCGTCGCCAATCTGGTGACCAGCCCGCACCATCTTTCGGCCACTATGGTCACCGGACGAGTGCACCGGATGACCGAGCTGTTTGGGCGCCTCGCGCCGGGCGCTACGCTCGAATCCGCGCGCGCCGAACTGCAAACGCTCTATGGATCGATGATTAAACAGCATCCCGAAGCCTATTCTTCAAAGAGCGATTTCCGGATCGAAGCGCGCCAGTTGCGCGATCAGATTACGGCGAAGGCTCGCACAGTGCTGTGGGTGCTGCTGGCGGCGGCCGGGCTGGTGTTTATCATCGCGTGCGCCAATGTGGCCAACCTGATCCTGGCGCGAACCGTGCGGCGCGAAGGCGAACTCGCGGTACGCGCGGCGTTAGGCGCGACGACGGCGGCGCTGCGGCGAGCGCTGCTGGCCGAAGGGCTAATCCTGTGCGGTGCGGGTGCGGCGCTCGGGGTGTTGAGCGCGCGGCCCATGGTCGCGGTGTTGGCGCGCTATGCTTCGCGCTTCTCCGTGCGGGCTCTCGATCTTACAGTGGATTCGAGCCTGCTCTGGATCGGGGCGCTGCTGGCCGTGGTTGCGGCGGTGATCCTGGCATTTGTGCCGCGGCTTCCGGAAGCCAGTTCGTCGAGCCGGATCGCAGTTTCGAGCGCCGGTACGCGAATCACAGGCGGTACCGGCCGGCGGCTGCGGCTCTTTGCGGTAACTCAGATTGCGGCTTCGTTCCTGCTGCTGGCGGGCGCGAGCATGCTGCTGAAGACGCTCCTCTCGCTGCAGGCCGCGCAGACGGGGCTCGATACCCGTCATGTGCTGGCCGTCAACGTACCGGTTATGGAATACGGGCGCTCGCCGGACCAGGTCGTGAACTTCTACAAGGAAGCAATCCGCCGCATCGATGCGCTGCCGGGCGTGGACAACGTTGCGCTGGGGATGCTGGTTCCGTGGCGCGAAGGCAAAGACTTCGGGCCTGGGTTCCAGTTTTCCGCCGACGGGCACGTGCGCGCGCCGGGCGAAGAAGATCCGCGAGCGCAGTTGCGCACCATCTCGCCAGGGTTCTTCGCGTCATTGGGCGTGCCGATCCTCGAAGGGCGCGACTTCAACGATCTTGATCGCCGCGGCGGTGAGTCGGTGGTAATCGTGAGCCGCACCCTGGCCGAGCGGCTGTTCCCGAAGCTGGATCCCATCGGTCGCCATGTGATGTGGACGGACCCGGTGATGCAGTTCGCCGGCATTAGCACTGCGGCAAGGCGCATTGTGGGCGTGGCGGCCGATATCGACGATCAGAACATTACGCCGCAGCGCACGCAGACGATCTACCATTCGTTTTCACAGGAACCGATTTGGGGCGGACGGCTGTTCATTCATGTCCACGGCGATCCCTACGCGCTGGTGTCGCCTGCTACGCGGATCATCCGGGCGATGTCCCCGGAGCAGCCGGTGGAACGGGCAGCGACGCTCGAAGACGTGAGAGCCGAAGTGCTGACGCCGGATCGGCTCAACACCGTCGTATTCGGGGGCTTCGCGGCCGTGGCGCTGGCGATCGCGATTGTGGGGGTGGCTGGCGTGCTCGCATTTATGGTCAGCGGGCGGACGCGCGAGTTCGGAATCCGGCTTGCAATCGGGTCGAGGCCAGGCGATCTGTTGAAAGGCGTGATCCGGGATGGCGCGGTGATCGCGGTCTCTGGGATTGCGGTGGGCTTGGTGTTCAGCTACGTCCTGGCGCGGCTGGCGGGAAGCTACTTCGAGGCGGTGCAGATACCGGAGGTGTTTCCGCTGGCGGCTTCGGCTCTGGTGCTGCTGGTGGCCGCGGTGATTGCGTCGGTGCTGCCGGCGTTGCGCGCGTCACGCGTAGATGTGATGCAGGCTTTGCGATCTGACTAACGCGGCTATACGTTCGAAACTGTGATGGCGGTCCGGGTTCCCCCCGACCACGACACAGATTCGACCGCCTGCTACGATGATTGACATTCCCGAAAGGAAGGTCTTTTCATGAAGCGAGGCTTAACGGCTGGTTTTCTGATTCTCATCGCGGCATCCGCCCTGGTTGCCCAGGACGACCCCGCGCTTCCCGCGGCGGGTGCCGCCGGTGGCCGAGGCGCGGGCGCCGCTGTGTTGCCCCCGCCCAACCCGCAGCCTTTCGACCGCGTGATCAACAAAGAAGCCAAAGCGAAAAAAGGCCTGTTTACGGTCTACCAGGCGGGCGACCGGTTCTATTACGAAATCCCGAAGAAAGAACTCGGAAAACAATATCTCTGGAATACGCAGATCGCCAGGACCACGGTCGGCGCCGGATATGGCGGCGGGCAGCTTACCGAAAAAGTGGTGTCCTGGGAGATGCGGAATAACCGCGTGTATCTGAGCGATGTCGATTTTAGCATCAACGCGGATCCGGACACACCGATCGCGCTGGCCGTGAAGAGCGCGAATAACGACACCATCGTGATGGCATTCAACGTAGCCGCCTATCACGACGGCGATCCGGTGATCGATGTGAGCCGTCTCTTCAACACCGACGTCGCGGAATTCAGTGCGCGGCAGCGGATCGGGGCGACCGCTTTCGACGCATCGCGATCTTATATCGATCGCGTTACGCCGTATCCGGACAACGTGGAAGTGGAAGCGACGATGACGTATACGGGTGCGGGCGCAGGGCGAGCGGGGGCTGCAACGGGACGCGGGGGCGGCGGGCTGGGCGCAGGCAACATGCGCGGCGCCAGCGCCACACTCGTGCTCCATCACAGCATGGTAAGGTTACCCGAAAAACCCATGACGCCGCGTCTGTTCGACGAGCGCGTCGGCTATTTCACCACGCGCCATCAGGATTTCTCCGACGACGATTACCGTTCGCGGAACGTTCAGTACATCGCGCGCTGGCGTCTGGAAAAGAAGAACCCCGCGGCGGCGGTGTCGGATCCGGTGAAGCCGATTGTGTATTTTCTCGACGCGGCTACACCGAAGAAATGGGTGCCGTATCTGATCAAAGGGATCGAGGACTGGAATGAGGCGTTCCTGGCGGCGGGTTTCAGCCACGCGATTGTCGGTAAAGCCGCGCCGACGCCCGAGCAGGATCCAGATTTTTCGCCCGAAGATGTGCGTTACTCGGTTATCCGATGGCTGCCCTCGACGGTGGAGAATGCGAGTGGCCCGCACATCTCCGACCCGCGCACCGGCGAGATTCTGAATGCCGACATCCAGTTTTATAACGACGTGATGGTGCTGGCGCGCGACTGGTATTTCGTGCAGGTAGGCCCGCTCGATCCTCGCGCGCAGAAGCTGCCGCTGCCGGACGATCTGATGGGGCGTCTGCTGGAATACGTGGTCTGCCATGAGGTAGGTCACACCCTCGGCTTCCAGCACAACATGAAGGCCAGCTCGATGTATCCGGCCGACAAGATCAGAGACAAGGATTGGGTGCATAAGATGGGCCACACGCCCTCGATCATGGATTACTCGCGCTTCAATTACGTGGCGCAACCGGAGGATGGGATTGCGGTGGAAGATCTTGTGCCGCGCATCGGTCCCTACGATATCTGGGCCACTGAGTGGGGCTACAAGCCCATTGAAAACGCGAAGACACCTAAGGAAGAAAAAGCCACGCTGGACAAGTGGGCGCGCGAGCAGGACAATACGCCCTGGTATCGATTCTCGACAGCGAACTCGGCGGGTTCGGATCCGGGAGAGGAAACGGAAGCGGTGGGCGACGCCGATTCGGTGAAGTCGACGGCGATGGGGATGAAGAACCTGCAGCGGGTGACGAAGCTGCTGATGTCCGCGACGGCGTGGAAGGAAGGCGAGACCTATGAGGATCTGTCGGAACTCTATGGCCGCGTGCTGAGCCAGTGGCAGCTCGAAATGAATCATGTAGCGCAGGTGGTGGGCGGACTGAACAGTCAGGAAAAAGTAGTGGGCCAGGAAGGCCGGCTGTTTACCCTGGTTCCGAAGCCGCGTCAGGAAGAGGCGGCGAAGTTTCTGGTGGATAACGCGTTCACCACGCCGGCGTGGCTGATCGACCCGGAGATTTTGCGGCGTATCGAAGCGAACGGCGCGCTGCAGCGGATTCGCAATGCGCAGAACAGCGTGCTGAATCAATTGTTGAACAGCCAGCGGTTCGCGAGGCTGATCGAACAGCAGGCAATCGATGGCACAGCCGCATACCCGGCGGCAGAACTGCTGGCGACGGTGCGGAAAGGCGTCTGGAAAGAGCTGGACGGTTCGACGGTGAAGATCGACGCCTATCGCCGTAACCTGCAGAACGCTTATCTGGAGCTGGTGGATTCGAAGCTGAATGGCGGAACCATCGCGCCCGCGGCGGCGGGAGGCGGTGGAGGACGCGGAGGGCAAGCGCAGGCGAAGAGCGACGACGAGAAGCCGTTTTATCGCGCCGAACTGCGCGCGCTGAACGCGCAACTGGGCGCGGCGATCGGCAAGGCGGCGGATCATGATACAAAGGCGCATCTTGAAGGCGCGAGGGATCAGATTGCGAGGATTCTGGATCCGAAGTTCCTGCCGGCGGCTCCGGCGGCGGCAGGCGCGGGCCGGGGGGGAGCTCTGCCCCTTCGTCCGAATCAGCGCTGAAGTGGATGTGATTGGGATCCGAACTTTGAAAGCCAGGGTTTTGCCGGCGACGGTGCTGGCGCTGACAGTCTTGGCGCAGCAGAATGGCCGCGGTCAATCGATTCCCACCGCCGTCATCAGCGACCAGAGCCCGGATCCCGTGCGTCCGCCGTACTCGCCGCAGGTGCTCGTGCCGAGCCATGGCATGGGAATGAACGGTCTGTTTTATTGCGCGGGTGGTCCAGGAAGGCATCCGACGATGGTCCTCCTGCACGGTTTCCCCGGTAATGAACAGAATCTGGATTTGGCGCAGGCGATCCGGCGCGCGGGCTGGAACGTTTTGACGTTTCATTACCGCGGGTCGTGGGGCAGTCCCGGAGTGTTTACAATCGCTCACGCGATGGAAGATGCGGATGCCGCCGTCGCCTTTGTACGCCGGACCGATGTCGGGGAGAAATTCGGGATCGACACGACGAGGATCGTACTGGGCGGGCACAGCATGGGTGGCTTTGCCGCCGCCGCGCACGCCCGTACCGATGCCGGCCTGCTGGGAGTGATTCTGCTGGACGCCTGGAATGTCGGAATGACCGGGGACGATTTGAGCAAGGTTTCCGGTACTCAACGGGCAACTCTTGCCAGAAAGGTATTCAGCGATTTGGGCAATTCCCTGCATGGCGCGACGCCGGTGAGCGTAGCGGAAGAGATCGTGTCGCACCGCGCCGCATGGAACTACCTTTCGTGGGCCAACGAGCTTGAGCACAACCGCCTGCTGGTGATCGGCGCGTCGCTCACCTTCGGGGAGGAGAACCGGCGGCTTGCCGACGCCGTGTCTCATGCGGGTGGCAAGGTGACGTCCGTAACGCTGCAAAGCGACCACGGCTTTCAGGATCACCGCATCGCTTTGGCGGCGGAAGTGATCAACTGGCTGCAGACGCTTCCCCTGAATTGACCCTTTTTGAACTGGTACACTGACCGGAATGGCCGATTCTGTTTGGGCCCCTTTGTCTGGTTCGTATGCGCCGGCGGCGAGAGTAGGATCGCGGCATTCGGCCGTCGTGCGAGTGACTCACTGGCTGACCGCTTTGTGCTTTCTGGCTCTGCTGGTGAGCGGTGTCGAGATTCTGTTGTCGCATCCTCGGTTCTATTGGGGCGAGGCGGGCAATGTGCTGACTCCGCCGCTTTTCAGTTTGCCGTTTCCTTCGTCGCGAGCTACCGTGCCTACGGGCTATGGTTATGTGCTGCCGGATCAGAACGGCTGGAGCAGGTATCTGCATTTTCAGGCCGCGTGGGGCGCGGTGCTTACGGGG
>Ga0302319_10013596_pt1 | contig 15264 bp, 14 predicted proteins | sample Bog_T0_2_FD_203319 | JGI IMG/M metagenome (GOLD analysis project Ga0302319, IMG submission 203319) | Peat permafrost microbial communities from Stordalen Mire near Abisko, Sweden - Bog_T0_2 | ecosystem: Environmental > Terrestrial > Soil > Wetlands > Peat | place: Sweden: Abisko, Stordalen Mire... | reverse complement strand
TCGGGGCGTTTCCATGGCAATCCTGTTCAAAGGCAACAACCTCCTCGCCAAATTCTCCCCCTTCGCCTTCAAGTCCGCCGCCGCCGTAGGGAACACGCATGCCTTCGCAGATTTCTACCGGGACGTAGCCGGGGCCGACCAGGACCGCGCCCTTCGGCTGGTGCGCGGGGACAAGCAGGGCCTGAGCACGGAAGAGGCGGAACGCCGCCTGACCCGGGTGGGGCCCAATGAGCTGGCCCACGAGAAGAAGGATGGCCCGCTCAAGCAGCTGTGGGAGACGGCCAAAACCCCCTTCAACATCCTTCTGGCCCTTCTTTCGTTCCTCAATTTCTACACGGGCGACACCACCAGCTGCATCGTGATCGGCGGCATGGTGGTGCTGAGCGTCCTGCTCACCTTTTTCCAGGAATACCGCAGCAATCAGGCCGCCGAGCGACTGCAGGCCATGGTCACCACCACGGTCTCGGTCCTGCGCCGCGAGGAGATGGAATTCGGCATGGGTCAGCGGCTGGAGAAGATCAGCCGCACCGAGAAGCGCGAAGTGCCCATCAAGGAGCTGGTGCCCGGCGACCTGCTGCAGCTCTCCGCCGGGGACATGATCCCGGCGGATCTGCGGGTGCTCAACGCCAAGGACCTCTTCATCAGCCAGTCCGCCCTGACCGGCGAGGCCTTTCCCGTGGAAAAGGTGTCCACCCCGGTCAGCGGCACGGGCGGGGTCATGGAGCTAAACAACCTCTGCTTCATGGGCTCCAACGTGCTCAGCGGCTCGGCCCAGGCCGTGGTGGTCAAGACCGGGCAGGACACCTACTTCGGCTCCCTGGCCAAGAGCCTCATGGGAAAGCGCGAAGTCACGAGCTTTGAGAAGGGCGTCAACAATTTCACCATCCTCATGTTCCGCTTCATGATGGTGATGGTGCCCCTGGTCTTCGTGATCAATGGAATCTTCAAGCACGACTGGTGGCAGGCGTTCCAGTTCGCGCTCGCCGTGGCCGTCGGGCTCACGCCCGAGATGCTGCCCATGATCGTGACCGTGAACCTGGCCAAGGGCGCCCTGGCCATGTCCCGCAAGAAGGTCATCGTCAAGCGCCTGAATGCGATCCAGAACTTCGGCGCCATGGACGTGCTGTGCACGGACAAGACCGGCACCCTGACCGCGGACAAGGTGGTGCTTCTGCGCCACATCGACCCCACCGGATTCAAGAGCCACAAGGTGCTCAGCTACGGCTACCTCAACAGCTACTACCAGACCGGGCTGAAGAACCTGCTCGACATCGCCGTGCTCGACCAGAAGCAGGTGGCCTCCGAGCTGAAGGTGGACGTCGACTACCAGAAAGTCGACGAGATCCCCTTCGACTTCCAGCGCAGGCGCATGAGCGTGGTGGTCAAGGAAAAGGGCCTGCACGACGTGCTCATCACCAAGGGCGCCCTCGAGGAGATCTTCGGCATCTGCGACCGGGTCGACGGCGAGGGCCAGGTCGTGCCCCTGGACGACGAACTGCGCAAGACCTACCGCGAGGTCGCCCGCGACCTGAACGCCGACGGACTGCGGGTCATCGCCGTGGCCTACAAGGTCATGCCCCTGGACCACCCCGCCTATGGCGTGGCGGACGAGGCGGGCATGGTGCTGCTGGGCTACCTGGCATTCCTGGATCCGCCCAAGGAGAGCGCCGAGAAGGCCATCAGCCTGCTGCGCGGCCATGGCGTGGATGTGAAGGTGCTCACCGGCGACAACGACGACGTCACCCGGCACATCTGCGCCGAAGTGGGCATCCCGGTGGACAGGATCCTGCTGGGAGGGGACATCGAAAAAATGGAGGATGCGGAGCTGGATCCGCTGGTCCTGCAGCTCAGCGTCTTTGCCAAGCTCAGCCCGGCGCAGAAGGAGCGGATCATCAAGAGCCTGCACCGCTCCAACAAGGTGGTGGGCTTCATGGGGGACGGCATCAACGACGCCCCGGCCCTCAAGGCCGCGGACGTGGGCATTTCGGTGGACAACGCCGTGGACATCGCCAAGGAGTCCGCGGACATCATCCTGCTCGAGAAGAGCCTGCTGGTGCTGGAGGAGGGCGTGCTGGAGGGCCGCAAGGTCTTCGGCAACATCATCAAATACATCAAGATGGGCGCCAGCTCCAACTTCGGCAACATGTTTTCCATGCTGGGATCAAGCATCCTGCTCCCCTTCCTGCCGATGCTGCCCATCCAGATCCTGTCCCAGAACCTGCTTTACGACTTCAGCCAGACCACCATCCCCTTCGACGACGTGGACCCCGAGTACCTGGAAAGGCCCCGCCGCTGGGAGATCGGCGGCATCCGCGATTTCATGTTCTTCATCGGCCCCATCAGCTCCATCTTCGACTACACCACCTTCGGCCTGATGTGGTGGTTCTACGGGGTGGGCAACATCCAGAAGCAGCTGCCTGCCGGGGTGGACCTGGACAGCATCAAGGTGCAGGACATGACTCCCGTGGAGCTCACCGTCCTGCACGCCCAGCATCTGTTCCAGTCCGGCTGGTTCGTCGAGGGCCTCCTGACCCAGACCTTCATCGTGCACATGATCCGCACGGCCAAGATCCCCTTTTTCCAGAGCCGGGCCTCGGTGGCCCTGCTGACTTCCACGACCATCATCATGGCCCTGGCGATCATCATTCCCTACACCGCGGTCGGGGCCCAGCTCAACATGGTCCCCTTGCCCGGGAACTACTACTATTGGCTGCTGGCTGAGCTGACCTGCTATGGCGTCCTGACGCAGATCGTCAAGAACTGGTTCGTCAAGAAGTACGGCTTCGACTGATGCCGATCCGTCCCAGGGGGGAGCGGGGGCCCAAAAGCCCCCGCTCATGGGGCTTTTTCAGGATCCCCCAGGGATCGGCGCCAGGACCTTACCGGCCTTGGTTACATCTGGAAAAACCTTTCTAATTACGGCACAATCAATCTGTCTTCCTGCGGGCTGAGGCTGCGCAGGGACCAAGCCGCCCCCGCGGCCCCGAGCCCCCAGAGGACACGTCCGCATGCCTGAAACCGGGACCAGGGCCCTGAGCCTGCGCCTGCGCCTGCTGGATTGGGAGGCCTGGGCGCAGGGCCTGCCTGACAAGCGAGCCTGGCAGCACTGGGCCGGGGAGCCCGGCGAAGCCCGGCTTCCGGCGGTGCCTGCGGCGGCGGCCCCTGCTGCAGCCGCTGTGCCGGCCCTGCTTCGGCGTCGGGCCGGGCTCAGCGACCGCCTTGCCCTGGAGGTGGCCTGCCGTCTGGCAAAGCCCGGCGAGGCCCTGCCCTGCGTCTTCGCCTCCCGGCACGGGCAGATCGCCCGGTCGGTGCAGCTGCTCGAGGCCCTCGCCGGGGGAACGCCGCTTTCGCCGATGGATTTCAGCGTGTCGGTGCACAACGCCACGGCCGGCCTGTTCACCATGGCCCGGGAGGACCGCTCCCCGGCCACCGCCACAGCGGGAGGGCGCGAGGCGCTGGGCGCCGCCCTTCTCGACGCGCAGGGACGCATCGAGGAAGGCGCCCCGCGGGTCCTCGTGGTCTACCACGATGAGGCCCCGCCCCCGGTGCTGGACGGGCTGTGGGACGGTGAGGCGGCCGGCTGGGCGCTGGGCCTGCTGCTGGGCCAGGGCCAAGGATCCATCCTGGACATGGAGCTCTTTGACGGCGACGGCGATGGCGCGGCCCCGCCGGAGCGCCCCCAGGCGCTGGCGCTGGCCCGTCTGCTGGCGCAGGGCCGGGGAAGCGCCAGCTGGTGCGGCGGGCGCCATCGCTGGACCTGGGCCCTGCAGGCGTGAGGGCCCTGGAGCGGGCCTGGCGGACCCTGGCGACCCTGCTGTGCTTCGCCGTGTTCATGGGCAGCAGCGCCCTCGCCCTGCCCCTGGCCTGCATCGTGCTGTTCGTGGCGGGCTCCCGTCGCCGCCGTTGGCGGGCAGGCAAGGCCCTGGTGGGGCTCTTCTTCCGCTGCTTCACCGCCCTGATGCGGGGGGTGGGCGTGCTGGACCTGGAAGTCGAGGGGCAGGAACGCCTGCGCGGGGAGGGCCTGTTCATCGTGGCCAACCACCCCACGCTGATCGACTTCGTCCTGCTGGCGGGCCTGGCCCCGCGGGCGGATTGCCTGGTGAAATCCGCGCTGCGGCGGCACTGGGCCATGCGCTGGCCCGTGATCCTGGCCGGCTACATCCCCAACGACCGCGGCGAGGAGACCCTGGACCTCTGCCGGGCCAGCCTGACCTCCGGCAACTCGATCGTGATCTTCCCAGAGGGGACCCGCACGCCCCCGGGCCAGCCGGTGCGGCTGCGGCGCGGCGCGGCGCAGCTGGCCCTGCGCTGCGGACGGCCCCTGGTGCCGGTGTTCATCGAGGGCCCCTCGAGCAACCTGGAAAAGAACGGCACTTGGTACCTGGCACCGGCCAAGAAGGCGCGCATGCGGGTGCGGGTGATGGAACCGATGGACACGGCCCCGCTGCTGGAACAGCACGGCGGCCAGCCCACGCTGGCCGCCCGAGCCCTGACCGCGCTGCTGGAGCGGCGCTTCAACGAGGTGTTGGAACGTGAACCCACTGGAAGATGACATCAAGGCACTGATCGTGAGCGCCCTCAGGCTCGAGGACGTGGCGCCGGCGGACATCGCCAGCGAGGCTCCGATCTTCGGGGGCACCCTGGCGCTGGACTCGATCGACGCACTCGAGCTGGGGGTGGCCCTGCAGAAGAAGTACGGGGTCAAGATGTCCCAGGACCCAGAGGAAAACCGGCGCCATTTCGCCAGCGTGCGCACCCTGGCGGCCTTTGTGGCGTCCCAGGCATCCACAGACGGAAACGCCACCGGGAAACCATGAAAACTAGGGAAGAAATCCTTCAGATCGTCGTCACCGAGCTCCACGACACCTTCGGCATCGAGGCGGAGCGCCTCAAGCCCGAGGCGGACCTGTACAACGACCTGGACATCGACAGCATCGACGCCATCGACCTGATGGTGAAGCTGCAGAAGATCACAGGCAGGCGCATCCAGCCCGAGGACTTCAAGGCGGTGCGCCGGCTCGAAGACGTGGTCACGGTCATCGAACGGCTCGTCAACGGTCCGGGGCATTGAAGCCCCGGCTGGCCGTGGGCGCCGCGGCGCTCGCGTTCCCGGCCCTCGTGCTGGCCGGAGTCTGGGCCGGCTTGGACCGACGCCTGCTCGCCTGTGGGCTGGCCGCGCTGGCCGTCTGGCGCTGGTGGCCGCAGCTGCGGCGCCAGGGCATCCTGCTGCTGGGCCTGGCCCTTGCGGCCGGCGCCTGGCTTGCGCTTGAGCGGGCGGACCTCTCGCTGAAGGCCTACCCCATCTGCGTCAACCTGGGGCTGCTGGCCGTCTTCGGCCAAAGCCTGTGGCGGCCGCCGACCGTGATCGAGCGCCTGGCGACCCTGCACGAAGGCCCCCTGGATGAGCGGGGGCGGCGCTACACCCGCGGCGTCACCCAGGTCTGGTGCGCCTTCTTCGTCCTCAACGCCTCCCTTTCAATGGCCACCGCCCTCTTCGCGACGGAACGCGTGTGGGCCCTCTACAACGGATGCGTCTCCTACGTGCTGATGGGACTTCTGTTCGCAGGAGAATGGCTCCTGCGCCGCCATGTCCGCGGGCGGGCCCCGGCGGGCCCGGGCCAGGGCTGACATGGCCGCCCTGAGCCTGCTTGCGGACCTGCTGGCCCGCCCCGGGGGCGCCCAGCGCGCCGGGCTGGAGCCGGGCCAGACCTGGGACCGCCTGGCCCGCCGGCGCGGGGCCTGGGCCCGGGCCCTGGCGGGCGAACGCAGCGTGGCGCTGGCGCTCCCGGACGGCTTTGAATTCGCCGCGGCCCTGCTGGGGGCCTGGAGCGCCGGAGCGGGGGTCGTGCTCCCGGGCGACGCCACCGAGCGCACGCTTGAGGCCCTGAAGCCGCTGGCAGCGCGGATTTTCATGGGCGACGCTTCCGCCCCGCCCGACAGCCCATCGCCGGGATCCTTTCCGGCCCGCACCATGCCGGCGGTGCCGGTCACGGTGTTCACCTCCGGCTCGACCGGCCAGCCGGCGGCGATCCCCAAGCCCCTGCGCTGCCTCGACGTCGAGCTGGCCGCGCTGGAGACGGCCTTCGGCCCGGGCGTGGAGGGCGCCAGCTTCCTGTCCACGGTCTCCCATCAGCACTATTACGGGCTCCTGTTCAAGGTCCTGTGGCCCCTGGCCGCCGGCCGGCCGTTCCTGGCCCGCCAGCTGTTCCTGCCCGAGGACCTCGCCGCCGCCGCCGCCGGCCTGGCCCGCTGCGCCGTGGTGTCCTCGCCCGCCATGCTCAAGCGCCTGGGCGGCTCGCCCCAGGCCCTGCAGGCCCTGGAGCCGGTGCGCGAGTCCGCCGTGGCCGTGTTCTCCTCGGGCGGGCCCCTGCCCTGGGACGCGGTGCACCGCAGCGTGGCCGCCCTGGGCCGCACCCCCACCGAGGTTTACGGAAGCTCCGAGACCGGGGGCGTGGCCTGGCGCCGGCGCGAGCGCGAGAGCGATCCGTGGGCGCCGCTTCCGGGCGTCGAGGTCGCCGTGGGACTGGACCAGGCCCTGTCGCTGCGCTCGGCCCACGGGCCCAGCCTGGACTGGGAGCGTTCCGACGACCTGGCGGCGAAGGTGGACGGGGGCTTCCAGCTGCTTGGCCGGGCGGACCGCATCGCCAAGGTCGAGGAAAAGCGGGTCTCCCTGGCCGCGCTCGAGGCGCGCCTGGCCGGGCATCCCGAGGTGGCCGAAGCCAGGGTGCTCGTGCTCAAAGGAGCCCGCGAGGTCCTGGGGGCCGTCGTGCGCCTGCGCTCTGGCGCGCTCCCCGCCGCCGGGCGGCGGAGGGAGCTCACCCTCGAGCTGCGCGGCCACCTGGCCGACGGCGCCGAGGCCGTGGCGCTTCCCAGGCGCTGGCGCTATGTCGAGGCGCTTCCGGCCGACTCCATGGGCAAGACCAGCCTGGCCGCGCTTGAGGAGCTCTTTGCCGAGCCCGAGACCACCGAGCCGGAGCTGCTCTTTGAGCGGCCCCTCGGCGTGGGCGTGGAGCTCGATCTCCTGCTGCCGGCCTCGCTGCGCTGGTTCCGGGGGCACTTCCCCGGGCACGCGCTTCTGCCGGGGGTGGTGCAGCTGCACTGGGCCATCGAGGCCGGCCGCCGTCGGCTGGGGCTCAGGGGCGCCTTCAAGGGCCTGCGGGCCCTGAAGTTCATGCGCCCCCTGCGCCCGGACCAGAGGGTCACCCTGACCCTGGCCCTGGCCCCGGGCGGCTTTGATTTCACCTACGCGACGGAGGCCGGGAAGCATGCCAGCGGACGCGTCCTCATCGGCTGAAGCCTTCAGCCCCTGCGTGGTCATACCGGTCCACGAGCACCACGCCCCCCTGGCGCTGCTGCTTCCCAGGCTGACGGCCCTGGCCGGCCTGCCGGTGCTGCTCATCGACGACGGCAGCTCGCCGGCCTGCGCTGCCGCGCTGAGGGCCCTGGCGCATGGCGGGCAGCCGCCGGTCCTGCTGCGGCGCCAGGAGCCCAACCAGGGCAAGGGCGCCGCGGTGAAGGCGGGCCTGCGCTGGGCCGCCGAGCTGGGGCACACCCACGCCCTGCAGCTGGATGCGGACGGCCAGCATGACCTATCCGCCCTGCCCGGGCTTCTGGAGGCCGCCCGCCTCGAGCCTTCCGCCGCGGTCTGCGGGCGCCCCGTCTTCGGGCAGGACGCGCCCGCCGCCCGGCGTCGCTGGCGTCGCCTGACCAACTTCTGGCTGGCCGTGAACACCCTGTCGCGGGACATTCCCGACGGCATGTGCGGCCTGCGGGTCTACCCGCTGCGAAGCACCCTGCCCCTGCTGGGGGCCTGCGGCGACCGCATGGAGTTCGACCCCGAGCTGCTGGTGCGCCTGCGCTGGGCCGGGGTGGCGCTGCGCTTCCTGCCCGTGCCGGTGAGCTACCCCGCCAACGGCACGTCCGGGTTCCGGGCGCTCGAGGACAACGCCCGCATCTCGTGGATGCACACGCGGCTCTTCTTCGGCATGCTGCCGAGGGCCCCGGGCCTGGCCCTGGGGCGCGCGCGCCGGAGGCACTGACCATGACGATCCCCCGTCCAACAGCGGAGAAGCAACCTTGAGCGCACCCGTGGTGTTCGACGGCTCGCCCCTGAGCCTGGAGCAGGTAGTGGCCGTGGCCGACGGCGCCCAGCCCGGCCTGGGCGGCGCGGAGTTCCGCGCCCGCATCGAGTCGGGCGCCGCCCTGGTGGACCGCCTGCTGGCCGAGGGGCGCCAGATCTACGGGGTCAACACCGGCTATGGCGACAGCGTCACCGTGTCGGTCGCCCCCGAAAAGGTCGAGCACCTGCCCGAGCACCTCACTGAATACCATGGCGTGGGGCTGGGGGCCCATTTCTCGCCGCCCGAGACCCGTGCGATCCTGGCAGCCCGCCTGGCCTCCCTGGGGAGGGGCTTTTCCGGGGTCAGCTTCGCCCTGCTCGAGGGCCTGGCCGGGTTGCTGAGTCTGGACATCCTGCCGCTCATTCCCGAGGAAGGCTCGGTGGGGGCCAGCGGCGATCTGACCCCGCTGTCCTATGTCTCGGCCGTGCTGGGCGGGCGGCGCGAGGCCCTGGTGGGGGGCCGCCCCACCGCCGCCGCCGCCGCCCTCGCGGCCCGCGGCCTCAAGCCCTACCGCCTGCGCCCCAAGGAGGGCCTGGCCATGATGAATGGCACGGCCGTCATGACAGGCCTGGCCTGCATCAATTTCGTCCGGGCGGAGCGCCTGGCCGCCGTGGCGACCCGGGTGACCAGCATCAGCACACTGGCCCTGCGGGGCGGAAGCGCCCATTTCGAGGCGGGCCTCTTCGCGGCCAAGCCGTTCCCGGGGCAGGCCCGGGCCGCCGCGCGGATCCGCGGCGACATCGAGGCCAGCGGGCGGGCCGGCGAGGCCGGGCGCCTGCAGGAGCGCTATTCCATCCGCTGCGCGCCCCACGTCATCGGCGTCCTCGAGGACAGCCTGCCCTGGTACCGGGGCTTCATAGAGACCGAGCTCAACAGCAGCAACGACAACCCCCTGCTCGACCCGGACAGCGGCGCGGTCTACCACGGCGGCCACTTCTACGGCGGTCACATCTGCCACGCCATGGACTCGATGAAGGCGGCCTGCGCCTCGCTGGCGGACCTGCTCGACCGGCAGATCGCGCTGCTGGTGGACGCCCGCTACAACCAGGGGCTGCCCGCCAACCTCTGCGGCGTGGAGGGGCCCGAGGCCTCGGCCCACCACGGGCTGAAGGCCCTGCAGATCACGGCCTCGGCCTGCACGGCCGAGGCCCTCAAGCTGACCATGCCGGCCTCGGCGTTTTCGCGCTCCACCGAAAGCCACAACCAGGACAAGGTCAGCCTGGGCACGATCGCCGCGCGGGACTGCAGGCGGGTGCTGGACCTGAGCGAGCAGGTGGCGGCCTGCGCCCTGCTGGCCTCCTGCCAGGCGCTGGAGCTGAGGCTCAAGGCCTCCCCCGCAGCCGCCGCCCTGGGCGGCGGGGCGGCCGAGACCCTGGCCTGGGTCCGCGGGCTGTCCGCGGCCGTGACCGAGGACCGGGCGCTGGAGCCCGACCTGCGGCGCATGATCGCGGTGCTGCGCGGCCGAGGGTACCGGCCCTACGGGCAGGGCGCATGATCTGGGCCGAGGCCGAGGCGCGGGCCGAGTTCTACGACATCGACCCCATGCAGGTGGTGTGGCACGGAAACTACGTGCGCTTCCTTGAGCTCGGCCGCAACGCCCTGCTGGATTCGCTGGATTACGGGTACCAGCGCATGCAGGCCGGCGGCTGGGCCTTTCCTGTGGTGGACCTGCGCCTGCGCTACCTCAAGCCGGCCGTGCTGGGGCAGCGCCTCGCCGTGCGCGCCGGGCTGGTGGAATGGGAGAACCGCCTCGTGATCCGCTACGAGGTGCTGGACGCGGCCAGCCGCGACCGGCTGACCAAGGCCGAGACCACGCAGGTGGCGGTCAGCGCGGCCACGGGCGAGATGAGCTTCGTGTCCCCGCCCGAGCTCGTGGAGCGGGTGCAGCGCGCCCTGCGGGAGCGCGGGTGAGGGCCGCCCTGGCCTTCGCCCTCGGCGTGGTCCTGCTCACGTCCGGCCTGCGCGCGGACCCGTTGCCGCAGGACCTGCACGGCCGCTTCAGCCAGTCCAAGGCCATCGCCGGGCTCACCCGTCCCCTGCTCAGCCGCGGCAGCTTCGCCCTGAGCGCGGGCAAGGGCCTGGTGTGGCGCACCGAGGCGCCGCTGCGCTCCAGCGTGGTGCTCACGGCGCGGGGGGTCTTTGTGCTGGACCAGGGTGCGCCGCGCCGGCTCGGAGCCGGATCCGAGGCCCTGGCGCTGATGCGGGAGCTGCTGTCCGGGGACGCCGCGGCTCTGGCGCGCGCCTTCACCGTCAGCAGACCTGAGGGGCCCCCGGCGGCCGGCGGCCCCTGGCGCCTGGTGCTGGAGCCTCGGCCGGGGCCTCTGGCCGGCATCTTCTCCCGCATCGACGCCCGGGGCGGCGCCTTCGCCGAGTCGGCCGAGCTGCTGGAGCGCTCCGGGGACCGCACCAATATCCGCTTCAGCGGCGTGCAGCCAGGCGCCGGGACTTTGGACAAGGCCGAGGAGGCCCTGCTTGCCGATTAAGCGCGCTCTGGCCCTGGCCTGGCTGGCCGCCTTTGCCGCGGCCCTGCTGTGGCTGGCCCTGCGCCTGCCGTCGGAGGGCCTCGAGACCAGCATCTTTGAGCTGGTGCCCTGGCGGGCGCCCAACCCGGCCGCCCGGGCCGGGGCCGAGGCGCTGCGCCGCCAGGTCGAAGGGCGGCTGCTGGTGCTCGTGGGCGCCGCGGACCCCGCCCGCGCCGAGGCCGGGGCCGACGCCTATGCCGGCGCCCTGCGCGGGGTCGCCGGCCTGTCGTCGGTCGCCTGCGCCGTGCCCGGCGGCGCCGCCGGCCGGGCGCTGGCCTTTTACGCGTCGCGTGCGGCCGGCCTGCTGAGCCGAGAGGATCGGGACGCCCTTGCCGGCGGCGGCGATGGGCTGCTGCAGGCGGCGCTGCGCTCCCTCTACCTGCCTCCGGGGGTCGGCGGTTCCCTGGGCTTCAGCCAGGACCCCCTTGGCTCCTTCAGCCGCTGGCTTGCGGGCAATGCGGCCCTGGCGGGCGGGCTGGAGCTGCGCAACGGCCGCCTCGAGGCGGACAGCGATGGCCGCACCTGGGTGGCGGTCTCAGCGGAGGCCGCGCCGGGCCTGGACGAAGCCGCGATGCGGGCCATGGACGCGGGCCTCGAGCGGGCCTCGGCCGAGGCGCGGGCGCGGGGCGCCGACTTGATCCTGCGCTCAGGCTTCGCCTTCCACGAGCATGCCGCCGCCCGCGCCGCCATGCGCGAGGTGGCCCTGGTGGGGTCGGCCTCCACGGGCCTGCTGGCCCTGCTGTTATGGGTGGCCTTCCGCCGCCCGCGGCCCATGCTGCTTGCCCTGCTGCCGGCGGCGGTGGGCTGCGTGGCCGGCGCGGCCGCGGTACTGCTGCTGTGGAGCCGCGTGCACGCCATCGCGCTGGTCTTCGGCAGCACCGTGGTGGGCGTGGCGGACGACTACGGCCTGTACTTCCTCAGCGGCAGCTACGACGGCCCCTGGGATCCGCGCCGGCGGGCCCGCCTTGCGCGGGGGCCGCTGGCGCTGGCCATGGCCACCTCGGTGCTGGGCTATGCCGCCCTGCTCCTGCTGCCCATACCGGCTCTCAAACAGGTGGCTGTGTTCGCCTCCGTGGGCCTCCTCGCGGACTGGGCCGGCGTGACGCTGTGGTATCCCATGCTGACGCGCGGCCTGCAGGCGGCCCCGGCCGGGCGCGCCGGGGCCGCCCGGCGGCTGCGCCGCGCCTGGCCCCGCTGGGGCGGCTGGGGATCCGCCTGCGTGGCGGCCCTGGCCCTGGCCTGGTCGGCCGCGGGCATGGCCCGCCTGAAAGTGGACGACGGCGTGCGCCTGCTTTATGCCCACGATGCGGCGCTCGACCAGGAGCAGGCCCGGGTGCAGGCCATCACCGGCGTGGGCGGCGCCACCGGCTTCTTCGTGGTGTCGGCGCCGGATCCCCAGACGCTGCTGCGGCGGGAGGAAGCCCTGCGCGACGCCCTGGCCGGCTCGGGCGCGCCGCTATGGCAGGCGGCCAGCGCCTTTGTGCCCTCCCTGGACCGCCAGCGGGCTGACCGCGAGGCGCTGCGGACGGCGCTCTTCGGGCCCGCCGCGCTTGCGGGCCGGCTGGAGAGCGCCGCCGGGCAGCCCGGCCTTCGCAGGCGGCTGCTGCGCTCGCTGGACGCTCCGGAGCCGGCGCTGACGCCCGAAGACTGGCTGAAGGACCCGGTGTCCACGCCCTGGCGGCGCCTCTGGCTGCCCCAGGCGGACGGCAGCGTCGAGTCGCTGCTGCTGCCGGGGCCCGGGCTGGCCCAGGAACGGCTCGCCGCCCTCGCTCCCCTCGCGGCCCGGGTCCCGGGAGCCCAGTACGTCGACCAGATCGAATCCGTGGCTGGGCTGCTGGGCGAGCTGCGCCGCCTCCTGGCCCTCGTGCTCGTGGCGGGAGGCGCCCTGGTCTGCGGACTGCTGGCCCTGCGCCTGGGCTGGAGGGCCGCCGCGGCCGCGGCCGCGCCCGCCGCGCTCGGGTCGGCCCTGGCCCTGGGAGCCCTGGGATGGCTGGGCCTGCCCCTGAACCTTTTCGCCCTGCTGGGACTGCTGCTGCTGCTGGGCACGGCCGTGGATTTCGGCATTTACATGCAGGACGGGGGGCAGCGCCTGTCGTCCTTCGTGGCCGTGCATGTGGCTGCCCTGACCAACATCGCGGCCGTCGGCGTGCTGGCCTTCAGCTCGACGCCCGCGCTGCGGGCCTTCGGGCTGGTGCTGGCGGTGGGCTGCCTGGCCGCCTGGCTGAGCGCGCCCTGCTTCGCGTCGCCCGACGAGGGCACGCCCCTTGCCTAGCGTGGCGCGCCCCGCCGGCCCGGGGCTGCGGACGGTCCCGGCCCAGGCCCGAAGCCGGACGGCCGCGCTGCTGGCGGCCTGCGTCCTGCTGGTCCAGTCCTGCGCCGAGACCGGCCGGCCCCGGGCGCCTCTTTGGCCCCTGCCCGACCCGGCCCAGGCCCCGTTTGAGGGCGAGCGGCTCCAGGACGTGGAGCTGCGCGGCCCGCGCGGCGGAGCCCATTTTCTGGCGGTCCTGCAACACGAGGGCGGCACCGTGGTCCTGGTGGGGCTCAGCCCCCTGGGCCAGCGCCTCGTGCGGGCCACCTGGAGCGCGGCCGGCGTGACGGTGGACACGGCGCTGGAGGCCGCGCCCTATCTGGACGCCGACCTGATGCTGCGGGAGCTCGCCTTCGCGCTGTGGCCGCGCCCCGCGCTGGAGGCGGCGCTGCAGGGCGGCCCTTGCACGGCGGAGTTCGGTCCCGGGCGCCGCAGCCTGCTGGTGGGCGGCAAGCCGGTGCTTGAAGTGGAACAGGATGCGGGGGGCGACCCCGGCCTGACGCTGCTCCGGCGGCCGGGCCATGACGGGGAGGTGCGGGTGCGGGAGCTCAAGGGCGTGCAGCCATGAGGAAGTCCGAGGCCTTTCTGCACGGCTTCTGCGTGCTGTCGGCCGCAGGCGAGGGCCTTGAGGCCCTGGCCCTCGCCGTGCGCCAGGGCGCCAGCCCTGGCCTGCGCCCCTCGGCCGAGTACAGCCCCCCGGGCCTGGCCCTTCCCCTGGGGCACGTGGACGCCCCCCTGTCGGCGCCGCCGGGCCTGCCCGCGGACCACGACAGCCGCAACAACCGCCTGGCATGGACCGCCCTGCAGCCCCTGCGCCCGGCGCTGGAACGGGCGCTGGCCCGCCACGGCGCCGCGCGTATCGCCGTGGTGGTGGGGACCAGCACCTCCGGCGTCCGCGAGGCCGAGCTGGCCTTCGACGCGCGCGCCCGGACCGGCGCCCTGGGCGGGGCCTTCCGCTATGGGCAGCAGGAGATCGGCTCCCCGGCCGCCTTCCTGGCCTGGGCGCTGGGCCTGGGGGGCCCGGCGCTGGTGGTGTCCACGGCCTGTTCCTCCTCGGCCAAGGCCCTGGCCCTGGCGCGCCGGCTGCTGAGGCTGGACGCCTGCGATGCGGTGCTGTGCGGCGGCGTCGATTCGCTGTGCCGCTTCACGGTCCAGGGCTTCGCTGCATTGGGCGCGGTGTCGCCGGAGCGCTGCCTCCCCTTCAGCCGCAACCGCAGGGGCATCAACATCGGCGAGGCGGCCGCCTTCTGCCTGGTCACCCGGGACCAGGGGCCCGTGCGCCTGGCCGGCTGCGGGGACTCCAATGACGCCTACAACGTGTCCGCGCCCCTGCCCGGCGGCGAAGGCGCCGAGGCTGCGATGCGCGCGGCGCTCCTGGACGCGGGCCTGGCCCCCGGGGACCTGGGCTACCTGAACCTGCACGGCACGGCCACGCCGCACAACGACTCGATGGAGGCCGCCGCCACGGCCCGGGTCTTTCCGGACGGCATCGCCTGCTCCTCGACCAAACCCCTCACCGGCCACGCCCTGGGCGCGGCCGGCGCGCTGGAGGCGGCGCTGTGCTGGGACCTGCTGGCCGGCCGGGCGGCCCTGCAGGGCCTGCCGCCCAATCTGGACGACGGCGAGGCCGACCCCGCCCTGCCGTCCCTGGCGCTGGTGCGCCAGCTTCAGCCCCTCGCCGGGCTGCGCCGGGCCATGAGCAATTCCTACGGCTTCGGGGGCAGCAACGTGTCGCTGATCTTCGAGAAGGCATGAACCCCATCGACGCCATCGCCGCCCGTCCCCTAGAGGACCTGCTGCCGCACCGCGCCCCCATGATCCTGCTGAGCCGGGCGCTGGGCATGCGCGGGGAGGATTTCGCCTGCGCCGTGGACATCACGCCGCAGAGCCCCTTCTTCGACGGCCGGGGCGTCCCCGCCTGGGTCGGCCTCGAGTACATGGCGCAGACCGTGGCGGCCCTGGCGGGCTGCGAGGGCGCCCAGGCCGGCCGCGGGGCGCGCCCCGGCCTGCTGCTGGGATCGAGGGACTTCGCCGCCTCGGCCGAGCGCTTCGAGCCCGGGGCCACCCTGACGGTCCTGGCGCGCAAGGTGCTGCGCCAGGACGGCGGGGTGAGCGCCGTGGAATGCCGCATCGTGGACGCCGGCGGGGCGGAGCTGGTCCGGGCCCAGCTGACCGTCATCGAGATGCCGGACATGGCGGCGCTGGACCGCCTGGGACGGCCGTGAAGGGGAAGCCATGAGCGAAAAGGTCCTGGTCACAGGGTCCAGCCGGGGCATCGGCAGGGCCATCGCCGAGCGCCTCGCCCGGGCCGGCT
>Ga0302319_10013595_pt1 | contig 15264 bp, 6 predicted proteins | sample Bog_T0_2_FD_203319 | JGI IMG/M metagenome (GOLD analysis project Ga0302319, IMG submission 203319) | Peat permafrost microbial communities from Stordalen Mire near Abisko, Sweden - Bog_T0_2 | ecosystem: Environmental > Terrestrial > Soil > Wetlands > Peat | place: Sweden: Abisko, Stordalen Mire... | reverse complement strand
AACGCAGGCGACGTTGACGGTGACCAATGTCCAGGTCGCCAATGGAGGCAGTTATTCCGTGGTGGTCAGCAATCCCGGCGGGTCCACGACGAGTTCCGCCGCGGTGCTGACCGTGGTGCTGGGCAAGCCGGTGATCACGGCCAATCCGCAATCCTGGGTGGAAACCGCGGGCGATCACGTGGCGTTCGGGGTGGCGGCGGCCGGCACGCTCCCGATTAGTTATCAATGGTATTTAAATTCCGCGGCGATTCCGGGGGCCACCAACAGCGGCCTGGTTTTGGCGGATATTCAACCGGCCAATGCCGGAACCTATTACGTGGTGGCCACCAATATTTACGGATCAGCCACCTCCAAAACGGCGACGCTCAGCGTGACTACCACTCCGCAGTCCCTGTCCTCCAATAATCTGGTGGTGGCGCGCATTGGCGATGGCAGCCAGGTATTGAGCGGGGCGACGGGCAATACGATTTACCTGGACCAGTACACCACGAATGGCACGTACGTGAGTTCCATCCAAATTCCGGACCAGGGTCTGGGAGCGCCCTATGGTTATGGCTCCGGCACCAACAAGAGCACGAGCGCCAATTTGCCGGTGGGCAGCGTGCCGTTGATCGTGGCGGGCGCGGGCCCGGACGCGGGCTATGAAGGTTTGTTGACCCTCTCGGCGGACACGGCTTCCCTCAATTTCGCCGGTTATGTGCAGGCCTGGCCGGCAAACGTGCCGGATGTGACCTATTCGGACGGCAACAATAGCGACACCTGGCGCGGGGTGGGCGGCATCAGCACCTACGGGTATTACACCCTCGACTACACCAACAGTGGTCTGTATAGTGCCGGCAATCACACGATCCATTCCGCCACCACGGTGGAAAGCGTTAATTTCTGGTCGGCCGGACAGGCGGGCACCAGCGGCATCAAGTTCTTCAATGCTTTAAATCCGGCCTATGCCAATGGCCTGGGCATTCCGGTGATCACCTCCAGCGGCCCCGGCTCGCGGGTGGTGCAAATTCTGAACGGGAATCTGGCCTTTACGGACGCCAGCGGCGCCTCCGGGCCGGGCATCTACGCCTCCTCCGGCACCCCGGAACCGGGCCCCAGTGGCACGGGATCGGCCTCGCTGATCATTAATGAGGGCGGCAGTCCGGTGGATTTCGCGGCCAGTCCGGATGGGCAGACGATTTACATCACGGACGATCAGCCGTTTGGCGGCGCCACGGTGCAGGCCGGCGGGATTCAACGCTGGGATTCAAACGGCGCCGGTGGCTATAATTACAGCTACACGCTGGGCACCGGCACCAACCTGGTGGGCGCGCGCGGACTGACGGTTTATTTCCCGCCCGCCATCACCACGTGGGGGCCGGGGGTGACCGGGGCGATTCTCTATGCCACCACCACGGAAAGCATCAATAACCGCGTGGTGCGGGTGACGGACGCCGGGGCGGGCTCGGCGGCGGTGACGCTCGCCACGAGCGGGGCCAATCAGTTGTATACCGGGCTGCGGTTTGGTCCGTCACTGGTGCCGGTGGCGCTCTATAACAACCCGGTGGCGACCAATGTCTTCGCCGGTCAAAGCGCCAGCTTCACGGCCACCCCGACCGGGACCCGGCCTTATGCCTACCAATGGCAGTTAAATGGCACGAACCTCGTGGGCGCGACCAATGCAGTTCTGACCTTGAGCAATCTCCAGACGAACAGCGCCGGGGGATATTCCGTGGTGGTCAATAATGGGGCAGGCGCGACGACGAGTGCCGCGGCCCAACTGACGGTGGTGTCGTTGCCGGTGTTCACGGGCACCACGAACCTGGCGGGCGGCCAGGGTTTCCAATTGAGCTTCACCGGCCCGGCCGGCTATGGTTACTCGCTTTGGACTTCCAGCAATCTGGCGCTCAAACCGGTAACCAATGCCTGGACGCAATTGGAGACGGGTAATGCGTTTAGCGGTGGCACGGATACCTTTGTGGATTCCAATGGGGTGGCCAACTCCAACCAGTTCTACATCATCACTATTCCCTGACGCTGGTTTCCTTTATAATATAATGCCCGTGGGGGCCGCCGTTTCCGGCGGCTCCCGCCTTTAATAACTATGAGTGGTCAACCACCATCCCCCATCATTCGCACACCTGAACCGGCCGTGGAAATCGCCTGGTTTTCGGCGCTCTGCAACGAGGATTACGAATTTCTCGGCGTGCCTGATGGTCAATTGCGCAGCAGTTTTGAGCACTGTTCGGATATTGTCACCACGGCCGACCGCCTGGGTTACCAGAATATCCTGATGCCCTCGTCCTTTAATGCCGGCCAGGAACCGTTTGTGTTTGCCGGGGCCACGGCGGTGCTGACCCGGCAAATCCAGCATCTGGTCGCGATTCGCATGGGGGAAATTCATCCGCCCATGCTGGCCCGCCATATTTCCACGCTGGACCACATCCTGAAGGGGCGGCTGACGGTGAATATTATTTCCTCGGATTTGCCGGGGCAGACCGAGCCGGGCGAGGTGCGTTACGCGCGCTCGGACGAGGTCATTCAAATTTTGAAACAAGCCTGGAACGGTGATCGAATTGATTTTCAGGGACGCTTTTATAATTTGCGCCTGCCTTCCACCGAGCCCGTGAAACCCTATCAACAAAATGGCGGCCCGCTTCTGTATTTCGGGGGCATATCGGACCCAGCCAAAGATTTGTGCGCCAAACATTGCGACGTTTTTCTTATGTGGCCGGAACCGGAAGGGAATTTGGCGGCCACCATGGCGGAGTTGAGCCAGCGGGCCGCCGCCTATGGTCGGAAAATTGACTTCGGTCTGCGCATTCATGTGATCGTGCGGGAGACCGAGGCGGAAGCGCGCGCGGCCGCCCAGCGACTGGTGTCGAAGCTGGATCCGGCGAAGGGTGCGGAACTCCGGGCGCGCTCCCAGGACAGCCAGTCGGCCGGTGTGCAGCGGCAGGATGCCCTGCGGGCCCAGTCGAAGGATGATTACATCGAGGAGCACGTGTGGTCAGGCATCGGCCGCGGGCGTTCGGGCTGCGGCAGCGCCCTGGTGGGAACGCCGGAGCAAATTCTTAAAAAGATTCAGCGCTACATTGCCATGGGGATTCGCGCGTTCATCTTCTCCGGCTATCCCCACAAGCCGGAATGCGAACTCTTCGCGCACCACGTTTTGCCGGCGCTTAACACCTGCAAACTGCCGGTGGTCCAGGGCCGCGTTCCAGCCACCACTCCGGCCACGCCCCTGACCACCGCCCCCCGGCACTGATGCATACCAGCGAACTTGCCATTAGCCTGCCGCTGATTCCCGCGAACTCGGGAATTCACGGGGATATTGCCATTGGCCTGGTCCTTTACGGTTGTCTGATGCTGGGCATGTCGCTGTTTTGGATGCGCCGGGTCAAGCTTGCCTCGGACTATTTGGTGGCGGGGCGCGGTTTGTCTTATGTGATATTAACGGGCACCATCACAGCCGGATGCATAGGCACCGGCGTGGTGATTGGCGCCACCGGGCTGGCTTACCAACACGGTTGGGCCGGTTGTGCCTATCCGATTGGTTTGGGACTGGGCACGGTGCTGACCGGGTGGTTCTTTGCCGGCTCGCGCCGGTTTCGATTCATGACCCTCAGCGAGGAAATCGTTTGTTATTATGGTGGCGACCGGGCCATCGGCGCCTTTTGCAATGTCAGTCTGTTTCTATCCCAGTTATGCTGGCTGACGGTGCAAATCATGGGCAGCAGCCGGGTGGTCGGCACCGTTACCGGCTGGTCGCCCCAAGCCTGTGTGGTGCTGGCGGGGTTTATTATTGCGTTGATTACCATTCCCGGTGGTTACCGGACGGTGGTTTACACGGATTTTTTAAATTCCATGCTCCTCTTGTCCGGCTTTGGACTGCTGTGGCATTCCGCCCTCGCGCAGGCCGGTGGCTTCGCCGGCCTGCGCCAGTCCGTGCCCCCCGATTATTTTTCGTTCCTCGGCTATGCTTCGTTTGGCGGACTGAAACTGGCCAGCCTAATTCTGGTGCTGGTGCTCAGTGATGTTGCCGATCCCGGCCGCCGGCTCGCCATCTACAGCGCCCGTAATGAGACCGTGGCCAAATGGTCCATGGTCACCGCCGGGAGCTTGGTCATGATCTTCTCCGTGATCATCGGCATCATCGGCATGTATGCCTGGCAGATGAATCCCGGGCTGACGACGCCGGATCAAGCCTTGCCCTGGCTGATTATCCATGTGTTCCCCGGCTGGCTCGCCGCCATCGTGGTCGTGTCCGTGACGGCGGCCATCATTTCCTGCGCCAATGGCAATGCCACCGCCGTGGGCAGTTTTTTTGTGCGCCATATTTATCCCCTGGCCACCGGGCGTTATCCCGGCCGACCGGTGCCGGTCGCGCGCCGGGCGCTGGTGTGCGCGTTGATTGTTTCCACCACCATTGCCTTGCATACCTCTTCCATCGTTGATTTCGTGGTGAAGTTTTTGCCGGTCACCATGAGCGGCCTGGCGGTCATCATTCTCATGGGCCGCTTCTGGAAGCGAGCCAACGGGCCGGGTGCGCTGGCGGCGCTCATCACCACCCCGGCGGTTTCGCTGGTGGTGATTTTCAATCCGGCGCTGGCGACATTTTGGGGTTACCCGGCCATCCCGGCGGTCTGCGCCGGGGTGCTGGCCCAGCTCGTGGTTAGCAGCCTGACCCCGCGCAATGAGATTGGTTTCGCGGAAACCGCCCGGGCCATGAGCCGGGAACGCGAGTCCATCGAGGGGAAATCGGCGGACCAATCTTTCACTGCGCCGGTTTCCCATCTGTCGGGCGCCAATGGCCAGGCGGTGTACCCAACGGTTTAGTTCCGTCAACGATTTATCATGAAATATTGCGATACATTAGTCATTATCGGCCTGGCGCTCGCCTGTGCGGGCGGCCTGAGTGCCCGGGCGGCGGGCGATGAAGCCGGCGGCACGGGAAAAACCGTGGTTGCCAGCGGTCAGTTCACCCTTTCCGGGGTGCAGCCTGTGGCGGTTAGCGGCGCGCCGGCGGATGAGGAAGCCGCCTTTCATCGGGAAATCTTCGGATCGGAATTTACCCTCTCCATCCCGAAACTGGATCCCGGTGCCTACACGGTGATCCTGGGACTGGTGGAAAATCATTTTGACGAGCCGGGCCAGCGGGTATTCGACATCACGGCCGGTTCCCAAACCCTGGCCCACAATCTGGATATCTTTGCCGCAGCCGGTGGCCGGGGCAAAGTGCTGTATCTCACGAACCGGGTGGCGGTGGCCGGAGCGGCCGGGCAGGGAGCCCTCGTCCTCACCTTCACCACGCAGGCCAACAACGCCAAATTTAATACACTTGAATTGGCCGATGCCGCCGGGCACCGGTTAACCTTCCTGCGGTCGACGGATCTGATTCCCAGCCCGGCCGATGATGATCCCGCCGCGCGCCAGGCGCCCGTCGTGACCGGCCCGGAAATCTGGAAGGATTACACGCAACCCACCGCCGACCGGGTGGAGGATTTGATCCGGCGTCTGTCCCTGGCGGAAAAAGTTTCCCAGCTTAACTGCGACGCCCCGGGCATTCCCCGGTTGGGCATTCCGGCGTATAGCTATCGGAATGAGTCGCTGCACGGTCTCCAACCGCAGAGCGGCCACGCCACGGTGTTTCCCGAACCCATCGGCATGGCCGCCGCTTGGGACCCGGCTTTGATCCAGTCGGAAGCGGCGGTAATCGCCACGGAGGCGCGCGCGACGCATAATGATTACATCGCCCGTCATAATGGCGAAAGTCTGATCCATTTCGGTTTGGATTTCTATGCGCCCAACATCAATATCTTTCGCGACCCGCGCTGGGGCCGCGGGCAGGAGACTTATGGTGAGGATCCGTTTCTCACCGGACGGACCGGAATTGCCTTTGTCAATGGCCTGCAAGGTGATGATCCGAAATATTACAAAGCCATCGCCGGGGTGAAGCATTATGCCGTCCACAGCGGCCCGGAATCCGAGCGGCACCGTTTCAACGCCCAGCCGGAGGAACGTGATCTCTATGAAACCTACCTGCCGGCCTTTGAGGCTGCCGTGCGCGAAGGCCACGTAGCCATGGTCATGGGGGCTTACAGCGCGCTATACGGTGTGCCTGACTGCGCGAATCAATTTTTGTTAACCGACGTGCTGCGCCACCAATGGGGTTTCTCCGGCGTGGTGGTCTCCGATGGCGGCGCGATTTATGACATTAACAATCACCACAAATACGTGCCCACCGCCGAGGCGGCGGCGGCGGCGGCGGTGAAGGCCGGCGACGACATGTGCAGCGGCGGGGAAAAGGAATATTACGCCCTTACCCGCGCGGTCCGGCAGGGTTTGATCACGGAAGCCGAAATCGATATCGCGCTCCGTCGGGCACTCGCCGCGCGCTTTCGGCTGGGAGTGTTTGATCCGCCTGCGCAGGTTCCCTTTTCGCAGATCACCATCGCCGACAACGACACTCCGGAGCATGCCGCCCTGGCTTTGCAGGTGGCCCGGGAATCCATCGTATTGCTGAAAAATGACGGCGTCCTGCCATTGGACCGGTCAAAATTGCAACGCATCGCTGTCATTGGGGCGAATGCGGATTCGGTTCCCGTGTTGCTGGGCAATTACCACGGCGAGCCCTCCCGCAGCGTGACCCTCCTGGCCGGTATCAAGGCCGTGGCCGGACCCAATATCACCGTGACCTACGCCAAAGGCGCGCCGCTGGCTACCCGCAAAGGCGGGGGTGCGCCAGACCCCCAAGACTGGACCAATGCCCTCGCTGTGGCGGCCGCGGCCGATGTGGTGATTTACGTCGGCGGCATCAGCGCCCAGCTCGAAGGCGAGGAAATGCGGGTGGATTTTGACGGTTTTAACAGCGGCGACCGCACTCAAATCGAACTGCCCGCCGTGCAAACCCAATTGTTGCAAGCCTTGCAGGCCACCGGCAAACCCGTGGTCTTGGTGAACTGCAGCGGCAGCGCCATCGCCATGCCCTGGGCCGTGCAAAATCTCCCGGCCATTGTGCAAGCCTGGTATCCCGGCGAACAAGGCGGTCGCGCGGTGGCCGAGGTGCTGTTTGGCGAGGTCAATCCCGGCGGCCATTTGCCGGTCACGTTTTACCAGTCCACCGCCGATTTGCCGGCGTTTGAAAACTATTCCATGAGCAACCGGACCTACCGCTATTTTAAAGGCACCCCCGAGTTCGCCTTCGGCCATGGCTTGAGTTACACCACCTATGCCTATCGCGACGCTTCCCTGGACCGCCCTGCCTTCGGCACCAATGACACCGTGAAAGTATCTTTCACGCTGGCCAACTCCGGCGCCCGCGATGGTGATGAGGTGGCGCAGGTTTACTTTCGCCATGTGAACTCGGCCGTGGCCCAGCCGAAGCTCGCCCTCTGCGGTTTCACGCGGCTGCACCTGGCGGCCGGGCAATCCGCGCCGGTCACCCTCTCCATTCCCACGGAGCGTTTCCGCTACTGGGATGTCGTTAAAAAGCAATATGTCGTTGAGGCGGGCGATTATGAACTGTTGGTGGGTGGCGCGTCTGATTCCATCCAATTACGCCAGCCATTTGCCATTGCCGCCACTCCTTAATCCTTCATCACCATGAATCAGCGCATCCCAGTTCGAACCGTTTCCCGACGAACCTTTATCCGGGAGGCCGCCCTGGGCCTTTCCGCGCTGGCGGTGATTCCGCTGGTGGGCAGCCGGAATGCGGCGGGCGCGCCCGCCACCGGCCCGGCCCGCCACACCATCGACTTGAGCCAGGACTGGCGGTTCGGCGGAAATTTTTTGGAGGGGTCCGACCAGCCCGGATTTGATGACTCCACTTTTACCCCGGTGACATTGCCGCATACGGTCGCCCGCCTTTCCTGGCAGGGCTGGCAGTTTTCCGACTGGATGGATGTCTGGATTTATCGCCGGCATTTTTCCCTGCCCCGCGAGGCGCGCCAGCAGCGGGTGTTTCTGCATTTTGATGGCGTGCTTTCCGCCGCCCGCCCCGTGCTCAATGGCCACGCCTTGCCGGAACAGGTCGGCGGCTATCTGCCGTTCGAATACGAAATCACGCAGTTGCTCGCTGAATCCGACAACGTCCTGGCCGTGGCGATTGATGGCCGCTGGCAAAATGCCCCGCCCGAAGGCGCTCCGCGCGGTCCGGGCGCGGTGGACTTTTTTGAACCCGCCGGCCTCACGCGTCCGGTCTCCATGCGCGTGGTGCCGCAGATTTTCCTGAGTGACGTTTTTGCCAAGCCGGTCAATGTCCTCGACGCCAATCGCCGGGTGGAAGTGGGCTGTACCATTGACGCCGCGCTGGTTCCGGACCGGCCCGCCCGGGTCCAGGTGGAATTGGTGGCCGCCGGCCGCGCCCTGGCCCGCGTGTCCCAAGCCGTGCCGATCACGCAAACGGGCGTCATCGAGGTAAAACTCACGCTGACCGGTTTGGGCGACCTCAAGTTATGGGAGGTCGACGCGCCGAAGCTATACGTAGTGGTGACCACCTTGTTTTTGGATGACCTGCCCGTGCATGATTACCGCACGCGGATTGGGTTTCGCGAGGCGCGCTTTGAACTGGACGGATTTTATTTGAACGGCCGGCGCTTGCAGCTCTTCGGCCTGAACCGGCACGAGCTGTTTCCTTACGTGGGCTTTGCCATGCCGCCGCGCGTGCTGCGCCACGATGCAGAGTTGTTCCGGCATGAGTTGAATTGCAACATCGTCCGGTGCTCGCATTATCCCCAGTCCGAGGCCTTTCTGGATGCCTGCGATGAATTGGGGCTCCTGGTGTTTGAGGAATTGCCCGGCTGGGGTTATCTGGGCGACGCCGCCTGGCAGGAGCTCGCGGTGCGGGATGTCCGTAACATGGTCCTCCGCGACCGCAACCATCCGGCGATTATCCTCTGGGGCGTCCGCGTCAACGAATCGCCCAATAATCCCGCTCTGTATCAGCGCACCAGCGAACTGGCCAAAAGCCTGGATGATTCACGTCCCACTTCGGGTGCGATGGTCGGTTGTCATTATTCCACCAAGGACTGGTCGGAGGATGTCTTTGCGTTCAACGATTATAATCATGCCGCCGGGGATTTCAGCGTGGCCCTGAGACCGCCGCTCCCCAATGTTCCCTACCTCATCACCGAGGCGGTTGGCCAGATCATCGGCCCGCCAAAGGTGGATCATAAGTATCGCCGCGCCGGCGATCCCGCCCTGCAAGCCCGGCAGGCCATCTACCACGCCCAGGCGCACGACCAGGCCGCCGGCAAGCCGCGCTACGCCGGGGTCATTGCCTGGTGCGGCCTGGAATATGCCAGCCCCATGAATTCCTTCAACGGCATCAAAAATCCCGGTGTGGTCGACTTCTTCCGCATTCCCAAACTGGGCGCTGCCATCTACCAGTCCCAGGTCAGTCCGCAAGTGCGCCCGGTCATCCAGCCCAATTTTTATTGGGATTTCGGCCCGCAAACCCCGCGCGGTCCCGGTCCCCGGGCCGCCGTTTTTTCGAATTGCGAACTGCTCAAGGTGTACCTGAATGACACGTTGCACGCCACCCTCCAGCCGCAGCGCGAGCAATTCCCCCACTTGCCCTATCCGCCGTTCCTCGTGGATTTGGACCTCGATGGCACCGGCCGTCCGGAACTGCGCATCGATGGCATTGTCGGCGGGCAAGTGGTTTTGTCCCGCGCCTTTTCCGCGGACAACATCCAGGATCAGTTTCTGTTCCAAACCGACGATGCCAGTTTGATTGCCGATGGCGCGGATGCCACGCGCCTGGTGTTTGGCCGCACTGACCGGCATGGCTCCGTGCGGGCCTTCGCGACCGGTTCGGTGTCCTTCCAAATCCGTGGCCCGGCCGTGCTCGTGGGCGACAATCCTTTTCTCCTGGCCGACGCCGGCGGCATCGGCGCCGTGTGGCTGAAGACCATCCCCGGCCGCACCGGCACCGTGGAGGTGCTCGCCACCCATTCCGAATTGGGTGCGAAATCCCAGACCATCGCCATCAGCGAACCCCCTGGCCCCGGCACGCCCGCCATTTGAATCTGCCTCGGTACATCTGCAAACTGCGTTGCTTGAAACCATGAAAATGTTTTGTCACTTGAATTTCTCCCGGCGCGGGAACCTGCGCCGGTTGTCCGGCTGGGCTCTCCTGGCTGGCCTTTCCGCCGGACTCACGCTGCCTTCCCCGGCGCAGGACGTGTCCGGCCGCCAGCATCTATTGTTGGATGCGGACTGGCTATTCCATCGCGGCGACGTGCCCATTCTGGTGCCCGCCAGCACGGAGAAATTCGTCGATACTCACTGGCAGACACTGGATCTCCCGCATGATTATGTGCTCGATGGGCATTTTGACTCCGCCCTGGATCGCAGCCACGGTTATCTGCCCGTGGAGGCGGCCTGGTATCGCAAACATCTGTTCATTCCGCAAACCGATCAAGGCAAAGTTCTGCGCCTGCAATTCGACGGGGTCTTTCGCGACAGTCAGGTGTGGTTGAACGGCCACCTTTTGGGCAACCATGCCAGCGGTTATACCGGATTTGAATACGATATTTCGTCAGTAGCCCACTACGGCGGCGAGAACGTCATCGCTGTGCGGGTGGACCCCCGGCACTTTGAGGGTTGGTGGTATGAGGGCGGCGGCATCTATCGCCATGTTTATCTTAATGTCCTGTCCCCCGTTCATGTGGCCCGACATGGCACGTATGTCGTCTCCGAAGTGCCGCATGGCAATGAGGGGGCCGATGATGAAGCTGATATCACAGTGCAAACCACGGTGGAAAACAATGGGGCCACGCCGGCGAATAACACGGTGGTTTCCGAGATCGTGAGTCCGGACGGCACCGTGTTGGCCACGCTTCATGACAGCGCGGTTGTGGCGCCTGGCGGCCAGGGCGACGTGGTGCAAAAAACCGTGCTGCCCCAGCCCCGGCTCTGGTCGCCGGATTCTCCGCAGCTTTACGAACTCCGCACCACCATCCAGCAGGACGGACAGCCGGTGGACACCACCACCACCACGTTCGGCATTCGCACCATTCACTACGACGCGGACAAGGGATTTTTCCTGAACGGCAAACATCTCGAAATCCGTGGCGTGGCCAGCCATCAGGATTTTCCCGTCGTGGGCATTGCCGTGCCCGACAGCCTGCAACCCTGGCGGGTTGAACAGTTAAAACGCTCCGGCGCGAATGCCTGGCGCACCGCCCACAATCCGCCCAATGAAGCCCTGCTGGATGCCTGCGACCGCCTGGGCATGATGGTCATGGATGAAAACCGGCATTTGGGCGACAGCTACAGTCATCACAGCCCGCCCGGAACCCCCTACTCCGATTTGTCGGACCTGGCCGAGATGATTCAACGCGACCGCCACCACCCTGGCATCATCATGTGGTCCATGTGCAATGAGGAGGGCATCAAAGGCATGGAAGGTTCGCCGGAAGGCGCGCGCATCTTTTCCGCCATGATGGATACCGTTCATCGCTATGACCGTACCCGGCCCATCACCTGTGCCATGGACTCCGGCTGGCTCAAGCCGGGGTTTGCCGACGTCGAGGACATTATCGGCGTCAATTACAGCTACGGTTCCTACGATACCATTCACGCCGCGCATCCCCACACGCCCATGTTTGGCAGCGAGACCGCCAATAACAAGACCGCCCGGAGCAACTACAGTTACGATCGCACCAACGGCTGGGTCAGCAGCTACAACCTTACCGATCCCGGCTGGCAACCCGTCGCCTCACGCCCGTTTATGGCCGGGTCGTTCACCTGGACCGGCTTTGACTACCGCGGCGAACCCAATCCCGATGGCTGGCCGGATGTCAGCAACAACACCGGCCTGCTGGACTCCGCCGGTTTCCCGAAAGACAAATTCTATTACTTGAAATCCTGGTGGTCCGACCAGCCCATGGTGCATTTAATGCCGGTCTCCTGGAACTGGCCCGGCCGGGAAGGGCAACCGATCCGGGTGATCGCGTTTAGCAACGCCCGCCAGGTGGAACTGTTTCTGAATGGCCGCAGTCTCGGTGCCCAAACCATGCCCCCGGATGGCCATTTGGAATGGCCGGTGCCCTATGCTCCCGGCGTGCTCTCCGCCAAGGGTTTTACCGATGGCCAACTGGTCGCCACGGACCAAGTGGAAACTGTGGACGCGCCCGCGCGACTCCAACTGTCTCCCGAACGCACCACGCTCCATGCCGATGGCCAGGACACCGTCGTCGTGCCGCTTTCCCTGGTCGATTCCCAGGGCCGCTTCGTGGCCACGGCCGACAACCGGATTACCTTTCAACTCACCGGCGGCGGCAAACTTTTGGGCGTGGGCAACGGCAATCCGGCCGATCACGACCCCGACCGGGCTAACCAGCGGAACGTCTTCAACGGTCATGCTCTCGCCGTGATTCAGGCGGGGCGGCACGCGACCACGTTGCAGCTCATCGCCACCTCACCCGGACTAGTCCCCGCCACCATCACGCTGCAGATTCAATAATTCAGCCCGCTTTTATGCAAATGCCTCGAGCATTCCCCAACGGACCGGCTGAAACCTGGACCGGGGAAATTCGTCTAATAATATGAATATTCGGGGTCAGACTCCACAACCCGACCGGGCATTCACATTGATTGAATTGCTGGTGGTCATCGCCATTATTGCCGTGCTGGCGGCATTACTCCTGCCTGCCTTGAACCGGGCCAAACAGCGGGCACTAGCCTTCTCCTGCCTCAACAACCAAAAGCAGATTTTGCTGGCGACCAAATTATATTTGGATGACAACAACGGCGTCGTGATTCCGTTATGGGTGGAAAATGGCGCGGGGGGCTGGCCGCCCTGGACATACACGGCCGCGAGCTATGTCTTTCAAAACCCCCAGTTGCTGTGGTGGCCGGACAAACTCCGTTTGGATGGGTACACCGCTCCGGCGAAACTGTTTGATTGTCCGGTGCTCACCCTGCCGGCCACCGCGTCCCTGGGCGGCTCCGTCAGTACCAACAACGCCTTGGGCGTGGGCATGAATTACCCGGAATACGGCTGGATCGCCCCGCTTGAGGGCTTTCCCGCCCCCGTCTATACGGCGGGCCGGGAGAACCAGGTGTTCCGGCCCAGCCAGTCCATTATTTTTGCCGATGCTGCCCGAATTACGAATCCCGCCGAACCGGACGCCGACCAGTGGCGGGAAGTGCCGGCCACCGGCAGCGCCTTTTTCCGGGTGCCCAGTGACCCGGCGGATTATTTGAGAGGCGACTCCCGTTCGGTACCGCGCCATCTCGGCCAGGTGGTCGCCGCCTTTTTCGACGGCCATGCCACCCTCCTGCGCAACAGCGCCATTTTTTACAACCTGCCCAGAACCAATGGCGCGATCCTCTGGGCCAAGAATAACAATGGTCCGAATCCCTGACCGAGTGAGCTTGGGTGCCACCTCGCACCGCTGCCGAATGTCAGTGGGTGCCGTTTTTTCGGTGAGCTGGACTTTATCATTGCCCGTTAATGTAACTAACGCGTGAGGGTTGCCTAAATCGTGAACGGGCCAAAAAATGAGCCCTTTTGCATAATAATTTTTCGCCCTCTAACCGGTCACAGCATAACCGGCCACCTACGGAGTCCGCCCCCCCCGCCCCCGGGTTTAATATTCGGTGGAGGTTGCTAATCCCATAAAAATACTGGCGGCGAATTCAATCGCAAGGCAATCAAGTGGCGATTAAAACGCCGCAAGATCAAACTCACAACCTTACACGGCGATACAGCTGGCAGTCATGATCGGACTTCGATCCCGCCGCCCGCCAGCGATCCTACGCCAAACCAGATTTGCCATACACCTAAGGTTCCTCAGCAAATAGTCGCAATCAATAAACCGGCCAATCCAACCAAGATTTAGCATTCGAGCGAGCGTTGGTCCAAACCCCCACCGATTTCAATTGCTGGGTGATTCACTGGAACAAAGAACGCCCCACGTCAATGCCTGGCACGGCATTCAAGTTTGAAATTCCCTGATGGCTTGGATCGATTTTCAGGACAAAAGCTATCTTCCACAAATTCGGATACAAGCCATGGCCGATACCACCCATTGATGCCCATGACCTTTGCAAACCGTAAACCTGGTGAAGCTCTCAATTCCATAATGGACCAAATATCAAAGTCACTTCCTGGCGTTTGGAGCGGTTCACGCGTCCACCTTGTTTGCTGGCGGGAACTGGTTCGTGCGGGGGAAAAACCCAAAACCCCGTCCATTTCGATAAAACTGGCTCAGAAATGGCTCAGTGGAAATATTTTCAATTTTGTTTTGGAAGCGTGGAAGAGCGGGAAACCACTGATTTCATTGACTGAAACAAGTGGTGCACCCTATAGGAGTTGAACCTATAACCTGCTGATCCATAGTTACATACATGTTTGCTGCAAGAGCTGTCGGCTCTTGCAGGAGCCGAAAACCCTTGAATAAGGGCACCATTTCAGTAACGAGCTTTTGCAGGAGGGGTCTCCTGTTGCATAATTTCCTGCCAGTTGAGGGGCAAAGTGCACAAAGGAGTGCACAAAGGTTAATTTTGCCACCGCAACGAATCCTGCGGGCAATCCTGCCTTCAGGGACAATGTGTGTCAATTGTTTCGGAGGCTGAACTCCGTTTTTAGGGGAAAGAGGGTTAGATGGAATTTCAATCAAGCCTGCTCAACCTCGCCAGCAGCCCTGAAAAGCGTCGTTCTGTTTTGTTGTTTCGCACTGCCATGGCCATGGCCTTTTTCTGCCCTACAAGCACCACGAGCTGTTTGCCCCGGGTGATACCTGTGTAAACGAGGTTTCTTTGCAAAAGTATGTACTGTTGGGTCGCGATGGGAATGACGACAACCGGGAATTCGCTGCCCTGACTTTTGTGGATCGTGATGGCGTACGCGAGCGATACCTCGTCCAACTCCCCGAAATCATAAATGACGTCACGCAGGTCGAAGCGGATGACGACCTCCTGCTCGACGTGATCAATTTTGGTGACGATGCCGATATCGCCGTTGAAGACCTCCTTGTCGTAATTATTTTCGGTTTGGATGACCTTGTCACCGAGGCGGAACTGCCAGCCAAACTTCTCGACGAAAGGTTTGTCCTGCCGAAATGGGTTCAGGGTGTTCTGCAGTTGGATATTCATTTCGCGCACTCCCAAAGAAGCCCGGTTCATGGGGCAGAGCACTTGGACGTCGCGTATTGGGTCAAAAGCAAATTTGCAGGGAATTCGTTCTCTGACCATTTTTAGCAAGGTTTCCGAGATCGCTTCGGGCGTGTCACGCTCCACGAAGTAAAAGTCCGAGTCCTTGGCCTCCCATTC
>Ga0302319_10013592_pt1 | contig 15264 bp, 13 predicted proteins | sample Bog_T0_2_FD_203319 | JGI IMG/M metagenome (GOLD analysis project Ga0302319, IMG submission 203319) | Peat permafrost microbial communities from Stordalen Mire near Abisko, Sweden - Bog_T0_2 | ecosystem: Environmental > Terrestrial > Soil > Wetlands > Peat | place: Sweden: Abisko, Stordalen Mire... | reverse complement strand
CTCCTCAACAGAGACAGTCGCACGGCATCGATTCCGGTCGTCATGCTCTCGGCCGACGCCTCCCATGAACAGATTCAGCGTTTCCGTGACGCCGGCGCGCGCGACTATCTGACGAAGCCGCTCGATCTGCAGCTCTTTCTCACCCAACTGGATCGCTATTTGGGAGAGATCGGCAACTAAAGCGTTTCTTCGACTTCCGAACGCGACGAACGTTCACTCAACTACTGTGAATGCGTCTCGCTGCCATGTGGTCCCTTTCAAAGGAATGAATCGATCCTTGTGGCAGCGAGACGTTTACATTTTGGTCGCGACGTGACCAACGTCGAGGTTTGGTTCGTGTCCCGGTCGTCCCTGGAGAGACAGTCGTCCGCAACCTTTGGTCCGTGCCCCGGTGTCGTCGCCGGAACTGCGTTCAATTCATCGATGGAGCGCCAGCAGAACGCAGCACGACGTAAGTAGAAGGGCGAGAGGGGCCATGAAGTGTCGCTCCCAACGGCTACGCGAAGCACTATTCTCGACCGCACTTAACGCGAATATGGCGACGAATATCCACGTGGCAACGTGCACAAAATCGGTCCTTCCGCCCGTTCCGAAAAGCCCGCCCTCGGCGAGAACCACGTAGAGCGCCCCACAGAATAAGGTCGCAGAGATCGCGCTCGCAATACGCAGTCTTGTCGGTAACACGGCCGTGCCACCACCGAAAGCGGCCGCGCCGTAGGGGTAGCCGGCGGCCAGAAGTACCTGGAAAACTGCCATCCCCACAACACATAGTGAGGCGACGAGCGTCACCCAATCAGAGAATGAATCCATGATCTGCCTCCTGTGCCCTCGACGAGCAGAACACGTTCAAAACCAACTCTTGCACGGTGCAAATTCGACCTGCAAATGGTTGCAGCGACGGGGTTCGCGATCATGGACTGTTGAATCGATTTATTACCCGGTATCGTCGTTCGCTATGACTCGACGTTGGATAGTTATTGACATTCTCGTCGTGGTGCTCTTCGTTGGCATCGGTAGATCCGCACACCACCACGGGGAGAGTCTGTCCGGCATGGTCTCGACGACGTGGCCCTTTGCCGTCGGACTCGCAGTCGGTTGGCTCATCGTTCTGGTTCGTCGCCAGAGCGGCATGTCGCTCGGTGCAGGCCTGGAGGTATGGCTGGCGACGGTTGTTGTAGGGATGACTCTGCGCGTAATCTCGGGTCAAGGCACCGCGTTCGCCTTCATCGTCGTCGCCCTGGTGTTCTTAGGTGCACCGATGTTGGGACTGCGTTTCGCGCGCTCGAGCCTCTTCCATTCCTCTACGTAAGAATCATGCGCAAGAGTGATGCCGTCCAACTCGTCACCGGCGACACAAATCACGATTGAAGTCGGAATGTTATGACGACTCCCGTTTTCTGACCGTGAAAGGTCCCGGAACCGTCCGCCGTACACCGTGCCTCGGTGCACGTCACTGTGACCAAAGCGGACGACGTGTCGGTGGCACCGTCTGGATTGACGAGTTGCGCCGGAAGCCACTGTCCGTCGATGTACTGCTCTACGAGCGCTTCAAATCGCCCGGTCGCTACTGCTTTGTACCCAACTGCGGTGCAGGCACGACTGCTCACGCACGAAAGACCGTAGAGCAGGTTGTAGCCCCTTTTCGATAGTCCGGGATGGATTGGATCGCCTTGACCCCAGATGCCATCGTGCTCCCTTACCGAGAAGTACTCCGGAGTGCCATTGGATGTGTAATAGACCTCCAGAAGCAGGCAGTTGCCTGCCGTCCCAAAGCAAGATAGGTCACGCACGTAGGCGTGCAAGTTGCTGACACCCTCAAGAGTGTCAGCCGCAAACGACGGGGAAGCCCACACGCCATGACTCCGAGTCACAATCTCAGTGCAACAGAGCTTTTTCTTAACCCCATCTCCTGCTGCCACGCATTCGCCAGAAGTCGGGCAGGACAGTCGCAGCGCGGTGAAAGGACTCGCCTTTCTTTCATTGGTTGGCACGGCACTTGAGCCTGACCAGACGCCATTCGTTTCTCTAATCGCGATGCCCATCGCATGGTGTGTCCCACGTAATACTCCATAGCCAACGGTGGTACAGCTGCCCACTGATGCGCATGACGCTGAATAGAGAACGGGTTGGGTCAAGCGCCCTCCCATTGTGAGGTTCGGCACGTCCGGAACGCCCCAATGACCTTGGTACTGCCACAGCAACATCGGATAAGCAACGTTCTCCTTATTGAATCCGAACCCAGACGCCACACACTCTTCGACCCTTATGCACGACACGGAATTCAGGACCCCATCGCTCGTGGGGAAACTCGTGGAGAAGTCAACTGGTTTACCCCAAGTTCCATTGCGCTTCGTGATCACGAGAGAACCCGATGACTTGGATGATCCGAGAGCGACGCAGTATTGCTTTCCTACACAGGAAATGCTCTGAATTTCTGTGGTTCCTACGAATGAGAAGCTCACCGGTGTCACCTTGGTTGTGGCGGCCCCGACAGCGGAATTCAACACTTCAGTAGTCACTAGAAGTGCCGTCATCGAGACAATGATCAAACTCAATCGCGCAACGTTCACAATTGGGCGCACTGTATTTTTCACAAGGTTCTGGCTTCCAGCGACTAGACGTTTGACTCCCAATTCAACTCGAAGATCAGAAATACTGTCGATCAGGCCATCTTGTATGTGGTCACTTCCGTTGGCGTGGTGACCCTGGTGATTGCGAGTAGCCAAGTCGCAATCACCTCGACCTGACGAACACGAAAGGAACGTGTCAGCTAAACCGTCAGCAGTACCGTTCAATATGTTCCTGACACCGGAGTGCCGAGACGTTCACGGTGCGACGAACTCCGCACTCTTGGCGAGCACTACGCCCGCGTACAGCGCGATACCCGCCGACATACACTCCTCTTTCATGACCATGAGATTCGAGTGATTTCCTGGCGCTTGCCAGGCCCCGAATCCATCAGGACACGCACCGAGGAATACCATCGCTCCCGGGACCTCATTCAATACGTAGCTAAAGTCTTCGGCGCCCATAATTGGGGAAGGCGACTCCACTACCGAATCTTGCCCGAGGAGGTCGGCCGCAATATCGCTCACCCACACCGTTACATCGTGATTATTCACCGTAACGGGGTAGCCGAACTCGACTCTGGCTGTGACGTGAAGACCATGAGCGGCGCCGATACCTTCGGCCACGCGTACCGCCTCTTTCGCAACGAGTTCACGCGTTTGCTGTGACACCGATCTGAGGGTGCCCTCCATAGATGCCGTGTCAGGGATCACGTTGGTGGTCGTGCCAGCCGTAATGTGCGCGATGGTGAGCACCGCCGGATCAAAGGCCGGAATCTTTCGCGTGATCATCGTCTGAAGATTGCTTACGATTTCGCACGCCACTGGGATTGGGTCCAGTGCCACGTGTGGCATCGACGCGTGGCCGCCGTGGCCCTGCACGTCGATAAAGATCTCGTCGGCTGAAGCCATAAATGCGCCACTCTTCGTCATTATCGAACCCGAGGGAAGCAGAGGCGAGGCGTGAATAGCGAACGCCACATCAACTGATTCCGTGTAACTCAGTAGACCTTCATTAATCATGAGCTTGGCGCCAAAGTACATCTCTTCACCAGGTTGGAACATGAAGATTACTTTTCCACGTACGTCATGCTCCCGAGCCTTCAACAACTTGGCCGCCTCAACAAGCATCGCGACGTGTGAGTCGTGACAGCACGCGTGCATCACTCCGTCAATCCTTGACGCGAACTCCAGTCCAGTGTCTTCTTGAAGCGGCAACGCATCCATGTCGCCGCGCAGCAGTACGGTCGGTCCCTCACGGCCGGTGTCGAGAATCGCCGTCACGCTCGACAGTGACTTGCCGGTGTGTACTTCGAGTCCGAGTCCCTCTAATTCTCGCATGACAACCGCTTGCGTAACTGGCAGGTCCAGCCCCACTTCCGGATGTGCATGAATTTCGCGACGAACCGCAATTGCCGGGTCTAAGTATCCGCGCGCTTCGTCATACAGCCCGTGCAAGATGTCCATTCGCGAAGTATAAGTATCCCTCTTCAGTCGATCGGAGTTCGAGCGTTAGCGCCCCAGTGCGTAAGTCCATCTTGAACGTCGAGAGTTCGGCCTCAAGTTCGGTTGGCCGCTTCGTTGTGTTCATGGCCCTCCAAAGACCAACAAATAACAAGGATGTATTTGTCTTGTGACTACACACTGGCTACATCACTGCTGTTCATTGCGCGGGCCTAGGCTGTGGGACGATCTAAGCGCGGAGCATCACGCGGAGCTTCGCGCGGAAGTCCCGCTCCCGTAGCTCAGGGGATAGAGCATCGGTTTCCTAAACCGTGTGCGGCAGTTCGAATCTGCCCGGGGGCACCAAGTAATCACTGGGGTTTGGCTCCCCAGTGACATCTCTGCCGCTGCCTTGTCCCGTGCCTGCCCCGTAAGGACCTCACACACCGCCAGTAGACGCGTGTGCGTTTCCATTACTGCCCGGCAATTAGCAAATGGAGGACATTATGAAATTCTCGGTCATCTGCAGACCTCGGGAAGACTCTCAAATGGATCGCTTCGCCGCTTACTATCCGAAGAAGTCGAAGCACTTCGCCAACTAAAGGCGCGGGGAGTGATTTTAGAGGCGTGGAGTCCTGTCAGACCCGGTGCCATTCTTATTGTCGAAGCCAACTCTGGGTCCGATGTCGAAGGCGTCGTCAACCGCCCGCCTCTGGCCGTCGCCGACCTCATCGAAATTGAACTCAATCCACTACTTGGAATGTGATTTTAAGGAGCGAGGGCAAACTGACCAAGTACTCAACAAAGGTCAACAGCGAGACGTAATTGATGTCATCTTGTCGTAGAACGATGGGTCATCGGGTGCGTAATTGGAAGTCCTCCTCTTCGCCTTGAGTCTGGGGAGGTTTCACTTATCTATCTCTAAGAATTTCTGGTAGTAACACTAAGGTATAAGTAGATGCCGAGGGCACCGTGTTGACGGCATTGTCGTCGGAGTTATTCGGCCTAAAGTCCACTCCATGAAGCGACCCATAATTCTCAGTGCCATGGCGGCAATCGTGATCACGGTCGCGATGCTCGGTGGTGCGGGTTCTGCTTCCACTGCATCGAGAAAGGCCGACGTCGCGTTGGCTCGGAGGGCGCTCGTGGTGCTCTCAGATTTTCCAAGCGGTTGGACGACGTCCCCGTATAGCAACTCCGGAGGTTCGCCCGGTCTAAAGCAAATCGCAGCGTGCTTGCATATTCCGTTATCGGTCGTGAACTACAACCCACCGGAGGCAGACAGCCCTAATTTCAATGAAACGGCTCTCAACCTGCAAGTACAGGACTCCGTTGATGTGTTCCCGAACGTGAAGATTGCTACTCAACAGTTCAATCTGTTGTCCGGCAAGTCACTGGGTTGCGTTACGGAGGTCTTCAATTCGTCCGCGATTAAAGCGATGCTCACTCGTGAAATTGGGAAGGGAGCGAAGGTCGGAACGATCACCGCTTCGTCGTTACCTAGCCCCGCTCCGGACAATGAGTCGGATGCCTTCGTGATTCATATTCCGGCGACGTATAGGGGTGTCACGTTGACGGTGGAAATTGAGACAGTTACGATCATGTCAAAATCCAAAACCGAAGGTGCGCAGTTGAACTTCAACTACTCATCGTTCTCGAAAGTTCCCTCGTCATTGATTTCACACCTCGAAGCCGTTACCGTAGTGCGTCTGGGTTGAGCATCGTGCAAAGGGACAAGGGCTACCGCGGCGATTCTCAATCGGCTTCCTAAACCTTGAGCTAGGTTCGAATCCTGCCGGGGCACCACCCATCAAGCGGCCTCATGCCATGGCACTCCGCTCGTCGGTCGTTTCGTCGCGTTACCTCTATCGTCGACAAGCTGCTTGAATGCCAGGCAGAGCATGAGAGTCGGTCTATTGAATGAGAGAGAGCCAACGTTCTTCCGCGGCGCTGAGTTCATCTAATACAGCTGCCAGCTCAGCACCAAGTTTGGTTTGATCGGCGTGTTCGCTCGAGGACAAGATCTTCGTCGTGAGCATGGATTTCCTTCGTTCGAGTCGCGCCATGTCCTTTTCGGCGTCGCGCACCTGCCGACCTAGTGGAGCGCCAGATGAGGTCGTCGCATCCACTTTCTCCGACTTGTTCGATGGCACAGCAGCGAGTTGGGAGCCCGTCGTACGCGCAATCCACGCGTCGATGCCGCCCGGCACTTCGTGCACGGCTCCATTGATCGTCACCTCAACGAGGCGATCGGTCGTGCGGCTCAAGAAGGTGCGGTCATGGGAAACGACGACCAAGGTGCCGGGCCATTGACTCAGGAACTCCTCCATCAGACGAATCGTTTCAAGGTCGAGATCGTTCGTTGGTTCGTCGAGGAAGAGAACATTCGGTCGTAGTGACAATGCCAAGAGCAACTGCAGTCGCCGGCGTTCGCCGCCCGAGAGCTCTTTCGCCTTGGTCATCGGAAGGGCACCGGTGAACCAGAAGCCCTTCATCAGTTTCACGTCATCGGGCGATCCCGGTACGCCCTGTGGTCCGGCGACGAGTTCTTGGACGGTCGCTTCGAGGTCGAAGCCACCGCCGCTCTGTTCGAGGTACGAGGGTACGACCGTTGGTCCGCTCTTCACCGTACCGCTGGAGGGAACGAGTTGGTGTGCGAGCAGCTTGAGCAGGGTTGATTTGCCGGCACCGTTCGGTCCGACGACGCCGACTCGATCTCCGGGTCCCAGATCGATCGTGACGTCAGTCAGAATTGGATTGGCGCCGTCGTAACTGAACGAGACATGGTGTGCCTTCACGACGGTGGTGCCGAGACGAGGGACATCGGCGACGAGGTCGAGTCTGCTCGAGCGAGCGGCGGCGTCTGGTCGAGACGCCAGGAGCCTCTTCGCGGCGTCGAGTCGAGCTTGGGGCTTCGTGGCACGTGCTTTGACGCCACGACGAAGCCACGCCAGTTCGGTCCGGGCGAGGTTGCGACGGATTCGTTCGTCTGACGCGCCCTTTGCTTCGCGCAGGGCCTGCGCCTCGAGTAGCTGGGAATATCCTCCGGCGTGCACGAACGTCTTGCCCCGATCGATTTCGATCATGCGTGTCGTCACCTGATCGAGGAGGAACCGGTCGTGGCTCACCAGGACCACAGCCCCGTCGTAGTTGACGATCTGCTGCTCGAGCCACTGAATGGCGTTCAGGTCCAGATGGTTGGTGGGCTCGTCGAGAATGAGTACGTCGGACTTCTCTGCGAACACCCTGGCGAGGGCGACGCGTTTGAGTTGACCGCCGGAGAGGTTCCGTGTATCGGTCTCGACCTCAGCGAGCATCCCGAGACGGTCCAGTACGGCGTCAATCTCCCATCCGGCGCCCAGGGTCTCACGTACCGTGCCCATCGGGAGCGTGGGGATCTGTTCCAAGAGACCGACCCGTACGTCGCGTCCCCGGCGGATCGAACCGGAATCAGGCCGGACCGTCCCGGCGATGATCCGAAGCAGCGTCGTCTTGCCGACGCCGTTGATGCCGACCACTCCGATTCGATCCCCCGAGGAGATGGTCAGTGACAGATCCTCCAACAGCGTTCGATCGGCGCCTTCGAGGGTGACAGATTGGAGGTCGATGAGGATAGTCACGCGACACAAAGGTTAACGGCGCCCACGAGAACCGCTCTTGTCACCAGCGCCCGCAACGACCTACGCACTGCCGTGTCGACTCTTGGACCATGAATCAGGTGTCGCTCGCGATGTAGATGAACGGTGTCGACGTCGAAGAGCGATGGATCCGATCACGAAGAACACTGCGAGAAGGCTGGGGACGAGGTAAACGGAGAGAGACGATGACGATGCCCGTACGGCGGACGTCAATTCGACCGTGCTCCGTCGAGAAGGATCGACGACGCCTAGTACTTTCGTGCCTGCACTCGACGGCGTCGACTTCGATCCGATGACCTCGACGTACCGAACGCCGTTGACTCGGTACGAACCTCGGCAGGTGTATCCCGCGGCGTTACTGCCGCTGCCGCCGATGTTGCCGACGCAGCTGGTCACGGTCACCGTCACCGCAATGCCGTGGTTCTTCATACGGTCAACACGAGCGTTGTCGTTGAAGGCGGAAATGAAGCTCACCGCGATGATGACGGCGAAGACGCCCAGAAGGACGGCGGCGGTGACGAGCCAGAAGCGGTCGCTGATGTGGCGCGCGTCCGGACCGCGAAGAGCGGGCGGTGTCGAAGAATCCACGATGACCGTGAGGTTACCTTCCGTCAACGTTTAGGGGGACTCGTCGCGGGCGTTAGGGTCGTTCAGTGAATTCCAATGGATCGGGTGCGGGCTCATTCCTGGTGCTCGCCGTCCTCGTCGTGATCATGGTGCTCACTCGACGCGGACGAATGAACACCTCGAACGTTCCTCTCGACAAGGGAGAACGAATCCGCCCGCTGCTCATCACGTTGCTGGACCCCGTCGTCAGCCTTGTGATCATCGGCCCGATCTTTTGGCATCTGACGACGACCAACGTCGAGCATCTGATCCTCGCCGTCGTCGGGGGCGTCATCGGAGTGGGTATTGCTTGGGCGAGAGCGCGCGTCATGTTCGTACGCGCCGTGCACGCGACCAAAAGTGTGATACTTCGTCGCAGTGGGGCCGAGTACGCGTTACTCGGTCTGCTCATCGTTCTTCGACTCGTCGAAGGTTCGGTCAAACATGAACGTGAAGGCGTCGAGTCCCTCATTCTCACGGGACTGATCTCGCTCGCCGTCTGTGAGCCGATTGCGCGTTCGGCGTTCGTCGTCCTCAAGTATGTGAAGTATCAGGATGTACAGCCGTCGCCTCCGGAGAGCCCGCAGTAGCGCAGGTCCTCGCGACCTTAGGCACCGTTGAAGACGTCGGGGCCTTCAAGTACATTGGCGCAATGTCCACCATCGAAGAACACGCAGCGGCCTACCAGGGGTCGCACGAACGGATCGTCGCACTGGTTCGACGTCTTGACGCGGAGCAACTGGCGACGGTAGTGACCTGTTGCCCGCTGTGGAGCGTCAAGGACCTCATTGGTCACCTCACCGGGGTTCTCGAAGATCGTCGAGACGACAATATGCCGAAGGGCTCGTTCGGCGAGTGGACGGCCGCGCAGGTCGCGCGACATCGCGATGAGTCGGTCGAATCGGTTCTTGAGACATGGGGTGAAGCGACGTCCGCGGGCGTCGACGAACCTCCGATATTGGGGTCGCTCTCTTTCGACGCGGTAACCCACGAGTTCGACCTCTATCAGGCATTGGGCATCGCGGGCGACCGTTCCACACCGTCCGTTCGCATTGGCGCCGAACGAAGCCTCGGTCGCATGAGTTCGATGCTCACGGAAGGCTCCGCACCGGGCGTGCGTATCACGACCGAAGACGGGACGAACCTCGCCGAAGGTGCCGCGCCACCGCTGTCGCTCGAGACCTCGCGCTACGCCCTCATGCGGTTGACGACCGGTCGGATGAGTCGACGTCAGGCCGAATCGCTGGGTTGGGGGAGTGACCCGGCGCCCGTGCTCGATTCGCTCTTTGCCGATGGCTTCTTCGTGCTGCAGCCCGCCGACATCGTCGAGGTCGATGGTTTCTAAGTCACCGTCGTCGATCCGAATTTTGGCTGGCGCTTCTCGATGAATGCGGCGATTGACTCTTGGGCGTCGGGGAGGAGACTCGCGGCGGCCATCACGTCGCTCGCGTAGGCGTAGGCGTCCGACTGGTCCATCGACATCTGTTCGTAGAAGGCACGTTTCCCGATTCCTTTGGAGACGGAACTCCCGCGCGTGGCGCGACGGAGCAACCGCGTGCTCGCGTCATCGAGCTCGTTGATCGGGACGACGAGGTTGATGAGTCCCCATGATTCGGCCGTGCGAGCGTCAATCGCGTCGCCGGTCATCGCCATCTCGAGGGCCCGCTTACGTCCAATCGATCGGCCCACCGCGACCATCGGCGTCGTGCAAAAGAGTCCTCCCTTGCCACCCGGCGTGCAAAAGGTCGCCTCCTCGGCCGCGACGGCGAGATCGCAGGTCGCGACGAGTTGGCACCCGCCGCCCGTCGCGAGTCCGTGCACCCGCGCGACGACCGGCTGAGGTATTGACTGGATCGTCTGCATCAGATTGGTGCATACTCCGAACAGCCCTCGCACCGATTCGAGATCTTGGTTGGCCATCTCAGCGAAGTCGTGCCCCGCGCTGAAGAGTCGACCCTTGGCCGCGAGTATCACGCCCGTGGCGTCGCTCTCTCCGGCGTCGTTGAATGCCTGGGTGAGTTCTTCCATCAAAGCGCGCGTGAGGACGTTCAGCCGATTGGGGAGGTTCAGCCAAATCGTAACGGTGTCGCGACGGCGCTCACTGAGAATGAATTGAAACGTCTCGGCCATGGTGCGTCCCTTCCGTCCATCAGGCCCGAGCCTACGTTGGAAACTTTGTCGGTCTCTCGAGCGGGCGCAGTCGCACACTCCCACACGCCGTTGTCGGCTGCGGCAAACTACGAGTCGGCCGCGGGCTCCTCGGGGGCGTCGCTCACACCCAAGTAGTTGTCGATGAGGGTGAGCAGGAGTTTCAGGTCCAGCGGTTTCGTCAAGTATTCATTGGCGCCGGCGTCTCGGAACTTTCGGACCTGTCCCGGTGTCGCATCCGCCGAGAGGATGACGATCGGGATGTTGGCGGTCGAGGCATCGGCGCGGAGTCGCTCGAGGACGTCGAATCCATTGATGTCGGGTAAGTGCACGTCGAGGAGGATCAGATCCGGGTGACGGCCCTGAGCGATGCTGATGCCGGGGCTGCCCTGGACGGACGTGAGCAGTTGAATATCGGCTCGTTGCAGCAAGAGTCGTTCGACCAACTGCACGTTGTAGAGGTTGTCTTCGATGTAGAGGATCGTTGGCATGATGAGTCGTTTCCCGTCTCAGTCGTCTGGCGTCATATTAGTGAGGTCCCTGGCGAACCCTCGGATAGTGGTAGTTCGAACCAGAACGTCGAGCCTTCATCAACGGCGCTCTCGAATCCCAACGTGCCACCCATGGCTTCCACGAGCGTCTTGGACAGCGTGAGCCCGAGCCCCGTGCCTTCGATGCCTCTCGACTCGGCGTCGAGCCGATCGAAGGCGGTGAAGAGTCGTTCGCGCAGATCGGGGGCGATGCCGTGACCGGTGTCCGAGACCGAGAACCGTACGAGCCCCGCACGCTCCTCGCAATGCAGGGTGACACTGCCGTGCGTGCGGTTGTACTTGATCGCGTTCGACAACAGGTTCAAGATCACCTGCTTCAGTCGAAGCTGATCGGCCAGTATCGCGTAGTCGAAGGAGTCGCTGTATCCAATGCCGACGTCGCGTTCTCGGGCCTGGGGGTCGATGATGTCCAGACACGCGAGCACGAGGTCCTGGAGCCGCAGCGGCACGGGGGCGAGTCCGATGTTGCCCGTTTCGACGCGTGAGATGTCCAGGACCTCATTGATGAGCGTCAGGAGGTGTTGTCCCGATTTGTACACGTGATCGACCAGTTCGAGGTCCTCTTTCGACTCGAGTTCCATCTGCAGAATCTGCGCGAAGCCGAGGACGGAGTTGAGGGGCGTGCGAAGTTCGTGACTCATCCGCGACATGAACTCGCTCTTGGCGGCGTTGGCTCGTTCGGCCTCGTCCTTAGCGGCGGCCAGGTCCTCTTCGAAGGCGACCGCTTCGGTCACGTCACGTGAGACGAGGACCGCGCGACCGTCTTCGTCGTCCAAGAGTCGCCCGCGCGTCTCGATGATCATCCAGTGCCCGTCGGCGTGGCGGGCACGAAAGCGGTAGTTGAGCAACTCGTCGCTTCCTTCGGCGAACAAGCGATTCAACTCTCCGATGACGAAGGGAGCGTCATCGGGGTGCACGATCGTCATCGCGCTGCGGCCCATCCGTTCCTCTTTGGGGAAGCCGTAGATTCGCTCGGTCCCGGGGCTCGCCTCGACGATCAGGAGGTCCCGATCGATGACGACGATCGAGTCGGGGGCTGCATCGAGGATCGCTCTGGTTTTCGCGTAACTTCGCGCGAGCGTCGACTCCCACGCCACAGAGTCCGAGATGTCACGAGAGATGAGGACCAACCTCGTCGCCGGACCGTCGTAGTCGCGGAGTGTTCTTCCCCGAACCTCGATGGTGATGAGACGACCGTCGACGTGATGCATCCGGGCGCGAAAGCTGACCGCACCGTCATTCTCGAACGCCGTGACGAACGCGTCGTGCACCATTTGACGGTCGTCGGCGAAGATCCGCTCATCGACCTGTTTTCCGACCCGCTCATCGGCCGTCACGCCGTGCAGGCTCTCGGTCCCGGGGCTCGCTTCGAGGATCGTGAGGTTTCGATCGATGACGATGATCGAGTCAATGGCGGCGTCCAGAATCGCCCGGGTCGTCTCACGGCTTTCGGCCAATTGCGCCTCGGCCGCGAGCGTGTCCGTGAGGTCACGAGCGATGAAGACCGCCTGCGTCGCTGGTGCACCGGCAACGCGCAACGGGTGACCGCGGGCCTCCACGACCATCCAGTGACCATCCGCGTGCTGTGCTCGGTATCGAAGGTTCACGGTCTCGTCCGACCCCCCGTCGAACATGCGCTGCAGCGCCAGTTCCACGTTCGGGCGATCGTCCGGATGCATCAAACGAAAGACGCTTCCGCCCATCGCGATGTCGTCGTCGTAGCCGAAGAAGTTCTGACCCCGCGGGCTGTTCTGGGCGACCACGAGGTCTCGATCGACGATGACGATCAGGTCCGCGGCCGCGGCGAAGATCGCCTTGGTCATCTCAACGTTCGCCGCCAGTTCCTCGGTGTTCGAGTTTCGGGCGGTGACGTCTCGACCGGTGGCGTAGATCAGGTCGCCGCGACGCTGGGACGTCCATTCGATCCACCGATACGTGCCGTCACGACAACGCAGTCGGTTCTCGAATCCCGACCGGGTCGGTGAGTCTTCGCCCCATTCGGCGACGCTTTCGGCCAGTGTGAGTGCCACGTCGTCGGGATGAACGAACTCGATGAAGTCCTTTCCCGCGAGGTCCTCCGGCGTCCAGCCGAGCATTGTGAGCCACGAAGGATTGGTCACGCCGAAACCCCCGCCGACCTTGAACACCGAGAGCAGGTCGACCGAGTTTCTGAAGTACTCGCTCAGGTCAACGTCGGGAAACGGATCAGTTGACACGGCTCTTCATTCGGGGCTCGGTGCCATCGCTCCGGTCACGTGCAACGAGTGCACGGCGCACTGCCCAGTGATCAGTCATCTTGGGCCACACGTCACAACCTATCGGTTCACGGTTCGCAAGTCGATGACGTGCTCAATGCAAGAGACCGGTTCACGCAACGGTGAACCGGTCTCTTGGTGAGTGAGGGATCTATTGACTCTTGGTGCTGAACAGGACGCTCTGGGTCGACGCTGCCGTGCTCCAGTGCAACTGGACACGAACGTGCAGGCGCTGAACGAGGAAGGTCTCAGCGACCTGGGCGCGACGGTGGGCCAGTGCGGCGTTGCCCTTGGCGTAGCCGGTGATCGACACGACGGAGTGAACCGTGAGTTTCCTAATCAAGGCGACGATGGCGTTGCGCGCGGCGCCCGTGAGTGCGGCGCTGTTGTTCGTGAAGGTCACGCGAACGGCGCGCGGGATCGCGAGCTTGGCGAAGGTCACCGTGGTGGCCGACGATGAGGTACTCGCGTACGTCGCGTCGTTGGACTTGGTCGCCGTCACGATGCAGGTGCCCGCGGTGGCGGACTTGAGCGTCGTGCCGACGATCGCACATCCCGTCGCCGAACCGTTGGTGACGGTGAAGCTGAGGGTACCGGTACCGGAACCGCCAGTCGTCTTCAGAGCGAACGAACGACCATAGGTGGCGTGGACGCTCGAGACGACCAACGCCGCCTGGGCTTGACCGACGTCGATGCTGGCCGTGCCGAGGACATTGAACGCGTCACCGGCGTACGTCAGCGTGTACGACGTTCCCGGAGTACCGGTCAAGGTGAGGCCACTGAAGGCCGCGACGCCGGCGACGAAGTTGGCGCTGGATCCGGCACTGAGCGTGCCACCGGCACCGGTCGCAATCGTCGCCGTGACGGCACCAGTTGCAACCGTCGTGACGACGTTGCCACCAGAGTCTTCAACCTTGACGACCGGCTGTTGGGCGAGGACGACACCGGTAGCGGTCGACGTACTTGGGGAGGTCGTAACGACGAGCTGTGAGGCCGCGCCCACCGTGACGGTGACACTGGTCGACGTGGCGGCCGTGAGGGTGCCGTCGGTGAAGCTCAGCGTGTAGGGGCCCGCGAGGGCATTGAGAGCGAGGCCACTGAAACTGGCGACGCCCGATACAGCCACTTTCGTTGCCGGCGTGACCGATACGCCACCGGCGGTAATCTTGGCGGTGACCGTGGAGGCGTCCGTAGCGACGACGTTGCCGGCCGCGTCTTCAACCTTGACGACCGGCTGCTGGGCGAGCACGGCACCGCTCGCGTCAGTCGCGGAGGGTTGCGTCGTGATCACCAGTTGTGTCGCGACACCGGGGCTCACGGTGATCGTGGTGGAGATCGCTGTCGTGAGAGCGCCGTCAGTGAAGGTCAGCGTGTACGGACCGACGAGTTCGTTGATCGCCAGGCCGGCGAAGGCGGCCAGACCAGTCGTCGCTGAGACCGTCGCCGTGCCGTTGGTGACGGTTCCTGCGGCGGTGGTGACGGTGGCCGTTACCGTCGAGGAGTTGCCGATGATGGCGTTGCCACCAGCGTCGGCGACCTTGACGACCGGTTGGATCGCGAATGCCGCACCGCTGGTCGCGGTGAGCGACGGCTCAACCGTGATGAGCAACTGGGACGCTGCGCCCGCGCCGACCGTGATGGTGGTCGAAACGGCGTCAGTCAATGGTCCATCGGTGAAGGTCAATGTGTAGGGCCCGGCGGTTGTATTCAGCGTGAGACCGACAAACGTCGCAACGCCGGCAACTGCTACGGCGGTGTTGTGCGTGACGGTGCCACTTCCGGAGGTCAGCGTGGCCGTGACCGTCGTGGTGTCTGAAGGGATTACGGTGCCGGTCGAGTCGTCAACATCGACCACCGGCTGAATCGTCAGTGCGGTTCCGGCCGCGGCAGTCGCGGACGGTTCCGTCACGATGACTAGTTTTGCGGCGATTGCGGTCGGTGCAGTCGTTGTCGCCGACGTGAGTGCCCCGTCAGTGAAGGTAATGCTGTAGTTACCGGATGTCGCGTTGATCGCAGCGCCCACAAAGGTGGCCACACCGGCAACGGCGGCTTTGGT
>Ga0302319_10013591_pt1 | contig 15265 bp, 14 predicted proteins | sample Bog_T0_2_FD_203319 | JGI IMG/M metagenome (GOLD analysis project Ga0302319, IMG submission 203319) | Peat permafrost microbial communities from Stordalen Mire near Abisko, Sweden - Bog_T0_2 | ecosystem: Environmental > Terrestrial > Soil > Wetlands > Peat | place: Sweden: Abisko, Stordalen Mire... | reverse complement strand
CGCCGTAAATCGACCGGCCGCACTCTCGTACAACGACGGATGTCCGAATCGCGTCCCATCGGGGTCACGGGAGCTGTGACCGGTAGCCGATGAAGATACGTGTGGTTCGTCTTGACCCTGTCGACTTTCGTCAGCTAGCTTCCCGCACGTTTTCGCGCGCATTCGGCTCCGCATCTGCGGAGGCATCGCCGTGCGCCGCGGCACCCTCGCAAATCGTCTAGGGAGAGCACACGATAATGAGTCGCTCGTTCTTTGCCGTGGTCGTTCTCGGCGTCGCGAGTATCACACTCGCTCCTGCCATTCTCGAAGGGTGCTCCCAGACGGGCGTCGGTGATCCGTGCACTCCCGAACAGGAGTACGACCCGACGTTCAGTGGCTTCGACCCTGGCGAGGTCAACGTCGAGTCCAAGAGCTTCCAGTGCCTGACGCGCCTGTGCCTGGCGAACCACTTCCAGGGGCGCGTGAGCTGCCCGTACGGCCAGGACCTCAGCGGCAATCCGCCCGAGCCTGCCGCTGGGCAGTTCTACAAAGACACCAACGGCAACCCCATCATCCAGTGCGGTATCCCTGGGAGCGTTCCCAACGCCGCGGCCAACGCACAGACCGAGCCGATCGTCGGCGACACGACCCCGGGCTCGAAGACGGGCGCGACCGTTCAGCCGCAGTGCCTCTCGCGCACGGCGAACGAGGCCGTCTACTGCTCCTGCCGCTGCGCGAACGTCGAAGGGAACACGAACGACGGCGCCAACTACTGCACCTGCCCCCAGGGCTTCTCGTGCTCGCAGCTCGTGTCCTCCACCGGCCCCAACGATACGGGCCTGACGGGCGCGTACTGCATCAAGTCGGGAACGGACTACCAGGCCTCGCAGTGCCCCTCGACGCTCGTGGGGTCGCCGATCAGCGTCCCCGCATGCGCCGGAGCGAAGGCGAACTGCGGCTCGTACAACGGCCAGTGAGCTGAAGCGGAAGGCGAAGGGCGACCGCGCGGAAGACGCGGTCGTCGCCTACCTCGTCACGAGCGGCTTCGAGATCCTCGCGCGGAACGTGCGGCTCGGTCCGCTCGAGCTCGACATCGCCGCGCGCAAGGGGAACCTCGCGGTGATCGTCGAAGTGCGCACGCGGGGCGAGGGCGCCTTCGCGCGCGGGCTCGAGAGCGTGGACGCAAAGAAACGGGCCACCTTCATCCGCGCCGCGGAACGCTTGTGGCAAGAGCGCCTCTCGAAAATGCCGGGCCTCGAACGCGTCCGCCTCGACGTCGCCGCAGTGACCTTCGATGGAAGGGAGACCCGCATCGAGTACATCGAGGCGGCGCTCACGGCATAGTGGTCGTCTAGGTCAGACGCGCGATCGCACTCCCCCCTGCGCCCCGAGCCATCCGTCCGGGTCACTCGCTCGAGCGACCAAGACCCGAGCATCAGTCACGTCCTGCGACGGTCGCGCGAGCGAGCGACCCTGACGAACGGCAATGGCCCCGCAGCCAATCAGCTCACTCGTCGATCGCGCGCTTCATCTCGTCGCGCACCGACCGCACTTTCGCCAGCGACTCCTGGCTCGCCCCCGCCTCGCCGGCCATCCGGATCGCCGCCTCGAGCTGCGTCACCTCGTGCGACTGCCGCTCGCGCAGCTTGTCGACCATCGTGGTGAACGCGCCGAAGAAGTCCTGCAGCTCGTCCCCCTTGCGAAGCTTCCCCTGGAAGACGAGCTTCCCGTCCCCGACCTGACGAAGGAGCATCTTCATCTTGTAGATGGGGCCGGCGATCTTGTGCGTGAACCAGATGCCGAAGATCCCGATGGTCGCGACCAGGAGCGCGAGCCCGCAGATCAGCTCGTAGAGCATCGTCTGCTGCTGCTTCACGAGCGCGTGCTGCTGCTCCTCGATCTGTCGATCGGACGCGGTGGACGCCTCGTTGAACGCCGCGGCGAGCTCCGGGTTGTCGCTGTAGTTGTCCTTGATCGACATCTTCACGACGTCGCTGACGTTTTGGCTGAGCGAGACCACCTTCTGGCTCTCGGCCACGACCTCGCGGCTGGTTCGATAGAGGAACGAACCGAGGACGACGCTCACCGTGATCGCCACGATCACCAGGAACGCGGTGTAGCGAAGCTGAAAGCGCGAATCGATGAGGAGGTTGCGAACGCTGCGCTTGTAGCGTCCGGTCGCCGTCGAGGGGAAATTCGAGGTGTTCATGCGTTGACTCGCGCGGGCTCGCCATCGTCATGGTGCGCCCGCCAAGGCGCCAATGGCCAATTATGAACGTCGATCATGGGAAATTCTGGGCGAAGAGCTCGACGGCGCGCGCCGAGGCCATCTGAAGCAGGTTGTCCTCGGCGCTCTTGTCTCCCGCACTCACGCCGGTCTGCGTGAGGCCGGCGGGGACCTCGCCGCGCAGGTCCTTGCCCGGGTACGTGAAGACCGCGACCTTCACGCGCACGCGGAGATTGCCGTCCGAGTAGTCGAAGTGCTCGACGCGGATCGACAGGTAGTAGCCGGTGAGCTTGCGCTTCGCCATCGCGGCTCGAGCCTGGTCGGTGCTCTCCTGGGCCGGGGCGATCTGGTAGCCGCGTAGCTCGGCGAGCTTGGAACGGATCGCGCCGCCGACGACCTGGTTGATCTCGGGATCGGGGCGCCCGGTCTGGTTGGCGATGGGAGCGATCGACACGTAGTACTTGGCGTTGGCGACGAGCGGCGGCGGACCGGACGGCGAATCGCCCCCGCCACCGCCGATGGCCACGATCGCACGCGTGATCGCCCGCTTCACCGCGTCGCTCGTCTCGGCGCCGACGCGCGCCTTCAAACAGTCGAGCCCCGCGGGCTTCGCCAGCTTCTGAAGGGCAGCGACGGCGGCCTGGCGGACCACGTCGCTCGAATCAGCGATGGCACCGCAGAGCGCTGGGACGGCCGCGTCGTCGTTCGTTTGCCCGAGCGCCAGCGCCGCGTTCGTCCGTACGCGGAAGTCGTCGGCCTTGAGCCGACCGATGAGAAAGTCAGTGCGCGAGTCGGCGCGCGCCACGGTGGTCGACGCAACCGTCCACGCCAGGAGGAGGACGAAGCACGCGAAAGCGATCCCGCGCCGTCGCGCGTCGGCAGTCCGCCTCATACGATCATTCACCCTATCACTTCGTCGGACGGTTCGGTTCGTCGCAAGCTTCAATCAAACGTGCAGCCACGACACGCGACGAACCCGAAAGACGAGCGCCGCGCAGCGCGTATGCTGCGACTTGTGAGAGTCGGGCGCGCGTGCGGCATCGCCTGGTGGGTCGCTCTCGCCGCAAATCCCGCGGTGAGCTGGGGCGCGGATGCGCCTCACGTGCGCGTTCGCGGTGTTTCGCGCATCGAAGCGCAGGGGGTGCGCATCGACGGGAGCGCGATGCAGTTGCGCGGCGCGCTCGTCGATGACGCGAACGCGCCTGTGACGGAGGGGCCCGTGAGCGTGACGTTCGCGCGGGCATCGACCCCGACGAGGACGATGGCGCTGCCGGGCGGCGCCCAGAGCTGCGGGATCGATGCCGGGTCCTCGGTCGACGCCGATGGCACCGTGCACGTGACGAGCGATGAAACGGGGCGCTTCTGTCTGCGCGTTCCGCTCCCCATCGAACGTTACGCGGTGCACATCCAGTTCGCGGGGAGCACCTACCTCGACGGCGCCTCCGTCAGCGTGCCCGTCGACCTTTCCCGGCGCGCGTGCACCCTCGCGTTCGCGCCGGAGCCGCGCATCATCTCTCTCGACGGCAAGTCGATGACGATCGACGCGACTGCAGCCCTCGAGAGCGACGGGGCGACCATCACGGGCGGCGGCTTGGCCCTGACGTTGAGCACGGAGCGGAGCGCCGCCCTCGGAAGCACGACTACCGACGCGACGGGCCACGCGCGCTTCGTGGTCGACCTCTCGACGCTGGGGCCCCCGGGTCAGGGCGAGCTGCGGGTCGCGTTTCAAGGGAACGTCGATGCCGCACCCGCAGCGCGCGTCGCCTCCATCGAGCGACGGGCGCGCGTGGTCCTCGATGTGCCGGAGGCCCACGACGACGAGCTCGCCGCCGGTGCACCGGAAGACGGCGTGCCCATCGTCGTGCATGTGCACGCAGCAGGGGGCGACGTGACGAGCGGCAGCGTCGAGGCTCGCGTGAACGATCTCGTCGTCGGCGCGGCCCCCGTCGAAGCGGGCGTCGCGAAGATCGTCGCGACGTTCTCCGTCGCCGAGTCATCCGGCGCGGCGACCGAGATCCCGCTCTCTCTCCGTTACGTACCGAGCGTCCCCTGGCTCGAGCCGAGCGCAGACTCCACTTGGAGGCTCCCGGTTCGCGGCCGTAGCCCGCTTCACCAGGCGCCGCTCTTGCTCGCGGGGCTGGCGCTCGTGGCTTGGCTCGTAGCGTCTCGCGCGCAGCGGGCGCGATCGCTCGCCAAGTCGGTCCCTCGCACCGCCCGCGCCGTCTCACGCGGAGAGGCGAAGCTCGACGTCGTTCGCCTCTCGCGCGATCCGCGCGCAGGGTGGCAAGGTCGCGTGCTCGACGCGGACGACGGCACCGGGGTCTCGAAGGCGCGCGTGCAGATCGAGCGACCGGCGTTCGGTCGCGCCGAGGTCCTCACGGGGGTCATGGCCGATGAGGACGGCCGCTTCGATCTTCCGCACGTCGTGGGGCGCTCCGGCGATCAGCTCGCCGTCGAGGCACCGCTCCACGTCTCGCTGCGTCGCCCCCTCCCCCCTCCGAGCGAGCTGGATGCCCAGCTCGTCCTCCGCAAACGCGCGATGCTCACGCGCATGGTGCAGTGGGCCAAGCTCCGCGGTCGCCCCTTCGACTTTCGCCCCGATCCGACCCCCGCCCACGTACGGCGCGCCGCAGGAGACGACTTCCGCGTTGCGCGGTGGGCCGACGCCATCGAGCGAGCCGCGTATGCCGGCGAGCCGGTGGACGAGCGCGTCGAGTCCGACGTGGAGCGCCTCGCTCCTAGCCCCGCGGTCGCCCCCGCCCCGTCGGAGCGCGACGAGAACGAGCACGCCCTGGCGAACCCCACGAAGGCCAATCGCTGAACCGACCCCGCGACGAGGACCCGAAGAACCAAGGACCGCCCGGGCCGCAGGGCGCCTAACGTTGACGCGACCCGCCGCGCCTCCCTATATAGTCCGGCGCCGTCGATCGCCGCGGGGCTGACGACGCAGAAAGCATTCGGATGGACGCCTGGGTCTACGTCGTCGGAGGGATCGTCGCGCTGGCGGTGATCTATTTCGCGTTCTTGCGGAAGCCCGCGGCTCTCCCTGCGAAGCCCGAGCAAGCGAAGCTCGCGCCGAAGCCCGCTGAAAAGCCGGTTGCCGAACGCCCGCATGCTCCCTCCAAGCCCCCGCCCCCCGTCGCGAAGGCCCCCGAACCGCTCGCTTCGGCGGACGTGCTCCCGTCCGACAGGCCCGCAGCCCCTGCCCCGAGAGAGCTCTCGAAGAAGGACGTCGCCGGCATGCGCAAGGGGCTGGCCGCGACGCGCGGCGGCTTCATCGCGCGGCTCACGGCGCTCTTCGGCGGCCAGAAAGAGATCGATCCGGCGATTCTCGCGCAGATCGAAGAAGTGATGATCTCGAGCGACGTAGGCGTGAAGACGACGCAAGCGATCCTCGCCCGCCTGCGCGATCGACTCGAGAAGAAGGAACTGACCGATTCGGACGCCGTCTGGGCCGCCCTGCGAGCGGAAGCGACGCGCATCCTCAACATCGGCGGCGGAGCGATCAAGGCGACGAACAAGCCGACGGTCGTGCTGATGGTCGGCGTGAACGGCGTAGGCAAGACGACGTCGATCGGCAAGCTGGCGACGCGGTACACGAACGACGGGAAGAAAGTGATCCTCGCCGCGGGCGACACCTTCCGCGCCGCAGCGGTTCAGCAGCTCGAGGTCTGGGGAAAGCGTGTCGGCAGCGAAGTGGTCAAGGGCAAGGAGGGAGCCGATCCCGGCGCCGTCGCCTTCGACGCCACGGAGAAGGCGAAAGCCGCCGGCGCCGACCTCTTGTTCGTCGATACGGCCGGACGGCTGCACACGAAAGCGCCGCTGATGGACGAGATCAAGAAGGTGCGCAAGACGATCGCGAAGGCGATGGACGGGGCGCCGCACGAAACGCTGCTGGTCCTCGACGCAACGACCGGACAAAACGCCCTTCAACAAGCGACGCTCTTCAAAGAGGCGGTCGACCTCACGGGTATCATCCTCACCAAATTGGATGGGACCGCGAAAGGGGGCATCGTTCTCGGGATCTGCGACGAGCTGAAGCTGCCGGTTCGTTATGTAGGCCTCGGCGAGCGCGCCGAAGATCTGCGTGAGTTCATGGCCGAGGAGTTCGTCGAGGCCCTCTTCGGTCAGGGCGGCGATGAAGCCGCAGCCGCGTGAGCGCCTCCGACATCGAAGCGGAGACCGAAACGGTGACTCGCGAGGCGCTGAGCGCGCTCGATTCAGGATTAATCGCGCAGGACTATCGCGTGGGGGGCAGAGAAGGCGGTTCGTGGATGAGAGACGCAGATATTGTTTGTTCGTTCGCCGTAGCCCACGTAAGCGTCTCGTCCCGGCACTCATCACACGCGGGATCGCTAGGGAATGTCGTTGATTGGCCAAAATCGTGCGTGTTATAGTCCCGCGCGTTTTAGCCAAGTGCCCAATTCCCAACTGTTTTCGAACCGTTAGCAGTATCGCTTTGCGCCCAAAGTGCTCGTCGTTGGAAGGGATGCGGAAGGGGTAGCGATGAAGGCTCGAAGGTGGCTGCGCCTCGTAAGCGCAGCAGCAGCTTTGCTGCTGCTGCCGACTGCGGCACATGCCCAAAAGAAGAAACCGAAGCCTCAGGCCACGACTCCGGCCGCAACCACGCCTGCGCCCGCAGCGCCGGCTGCTGGCGGTGAGATCGAGCTCGATGCTCCTGCTACGCCACCGCCCGGCGGTGACGCGACCGGGGCTCAACCCGGCGCGGAGGCCACGGGTGCGGCTGCTGGCGCGGCTGGCGGAGCCGCCACGGGTGGCGGCATCTGCGAGATCGACCCCTCGGCTTGTCCGAAGCCCGAGGACGTGGCGAAGGCGGCCAACCGCCCCGTCACCGCCGAGGTCTACGCCGTGGAGCAGATCTACGCGTTGCGCAGGCACCGCCTCGAGATCAACCCGTTCTGGGGCTTCACGCTCAACGACCAGTTCGTGAGCCACCCCGGCCCGGGGCTCGGGCTCAACTTCTACATCACCAACGTCCTCGCCATTGGCGTGAGCGGCAGCTGGTACGGCGGCCTCAACAACGACTCGGAGTTCAACTTCGAAGTCCGTGAGTCGGCCCACCTCTCGGTTCCCCTCAACGAGTACCAGTGGGGCGGGAACCTGAACTTCACCTACGTTCCGGTCTACGGAAAGTTCGCGGGGTTCAACAAGTTCATCTTCAGCTACGACGCCTACATACTCGGCGGCCTCGGCGCCATCTCGACGCGCCCGATCCCGGTCATCGACCCGGACAACCGCACGTTCTCCTACCAGCCGAATCTCGACGTCGATCTCGGGATCGGTCTGCGCATCTTCCTCAACCGCTGGTTCGCGGTGACTCTCGAAGTGCGCGACTACATCTACAACGAGAAGCTCGAGAACACGTCGATAGGCCAGGCGCCTTCGAACACGACGGGCACCGGGAGCTACGCGCCGCACTCGCCGCAGGATCCGGGCACCTGGTACGGCGCCGACAAGCTCACGAACAACGTCGCAGCGCAGCTCGGGGTGAGCATCTTCCTGCCCTTTAGCTGGGAATACCGGTTGCCCAAATGAGCGCGCGAAACGAGCTAGAAGCGAAAGCGCTACGCAGGAAGAAGATGAAGATGAAGCGATTCATCTCTGGGCTCGTCGTGGCGATGGGTCTCGCATCGGCCGGAAACGCAGCGGCGCAGGAGATCCTCATCACGGGGCCGCTCGCGGGCGCGCCCGCCGTACGCAAGGAGCGCCTGTATCGTCAGGGGCGCTTCGAGCTCGCCCCGACCGTGTCCTTCACGCTCCTCGACGAGTATCGGCGGACGATCCTCATCGGCGCGCGCCTCCAGTACAACCTCACCGAGTGGCTCTCGATCGGCGTGTGGGGCGGCTACGGCATCGCCAGCCTTCCCACCGCGCTCACGAGCGAGATCGATAGCTCGGCGCCGCGCAACGTGTTCACCAAGAGCAACGTGAACCCCGGCACCCCCACCGACGCGAACAACGGGACGTCGTTCGTGGACCAGACCGCGAAGATGAACTGGGTCGCTGCTCCTCAGCTCCAGTTCACCCCCTTCCGTGGCAAGCTCGCCATCTTCCAGAAGATCTTCGTCGATACCGACGCCTACCTCCACGGCGGTGCCGCGTTCGTCGGGATCCAGGAGCGCGCGCAGTGCGGCTCGAACGGCCAGGTCTCGTGCAGTGACCCGTCGTCGTTCGGGCTCGCATCGTCGACGAAGATCGCGCCGACGTTCGGCCTCGGGCTGAACTTCTACATCAACAACTTCGTGTCGATCGGTCTCGAATACCGCGCGCTCCCCTTCGCATGGGACCGCGCTGGCTTCGACACGCGCGGCGGCGGCAACGACGGGAAGTTCCCCGACAACAAGATCACGTCGGCGGACGACACGTTCAAGTTCAACCAGATGATGACCATCTCGCTGGGCTTCTCGCTCCCCGCTGCGCCGACCGTCAGCGAGTAGTCGCTCGACGGCGAAGGCACCGTTGCTCGCGATGCGCTCTTGCCGTGTGGCGAGCGCGTCGCGTGCCTACGCGCGCTTTCGCATCTGTCCACTCGCGTCGATCGTGGCCCCGCTCGGGAGCGCCTTGCGAACCGCCTCGCGCTTCTCCTCGGGCACGGTCCAACCGTGGGTGACGAAACCGTCGACCAGCCGGTGCTTCACGCGGACGCTCTCCTCGTCGACCAGGCAGTCGAGCAGCGACGGGATCGCTTCTGGATCGCCCTGAGCGAGCATCGCGCCGACGGCGTGGAAACGTGCCGACTCGTTCACGTCGAGCAGGAACCGCTCGACGGCCGCGCGGATGTTCGGCCCCTTGTGCTCCTCGAGCGCAACGAGCAGCTGAATCTTGGGGTCGACGAACTTGGAGTACTCGGTGTCCCACTTGGACAGCCAGAGGAGAAGCTCCTCGACGAGCTCTTCCTCGCCGCTCGTGATCTCCTTCATCACCTTCATCGGCCAGGCCAGGCTCTCGGCCTTGGTCACGAACGCCCGCACCGGCTCGATGGCCTCGCGCCCGGCGCGGAGGATACCGTTGAACGCGGCGTCCTTCTCTTCCTGGTCGGTGATCGAGGGATCCATGTGGAACGTGAACCGGCGGAGCAGTGCGGAGGCGGCATCGCCGGTGCCCATGGCGGCGAGTGCGGCGATCGCTTCCTGCCGGTCGTAGTTCTGCGCTCGCTTGTCGGCCGCGACGTTCGCCCACTTCGCGGCAGGGCTCGCCTTCGGCTTCTCTTCGCTCGTGTCGCCTTTGCCGCGCTTGCTGCTCTTGAAAAGATCGAAAAGACCCATGGATGGCGCTTCCTTTACCACGAACGGCGCCACAATCTTCCCGGGCGCGCTCCAAATGCGCGACGCCCGCGGAGACTCGAGAGTCCCGCAGGCGTCAGCGCAAAGAGTGCAGCCGAAAGGCGGGCTTACTGGGGGAGCGGTACCGCGAGGAGCACGACTTCCTTGTTCCGCGCGTGGACCTGGTAGCGCACCGGTCGTCCGTACTTCTGCGCGGCGTCGCGCTCCATGCCCTGGATGCGCGTCGCGAAGGCCTGCTCGGTGATGTGATCCGTCTGCTCGCCGAGCGCCTTCTTCGCGCTGATGTACTCGCGGAAGATGCGCGCGTAATACCCGGGCGCCGGCTCCGTCGCGAGCGCTTGGGCCGCCGCCGGATCCACCTGCTGCCCTTCACCGATCGCACCTTGCGTGGAGCGATCGACCGACATCGCGTCGCGGAAGTCGGCCGCCGTCGGAGCCTTCGAAGGGCGCCCCTGCTCGTCGGTCGTATCTTCCTCGATGCCCATCAGCTGGTTGAGGAGCTGATCGATCCGGAACGCGAGCCCACCGAGCTCGGGGTGATCGAGCTCGAAGCGCTTCTCCTGCTGGCCGTTGAGGATGGCGAGGAGCCCTTCCTCGAGCATGTTGATCGGTCGGGTGATGTAGTTGCCGAGCATCCAGCCGCCGACGATGACGAGGATGACCCCGAGGATCGCCACGTAGAAGAGCGGCTGCGCCATCGCGCCTGCGTTGTCGATCACCGCGAGCGGTGCCGCCGCGGCGAGCGCGGCGTGCTTTCCGTCGCCGAGACCGTCGAGTATGGCCGCACCGACGTACATGTCGGCTGCGGGGGCCGCGTCGGCCTTGCCGCCCGCGAGGACGCGGCTCACGAGATCCTTCGCAGGACCGCTGACCGCATCGGGAAGAGACGCGGTCGCGTTCGTGGACTTCGCGACGATGGAGATGTCGTTCTTGTCCGGCACGACGAGCGCGAGCCCGCCGCCGGTCGTCTGCTCGCTCACGCGAAGCAGCTCGTCGGCCATCGTGACGCCGATCGCGATCATCCCGGCGATCTTGCCGTCAGCGGTGCGCACCGGCACGTACGACGCGAGGAAGCTGTCCTGGCGATCCTTGTTCGCCCACAGATCGCTCCCGGCACGCCCCTTCGTGAGGGCGTCCTTGAAGGCCGGATAGTCGGCGCTCAGGTCGCGGCCGGCGTTCAAGCTCGAGCCGTTTCGCCCGACCATCTTGCCGCTCTCGTCGATGAGCATCGCCATGGCCGGCGCGATCCCCTCGAATGCCGAGCTGGCGCGTGCGTCGGTCAGGACGTGGTCGCAGAACGACGTCGCGGCTTCCTTGCGCGCGTTGTCGCTGGACTTCTGGAAGGCATCGAGAGCCGCAGGATCGTTCGACTTTTGCGAGAGCCAGCGCTCGGCGCGCAGCGCATCGAGCTGCAGCCGAGCGGCCGCTCCCTGGACGCTGTGTTTCGCGTCACCCAGCAGGACCGTGGGGTTGGTCGCCGCGGTGCTGATCGCCTGGTGCATCAGAACGTACGACAGCAGCCCCACGATGAGGACGATGATGGCGTTGACGGCGATGATCTTATTTCGCACTCTGCCTCCCCTTCGCGTATTGGGCGTCGAGATCGAGCGAGAGCCATGCGCGAACGCGCGCCTAACACTTCGCTGAGATTCGGTTCCACCTCGCTGACGCTTCGCGACTCCGGGCCCCCAGCCCCGCGAAGTGCCCGGAAAGTGGCACGGAAGACGCTATCATCGTGCGAGCGAGCCCGGCAACATCCTCCTCGCGTCTCCGCTCCTTCAGCTGAGTTCTTCCGCGTCATCCGAGCTCTCGCGTCATTCGATCATGCTCCGCGCTTCCGCCCCCCCTCCTCCCAAGTCGCTTCCACCGGACGCGCCCCGCGCTCTCCTGGTCGACGACCCTCGGTTCGACGCCCATGCATCGGGCGCGTACCACCCGGAGCGGCCGGAGCGCCTCGTCGCTGCCCGCGCCGCGGCGAGCCGGGCTGCCGTCGCGTGGGATGCGGTGACCTCACGCGAAGCAACCGACGAAGAGCTCGCGCGCGTTCACGACCCCGGATACGTCGCGGGACTCGAGAAGCTTCGGGGCACCCGCACGCTGCTCGACTCGGATACCTACGTCGCCCCCGAGAGCATCGCCGCCGCGCGGATCGCCGCGGGGTCGCTCGTGGCGATGGTCGACCGCATCATCGATGCCCCTCTGCAGAACACGACGCCGCGCGGGGTGGCGCTCCTTCGTCCCCCTGGACATCACGCACGTCCCGCCCACGCGATGGGCTTCTGCTTATTGAACAACATCGCCGTCGCCGCGGCCCACGCCGTGTCGCGAGGCCTCGAGCGCGTGCTCGTGGTCGACTGGGACGTCCATCACGGCAACGGCACCCAGGAGATGTTCCTGCGCGACCCGCGCGTCCTCTTCATGTCGACACACCAGTGGCCGTTCTACCCGGGAACGGGGGCGGCCCGGGAGCGCGGGGAAGGCGCCGGCGAGGGGTTCACCGTGAACGTGCCGATGACGGCGCACGGCGGAGACGGCGTCTACGCGAGCGCGTTCGAACAGGTGCTTCTGCCGATCGCGGCGGAGTACGCCCCCGAGCTCGTGCTGGTGAGCGCGGGGTTCGACGCGGCGACGCGCGACCCGCTGGCGCAGATGGAGGTCTCGTCGGACGCGTTCGGTTGGATGGCGCGCGCCCTCGCCGGGGTCGCCGACAAGAGCGCGAAGGGGCGAATCGCGCTGGTGCTCGAGGGGGGATACGACCTCGTCGCGCTCGAAGCGGGGCTCGGCCAGGCCATCGAGGGGATCGTGCATCCGAACGCCGGGGGGGCGCAGATCGCGCGAGAGCCGGATCACGCGGACGTGGCGCGCGCACGCAGAGCCGCGTCCAAGGCGTGGAAGAAGGCGGTCGGCTAGGCTCGTTTCGCTTGCATGCCGGGCGCGCGTCGCTATCTTGACGTCGCTTTCGGTGGCCGTAGCTCAGCTGGTAGAGCGCTGGATTGTGGATCCAGCTGTCGCGGGTTCGAAACCCGTCGGTCACCCCGAGAAAACAGGACCCCAACGGGGACCCCCATTCCCGCTTGGGCCGGGAATGGGCCGGAAACGGCAGCCAACGCGCGCTCCGCAGCGCGGCGGCTCCCGTGCACGTAGCGGTTCGTCGTCGTGGCGTGCTTGTGCCCGAGGAGGAAGCCAGCTCCTACCAGGTCGCCCGACGCCGCGACGAGCTGCGTCGCACGACCGTGCCGAAAGTCGTAGGCGGCGAAGCGTTTTCCACGTTCCTCGCCGAGCACCGCGCGAGCTGACGCCTTGAGCGCCTTGTCGAAGCAATGGCCACCGAAGATGAGGCCAGCGTCGGGGAGCGCGGCATCGAGAGCGGCGCGGGCCATGTCAGAGAGCGGCACCTCGCGCGCGTAGCGCGCCTTGTCGTCGCAGGCGGCGATCCGGAGGGTCGCAGCCCCCCGGGTGTAGTGCTCGGGCACCGAGAGCTGCGAGAGGGTCGCGGGACGCAGCCCGGTCTCGAATGCGACAAGGAAGCGACCGCGCACCGGCCACCGGCGGCCGGCGATCATTTTCGAGCGGGCGGGAAGCTTCTCGATGATCGCGTGAGCCTCTTCGGGCGTCACGTCGACTGAGGTCGCGCGCTGTCCACCCGCGCGCGTTCCGGTGGCCTTGCGAGGGAGCTGGGGGAAGGTGGGCACTTCTGGAATTGCGCCCTGCTCCCGGCACCATTCGAGAAACGACAGGAGCGCCGAACGCTCCTTCGCGACGGTCTTTCGAAGGACCTGGCGAAGTCGTGCGCGCGAAAAGTCGCCGATCGATCCCTCAGTGATTCGATCGAGCGTCCCAAAGAAGGCGACGAACTTCCGCGCATAGATGACGAAGGTCTTGAGTGTCGTGTCGTCGAGCGAACCTCGGTGCGCCTCGATCCACTCGGCCAGGAGCTCGTCTAGCGCGAGGAGAGTGCCGGAGGGGGCGACGGGGCGTCTTCGACCGGAAACAACCGCGGCGTACTCGCGCGCGGCGAGCGCCGGAGCTTCTCCAGCGTCGCGCGTGCCGAGGGCGATACAGTGCTCGGCCTTCTCGTGCGTGAAACGTACGTAGGCCCAGCCTCGTTTCCAGCGGATACCGAATCCTTCTGCTCTTCGACCCATCGCTTTACGTCCTCCAGCTCGTACATCTTTTTCGCCCCGATTCGAACTGCGCGGAGGTGCCGCTGAACGTGCCGGGCGAATGTCCGCACCGAGATGTTCAACACGGCCGCGACCTCCTCGCGGGAGAGGAGTCGCAGCGTTGCGGCGCTAGGCGACACGGCGCTTCCGCTTCTCTTCGCGCCTCGCTCGGAAGCTGGCCGACTCCGCCTCAATTCGCGCGAGGCGCAGGGTCTCCAGGACGGCCCTGAACCGACGTTCCATGCGCCGGAGCTTGCGCAGGCCCTGCTTGGTGGTCAGGACGCCTAGCTCAGCGAGGGCATCCTGGGCGAGTCCCGCGGCGAAACTGAGCGTCGCGATTACCCCTGCGCTGGCGGGGGCGTCGAGCGACGTCGGGTACGAGCAGGCGACGCGTTGCGCTTCCCGTGCGAGCGCTTCGGCCATTGCGAGCTGGTGCAGGAACTCGTCGGCTCGTGCGCCTCCGCGCCCAGCGAGCGCTACTGCGGCACGTTCGCGGAGCCCGGCGAAGATGACGAGATGCGGTTCGAGCGGCCACACTATGGCGAGCGCGGGTCGGGCGTATGCCTCCGCGCTTGCCGCAGCGATGCTCCTCGCCTGCGCAAATCCCTGCTCACGGTCCGGCGTTTTCACCGTCGGTTCTCCATGGGATTCGCAGTAGATCGCGCATACGCGCGGCATAATCGCGCATACGCGCTGCATGAATGTTCGAGCCGGCGCGCACAAAACGCGCAATCAGCGAGCAGCGGCCGTGCAGGGCGGGAGGTCACGCGACCCTCGACCATCGCGCAGCGTCGAGCGCCCGCGCGACGAGCGCGCGCGTGCCGGGGTAGACCGCGTAGCCCGCGGCACATCGCAGCAGTGCCACGCGACTCAGCTCCGTTCGCCGGAGCGCCTCGCGCTCCCCCTTCGTCGCGATCAAAGCGCGCAGCTCGTTCAGTTGCTCTGCGGGCAGTGGAGCCGTTTTCCGTGTGCCTTCGTTCATGCCCAAAGTCCTACCGTTTAGGCTCGCTAACGGGGACCGGGTGCTTTTTCGATTTTCGCCCGCTCCTTCAGCCACTCGCGCATGAGGGAGTCCGCGCTGGCGCTTCCGAACCAGCGCTTCACATCATCATCGGCGACAATCTCGGCGATCTTTTCGAACGCTCGCGGGCCCCCTGTGAGCTCGATTTCGACGGCCCCCTTGGGCTCCTTCAGCGAACGCGTCGAATTCCTCCACACCTTGAGGGCTTCAGCGACCTTCTTGCGCGGCAGCTCGACATCGAAGTCCGGAAAGCTCCGCGTAAGCGCGTGAACGACCGTGTCGACCGCCGCATCGACGCGAGTTGACGCAATCTCGGTAGACGCGCGCTGAGCGATCGCCCAGATGAGGACGAGTTGCCGCTGGCCAAGCGGGGAACTGTCGCGCTTGCTTAGCGGCAGAAACAGCCTTCGATAGAACTCCAGGAGGAGACGCTCATCGCGACGCACCGCGTCCAGAAAGCCCCTCGGAAACTTCTCACCGCGTCTAGTGGCTTCATCCACGCGCACGGCACGTGTCGCCCGAAAGACGATCTCGGCAGCCGCCGGCTTCGCGAGCCACATGGGGCTCCACG
>Ga0302319_10013589_pt1 | contig 15265 bp, 11 predicted proteins | sample Bog_T0_2_FD_203319 | JGI IMG/M metagenome (GOLD analysis project Ga0302319, IMG submission 203319) | Peat permafrost microbial communities from Stordalen Mire near Abisko, Sweden - Bog_T0_2 | ecosystem: Environmental > Terrestrial > Soil > Wetlands > Peat | place: Sweden: Abisko, Stordalen Mire... | reverse complement strand
GAAGACCCTGATCCGCTGGAAGAGGCCGAGCAGTACGACGCCTTGCTCAAGTCGGGCAAATCCACCGTGGACGAACTTGCCGCCGAAATCGGCAAGAGCCGCGCCACGATCTACGGACGCATCAAGCTCCTCAGTCTGCCAGACCGGGTGAAGGAGGCCCTTCGCGCCGGGAAGATCACGCCGCAGGTCGCGCTCCTGATCGCCCGCATCCCCAATCCCAAAGTGGCCGAGGAAGCCGCTGTGCGGATTCTTAAGGGGGAAAATGGCCAGCCGTTTTCGTTCCGGCAGGTACAGGCGTTCATTGCCGAGGAATACATGACGCAGCTTAAGGGCGCACCCTTCGACCCGAAGGACAAGACCCTTGTGCCCGCTGCCGGCCCCTGTGCGTCCTGCCCAAAGCGCACCGGCAACCAGAAGGAACTCTTCTCGGATGTCAGCCGTGCAGACGTTTGCACCGACCCTGTTTGCTTCCGCCAGAAATGCGAAGCGGCGCGGTTGCGGGTGCTGGAAGCGGCCAAGCAGGAAGGCAAGCTTGTCCTCTCGCCGGAAGATTCGGCGGAACTCTACCCCTACAGAGGCGGTCAGTTGAAGTACGAGGCGCCCGTCGTGGAAGCCGACAGCGCATGCCCGTTCGAGCCGAAGAAGACATGGCGGCAGATCGTGGCGCGTCTCCCGAAAGGCGAACGGCCCGACATCATCGTGGCCACCGACCGGGAGGGCAACCTGCATGAGCTGATCGGCCGCAAGGAGGCGGGCGAAGCGGCCCGCGCCCTCGACATCGCCGAATCGCACGAGACGCGCGGGAACATGTCGGCCACCTCCGTTCAGCAGCGCAAAGCCATGCGGGACGCCCGCGAGAAACACGAGCGCACCATTCGGGCGGTTGACCTCGCCGTTACCGCCCTGATCGAAAAGCAGGCGAAGGCCAAGGACAACAAGGCCCTCTCCCGCCTTGTGCTCATGCTGGCGGTGAAGTTCTCCAGCCACGACACGGCGCGGCGCGTGAACAAGCGGCACGGCTACGCCACGCCGAAGAAGGACGGCGATGTCCGCAACTACTTCCTCGCGCAGGCGAAGAAAGCCGCCGCCGACCCGCTGCCCTTCGCCCTCGAAACCATGCTGTGGCAGAGCGCCTTGTTCATGAGCCACGAGTTTCCGAGCGCCATGACGGACGCCTGCAAAATCTACGGCATCGACTTGGAGAAGATCAAAGCCGCCGCCAAGGAGAAACCAGCGAAGACCGAGGAAGCCACGCTGACCGCCCTCAAGAAATAACCCAACCAGTCGGGCAGGTTCGATCCCGCCCGACACAACCTTAACTGAAATTGTATGACTGAAATTACCCGCCAAGAAACCGAAGCCCTTGTCCAATCGTGGAAAAACCGCGTGGAAGCCTTGGGCTATAAAAAGGGAACCAAGACCTGCGCCAAACTGGAAATTGAATTTTTCGTTGGCGCTTTCTCGATGCTGGCCGCGCTGGGACGCTCCTATCCGCACATCTGGAATATCATCATCATGAGTGGACGCTCCCTGTCCGAAACCCTTTGCCCCGACAAGGAGGCGTCCCATGAATAAGCGGGAAAGAAGGGGCGAGGATGACTTGCCCGAAATGTGCGTGGCCATCTTGGAGCCGGAAGACGTGTTGATCGGCATCAAGCGCGGACATCGGGGTTACTTCCAGATGTACGATGGCCTGGTCAAGGGCGAAGCCGCCAAGATCGTGGCCGACCGGATGAACAAAGCCCTGGACGTCACGCCGGAGGAGCGCGAAGCGATGTTTTGTGGCAGCATGATGGGTTGGGATTGTCCTGCCGCCCGCCCCTCCTGTGACCTTCACGTGAAGGCAAAGCCCTACGCTCAGGAGGCCACTCCATGACCTCCCTGACCAGGGCGGTGCGCCGGAAGACGCGCTTCCCTTATGCCGTTCTCTACGCGGGCAAGACACGGCCTATCATTGTGTCTCTGGAGCCGGGTGACGTGATTACCTTCCGCGAAGCGGGACGCCGCCACGTCTGGTCAGTCCCCATTGACCGGATATTTCGCCAAGCCGTGCGGGAAGCCGCCGTTGCCCAGCGCCGGGAAAGGAAGAGCCGGCGGCGCTCACAACTCCAAACTGCCATCCCGTAAGGCCCTCTTTACCGTGAGGGCGAAGCCGGAAGGTTCGATCTTATCGCTGGCTTGATCGGCCATATCGAGGAATGACGTAATCAGTCCTCGAACCACTTCATCCCGTGTATAGCCGGTGTGCAGAACAATCTTTTGGATCTTGGCTTCAATCTCCGCAGGAATAACAACCGGGATTTCATGGCTCTCGCTCATGCTGAAAAAAATAGACGCCTTTCTGGTGGTTGCCACGAAATAATTTCACTCCATGTTACAGCACACTTGCCCTTATGCTTCGAGCCGCCACTATCGAGGGAATCGAAGAGATCGAGCCATGACAGCCCCTAAGCCAAATGAAGCCGTGCGGAAAGTTCGCGCCGCTGCCGGTGCCAAGGGCGGCAAGACTGTCACGCCGAAAAAGCTCGCCCACCTCGCCTCCATTGCTTCCAAGGGCGGCAAAACCGTGACCGAAAAGAAGCGGGAGCATCTTCGCAGGGCTCTCGCCGCTCGTTGGGCCAAGGTAAGAAACAAGCCAACTTAAGCCCCGCGTCAGGCCACATCGCCACTTTCGTTCACTTTGTCTCACGACACTTCCAAAGCACCCTAACTGAAAGTCCTTCGTTCATGGCTTAATTGAGCCGTGGACAATAAAGATGACCCAGCGCGGAAGGAAAGCACTCCGGCTCCGCGACTAAGTTACAAAATCAAGGAAGCGGCCCAAATTCTTGGCGTTTCTCCCGTAACGGTCCGGCGAGCCATCGACCGTGGACTTCTGAAACCGTGTCGAGCCTTCCGCCACACGCTCATTCCCGCCGAGCAGCTTAAGAAGTTTATCAACGGCTAAGCCGCATCCGATTTTCCATTCGTTGCAGGCTCCAAGGTCATCAGCCGGGCCATTTGCTCACTGTGAACCGGTCGCACATGAGAATAAGTGTCGAGAATCAGCTTGCCCCCGTCGCGATGTCCCTGCCATTGGGCAACCACCTTCACGTCCACCCCGCGCTCAATCGCTGTCGTGATGAAAAGCCGGCGAAGTGAGCGGCTGGTATAATGCGGCAGCTTCAGTCGCTCGCAGGCGGCTTCAATGGCCCTCCTGGGATCAGTCACGGAAAAGACTTTGGTACCGACAGGCGGTGGATTCCCTGGGTTGGCAGCGGTCGCAAGAGCCAATCTTTTTTCCAGCAGAGGGCGAAGTTGCGGAAAGATAGGGATCGCAAATCCCTGCTTCGTCTTATGACGAAACGTCACGATCTGGCCCTTATCCAAATTGACATCATCCCAAGTCAACGAAGACGTTTCGGCCTGACCAAGACCCGCCAGCCCCATAAACTCCGCCAGGTCGGCAGACTCGTCGGCATTGGTGGAGAGGTTTTGCGCGCGAATGCTTGCGACGATGGCTTGGAACTCGGCGAAGGTGGGCGTGTGCCGAATGGGTTTAGGTGTCCTGACTTCCTTAACGCCGTCTAACGGAGATGCGGGGAGAATGTGGTCATCCACGGCGAGAGCCATGATAGCCCGAATGGTCCGCAGATATTTATTGTAGCTGTGGGCGCCAAAATCAAACGAGGATAGCCACGTCAGAATCTGCGATTTTTTCAAGTCCCTGGCCCGGACTTCTCCCCACTGCTTTTTGATTCGTCCGGTGATTTCCTTTTTCTGTCGGACGGTTCCAGCGGCCTGATGCTTGACCGTCAAAAGGTATCTGTCGCAAAGCTCTTTCACGGTGAGCCGCGCCAGTGACGGATCGAGGCGATTCAGATCCTTCCGGTAATCGCGGAGTTTCCGACGCGCTTCGGGCAGGCTTTTGGTTTCGAGGCTGCTCTTGAACTGCTTGCCGTTTAGCCGAACGACGCCATAGTAGGTTCCGCTGCTCGGATTCTGATAGAGACATTCCCCCACCCTCCGAAATGACGACCCCATGGACGCAACCCCCTCTTGTTCGAGTATCTTTTCCATGCCCCGATCATACAGGTTACCAAGTCGGGTTACCAATTATATTTTCGTATTTTTTATACAATGTAAGTCATTTGTAATAAGCAACTAGAGAAATAAGATTGAAAGCTATCCTGATCCTTCGACAAGCTCAGGATGACGGATTGCATAGAGAATGGTCTGTGTAGAGGTCTCAAGCTATCTCCTAAATCAATCCTGATACTCCTCCATAGGCAGGCATGAGCAGACCAGATTGCGGTCGCCATAGACATTGTCGATGCGGCCTACGGCGGGCCAGAATTTGTGCTCGCGCAGCCAGGGCGCGGGATAGGCGGCGACTTCGCGGCTGTAGGGGTGGTCCCACGTGTCAGCGGTGACGGCGGCGACGGTGTGGGGCGCGTTTTTGAGCGGGTTGTTGTCGCGAGACCATTCGCCCGAGGCGATGCGTTGCATCTCGGCGTGGATCGCGAGGAGCGCGTCGCAAAAGCGGTCGAGTTCCGCCTTCGATTCGCTCTCAGTCGGTTCGATCATCATCGTGCCGGGCACGGGAAATGAAATGGTCGGCGCATGAAAGCCGTAATCCATGAGGCGCTTGGCGATGTCCTCGACTTCGACGCCCGCAGTCTGCTTCCACGAACGCACATCGAGGATGAACTCGTGCGCGACCATGTTGGAATGGCCGCGATAGAGCACCGGGATGGCGGGTTCGAGGCGCGTGGTCATGTAGTTGGCGTTGAGGATGGCCGTCTGCGCCGCGCGCTTGAGCCCCTCGCCGCCGAGCATGGCGATGTACATCCACGAGATGACGAGGATGCTCGCGCTGCCCCATGGCGCCGCGCTGACCGCGCCTTCACGGCGGCGCGCTTCGCCGGGCGGGATGACCGCGTGACCGGGAAGATACGCCGCGAGATGCGCCGCTACCGCGATGGGCCCGACGCCAGGTCCGCCGCCGCCGTGCGGAATGCAAAAGGTCTTGTGCAGGTTCATGTGGCAGACATCGATGTCGAAATCGCCGGGACGGCAAAGCCCGACCTGCGCGGTGAGATTCGCACCGTCCATGTAGACCTGTCCGCCGTGCGAGTGGATGATTTCCGCCGCCTCGACAATGGTGTCCTCAAAAGCGCCGTGGGTTGAAGGATAGGTGATCATCGCGCAAGCCAGATCGCCCGAGTGCTCGTCGGCTTTCGCGCGAAGATCGGCGAGGTCGATGTTGCCTCCTGCATCGCAGGCAACGGGGACGACTTTCATTCCCGCCATGGCCGCGCTGGCCGGATTGGTTCCGTGAGCCGAAACCGGGATGAGGCAAATGCGGCGGTCTTCCTGGCCACGCGCCTGATGGTACGCACGAATCGCGAGCAGTCCGGCGTATTCGCCCTGCGCCCCGGCGTTGGGTTGGAGCGAGACGGCGGCCATGCCGGTGATTTCGCCGAGCCATTCCTCGAGCTGCCGGAAAAGGGTGAGGTAGCCGCGTGCCTGGTCGGTCGGTGCGAAGGGATGGAGCCGGGCCGTGGCGAGCCACGATACGGGCAGCATCTCGACCGTGGCGTTGAGTTTCATCGTGCACGAGCCGAGCGGGATCATCGAGTGGCAGAGCGACAGGTCGCGCGATTCGAGCTTGCGGATGTAGCGCAGCATTTCCGTTTCGGTGTGGTGCGAATTGAAAACGGGATGCGTGAGGTAAGCGCTCGCGCGGCGCAAATGGGCAGGCCATGCAGCGGGCGTCTCGGCCAGCAAACGCTCCGTGCGGATGGTCTCCTGGCCCTTGCCGAAGATTTTCAGGAGCGCATCGAGATCGGCGAGGTTGGTGGTTTCATCGAGCGAAACGCCGACCGTGTCGGCATCGATCAGGCGGAGGTTGACGCCGCGCGAAACGGCTTCCTGCAGAAGCTCGTGCGCGCTCCATTTATCCGACGTGGTGATGCGAAGCGTGTCGAAAAACGGCTCCTGACCGATTTTGTAACCGAGCGCGACGAGGGCCGCGCCGAGGCGGGCGGTCATGCGATGGACGCGCTCGGCAATGTCGCGCAGGCCTTCCGGGCCGTGGTAAACGGCGTACATCGAGGCCATGATGGCGAGCAAAACCTGCGCGGTGCAGATGTTGCTGGTGGCCTTGTCGCGACGGATGTGCTGCTCGCGAGTCTGGAGCGCGAGGCGCATCGCGGGCTTGCCCTGCGCGTCGTGCGAGACGCCGATGAGGCGCCCCGGCATGTGGCGCTTGAGTTCGTCCTTCGTCGCGAAGAAGGCGGCGTGCGGCCCGCCATAACCGAGCGGCACGCCGAAGCGTTGCGCGGAACCGACGGCAACGTCCGCGCCGAATTCACCCGGCGGCTTGAGCACCGCCAGCGCCAGCAGATCGGTGACCATGGCGACTTTGCCGCCGACCTTGTGGACGAGCTGGATGAATTTCCCGTAGTCGATGATTGCGCCGTAGGTGTCGGGGTATTGGAGCAGCGCGCCGAAGTAGTCGGAGTCGGGATTGAAATCGCGCGCGTCGTCGATGACGAGCTCGATGCCCTGCGGCGCCGAGCGCGTGCGCAAGACGTCGAGGGTCTGCGGATGGCAGGCGTTGGAGACGAAGAAGCGATGCGCCGCCGGGTTGACCCGGACGTTGTGAAGCATGGTCATCGCCTCGGCAGCGGCGGTGGCTTCGTCGAGCATCGAGGCGTTCGCGATATCGAGGCCGGTGAGGTCGGCGACCATGGTCTGGAAGTTGAGGAGCGCTTCCAGTCGGCCCTGGGCAATCTCGGCCTGGTAAGGCGTGTAGGCAGTGTACCAGCCGGGATTTTCGAGGATGTTGCGCTGGACGACCGGCGGCGTGATGGTGTCGTAGTACCCCTGCCCGATGAACGAGCGGAAGACTTTGTTTTGGCCCATGATGCCGCGCAGCGTTTCGATGGCTTCGCGCTCGCCCTTGGGCGCAGGCAGTTCGAGCACGCGGCGCATGCGGATGGCTGGCGGCACGACGGCGTCGGCGAGCTCGTCGAGCGACGCGTAGCCGAGCGGTTTGAGCATCGTCGCGACATCCTCGGGCTGCGGGCCGATGTGGCGGCGCGCAAAGGTGTCGAGCGGGGCAAAGGGATTGCCTGATGCTGTTTTCAGGGGCGTAGGAAGAGTTTCAGGCAAGGGTGGAGTAAGAAATGTCGCGGCAATGGGCGCGGTCCGGGCTTCGAGCATTGTTCATGCTAAAATCCATCACGGACAAATCAAGCGGGATCAACCGGTTTTTGACGGAATGTTTGACAGAAAAACATGAAAGCATGAAGACAGGAAGGGCGTTCCGCGCTTTTTTTTTGCGCCGGGGCCCGGTCAATGCGGTTTCGGCGTAGGGGTCACCCGGATGACATGCGGGGGTTGGTCCGACATCAACCAGGAATCGAACATCACTAATCCCATGGCCAAAAGCGCCACGATGAGAAGGACGAACGCGACTTTCATTGATCCAAACTTAAATCGCTTCGGTTCGCCGTTCCAGTCGATTTTTGGTCGCTGCTCCCAAGCAACTTGGGAACGAGGGAATCTTCTTAATCAGGAGTGTCCATGCCCACAACATCTCCTCCGATACATTTTCCCGTGTAAGCATCTATCCAAAAGCTAATTGGGTAGTGAAAGTGAACAGGTGGATGCGGAGGGTTTTCCATCAGCACTCAAGGATGCTTATGAAACCAGAAAACCCACGCCAAGCGCGCTGGCGATTTTTTTTGATGCTCGGGACATACAATCTGCAAATAGGCCCCGATTGGCTTAGCGTCCGTCCAACCTTCAGAATAGTGCCACGGAAATACAGACTTGGCCTTATCCCAAAATTTGTCTGATGCGATTTTGGAACGGACTTTCTCGAGGGCTTGCTCCATTTTCATGGGTTCTCCCTTCTCTTCAGAATAGGAAGTGGATTGCTTGATTTGAACGAGCACCGGACTATGGCCTTCGGGAATTTCCATGATTACGTCGTCATCCGAAAAAAAGTTTCCCTTGCTGTCGACTCTCGGCCATTGAATCATCCATCTGCCTACGTGGTACTTTGAGTTTGAGTATTGTTGATCAAATCTGGCTTTCGCCTCACCGAGTTTCATCTTAATCTGTGGTGTCAGCACCTTCAGGAAAGAGTTCCCGACCTGAATTGCTTGCTCTTTGGTCCACTTAGGTTCGTCCGGTTTGTCGTAATACGGGGCATAGGATTCATAGAGACTATTAAATAGCTGATTGTCGGAATACCAAGTCAGAGAATCATCGGCTTGTAAAAATGTGAATTCATGCGAAGCGCCATCACTTAGTTTGATGGTCGGTCCCCGCCCTGTGCCGAACTCATCGTTATCCACATCCATCCTAATCGGTGGCACAGTCGGAGTCATCGCGGGCAGGTGCAGTTCTGTGCAAACCTGGTTGAAGCCCTCCAACACTTTGTCGGCATCTACCGATAGCCTCAATCTAGTACTTGTTATATCCTTCGCCGGAGAGATCGCCTTTATCCCGTGTAAATAGAGGAGCAATGCGGCACAGGCCAGCATAAGGCTCAACGCCCCGAGCAGGACGCGCTTCATGAACCAGAGGCTACAAGGGGGACTCGCTAGCTCCAACTCATTTTTTTTGCCAGATCGGCGCGACTCGTGCTTCAATCCCGGACACCTTATGGCATACAAAGACATCACTCCTCCGGCTGGCGGCAAAATCTCGATTAAAGACGGCGTCCTGACGGTCCCGGATCAACCGGTGATTCCGTTCATTCGCGGCGACGGCACGGGCCGCGACATCTGGGCGGCGAGCGAGCGCGTTTTCGATGCGGCGGTAGAGAAGGCTTACGGCGGCAAGAAAAAGATCGCATGGTTCGAGGTGTTCGCGGGCGAGGCCTCGAAGACCAAGTTCGACAACTGGCTGCCGGACGACACGGTCGAAGCGTTCAAGGAATTTCTGGTCGGCATCAAGGGACCGCTCACAACGCCGGTCGGCGGCGGCATCCGCTCGCTCAATGTGGCGCTGCGCCAGATGCTCGATCTCTACGTCTGCCTGCGCCCGGTCCAATATTTTAAGGGCGTCCCCTCCCCGGTGAAGAATCCCGAGAAGGTCGACGTGGTCATCTTCCGCGAAAATACCGAGGACATCTATGCGGGCATCGATTTCGAGGCGGGTAGCGAGCCGGCGCTGAAGATCATCGAGTTCCTGAAAGAGAATTACCCGAAGGAATTCAAGAAGATCCGCTTTGGCGCTGAGCAGCCCGGCACGGTTGGCATCGGCATCAAGCCGGTGTCGCGGCCCGGCACGGAGCGGCTGGTGCGCGCGGCGATCAAATACGCGGTCGAGCAGAAAAAGAAGTCGGTGACGTTCGTCCACAAGGGCAACATTATGAAGTACACCGAAGGCGCTTTTCGCGACTGGGGTTACGACCTGGCCAAGAAGGAATTCGGCGGTGTTGAGATCGACGGCGGGCCGTGGTGCAAGCTGCCCGGCGGCGTCATCATCAAGGACGCCATCGCCGACATCACGCTCCAGCAGGTGCTCACGCGCGCGGAGGACTTCGATGTCATCGCGACGCTCAACCTCAACGGCGATTATCTCTCCGACGCGCTCGCGGCGCAGGTCGGGGGCATCGGCATCGCGCCGGGCGGCAATTGCAATTACATCACCGGGCATGCGATCTTCGAGGCGACCCACGGCACCGCGCCCAAGTACGCCGACAAGGACATGGTCAACCCCGGCTCGGTCGTGCTCTCGGGCGAGATGATGTTCCGCTATCTGGGCTGGGGCGAGGCTGCGGACTTGATCCTGAAGGGGCTCAACGGCGCGATTGCGAGCAAGAAAGTCACTTATGATTTCGCGCGGCAAATGGAAGGCGCGACGAAGATCAAGTGCTCGGAGTTCGGCGACAATATTATCGCGCATATGTGATGGTAGCCGCTTAAGGACAACGTTTAAGCGCGGTTATGTCAAAGCATGCCTTTGAAACAAAACAGGCGAATACGAATGTCGTTAATATAAGTGGTGTTGGAAACAAGTTTTGAGCAACGACATTTTTTTTCGAGAACGAGCTAAAACCCTTCACATTTATTGTTAACCAATTGGAAAAAAGATGTTAATACACCAATAAAAGCCTAAAACACAGTTGACTTGGTGCCACTCTAGGCGAACATCAAATTATGAGCAGCAAGCAGGAAACCGGGAATGTGGCCGACTGCGCGGTGCGTGCGGAGCAAGCCGAGACATGGACAGATCAAGCCGTTATATGTACTGCGCAGGACGAAACGCATGTAGAGCTTGAGCGGAGAATCGCCGAGCTTGCCGCCCGCAACGAAGAGTTGCTCCTTTCGAAACAACAACTGGTGCTGCAAAGCACCGCGTTGGAAACCGCCTCCAACGCCGTCGTCATCACAGATATCAAGGGAAATATTCTTTGGGTCAACCCGGCCTTCACCGCCCTGACGGGCTACAGCGCCGAGGAGGTTATCGGGAAGAATCCGCGTCTGCTCAAATCCGGCAAACACGACCAGGAATTTTACAAAAAGCTTTGGGACACCATCCTCGCCGGCAAGACATGGCGTGGCAGCTTCACGAACCGCCGCAAGGATGGAACGCTCTATCACGACGAGCATACGATCACCCCGGTCCGTTCCGACGAAGGCGTCATCACGCATTTTGTCGCGATCATGAACGACATGACGGAGCGTCGGCGGACGGAGGAAGCGTTGCAGGAAAGCGAGGCCAAATTTCGAGCGCTCTTCAACGCGGCCAACGACGCCATTTTCGTGACGCATAATAACGTCTTCGTGGATTGCAACGCCCAAGGGCTGAAGGTCTGCGGCGTGACGCGCGATCAGCTTATCGGGCAATCACCGGCCCGTTTCTCGCCTCCCACGCAGCCTGATGGCCAGAATTCGCAGGAAAAAGCAAATGCGATCCACGAACGCGCGCTGGCGGAGGGACCGCAGTTTTTTGAATGGGCGCATCTCCGTCCCGATGGGACACAAGTCCATTCCGAAATTAGCCTCACCCGGTTCGACCTGCACGGCGAGCCGCACTTTCAGTCCATCGTGCGCGACATCACCGAGCGCAAACGGGCCGAGGCGCGAATTATGGAACAGGCGTCGCTCCTGGACAACGCGCGGGAGGCAATCATGGTTCGCGACTTTGAAGGAAAATTTCTCTATTGGAACAAGGGCGCCGAGCGTATGTACGGCTGGACGAGCCAGGAAGCCCTTGGGCGGAGTGTTATGGAATTGCTCCATACCGATCCTAAAAAGTTTGAAGAAGCCAAGCAACTGACGATCAGCCAGGGCGAATGGCAAGGCGAACTCGAGCACATCACCAAGGACCAACGCAAGATCATCAGCGAGATACGCTGTACTCTTATTTGCGATCATGACGGGCGTCCCCAATCGATCCTCTCGATCACTTCCGACATCACGGAAAAGAAAAAGCTGGAAGCCCAATATATGCAGGCACAGCGCATGGAAAGCATCGGCACGCTGGCTGGTAGCATCGCGCATGATTTCAACAATATCCTTGGGGCAACCTTGATGCACTTGGGGCTGTTGAAGCAAAACCCGGAGCTGACCGCGGACATTAAGGAATCTCTCAAGGAGATTGAAGAGGAGACCCTTCGGGCGACCAACCTCACGCGCCAGCTCTTGATGTTCAGCCATCCACAAATGCTCAGGATCCGTACATTGGACATGACCAAGCTGGTCAACGACCTGCTGAAAATGTTGCGGCGGTTATTGAATGAGAACATCAAGATTAATTTTCAGGGTTCGTCCGATGAGACTTGGATCGATGCCGATCTGGGCATGGTGGAACAAGTGGTGATGAATCTCTGCCTTAACGCGCGCGATGCCATGCCCAAAGGAGGAAGTTTGACGCTGGCCACCATGCTGGCTGAGATCGAGGAGGGCGTTGCCCGGCCCCATCCGGATGCCCACCCGGGACGTTTTGTTTGCCTGTCCGTCACCGACACCGGGTGCGGCATGGACAAAAGCGTTTTGGAGCGGCTCTTCGAGCCCTTTTTTACCACCAAGGACGAGGGCAAAGGGACCGGTTTGGGGCTGGCCACCGTTTACCGGATTGTCAAACAACACCAAGGCTGGGTCGAAGTGAAAAGCGAGCTTGGACAGGGCAGTTCGTTTCGGGTCTATTTGCCCGCCGGGGCCAAGCCGCCGGACGTCTCGGCAGTCGCCGACCATGAAGATGAGATTAAGGGCGGCGGCGAGACGATCTTGATCGTTGAGGACAACCTTCCCATGCGCCGGGTTGCTTCGTTAAGCCTGCGCCAATTGGGCTACGCCGTGCTTGAGGCTGGCGATGGGGTGGAAGCCTTGAGCGTTTGGCAGGAGCACCAGGAAAAAATTGAGCTGCTCTTTACGGACATGGTGATGCCCGGCCCCATGACCGGGCTTGATTTGGCCGTGCGCCTCAAAAAAGAGAAGAATTCCTTGAAGATAATTATTTCCAGCGGATATAGTGCGGACTTGGCCGAATCACCCTTGGTTGCCGGGCAGGAAATCCCCTGCCTGCAAAAACCATATCAAGGCCGTGTTTTGGCAAAGCTGGTTCGGCGCTGCCTGGACAAGCGTTGAGCTGCGGACGGCACAATCGGTTGCAAGAATTAACGACATGAGCGTGAAATTGCTGCTGGTGGATGACCATCCCATGATGCTCCATGGGTTGCGCGAAGTGCTGGCCCGACAGCCCAACTTGACGCTGCTGGGCGAAGCCTTGACGGGCGCAATGGCATTAAAGCTAACGCAAGAATTGAAGCCGGACTTGGTCATCATGGATGTGCACCTGCCAGACGTGAGCGGCATCACCGCCGCCCGGCAGATTCTCGACACCTGCCCCTCCATCAAGGTGCTCGTTTTCTCGAGTGATGCCGGCCATTCCCTGGTTAACGATGCCCTGCAGGCCGGGATCTGTGGATATATATTGAAAGGGGGCGCCGTGGACGAGTTGATTGGCGCCATTGACATCGTGATGGCGGGCAAACTCTATTTTAGCCCCGTAGTGGGCGCCGGCGTTTTGGAGGATTATCGGGAGAGTCTCCGTAAGGAGTCGGAGCCTGCGAAGCCAAGGTTGTCCGAGCGGGAAAAGCACTTGCTTCGGCTAATTGCCGAGGGCCGCCGCAACAAGGAAATGGCGGCGAGTCTGAAGTTAAGTTCCAACTCGGTTGAAACCTATCGCGCGCGCTTGATGAAAAAAATCAACTGTCCAAGCACAGCCGAATTGGTTCGTTACGCCATTCGCGAAGGCATCGCGACGCTTTAGAGTCTTTTCCACTTAAGTTGACGCAGGTCAATGAGGGGAATCGCTTCCTGTGCGCTTCGCGCGCCCGGACAACAAGTGTAGTCCGGGCCACCCAGAAAGAGGCGACAAGTCTATTCCATTCGGAAGCAGATCCCTTGATGCCGGAACGAAGTCTGTTCTCCTCTGAACTGCAATATTTTCCCGTCAGGATTGAAGCGATTCCTCTTCGCGCAATCACTTCATTTTATTTCCGCGAAAGCAGAAATCGACGTTGTAACACACCTGCCCTGAGTCACGTTTTTCCGCGATATTGTGCGGGTTTCCATACACCAAGAATGCTGTTTTATGTCACTCAAGAGATCGGCCCTCGCTCCGATGACAGCAGTATTAGCGGAATTTGCAGCCAATTGTGAAGCTGCCTGATTACGCCCAAAACGCAGGCCGCCCAACAACCACCAATTATTTTCCATGGATGAGATCGTAAAAGAATTTCTTGTTGAAAGCTACGAAAGCCTGGACCGTCTCGATCGGGATTTGGTCGCCCTTGAAAAGGATCCCCACGCGAAAGAAACACTCGGGAGCATTTTTCGCACGATCCACACCCTCAAGGGCAGCAGTGGTTTTCTTGGCTTCGCAAAGTTGGAAGCCATAGCCCATGTCGGCGAAAATTTGCTCAGCAAGCTGCGCGACGGCGTCATCACCATCAACCCGGAGCTTGCCAGCGCCCTGCTCGACACGGTCGATGTCGTCCGTTTCATGCTCGGCCAGATCGAGGCTACAGACCAGACGGGCGATAAGGATTTCAGCAGCTTGATTGATCGGCTTGCTCGATTAAACGATGCCGCAAGCGGCGATCCGGGATCGAGCCCGAGCCCAGTCCCAAATCCGGTTCCAAGCCCGGCCCTGAGTCCGGCAGATGCGCTCGCGCAGCCGATTTCACCCGTCCAAGAGCAAGAACCCACACCCGCCCCGGAGCAAGTGGCCGTCGTCGCCCCGGACGCAATTCCTGTCCCTACTATGAAAGCCGAGCCAACCATAACTCCTCCTCCAGCCGCGAAAGCCTCATCCACCTTGCCGGAGACTCCAGCGCCAATCGCGGAACCAGTGAGCGTGCCTCACGCGCCCGTTGCTCCAACGTCTTCCTTGCCTGAGGAATCCGTGCAGGCAACTGCCGAGGTTAAAGGTGGCACCGTCTCGGACGGCACGATTCGCGTCGATGTCGGGTTGCTCGACAAGTTGATGAATCTCGTGGGCGAACTGGTGCTTGCCCGTAATCAGGTTTTGCAGTTTACCAGTCAGCGCGCCGACAGCGCCTTCCTGGCGACATCCCAACGGCTCAATCTCATCACGACCGAATTGCAGGGAAGCGTGATGAAGACCCGCATGCAGCCCATCGGCAATGTGTGGAGCAGATTGCCGCGCGTGGTTCGCGACCTCGCCACCAACTGCGGGAAACAAGTCCGCATCGAGATGGAAGGCAAGGAGACCGAGCTCGATAAGACCATCATCGAGGCAATCAAGGACCCTCTCACGCACATCGTGCGCAACTCGGTCGACCACGGAATTGAAACGGCCGAGGTGCGCGTCGCTCAGGGCAAGCCCGAGGAAGGCTGCCTGAAAATGCGGGCTCTCCACGAGGGCGGACAGGTTATCATTGAAATCACCGATGACGGCGCCGGAATTGATCTGGAACGGGTGAAGCACAAGGCCTTGCAACAAGGTTTGATTACCACCGAGGTGGCCACCCGCATGAGCGACCATGAAGCCGTGCATCTCATTTTTCTGCCCGGCTTTTCGACAGCTGAAAAAGTCACCAACGTATCGGGACGCGGCGTTGGAATGGACGTTGTCAAAACCAACATTGAAAAAATCGGCGGCACGGTCGATTTGCAGAGCCAGCCCGGCAAGGGCACCTCGCTGAAAATCAAGATTCCGCTGACGCTCGCCATCATTCCCGCGCTTATCGTTACCAGTGGCGGCAATCGTTTCGCCATCCCGCAGGTCA
>Ga0302319_10013588_pt1 | contig 15266 bp, 8 predicted proteins | sample Bog_T0_2_FD_203319 | JGI IMG/M metagenome (GOLD analysis project Ga0302319, IMG submission 203319) | Peat permafrost microbial communities from Stordalen Mire near Abisko, Sweden - Bog_T0_2 | ecosystem: Environmental > Terrestrial > Soil > Wetlands > Peat | place: Sweden: Abisko, Stordalen Mire... | reverse complement strand
GCCGTGCGCAGCACCGGCGGTCTGACCGCCGTCAGTTTCCGTGGTAGCCGCCGATGTCCCTATCGGCGGTGCAGCCTCAGCCTGTAATATCAGTCCTATCCGTCGCATCTGCCCCATTGCGCTAAGATGCAACCTCCTGAAAAAAAGCACCTTACGCCTCTCCACCGCCAAACCCTCCAAACAATATCCGCGCGGCTTCCGCCAAGGAACGGAAAGCTTTGCGCCTAAGGTTCATCTAAAGTCGAACCGTGGGATCCCGTAAATCCCACCCTCAACCGGCCAAGTTTTTTGGGCCCATCGACAGGAATGACACCAACTAAAAACAACCCACCCATGACCTCAAAACTACCCTTAGTCCAAGATCTCGAACAATTGTTCTCATTGCTCCATGGCCCGGAACAGGACGCAACTCCGGGCGAGGGGGCACCCAAACACAGCCGCACCATCGCCAAGCTCCGCAAAAAAATCCCCGCCATGGTCCTCGGCCATTTCGACCGCATGAGGCTCCGCGGCAAGAAGCCCATCGCCCCCGTCCGCAATGCCGTCTGCATGGCCTGCCATCTCCAAATCCCCCGCGGCCATCTTGTCGCCATGCAACGATCCCGCGAAATCGACATCTGCGACAACTGCGGCACCTTCGTCTATCTTGACTTCGCCGAAGCCTTCGGCTCCGAATAAACCTCCGCATCGCGCGGCGGCAAAGTAACTCGCGGCGTGCGGCCCCCTCCGCGCGCCCCAACTCTCTCTGCTCATGAACATCCTGCTCGTCTACCCCGAAATCCCGGACACTTTCTGGAGCTTCAAATACGCGCTCAAGTTCATCGGCAAGAAAGTCGCCTTCCCGCCCCTCGGACTCCTCACCGTCGCCGCCCTGCTCCCCGAGCAATGGCCCAAGCGCCTCGTCGATCTCAACATCCACCGGTTGAAAGACTCCGACATCCGGTGGGCCGACTACGTCCTGCTCAGCGGAATGACCGTCCAGCGCGACTCCGCCCGCGAAGTCATCCGTCGCGCCAACGCCCTCGGCGTCCCCGTCATCGCCGGCGGCCCCCTCTTCACCACCGAGCACGAAAATTTCTCCGGCGTCGCCCACTTCGTCCTCAACGAAGCCGAGATCACCATGCCGCTTTTCCTCGACGACCTCCGTCGCGGTGTCCCGCAGCCCCTCTACCGCACGGACAAATTCGCCGACATCAACGCCACGCCCATGCCCCTCTGGCACCTCGCGAAATTGCGGAAGTACGCCACCATGAGCGTCCAGTATTCCCGTGGCTGCCCTTTTCAATGCGAATTCTGCAACGTCACCTCCCTCTTCGGCCACCGCCCGCGCGTCAAAAGCCCCAAACAAATCATCGCCGAACTTGACTACCTCAAGCAGCTTGGCTGGAAGGGCAAAGTCTTCTTCGTCGACGACAACCTCATCGGCAACAAGCACCACCTCATGCGGGAACTCCTCCCCACCCTCATCGACTGGCAGCGAACCGGCGGCCGCATGCCCTTCTTCACCGAAGCCTCCATCAACCTCGCCGATGATCCCCACCTCATGGAAATGATGCGCGACGCCGGCTTCGAATCGGTCTTCGTCGGCATCGAAACGCCCAGCGAGGAATCGTTGACCGAATGCAGCAAAAAGCAAAACATCGGACGCGACCTCATTGCCGACATCAAACGCATCCAGCGCGCCGGCCTCGAAGTCCAGGGCGGCTTCATCGTCGGCTTCGACAGCGACACCTCCAACATCTTTCAGCGCCAAATCGACTTCATCCAGAAAAGCGGCATCGTCGTCGCCATGGTCGGCCTGCTCCAGGCCGTCCAGGGCACCCGCCTCCACGAACGCCTCAAAAACGAAGGCCGCCTCATCGGCTGCACTTCCGGCGACAACGTCGACGGCACCACCAACATCGTCACCCGCATGGACGCCAAGCAATTGCTCGACGGCTACAAAAAAATCCTCAACTCCATCTATTCGCCCAAAAACTACTACGCCCGCTCAAAGACTTTCCTCCGCGAATACCGCCTGCCCAAAGTGCGCGAAAGCCTCAGCGTCCGCCGCCTCGGCGCCCTCGTTCGCTCCATCTTCTACATCGGCATCTTCGGTCAGGAACGGTTCCACTACTGGAAGCTCATGATCTGGACCCTCTTCATGCGTCCCCAACTCATGCCGCAAACCGTCACCATGGCCATCTACGGCGTCCACTTCCGCGCCGTCTGCCGCTCGCAGAACAAGAGCAATTAAAGCCACCCGACCCGTTGTAGCGACGGTCGATCGGCTGTGGCCGTGACCGTCGCCGCGGCGGAGCCGCCTTCCCCCATTCCCCCCAATCCGAAACGTCGCGCCCGTCGCGACGTTTCGTGAAATCGCTTCCCTCGCCTTCCTCCCCATAAATCTTTCGTAACTTGGTAAAACACCAAATCCAGCTACGTTTCCCGCATCCCCCATGACCGCCTCCACCGAAAAAATCTTGAGCAAAGTCCCCCACGTCACCTTCGGCTTTTGGATCATCAAAATCGTCGCCACCACCCTCGGCGAAACCGGCGGAGACGCCGTCTCCATGACCATGAACCTCGGCTACGCCCTCGCCAGCATCATCTTCATCGCCCTCTTCTTCATTGCCGTCTTCATCCAAATCTCCGTCAAAAAATTCCATCCCTTTCTCTACTGGGCCGTCATCGTCGCCACCACCACCGCCGGCACCACCATGGCCGACTTCGCCGACCGCTCCCTCGGCATCGGCTACACCGGCGGCTCCTCGCTTCTCTTCGTGCTTCTGCTGCTCTCCCTCGGCGTCTGGTACTGGTCCACCGGCTCCGTCTCCGTTGAAACCGTCAACACCCCCAAAGTCGAAATGTTTTACTGGGTCACCATCATGTTCTCCCAAACCCTCGGCACCGCCCTCGGCGACTGGATGGCCGACACCAACGGCCTCGGCTATGAACGCGGCGCCCTCGTCTTCGCCGCCGGCCTCGGCCTCCTCGGCCTCGCCTACTACTACACCCAGGTCTCTCGCGTCTTCCTTTTCTGGGCCGCATTCATCCTCACCCGCCCTCTCGGCGCCACCCTCGGCGACTACCTCGACAAACCGCTCAACCACGGCGGCCTTAACGTCAGCCGCATCACTGCCTCCGCCATCCTCCTCGCCTTCATCATCGCCTGCATCTTCATCGTCCCCCAAAAAGCCGCCACCAAAGCCCACTAATTCCCTGGAGGTTCAGACGCCATGCGTGCCTGCTTGTCCTGACCCTGACATTCCCCGCGGAGCCGCCCCTCAATCCGAACCGTCGCGCCCGTCGCGCCCGTCGCGTCGTTGCGTCGTTGCGTGAAACCCTCCTCCTCTTTTTGCGTTCTCTGCGTTTTTTTGTGGCCGATGCCTCTCCCCCCAAAAAAACGGTCCCCCCTCTTCGGTCGCCTCTTCGGCCCTCTGTGCGAAACTCCCCTGTCTTCAATTTCCGGTTCCCCACCTTCCACCGACGCGCTCGTCGCGTCGTAGCGTGAAAACCCTCCCCCTCTTTTTTGCGCTCTCTGCGTTCCTTTGCGGCCCACCCCTGCCTTCCTCTGCGGCCCTCTGTCCCTCTTCCGTCCTCCGTGCGAAACTCCCCCTCCAAAAAATTCCGTAATTCCGTTAATTCCGTCAAAACTTCCCCCGCATCAATTTGGACATTTGGTAAATTTAAAAATTTAGTTATGCTTCCCCGCCTCAAGCCATGACCGAAACGCACATCCACCCCACCGCCCTCGTCGACCCCCAAGCCCGCCTCGGCCTCGGCGTGCAAATCGGCCCCTACGCCATCATCAACGCCGACGTCCAACTCGGCGATGGCTGCACCGTCGGCCACCACGCCACCCTCGAAGGCCCCAGCATCATCGGCCCCCGCAACGAAATCTTTCCCTACGCCGCCATCGGCTTCAAAACCCAGGACCTCAAATACAAAGGCGAACCCACCCACCTCGAAATCGGCGAGGGTAACGTCTTCCGCGAATTCACCACCGTCCATCGCGGCACCGCCCCCGGCGAAAAAACCATCATCGGCAACGGCAACCTCTTCCTCGCCTACGCCCACATCGCCCACAACTGCGTCGTCGGCCACAAAACCATCTTCTCCAACAACGCCACCCTCGCCGGCCACGTCACCGTCGGCGACCACGCCGTCATCAGCGGCCTTAGCGCCGTCCACCAATTCTGCCGCATCGGCGCCCACGCCATCATCGGCGGCTGCGCCAAAATCGTCCAGGACGTCCCCCCGTATCTCATCGCCGACGGCAACCCCGCCCAGCTCCGCGGCGTCAACCACGTCGGCCTCCAACGCCGCGGCTTCCTCGAACCCGACATCAAAGCCCTCCGCCGCGCCTACCGCCTCCTCGCCGACAAAACGCTCAACATCTCCCAAGCCGTCGCCAAAATCGAAGCCTCCGACGACGCCCCCAACACCTACGTCCAATACCTCCTCGAATTCCTCAAAACCACCGAACGCGGCGTCATCCGCCCCGAGCCCCTGGCAGGGAGTTAGGGCGTATGGCAAAACTTATTGCCATTTTTCTCGTTGCTGCGGGTTGCGGGGTTGCTTGGGTCCACGTCTTATACTGGTTGGGTAACGGACAGGGACTCGCTAACTCGGAAGGCGAAATTCCAGACTGGATTTTTGTAGCCGTCCTGGGTGGCACGGCGGGCTTTATCGGCGCAAAAGGCGGCAGTTCTCTAATCGCAGGATGGCTCTTGGGGCAAGTCGGCTTTCTCACTTATGACGGAATGCCTCGAGGAAGATCACCGCAAATGTTTATGCCGACTAATTTCCATGAAGCATTGCTCTATGCCATCGTCATCGCGGCCATTTTGAATTGGAGCATAATTCCCGGAGTTATTTGCGGTGCCTTCGTTAGAACATTGGGGGAGAGAGAAGGACGACGCAGTCCGAAACCACACCCTGGTCCTCCTCGCGCCAAATAGAAGTTTGGGAATCCAGAAAAGTCAGAGGACGGAGTCCAGCCCTACACAAAACTGCTTCCCCCCTCTTCAGCCCTCTTTAGTCCTCTGTGCGAAATCCGCCCCCTCACGTCCACCGATCCATCCGCGAATCCAGCGTGAAAACCTGGCCGGACACATGGTCCAGCCGCGCCAGAAACGCGATCGCCCGCGCCGCATTCTCCACCGTATTGAACCGCCCCAGCGCATGCTCCGCCCGCACCTCCTCGCGACGCTGCGGTGAGAGCCCCGCCGTCATCTTCGTCTCCAGAAAACCGGGCAGCACCACATTGCACCGCACATTCCGCGCCCCGTATTCCTTCGCCAGACTTTGCGCCAATCCCACCAGACCCGCCTTCGCCGCCGCGTAAGCGCTCTGCCCGCGCGTCCCGTGCCGCGCCGCACGCGAGCCGATCAGCACGATGTGCCCGCTTCTCTGCCGCACCATCCACTTCAGCGCCGCGCGTGCGCAGAGAAACGCCCCGCGCAGATTCGCCTGCACCGCCTCGTCAAAATCGGCCGAGGGCAGATTCACCACCGCGCCGTCGCGCGTCAGCCCGGCGTTGACAATCAGCACATCCAGGCGCGGAAGATGCGAAAAGTAAGCCTCCACACGCGCCTCGTCGCAGACATCCATTTCCTGGCGTCCCGGAGCATGGACGACCTCGCGCGGAAACTCACTTTGCAGCGCGCGCGCGAGATCGCCTTCGCCGCCGGAAATCAGGATGTGGAGAGGAGGATTTTCGAGCATCACGGGAGATTAGGGTCAGGACAGAGTCTGACCCTCCAGACAGGCTACGCCAATAGCTTCTGGTGGATTCCGCCGAAGCCGCCATTGCTGAAAACGATCACCACGTCGCCCGGTTTTAGCATCGGATTCAGCTTGGCCACAATTGCATCCGCATCGGGCTCGTAGTAGGCCGGAACGCCCGCCGCATTAATGTCCGCTACCACCTGTTCGGGATGCAGCCGTTCGTTCACCGGGATTTGCTGCAACGCCGCGACCTGCGCTACGAAGACGCCGTCGGCCTGGGCGAGCGCCGCCGGCAATTCCTTCTGGAAAACGGCGCGGCGGGTCGTATTGCTGCGCGGCTCAAAGAGAGCCCACAGCCGACGGTTGGGAAAACGATGCCGCAGCCCCAGCAACGTCTCGCGCATCGCGGTCGGATGGTGTCCGAAGTCGTCGATGACGGTCACGCCGCGCACCTCGCCGCGCACTTCCTGCCGCCGTTTGACGCCGGTGAATTCCGCCACGGCCCGGACGATATCCGGCAGCGGAATCCGGTAAAAATGCGCCGCGGCAATCGCCATGGCGGCGTTTCGGACATTGAACGTGCCCGACAACGCCAGTGTGAATTCGGTGTTCAGCAGCCGGAAATGCTGTGTGTCGCCATCGACGCGCACATTGCTAATCCGCACGGCGGCATTTTGGGAAAAGCCAACTTCGAGAATCGGCGCCATGCTCTCCTTCACCACCGCGAGCGCGTTCTCGTCATCGGCGTTGACCAGCACCATGCCGTTGCGCGGCACGATCCGCACCAAGTGCGAAAATGTTTTTTGGACCGCCGCCAGGTTGTCGAAAATATCGGCGTGGTCGAACTCGAGATTGTTGATGATGACCAGCTCGGGCAGGTAGTGGAGAAATTTGCTGCGCTTGTCGAAGAAGGCCGTGTCGTACTCGTCGCCCTCGAGAATCCAGTAAGGCCCCTCCTGTCGCGTGCAGCCCTGGGGAAGATTCTTCGGCAGGCCGCCAATGAAGTAGGAAGGCTTGCGTCCCGAGCGCTCGAAGATCCAGGCCAGGAGCGAGGTTGTGGTCGTCTTGCCGTGGGTGCCGGTCACGACCAAATTATGCGTCTTGCGCAGGAAATAATTTTTCAGCGTCTCAGGCAGCGAGAGGTAATAGCGCTTCGCTTCCAGCGCCGCTTCGAGTTCGGGATTGCCGCGCCGGATCGTGTTGCCCACGACGAGAATCACGTCCTCGGCGGGCAGGTTCTCCGGCTTGTAGCCCGACTGGATGGTGATGCCCTTCTCCGCGAGGAAAGTCGACATCGGCGGATAGACGCTCTCGTCCGAGCCGGTGACGGTGTAGCCCTGGTCGCGCAGCATCGCGGCGACGGCGCCCATTGCGGAACCACAAATACCCATGAAATGAAACGCGCTCGGAGGCGCCTGAACGGGAGAGGAAGATGAAGCCATGAATTGGCTTCAGACATTGTGACGCGAGCCGCCTCGCCGCAACTTTTTTCGGTAGATTAGCAAACGAAGCAAGTGCCATTTTCGAGATTTTTGCCGTCCTCCATTGTCTTCCGCGCAATGCGGATTAGATTCAGTCCCCCCACAGTCCATGAGTTCCAGTCACATCTGCGTGCGCGGCGCGCGCCAGCACAATCTCAAGAACATCGATGTCGATATTCCGCATCATCGCCTGACCGTCGTCACGGGCCTGAGCGGCTCGGGCAAATCGTCACTCGCGTTCGACACGCTCTACGCTGAGGGCCAGCGCCGCTACGTGGAGACTTTCTCGCCCTACACGCGGCAATTTCTTGAACGCATGGACAAGCCCGACGTCGAGCGAATCGACGGCCTGCCGCCCGCCATTGCCATTGAGCAAAGCAACTCAGTCAAGACGTCGCGCAGCACAGTCGGCACGATGACCGAGATCGCCGATCACCTGAAACTTCTCTTCGCGCGCCTGGCCTCGCTGACGTGTCCGCACTGCGGGCGGCAGGTCAGGCCGCTTGGCGCGACACAAATCACCGACCAGGTTCTCGAAATGCGCGCGGGTCGCGAGGTGCTCGTCGGCTTCTCCGTTCCGATGCCGAATAAGCCGTCGCTCGCGGCGGCTCTGGCCACGCTGAAGCAGCAGGGATTTTTGCGCGTCTGGCTGGACGGCGAGTTGCGCCGCACCGATGACCCTGTCGGAGACAAGGAAATCGCGCCACCACTTTTGCGCGTGGTGCAGGATCGCGTCCAGGTAACCGGGAAAAATCGTGCGCGTTTGGCGGAGGCGATCGAATCGGCTCTCCGTTATGGCCAGGGACAGATGCAGGTCTTTGAGGTAGCCGCCGCTGCGGACAGCGGCGGTTCAGCTGGTAGCCGTCGATCCCCGAGCGACGGACCGCCGCCAGGGACGGCGGCGGCTACCTCGGAAGAACTCCGCTACGCCAACGCCTGGGTTTGCCCGTACGACGGCACGGAATTTCGCGAGCCAACGCCTGCGCTCTTCTCTTTCAACAACCCCATGGGCGCATGCCCGGTCTGTCGCGGGTTCGGGCGCACGATCGAGATCGACTACGAACGCGCGTTGCCCGATCGTCGCCTAAGTATTCGCGGCGGCGTGGTGAAGCCCTGGCAAAGCGGCATCTCGCTCGAATGCCAGCGCGACTTGCTCCGGCATTGCGACGACCAGGGCATTCCCATCGACCAGCCGTTTTGTGAACTGGAATCGTGGATGCAGAAATTCGTCATTGCGGGCGACCCGAAACGCTCCGGCCATACGCCGGATGAACTTGAGGACTCGGACCTCTGGTACGGCGTGAAGGGCTACTTCGACTGGCTCGAGACGAAGACCTACAAGATGTACGTGCGCGTTTTCCTGTCGCGTTACCGCGCTTACAAGACGTGCCCGACTTGTCACGGTGCGCGGTTTCAGCCGGAGACGCTTAACTTTACCCTTGGAGGGTCAGGCTCCGCCCTGACCCATTCTGATCAGCCCTCAGAAAAGTCAGGGTCAGGGCAGAGGCTGACCCTCCAGCCGACTTTGCCCGAAATCAACCGTCTTCCGCTCACCCAAGCGCGCGATTTCTTCGCGTCGCTGCCGCTTCCGGCCGGTGACGATGCGGCGGAACAGCTGCGCGACGGTATCCTCGCGCGGCTCACCTACCTGCTCGAAGTCGGCCTCGGTTACCTCACGCTCGACCGCGCCACGCGCACGCTAAGCGGCGGCGAAATTCAGCGCGTCAATCTCACCTCGTGCCTCGGCAATTCGCTGGTCAACACGCTCTTCGTCCTCGACGAGCCGAGCATCGGCCTGCATCCGCGTGACATGGGGCAGCTCGTGGACGTGATGAAACGGCTTCGCGATCGCGGCAACACGGTGCTCGTCGTCGAGCACGAGGAGGCCGTCATGCGCGAGGCGGACCACCTGCTGGAACTCGGACCCGGACGTGGCGCGGCGGGCGGCGACATCGTTTTCGCCGGCGATTTCAAGAAGATGCTCGGCGCCAAAGGCTCGCTCACGGGCGCTTACCTCAACGAAACGAAATCGATTCCGCTGCCCGTGCGGCGGCGCGCGCCCGATCCCGCGTTTCAGCTCAAGCTCATCGGCGCCGCGGCCAACAACCTGCGCGACATCGACGTCACGGTGCCGCTGGGCCTCTTCGTCGGCATCAGCGGCGTGAGCGGTTCGGGCAAAAGCACGCTGGTGCATCAGGTGCTTCATCCGGCTTTGCTCGCAGCGCAGCACATGCAGTCCGAGGAGGTCGAGGGCGTTTCCGCCTGGCGCGGCCTGCTTGGCGCGGAGCATATCTCGGAAGTTGTCCGTGTCGATCAGTCGCCGCTTTCGCGCACGCCGCGCTCCAATGCAGCGCTCTATCTCGGCGCGTACGATTTCATCCGCGACCTCTTCGCCGGGACCGAGGCGGCGCGATCTCAGGGCTACACGGCGGGTGACTTTTCCTTCAACGGCGGCACGGGGCGCTGTCCCCGCTGCAACGGCTCAGGCGCGGAAAAAATCGAAATGCAATTTCTCGCCGACGTTTTCGTGACCTGTCCCATCTGTGAAGGCCGCCGATTTCAGGCACCGCTTTTGGCCGTCCGTTACCGCGGTCGCAACGTGCATGAGGTCCTCGAGATGACCGTCGATGAAGCGAGGGAGTATTTTTCAGCGGGTCTTCCCGATCTCACCAACAACGAACGCAAGCTGCATGGGCGCATCAGCGCGAAGCTTGGCCTGCTCTCCGAAGTCGGTCTCGGTTATCTGCGCCTCGGCCAGCCGCTCAATCAGCTTTCCGGCGGCGAGGCGCAGCGCATCAAGCTGCTGCGGTATCTGAGCGACGAACCCTCCGAGGTAGCCGCCGCCGTCCCTGGCGGCGGTGCTGTTGGCAGCCATTCATCTTCGGGTAAAGGTCCGCCGCCAGGGACGGCGACGGCTACCAAAGGCGTCCGCACCACCCGCCTCTTCATCCTCGACGAACCGACCACCGGCCTCCACTTCGAAGACATCAGTCTTCTTCTCACCGTGTTGCAGCGACTCGTTGACCAAGGTGATTCGCTCGTCGTCATCGAGCATAACCTTGAGGTGCTGAAGTGCGCCGACTGGATCATCGATCTCGGGCCCGAGGCCGAGACGGATGGCGGGCGCATTGTTGCCGAGGGCACGCCGGAGACGATCGCGGCCACGCCGGGCAGTCACACGGGAAAGTTTCTCGAACCCAAGCTGAAACTCCGCAAGCCAGCCCGCCGTCTGCGCGAGTCGGCCGCCGCGTATGCCAATGGCAACGCCCGTGCCTTGCGCCGTCTCGACGCCATGCCGCAAGCCATTCAGATTCGCGGCGCGCGCCATCACAACCTGAAAAACATTTCGGTCGATATCGCGCTGAACGAAATGACCGTGGTCACCGGCTTGAGTGGCTCGGGCAAATCGACGTTGGCATTCGATCTTCTCTTTTCCGAGGGCCAGCGGCGCTATCTCGACAGCCTCAACGCCTACGCGCGGCAGTTCGTCGAACAGCTCGAACGGCCCGATGTCGACTCGATCACCGGCATTCCGCCCTCCGTCGCCATCGAGCAGCGGGTCACACGCGGCGGACGCAAAAGCACCGTTGCCACCGTCACCGAGATCTTTCAATTTGTCCGGCTGCTCTACGCCAAGCTCGGCCAGGTGCGCGATCCCGGGACCGATGAGCCCGCCATCCGCCAGACACCTGGGGAAATTCTTGCGCGCATGGAAAAGGCCGCAGGCGCGCGGGAACTGCGGGTGCTCGCACCTCTGATCAAGGGCCGCAAGGGCTTTCACACCGAGGTCGCCAAGTGGGCGGAGAAAAAAGGTTATCCGCTGCTGCGCGTCGATGGGAAGTGGATCGAGCCGGTGAAATTCAAGGCTCTCGACCGTTACGTCGAGCACACTATCAGCGTCGAACTGGGCCGATTTGGCCGCAAACAATCCCCAGCGGAGCGACGTAAACGGATCGACACCGCTCTTGCGCTGGGACGCGGCACGCTCTACGCACTCGACGCGAACGGACGCGAGACGGTCTACAGTACGCAGCTTTTTTGCCCCGGCAGCGGGCATTCCTTCGATGAGCTTGAGCCGCGCCTCTTTTCCTTCAACTCGGCGCATGGCTGGTGTCCTGCGTGTCAGGGCTTCGGCACGGTGTTCGAGGTCAAGACCGAGGGCGAAACCGAGGCGGAACGCGAAATCGAAATCGAGCGCGCGCGCGAGTGGGCCGACGATGTGCTGCCGGTCTGCCCGAAATGCGGTGGCCAACGCCTGAACCCGCTCGCGCGGGCGGTGCGCCTGCCGCTTGGTCGTGGCGCGAAGGAGCACGGCGGCTTCACCATCGGCGAGATTGGCGCGCTGACCATTGTCGAGGCGGTCCGCTTTTTCCGCACGGTGAAGCCGAAGGGACGCGAGGCCCGCATCGCGCGCGACATCCTGCCCGAGATCGTCCAGCGCCTTGAATTTCTCGTCGAGGTCGGGCTCGGCTATCTCTCTCTCGACCGGAGCGCGACCACGCTCTCGGGCGGCGAATCGCAGCGCATCCGCCTTGCCGCGCAGTTTGGTTCGGAGTTGCAAGGCGTCCTCTATGTCCTGGACGAGCCGACCATCGGGCTTCATCCGCGGGACAACGCGCGGCTGCTCGATTCGCTCGGCACGTTGCGGGACCGCGGCAACACGCTGGTCGTCGTCGAGCACGACGAGGACACGATGCGTTTCGCCGACAGCATCATTGATCTCGGGCCCGGCGCGGGCACGCAGGGCGGGGAAATCGTCGCGCAAGGTTCCTGGAAAACGCTGGCGAAGCACGGCGAATCGCCGACGGGAAAAATCCTGGGCAAACCGCTGCGCCATCCTTTGCGCGGGCAGCGCCGGTCCGCGAAGGACGCGCCGGGTTGGTGCCGCATCACCGGTGCTCACGTGAATAATCTCAAGAAACTCAACGTCGCTTTTCCGGCTGGGCGCTTCATTGCGCTCTGCGGCGTCAGCGGCGCGGGAAAGAGCACGCTGCTGCACGATGTGATCAAACCTGCCGCACAGGCATTTGCCGGCCGCAAAGGCAAACGCGGCAAACCGGCGACCGGTGCCTGGAAGAAACTGGAAGGCTTCGAAATTTTCACCTCGGTCTACGAGGTCGACCAGGCGCCGATCGGCAAGACGTCGCGCTCGACGCCGGCGACCTACATCGGGCTGATGGACGAGATTCGCAGCCTCTTTGCGCGTCTTCCGCTGGCGCGCCAACGCGGGTACGAGGCTTCGCGCTTTTCGTTCAACAGCGGCTCGGGTCGCTGTCCTGCCTGCCTCGGGCAGGGCGCGGTGAAAGTGGAAATGAGTTTTCTCCCCTCGACCTTCGTTCCGTGCGAGACGTGCCGGGGCCGCCGGTACAATCCGGAGACGCTGGAGGTGCGCTACAACGAAAAATCGATTGCCGATGTGCTCGATCTCACCATCGAGCAGGCGGTTGATTTCTTCGCCGAGGTTCCGCGGCTGCATCGTCCGCTTGCCTTGCTGCGCGATACCGGTCTCGGCTACCTGACGCTCGGGCAGCGCAGTCCCACGCTCTCGGGTGGCGAGGCGCAGCGGATCAAGCTGGTGGCGGAACTGGCTCGCTCGCTCGAAATGAACACGCAAAAGCGTCTCAAGACACGCGGCTTTGGCGGCCTGCATCATCTGTATCTCCTTGAGGAACCGACCATCGGACTGCATCTCGCCGATGTGCAGCGGTTACTGCACGTGCTGCATCAGCTCGTCGATGCGGGTCATACCGTGATTGTGATCGAGCATCATCTCGACGTTCTCGCCGACGCCGATCACCTGATCGAGCTCGGGCCTGAGGGCGGCGACGCGGGAGGCGAGTTGATCGCCCAGGGCACGCCGGAGGAAGTGGCGAAGACGAAGCGTTCGGTCACCGCGCCGTTCCTGAAGAAGTCACTTCGGCGTCGTTGAGGTAATCAGGCTGATTTGCGGAGACAGTCGGGGCTTACCCTGGCTGGGCAAGGCCTTCGCAAATCTTCCGCGCGACGAGCGGGCCTTCATAGACGAAGCCGGTGTAGAGCTGCAGCAGGCTGGCGCCGGCTTCGAGTTTTTCGCGCGCGTCGGCGGCGTTGAAGATGCCACCCACGCCGATGATCGGGACGCGCCCGCCGGTGAGGCGATGCACGGTGCGGATGATTTCCGTACTGCGCGCGGTGAGGGGACGCCCGCTCGCGCCGCCCTCTTCCTGGACCGAGAGCCCGTGTTTGTCGATGGTGGTGTTCGTGGCGACGATCCCGGCCAGGCGATATTTTTCCACCGCGTTGACCACGTCGGCGATCTGCGCCTCGCTCAGGTCGGGCGCGATTTTGATCAGCAGGGGATGTTTGGCGGCGGAGTCTTCGTCGCGGAGCGGGCCGAGGATGGAATCGAGGAAGGCGCCGCCCTGCAGCTCGCGCAGGCCCGGCGTGTTGGGCGAGCTGACGTTGACCACGAAATAGTCGGCGAGGTCGCGCGTGCGGCGAAAACAGGTGAGGTAATCGCGCCCGGCCTCGGAGAGCGGTGTGACCTTGTTCTTGCCGAGATTCAAGCCGACCGGCGTGCGCGGCCAGCGGCCTGAGGTCTTGATTTTCTCGAGGCGGTGCGCGACTTCCTCCGCGCCGATGTTGGGAAAGCCGAGGCGGTTGATCAGCCCCTGCTCGGCGGGAAGGCGGAAGATGCGCGGCGACGGATTGCCCGGCTGCGGGAGCGGCGTGATGGTGCCCAGTTCCATGAAGCCGAAGCCGAGTCGCGGCCAGACGGTTATGCCGTCGGCGTTTTTGTCGAAGCCGGCGGCGAGACCGATGGGATTGGGGAAGGTAAGGCCGAACAGTTTCGTTTCCAGCGAGGGGAAATCGCGGCGCGCGAAGGGCTCGATCAGCGCGGAGAGCGGCGTGTGGGCCATGGCTGCGAGCGCGGCGTGATGGACCGACTCGGGCGGGAAGGAAAATAGGAGCGGGCGCGCGAGGCTGCGGTAGAACATGATCGTGCCAAGCTTAACGCGGGGTCCTGCGGACGGCAGTAATTTTTATTTTTCTCGTTCTCAAGCTGTGCACATGGGAACGAGGGGAGCCTGAAAAGGTTCCTTCGCGAAAAAAAACAAAGCGAATCAGGCGAATCAGGCGAATGGGATTCGGATAGGATATTGAGATCATGGTGGAGTTGAGCAATGCCTTGAGTTGCTGAGGAGAAAACGGGAATAAGATGTCATGCCGGGCATTGTCGCACATTTGGGAAAAAGGCGTGAGCCTTGCAAATGCTGCGTGGGCTATATGGGCTAAAAAGTTGCGTTTACCTCTGAATTTTTTTTTATGATCCTGTTTTCGACTTCCCGGACAACCTGTAGGTTTATTTGTACCGGGCTGACGGACCTCGTCTAGACTCAGGCGTTGAGTCAAAATCCCAGAAAGGAACCCATCCATGTCAAAAACAGGTACCTCAAATGGGAAATCTCGTTTAAAAGACTTTGAAAGAATCCTGTGAACCGTTTTCTTAGAAAATCCTGGTTTACCCAATTCGTCGCCTGCCGGTCCATTCAATCGATGGTTGGCGGGGCACTTATCTGGCTCGGCGCGGTGCCTTGTCACGCGGAGCTCCCGAGCGGCTGGTCGGGCCTTGACCTTGGTGGTCCAACAGCGGGCTTGGATGCCTATTCCAACGGCGTTTACACGGTCACCGGAGCGGGGATCGGGTTAGGCTCGACGAACGATCAGATGCACTTCACGTGCCAGACACTCGACGCCGGCGGCAATTTTCGGCTGACGGTTCGGGTGGCTAGTTTCACGGGCGGGGCGGGCTCCGAAGTCGGTTTGGTGATGCGGCATGGGACGGATGCGACGGGTTCGATGGGGGCGGTCGCCTATAAACCGTTAAAGGGAAAGGGCCCCAACCCCAATGTCTTTTGTTACTTCGCCCGAAACATGGAAACGGGCGCCTTATATCCATGGAAAACAGCCGGGACCGAGTCGCCGATTGCCATACCCTGCTGGCTGCAACTCGTGCGGTACGGCAACAATTTCGCGGCTTACAAGTCCTCGGATGGCAAGGAATGGTCTCAAGTCCAAAACACGAGCGGCAGC
>Ga0302319_10013587_pt1 | contig 15266 bp, 21 predicted proteins | sample Bog_T0_2_FD_203319 | JGI IMG/M metagenome (GOLD analysis project Ga0302319, IMG submission 203319) | Peat permafrost microbial communities from Stordalen Mire near Abisko, Sweden - Bog_T0_2 | ecosystem: Environmental > Terrestrial > Soil > Wetlands > Peat | place: Sweden: Abisko, Stordalen Mire... | reverse complement strand
TTCCTTGGTGGCTTGCGAGTCGCGGAAGCTAGCTTCTAGCCTTTAGCTCCTAGCTATTCAGCTAGAGGCTCCGTTCCACTGCAGCCTGCGGTTGCCCGCATTACTAATCCCTAATCCTGTTCCCTAATCCCTGCTCTTACCAAACTTCGCAGAGAATCTCGCCGCCTACGCCTTCGCGCCGCGCCTGCCGTCCGGTCATCACGCCCTTGGGAGTGGTCATGATGCTGATGCCCAGGCCACCCTGCACGCGCTTGATCTCATCCTTGCCGATGTACACACGGCAGCCGGGGCGCGAGATGCGCTTCAGGTCGCGGATCACAGCCTCATTGTTGGGGCCATACTTCAGATACACGCGCAGCACCTTCATGCCTTCTTCTTCGGCGGGCTTGTAGTTGGCGATGTAGCCCTCCTCCTTGAGGATGCGTGCGACCTCGGTCTTCAGCTTCGACACCGGGACATCGAGCTTCTGGTGGCGCGCGCGCTGCGCGTTGCGGATGCGGGTCAGAAAGTCTTCTACTGGATCGGTCAGGTTCATCGTTTTCCTTTCACCCCCCGTTCGCTCCAGTTACGGAGAACCAGCGGAGGTGGTTGTGGCGGTTCGCCTCGCAGCGTGTCACGCCGTTCCTGTCAACCCGGATCTACCTCATCCGGTTCGGTTGTTCCCGGATTAGAAGTGGCCTTCAGGCCACTGTCCAGTCCACGTTACAGGCCGGGCTTTAGCCCTGGCTGCCAAACTTACCAGCTCGACTTCACAACGCCCGGAATCTCGCCCTTCAGCGCGAGCGACCGGAAGCAGAGGCGGCAGACGCCGAACTTGCGCAGAAACGCGCGCGGACGGCCGCAGAGCTGGCAGCGGTTGTGCTGGCGTGACTTGAACTTCGGCTTGCGTGCGTCTTTTACCCGTTTTGCTGTCGTTGCCATCTTTACTCTCTCTCGTCTTCTGGACCCTGAACTCTGGACCCTGAACTCTTGTCTTTACGCTCCAACGCGGAACGGCATGCCGAAACCCTTAAGCAGAGCGCGCGCGCCATCGTCGTCGCTCGCCGTGGTCACGATGGTCACGTTCATGCCCTTGGTCTTGTCCACCTTCGCGTAATCAATCTCCGCGAAGATCAGTTGGTCGCGCAGGCCGAGCGTGTAGTTGCCGCGCCCGTCAAAGCTCTTCGAGCTGACGCCGCGAAAGTCGCGCACGCGGGGCAGTGCGATGGCGATCAGGCGGTCGAGGAACTCGTACATCTTGTCGCCGCGCAGCGTAACCATCGCTCCAATGGGCATGCCCTCGCGCAGCTTGAACGCTGCGATGGACTTCTTGGCCTTCGTGATGACCGGCTTCTGGCCGGCGATCAAGGACAGGTCCGCAAGCAGCGGATCCATGATCTTTACATTCTGCGTGGCCTCGCCGAGGCCCATGTTGATCACGATCTTCTCCAGCCGCGGTACAGCCATGGTGTTGTCCAGGCCCAGGTCCTTCTGGAGCGACTGCTTAATCTCGTTTTGGTACTTCTCTTTCAAACGTGCTGCCATGGTCTTCTTCTCTCTTCTCCACGGCTTCGGAGTAGCTTGCGCCGTATACCGGTTCGTGGGGTGATCCAGCTTCTAGCCTCTGGCCTTTAGCTTCCAGTCAGGGGCTGGAGGCTAAGAGCTAACAGCTACTTTTTCTTCGTTGCTGCCGTCTTCTTCTCTGCAATCGCGCCGCCGTTGCTGCGCGCGATGCGGGTCTTCTTGTCGCCTTCTACCAGGAAGCCCACGCGGGTCTTGTGGCCCTCCGAGTCCAGCAGCATCACATTCGAGATGTGGATCGGCGCCTCCTGCTCCAGGATGCCGCCCGCCACATTCTTCTGCGGGTTGGGCTTCATGTGCTTCTTGATCATGCCCACACCCTCCACCAGCACACGCTGCTTGGTGACGAGGATGCGCAGCACCCGGCCCTTCTTGCCCTTGTCCTTGCCGGCGATGACCAGCACCTGGTCGTTCCGCTTGATCTTTGCCATCTCAGTAACTCTCTCCCTCGGCGATACGGAGCCGGAATCCGTGTTGGTCGAACTAAATAACTTCTGGCGCCAGTGACACGATCTTCAGAAACTTCTTCTCACGCAACTCGCGGGCTACCGGCCCAAAGACGCGCGTGCCGACCGGCTCCATCGCGTCGTTGATCACCACGGCCGCATTCTCGTCGAAGCGGATGTAGGTGCCGTCCTTGCGCCGGTACTCCTTGTGCGTCCGCACGATGACCGCCTTCACGACCTTGCCCTTCTTGACGGTGCCGTCGGGCGAGGCTTCCTTGACCGCAGCCGTGACCACATCGCCGAGACCGGCCTTCTTGCCCAGCCCGCCGCCCAGCGGAAGGATGACCTGGAGCTTGCGGGCGCCGGAGTTGTCAGCAACCGCGAGCATGGTGCGCATTTGTACTGCCATGGTGAATCTCCTTCGAACGAAACTGCGAAATCCTGGCTACGCCTTCTGGATGGCGTTCTCAGCCCGCGAGGGCTTCTCATCCGGCAACGCCGAAAGCGACGACCGGCGAATGATCTCTTCCAACGACCAACGCTTCAGCTTGGACAGCGGACGCGTCTCGCGGATGCGAACCATGTCGCCCACGCGGGCCGAGTTCTGCTCGTCGTGCGCATAGAACTTCTTGTTGGACTTCAGCACGCGTTTGTATTTGGGGTGCGCCTTGCGCATCTCGATCTCAACCACGATGGTCTTCTGCATCTTGGTTGAGACGACCAGGCCGACCTTCTCGGTGCGGCGGGGTGCCGCTGCTGCTGGGGTATCGGCTACGGGGGCGGTCTTGACGGCGGTATCGGCCATGATTATTCCTTCCCTGCGGCCGCGAGTGTGCGCGCATTGGCAGTTTGGCGCTCACGCGCAATCGTTTTGAAGCGTGCGATGTCGATCTTGAGAGACTGGATCTTACCTACGCCCTCCTGCTTGCCGAGGCTCTTGGCAAAGCGGATGCGGAAGAGCTGCTCAGCGGCCTTGGCCTCTTCGCTCTTCAACTCCTCGTCACTCAAACCGCGAATCTTGTCGAGTTCCATAAGTTCACTTCTTTCCTACCGCCTGAACGGCATTGCAATTGCTTTCTTACTTGTCATTCCGAGCGCAGCCAGGAATCTGCTTCACCGCCGCGCCACAAATGCTTACTTCGCCACAACCTCGGCCTTCATGCCGGGCCGTACAACGAATGTGGTCTTGAGCGGAAGCTTGTGCGCCGCCAGGCGCATGGCCTCCTTGGCCTGTTCCACGGGAACGCCTTCCATCTCAAACAGAATCTTGCCGGGACGGACCACAGCGACCCAGTGGTCGGGTGCGCCCTTGCCTTTGCCCATACGGGTCTCGGCGGGCTTCTTGGTGATGGGCTTGTCCGGGAACAGACGCAGCCAGACCTTGCCGCCGCGCTTGATGAAGCGCGTCATGGCGATACGGCTGGCCTCAATCTGGCGGTCGGTGATGTAACCGCACTCCAGTACCTTGAGACCGAAGTCGCCGAACGAGATATCAGAGCCGCGCCACGCCTTGCCGCACATGCGGCCGCGCTGCTGCTTGCGATACTTCACCTTCTTGGGCAAAAGCATGACGAATCCTTTAGATCGCAGCCGACCACGCTGCGGAGGTAAAACCTTGGAGGCTGTGAGGGGCGGGCTTCAGAACCACGCAAAACCGCCGTGGAGAAGTTCGCTGACCGGGGTCTCTGCGCTGTACTGCCATGCCCAACGCAGACTCAGGGCCAAACCTTGTTAGTGTACCAAAAATCGCGACGCTTTGCGAGATGCCAGGAGCCAACTTCCAGTTAGAAGCTGACCCCTGGCGCCTAGAACGCTCCGGTCGTGATCACTGCCGGCTCGCGGCGCTTCTTCTGCTCGTAGATGTCGCCGCGGTAGACCCAGGTCTTGACGCCGATGATGCCGAACGTCGTGTGCGCCTCACTGAACCCGTAGTCGATGTCCGCGCGCAGTGTGTGCAGCGGCAACCGCCCCTGCAGGTACCACTCCGAACGGGCAATCTCATTGCCGTTCAGGCGGCCCGACACCCGCACCTTGATGCCCTTGCAGCCAAAGCGCAGCGCAGAATCCACGCTCTTGCGCATGGCGCGGCGGAAGCTCACGCGCTTCTCCAACTGCAGCGCGATCGACTCCGAGACCAGCTGAGCGTCCAGCTCCGGCTTGTTCACCTCGAGGATGTCAATAAACACCTCGCGGTTGGTGCGCTTCTGGATGTCAGCCTTGAGCTTGTCGATCTCCGCGCCCTTGCGCCCGATGATAATGCCCGGACGTGCGGTGCGGATGATCAGCCGCAGCTTGTTGCCCGGACGCTCGACCTCGACCGAGCTTACGCCCGCGGCCTTCAGCTTCTCCCGCAACTCTGCCTTCAGCTTCACGTCCTCGACCAGCAGCTTGTCATAGCCGCGCTCCACAAACCAGCGCGACTTCCACGGCTTGTTGATGCCGAGCCGGAATCCGTACGGATGGACTTTCTGTCCCATAGCTTCCTTCTTCTTTCGCCGCAGCCGGTTGAGCCGGAGCGGCATAGGTGGTACTGCTTCGTATTTCTACCTGCTGCCAAACTGGAGACTGGCAAATGGAAAACTGGCAACCGTCAGCAAAAACTACTTTGCAGCAGCCTTCTTCGCCGGCGCCTTCTTGGCCGCCGACTTCTTCGCTGGAGACTTCTTCGCAACTGCCTTCTTGCCGGCAGTCTTCTTCGGTGCGGACGCTTCAATCTCCGGCGTTGCCGCGGACTCCGTCGTCGCCGGGCGCTTCTCCGCTACGGTGATGATGATGTGCGCGATGCGGCGCTGGTAGCGGAAGGCGCGGCCCATTGGAGCGGGGCGGATGCGCTTCATGCGAGGGCCCTCGTTCGCAACAGCCGTCTTGACATAGAGGTTGTCCACGTCAATGTCCAGACCGCGCTCGTCGGAGAGGTTCTGCGCGTTGGCCACAGCCGACCGCAACACCTTCTCCACGATGGGCGCGATGCGCTTGTTGGTGAAGGCGGCGGTGGTGATGGCCTTGCCCACGGGCAGACCCTTGATCATGTCGAGCACGAGCTTGGCCTTCTGCGGGCTGCTGCGCTGAAAGCGGGCCTCGGCGCGAAACTCGGGATGGATTGGTGCAACTGCTTTCTGCATGGCTGTTCCTTAAGTTCGAAAAGCAAAATCTTGTGGAGGTTCTTTACTTCGGCTTCGCTGTGTCCGCGGCCTTGGCCGAGTGGCCCTTGAAGGTGCGCGTGGCAGAGAACTCGCCCAGCTTGTGCCCGACCATGTTCTCCGTGCAGTACACCGGGATGAACTTGCGCCCGTTATGCACCGCGATGGTGTGACCAACCATGTCCGGGTGGATGGTGGAGCGGCGCGACCAGGTGCGGATGACCTTCTTGTCGTTGGCCGCATTCATGGCATCGATCTTGATCATCAGGTGGGCGTCGATGAACGGGCCCTTCTTCGCGGAACGTGACATTATCTAACTCCTTGGTGCTCGATACAACGAATCTCAGGAAGAGTGCTGAGACTTGGTGTTGCCCTTGCTTCATCTTGCGATGCTCTTCCGGGACTGCGCTTAGCTTCTAGCCTCTAGCTCTTAGCCTCTAGCTAAAAGCTAGGAGCTAGCGGCTAAAGGCTGCTTCTCTTACTTACCCTTATTGCGGCGCTGCACGATAAAGACATCCGTGCGCTTGTTGTTACGCGTCTTGTAGCCGCGCGTGGGCTGGCCCCACGGCGTGACCGGGTGGCGTCCGCCGGAGGTCTTGCCTTCGCCGCCGCCGTGCGGGTGGTCGACCGGGTTCATCGAAACGCCGCGGTTGGCCGGGCGAATGCCCTTCCAGCGGTTGCGTCCGGCCTTGCCGATGGTGACATTCTCATGGTCCGTGTTGCCGACCTGGCCGATCGTCGCCATGCACTCCACTAGCACCTTGCGTGTCTCGCCGGAGGGCATCTTCAGCAGAGCGTAGTCGCCTTCCTTGGCGATCAGGTTCACCTGCGCACCGGCTGAGCGCGCCATCTGCGCGCCCTTGCCGGGACGCAGCTCAATGTTGTGCACGATCGTTCCGGTGGGAATGTTCTTCAGCGGCAGCGCGTTGCCCACCAGGATGTCGGCCTCCGGGCCGCTCATGATCTTCTGCCCGACCTTCAGGCCAACCGGCTGGATGATGTAGCGCTTTTCTCCATCGGCATAATGCACGAGGGCAATTCGCGAGCTGCGGTTCGGATCGTACTCAATGGTCGCGACCGTGCCCGGGATGCCGAACTTGTCGCGCTTGAAGTCGATCAGCCGCAGCTTCTGCTTATGGCCGCCGCCCTGGTGGCGGATGACCAGCTTGCCCATATTGTTGCGGCCGCCGGTGCGCGGCTTCACGCTCAGCAGCGGCTTGTGCGGCGTGTCGGTCGTGATGTCGTCGTTGACCAGCTTCGTCTGAAAGCGAAGCGTTGGTGTAATCGGTCGAAATGATTTAATCGGCATTGCTTAATCCTTTGCCGCGCTCACTGCTATCTGCAAACTTCAGCGCGATACGTGGTGCATGGTGCGTAAATCTTCCGGACCCTGGGTCCTAAACCCTGGATCCTAAATCTCTGCTGCAAAATCCGGCACCTTCTCGCCCGCCTTCAGGCGAACATAGGCCTTCTTCCAGTCGGGCAGGAAGCCCGCGAACCGGCCGCGCTTGCGCTCCTTGCCGATCACGCTGACGGTGCGGATGCTTGCCACCTTCACCTTGAAGAGTTGCTCCACGGCCTGCTTCACCTCGGTCTTGGTGGCGTTGGCAGCGACCTCGAACACCAGCGAACCTTCGGTCTCGCGACTGGTGAGTGCCTTCTCGGTAATCAGTGGGCGACGGATAACGTTATAGACGGTCGGCATTATGCGGCCTCCTTGGCGGTCTTGCTCTTGGCTGCGGTCCTGGTCTTCGCCGGCGCGGCCGGCTCACTGGTCTCTGCGGACGCAGCGTGATTGCGCTTGGACACAGCCTTCTTCAGCGTCTCCGTTAGCGCTTCCAGCGCCGACTTCGAGAAGATGGCGTACTCATACTTCAGTAGGTCGTAGGGATGCACCTCGGAGGTGAGCACCAACTCCACGCCCTGCAGGTTGCGCGACCCAAGGTAGAGCTTCTCGCTCAACTGCTGCGAGCTCTCCACCAGCAGCGCGGTCTTCTTCGCCTCCAGCTTGTCGAGCGCCTCGCGGAAGAGCTTGGTCTTGATCTCTTTCACGTCGAAGTTCTCCACCACCGTCAGCTTGCCGTCGTTGATCTTCGACGACATCGCCGAGCGCAGCGCGCCCAGCAACTTCTTCTTCGGGAACTGGTAGTCGTAGCTCCGCGGCTGCGGTCCGTGGACCGTACCGCCGCCACGCCAAAGCGGTGTGCGGATGCTGCCTACGCGGGCGCGGCCCGTGCCCTTCTGCTTCCACAACTTCTTGCCGGCACCGGAGACCAGCTTGCGGTTCTTGGTCGCCGCGGTTCCCTGGCGCAGGCTGGCGCGGTAGTGTTTCACCGCCTCCCACAACAGGGCCTCATTCACCTCAGCGGAGTACAGTTCGTCCAGCTCAAAGCTGCCGACCGTCTTCCCCGCGAGACTCACTACATTGATGCTTGCCATCGTCTTCTCTCTTCTTGCGCGGCCTCAATGTGCCGCGCCCATCCTGTATTCGTCTGCGTTCTCGGTCTGTTCTCCGCGCAGAGGTTGTTGCAAGCTCAGCTTCCAGCTTCTAGCCTTTAGCTAAAGGCTAGAAGCTAGCGGCTAACAGCTACTTCTTCTTCGTCGCCGCAGCCTTCTTGGAAGCCTTCAGCGCGTCCTTGGTCTCGGCACCTGCAAATCCACGACGCTCTCTCGGTGGCGCCTTCGCCTTCGAGACGAGCACATAGCCGTCCCGTGCTCCGGGAACCGCTCCCTCGACCAGCAGCAGGTTGTCCTCGACATCAATGCCGCGGATGCGCAGATTGCGCACCGTGTGCTGCGTTGTGCCCATGTGGCCCGGCATACGCTGGCCCGGAAACACGCGCGACGGAAACGAGGACGCTCCGATCGATCCCTGCACCTGAAACATATGTCCGTGCGACTTCGGTCCGCCGCCAAACCCATGCCGGCGAACTACGCCCGCAAACCCGCGGCCCTTGGAGTTGCCGATCACGTCCACAAACTTGGTCTCGCTGAAGATCTCCACCGTGATACGGTCGCCGGCCTTCGCGCCCTGGTCGCCGTCCTCGCCGGTCACCGACTCCAGTTGCACCTCGCGGATCTCGCGCACCGGCGGCACATCGAACTTGGCAAAGTGCCCAGTCATGGCCTTGTTCACCCGGTTCGCCTTCACAAACTCCACCAGGCCGATCTGTGCGGCGTCATATCCGTCCCGCTGCATCGTCTTCAGCTGCGTAATCACGCACGGCCCGACCTTCAACACGGTGACGGGGTGAACCGTCCCTGCGTCGTCGAATATCTGTGTCATGCCGATCTTCTTGCCTAGAATTCCTGTGACTGCCATATCTTCCTCTCCTCATCATGCTTCGCTTGATACGAAGCACTGTAGGTGTTGCTATCGAGCTTCTAGCCTTTAGCTGAACCGCTCCTGTGTTGCCACCGCTTTAGCTAATAGCTAGAAGCTAGCGGCTAAGAGCTACTTCGTCACCGTCTTAATCTCCACGTCCACGCCGGCCGGCAGATCGAGCTTCATCAGCGCGTCCACGGTCTGCTGTGTCGGCTCCAGAATGTCGATCAGCCGCTTATGCGTGCGGATCTCAAACGCCTCGCGCGACTTCTTGTCCACATGCGGCGAACGCAGAACGCAGTACTTGTTCTTCATCGTCGGCAGCGGAATCGGCCCCGCCACCTGCGCGCCGGTGCGCTTGGCGGTCTCGACAATCTCTCCCGTAGAGGTGTCGAGCACGCGATAGTCATACGCCTTCAGGCGGATACGGATGCGTTGCTGTGCCATTTCATTTCTACTTTCTTCTTACGCAAAGATCGGTTGGGAGTGGCTGCCGGCGATGAACTTCTGCACCAACCGGCAGCCCTCTTTCCTTTTGTCATTCCGCAGCGTAGCGGAGGAATCTGCATCTCAGCTGCGCCACAGCCGTTACTTAATGATCTCCGAGATCGTACCCGCGCCGACGGTCTTGCCACCCTCGCGAATCGCAAACCGCAGACCCTTCTCCATCGCCACCGGCGTATGCAGCGTGATCTCCAGCTGGATGTTGTCGCCCGGCATGCACATCTCCGTGCCCGCCGGCAGCTTCGCCGAACCCGTCACGTCCGTGGTCCGGAAGTAGAACTGCGGACGGTAGCCGTTGAAGAACGGCGTGTGACGCCCGCCCTCTTCCTTGCTCAACACATAGATCTCGCCCTTGAACTCCGTGTGCGGCGTGATCGAGCCCGGCTTCGCCAGCACCATCCCACGCTCCACATCTTCCTTCGCAATGCCGCGCAGCAGCAACCCGGCATTATCGCCCGCCAGGCCTTCGTCCAGCTGCTTCTTGAACATCTCCACTCCGGTCACCACCGTCTGCCGCGTCTCGCGGAAGCCGACGATCTCGGAAGCCTCGCCTACCTTCACCTTGCCGCGCTCAATGCGGCCCGTCACCACCGTGCCGCGGCCAGAGATCGAGAAGATGTCTTCGATCGGCATCAGGAACGGCAGATCCACCGCGCGCTCCGGCTGCGGAACATACTTGTCCACCGCCGCCATCAGCTCGTCGATCTTCTCTTCCCACTTCGCCTCGCCGTTCAGCGCGCCCAGCGCACTGCCGCGGATAATCGGTGTGTCGTCGCCCGGGTAGTCGTACTTCGAGAGCAGCTCACGCACTTCCATCTCGACCAGCTCAATCAGCTCTTCGTCCTCGACGGCGTCGCACTTGTTCAGGAACACCACGATGTACGGCACACCCACCTGGCGCGCCAGCAGCACGTGCTCCTTGGTCTGCGGCATCGGACCGTCGGTCGCGGCCACCACCAGAATCGCGCCGTCCATCTGCGCGGCGCCGGTGATCATGTTCTTGATGTAGTCCGCGTGGCCCGGGCAATCGACGTGCGCATAGTGCCGGTTCTTGGTCTCGTACTCCACGTGCGAGGTCGCAATCGTAATGCCGCGCTCCCGCTCTTCCGGCGCGTTGTCAATCGTGTCGAAGCTGCGGAACTTGTTCGACGGGTTGTGCTTGCTCAGCACCTTGGTAATCGCCGCGGTCAAGGTCGTCTTGCCATGATCAATATGCCCGATCGTCCCGATGTTCACGTGAGGCTTGCTGCGGTCAAACTTTTCCTTCGCCATGACTTCTTCTCCGTATTGCCTTTAGTTCGAAATCCTGCCCTGCTGTTGTGCGCGCGCCGGGAAGTTCCCGGCTCCAGCGCGCGGCTTACGTGCTACTTATCCTTACCGCCGTTGTTCTTATTGATGATCTCTTCCGAGACCGAACGCGGCGCCTCGTCATACTGCTTGAACTCCATGGAGAAGTTCGCCCGGCCCTGCGTGGAACCACGCATCGATGTCGCGTAGCCGAACATCTCGGACAGCGGCACCGTCGCTTTGATAGCCTGCACGCCGCCGACCATCTCCATGCCTTCGATCCGTCCGCGGCGCGAGTTCAGGTCGCCGATGATAGTGCCCATGTACTCCTCCGGCACCGTCACTTCGACCGACATCACCGGTTCCAGCAGCACCGGCTTGGCCTTCTTCGCAGCCTCTTTGAACGCCATCGATCCGGCGATCTTGAAGGCCATCTCGTTCGAATCGACGTCGTGATAGCTGCCGTCGTAGAGCGAGACCTTGATATCGACCATCTCGTAACCAGCCAGCACGCCGCCCAGCATAGCTTCCTGGATGCCTTGATCGATGGGCTTGATGTACTCCTTCGGAATCGTGCCGCCCTTGATGTCGTTCGAGAACTCGTAGCCCTTGCCCGGCTCGTTCGGCTCAATGCGGATCTTGGCGTGGCCGTAGTTGCCCGAGCCGCCGGTCTGGCGGATGTACTTGCCCTCGGCCTCGGCCTTGGAGCGGATCGTCTCGCGGTAGTTCACCTGCGGCTTGCCGACGTTGGCCTCGACCTTGTACTCGCGCATCATGCGGTCGACGATGATCTCCAGGTGCAGCTCGCCCATGCCGGAGATAATCGTCTGGCCGTTGGTGATGTCCGTGCGCACCTTGAAGGTCGGGTCTTCCTGCGCGAGCTTGGCCAGCGCCATGCCCATCTTCTCCTGGTCGACCTTCGTCTTCGGCTCCACAGCGACCTCGATCACCGGCGCGGGGAAGTCGATGGACTCCAGCAGAATCGGGCTCTTGTCCGAGCAGATGGTGTCACCGGTGTTCAGGTTCTTCAGACCCACAGCCGCGCAGATGTCGCCGGCCATGATCTCGGTAATCTCTTCGCGCTTGTTGGCATGCATCTTCAGCAGGCGGCCAATGCGCTCTGTCTTGCCGGTGCGCGGATTCAGTACGCTGTCGCCCGTCTTCAAGATGCCCGAGTAGATGCGGATGAAGATCAGCTGCCCCACAAACGGGTCGGTCATGATCTTGAAGCCCAACGCAGCCAGCGGCTCAGTGTCGTCCGCGTGGCGCAGCAGCTTGTGCTCGGGGTCGCCGGGCTCCGTGCCCTCAATCGGAGGAACGTCGAGTGGGCTGGGCAGATAGTCGACGACTGCATCGAGCAGCGTCTGCACGCCCTTGTTCTTGAAGCTCGAACCGCACAGCACCGGAAACACATGCATCGCGATGGTCGCCTTGCGAATCGCCCGCTTCAGCTCTTCAATCGAGATCGTTTCGCCTTCCAGGTACTTGTGCATCACCTCGTCGTCGGAGTCGGCGACCGCCTCAATCAGCTCGACGCGCATGGCCTCGGCCTTCTCCTTCAGGGCCGACGGCACATCCTCCACGTCATACTTCGCGCCCATGGTCTCGTCGTGCCACAGAATCGCCTTCATCTCCACCAGGTCCACCACGCCGGCAAACTTCGCCTCTTCGCCAATGGGAATCTGGATCGGAATCGCCTTCGCGCCCAGCCGTGCCACAAGCGTGGAGGTCGCGTACTCGAAGTTCGCGCCCGCCTTGTCCATCTTGTTGATGAAGCAGATGCGCGGCACCTTGTACTTGTTCGCCTGCCGCCACACAGTCTCGCTCTGCGGCTGCACACCCTGCACCGAATCAAAGCACGCCACCGCGCCGTCCAGCACGCGCAGGCTGCGCTCCACCTCGGCCGTAAAGTCAACGTGGCCGGGCGTGTCGATAATGTTGATGCGGATGTTGTTCCAGGTGCAGGTCGTGGCAGCAGACGTAATCGTGATGCCGCGCTCCTGCTCCTGCTCCATCCAGTCCATGGTGGCCGTGCCCTCATGCACCTCGCCGATACGGTGGTTCACACCCGTATAGAAGAGGATGCGCTCGGTCGTCGTCGTCTTGCCGGCGTCGATGTGAGCCATAATCCCGATGTTCCGGCATTTTGCGAGCGGTACTGTGCGTGCCACGGTGTGTATCTCAATCTGCGGAGCGGGTCCGCGGTAAAACTTCTTAGCTTCTAGCTCCTAGCTTTTAGCCTCTAGCTAAGAGCTAGGAGCTAGCGGCTAACAGCTGCATTCCTACCAGCGGTAGTGCGCAAACGCCTTGTTCGCCTCGGCCATGCGATGAACGTCTTCCTTCTTCTTCATCGCGGCTCCGCGGCCATTGGCGGCGTCGAGCAGCTCGGCGGTTAGCTTCTCCACCATGCCCTTCTCGCCGCGGCTGCGGCCGTAGCTCACCAGCCAGCGAATCGCCAGCGATGTGCGCCGCTCGGGGTTCACCTCGATCGGCACCTGGTAGTTGGCTCCGCCAACGCGGCGGCTCTTCACTTCCAGCATGGGCTTCACATTCTCTACAGCCTTCTTGAAGAGCTTCAGCGCGTCTTCGCCGCCGCCCTTGGCCTCCAGATTGGTCATCGCCTGGTAGAAGATGCCCTGGGCAGTTGACTTCTTGCCGCCCCACATCATGCTGTTCACAAATTTCGTCACCAGCTGCGACCCATAGATCGGATCAGCCGGAACCTCGCGCTTTGCAATAAACCCTTTACGTGGCATCTCTTCTTCTTTCTCGTCTTCCCTCAGTGCGGTGACTTCTCACGCGTCTGAGCTTGGTTAGCTGCTAGCTCTTAGCTCCTGGCCTCTAGCTAAAGGCTAGAAGCTAAGAGCTAGTGGCTCGATTTACTTCGCCGCTGCCGCCTTGGGCCGCTTTGCGCCGTACTTGCTGCGGCTCTGCTTGCGGTTGGCCACGCCGACAGAATCCAGCGTGCCGCGGACTACGTGGTAGCGAACGCCCGGCAGGTCCTTCACACGGCCGCCGCGGATCAGCACAATCGAGTGCTCCTGCAGGTTGTGGCCGATGCCTGGAATGTAAGTGGTGACCTCGATGCCGTTGGTCAGCTTCACGCGCGCAACCTTGCGCAGCGCGGAGTTCGGCTTCTTCGGTGTCTGCGTGTACACGCGGGTGCATACGCCGCGCCGCTGCGGTGATCCCTGCAGCGCCGGCGAGGCGGTCTTGTAGCGGGTCGGCGTCCGGCCCTGCTTGACGAGTTGATGAAACGTAGGCACTGGTGAAACTCCTTCGTCGAGACTGGCTCGACTTTCTTTGCCGCAATGCAGGGCAGCTCCGTTCGCTCAGCTTCTATGCGCGTGTCGCACACGCACGAAAGGCGGAGCACCAAATATGCTCCGGCGAAGTCCTGAATCCTGCACGCGGCCTTACATCTGACTGCGCAAACCAACCAAACCACTCAGGCGAATAACAGTCGACGGTGGCTGTCCGCTAGGGACCTCGGGTGGCCCATTCATGCGCGCTCTTTGCGCATGGGTGGGTTCACCAACTCCGTTTCGCTGTTCCGGCCCGCATAGCCCATCCACTTGGGGTCCCACGCAGAGCGCGGGGAGGAGGGTGTCGCAGGCGCGATAGATAGGCAAACAACTTGCCAGCCGCAGAATTGCCGATTCATCCTCAACAATCCGGATGAACCCTGCGGTGAATCTCTTGTATCCAGTATAGGGCCGACGCACAAGGCAATCTGCCTTCAGACCTCTTCGGGACGGCCAGTTCCAGATACTCGCGGAACCTTCTTACTGTATCAACCACGCCGCGCGGAGTCAACATCCAGCAGGCGCTGAACTGCACTTTGGCTGCAAGATTCGGAGTGTTCCCGCCCTGCGCCTACCATTAGGCTGCGACCATGCCTCCATCGTCCCCGAATACGAGTTCCGTTACCGACGCCTTCGCCAACGCCATCTGGAACGCCCTCCAGACCTCGCATCAGCACCTGGCCCTCACCGCCGGCCTCGCCTGCAAGTACCCGGCCCAGGTCGCGCCCTTTGCGGCGGTCGCCGAAAACTCCCCTGCCGCCTTCGCCGACCTGCACGCCCTGATGCTGCCCGGCGAGACGACCTACGTCGCGGGCCCACTTCCTGCGGTCGTTCCTGAGCTGGCCTACGGCGGCGTCCTGCCCTGCCTCCAGATGCACTTTCCCGCCCAAGCGCCGCTGCCCGAAGCCTCCGATGCCGCAGTCATCGAGCCCCTGGACGAGGCCCACGCCGCCGAGATGGTCGCCCTCACCGACGTCGCCTTCCCCGGCCTCTTCCGCATCCGCACCTGCGCCATGGGCCGCTACTTCGGCATCCGCGACGCTGCCGGCCAGCTCATCGCCATGGGCGGCGAGCGCTTCGTCCTCCACCCCATCCGCGAGATCAGCGCCCTCTGCACCCACCCCGCCCACCGCGGCCACGGCTACGCCGCCCTGCTGCTCCGTCACCTGCTCACGCTGCACCGCAGCGAAGGCTCGGTCTCCGTCCTGCACGTCGTTACCACCAACACCAACGCCATCCAGCTCTACCACCGGCTGGGCTTTCAGACCCTGCGTGAGATCGGCGTTCACCGCCTCACCCGCGGCGATGCCGACAAGTAAGCGCATACTCTAACCCACCACAGAAGTGTCACCTCGACCGGAGGAGCGCAGCGACGCAGTGGAGAGACCCGCAGCTCCGGCCTTCGGCTCCGGGGGGTTATCACGCATGTACCCGCGGATGCTAGACTTGCCCCATCAACGGCACATCCGGGAGGGCTATGTCTGGTTGGTGGAAGGCGCCTGTGCAGGTTCTTGCGGTTCTGCTGGTGGGACTGATTGCCGGGCTGATGCTCGGCACAGGCATTGAGCAACATTCGTTGCGGGCGCTGAGTGCTTCGGCGTGGGTGACCGAGCACCAGGTCATGGACGCGGTGTTCCGCGTGGTGATGAAGCCGTTCTGGAACGGTACAGTGCTGGTGCTTATCGTCGCCGCTATTGTC
>Ga0302319_10013586_pt1 | contig 15266 bp, 6 predicted proteins | sample Bog_T0_2_FD_203319 | JGI IMG/M metagenome (GOLD analysis project Ga0302319, IMG submission 203319) | Peat permafrost microbial communities from Stordalen Mire near Abisko, Sweden - Bog_T0_2 | ecosystem: Environmental > Terrestrial > Soil > Wetlands > Peat | place: Sweden: Abisko, Stordalen Mire... | reverse complement strand
ATTGCGATGATTGTTGCAGGATCCTCTGGCTGAAATGCACTGGCGCTTCCGTCCGCTGCTCCACTTGCGCACGCGTAACGCCCGGCGCCAGTTCAATCACCTCAAAGCCAGTCGTCGTCACATCCAACGCGCAAAGATCCGTGATGACCCGCTTGACCACGCCAGTTCCCGTAAGCGGAAGGGTACAATTTCGAAGCAGCTTCGCGCTGCCATCCTGCGCCGTGTGCTCCATTACTACAATGACGCGTTGAACCCCTGAGACAAGATCCATAGCGCCGCCCATGCCCTTGACGCGCTTGCCTGGAATCATCCAGTTGGCCAGATCTCCGCGTTCTGAAACCTGCATCGCACCAAGAATCGCAAGGTCAATGTGCCCGCCGCGAATCATGGCAAACGAATCGGCACTGGAGAAAATGGATGCACCCGGAATGAAGGTTACTGTCTCCTTTCCTGCGTTGATGAGATCGGCGTCAACCTCATTCTCGCGCGGAAAAGGACCCATCCCAAGGAGGCCATTCTCCGATTGCAGAGTGACCGTGATTCCGTCGAGGATGTAGTTGGCTACCAGGGTGGGGATGCCGATTCCCAGGTTTACGTAGAAACCATCTTGCAGTTCTCCGGCGGCGCGCGCAGCCATCTGATCGCGAGTCCATGCCACAGGTTTACACCTCTCGAGTGGTTCTCTTTTCAATCCGTTTTTCAGGACTCGGGTTATGCACGAGCCTGTGCACAAAGATGCCCGGCGTATGAATCTCATCCGGATCGAGCTCACCCGGCTCTACGATTATCTCCGCTTCGGCCACAGTAATCTTGCCGCAAGTAGCTGCATTGGGGTTGAAGTTGCGCGCGGTTCGCCGATAGACAAGATTCCCGTGGAGATCGGCTTTCCAGGCCTTCACCAAAGCGAGATCGGCGTGAATGCCACGCTCCAGTATGTAACTCACGCCATCGAATTCCTTGTGCTCCTTACCCTCCGCAACCAGCGTGCCCACGCCGGTTCGAGTGTAGAAGCCGGGTATTCCCGCGCCCCCGGCTCTCATGCGCTCAGCCAGCGTGCCCTGGGGACAGAATTCGACCTCAAGTTCCCCAGCCAGATATTGCCGTTCAAACTCGTTGTTTTCGCCGACGTAGCTTGAGATCATCTTCTTCACTTGCCGTGTCTGGAGCAGCAACCCAATTCCCCACCCGTCAACGCCCGCGTTATTGCTTGCGATAGTGAGGTTGCGCACGCCGGTGTCCCGAAGCGCAAGAATCAAAGCCTCCGGAATGCCACACAAGCCAAAGCCCCCGATGGACAAAAGCATTCCGTCTCGCACAATGCCATCCAGTGCGCTTCGCGCGTCTGGCCAAAGCTTCGTCAATGCCCTTCCGCTTTTAGTTCGACCCTCAGTCATGAGGAACGCCCTCTTTCATGGATTTCGCACACTGACAATCCTATCCCCAAACTGACGGAGACGGAGGCAGGAGTTGGGAACCGCTCTCGGTTCTACGATGAGCGCAAAGTGACCATCCGCGCCGCTCGTAAGCTGCTTTCCATACCCGTCGGGCGATCTTAAGTCAACGTATCGCTGGATTAGCCTCTCCCATAGCCACATGCAGGCCTGCTAAGACTCACAACGTCGAAAGAGATTCCATCATGGCGTGGGTTGTTGTTCGACCAGCTTGAATCGCTTCCTGTCAGTTTCCAGTTGACGCGACGCCTGCTGCAAATCTGAGAGCTGCTTCACAAGCGCCTGGATCTCTTCGCGCTGGCCGGCTTCGTTGGAATGCCGCAACGCAACAATCAGGTGATAGATGGCGATTCTGTCGGAAGGCGAATATTTAAGGGCAAGCCGGCATTGTTCAATCGCGAGGCTGTATTGGCCGGACTGCGTATATATGCTCGCAAGGATATCTCGTGCCTCCACAAAATCGGGCTTCAGCTTCACTGCGATGAGGGCAGATTGAATTGCTTCATCCGATACTTTTTCACCGGTGTCCGATCCCTCACTGGTAAGTAACTTCGCGAGCAGACAATGAAGGAAGGGATCGTCTGGATGGAGCTTTAGCTGCGCACGCACTTCCGACAGCGAACTATCTGGAGATGATTTGTCGGCTAAATTCCTTTGCAGCTTCGCCAGATCCGAGGCATATGTGCTTAAGCTTTGCCGCGAATCGAGCCGCTCAGCCGCCTTGAAGTCCGCTTCCGCCTTGTCGTAACTCGCAAGCTGGGCATAAAGCAGACCGCGCGAGATATAGAGTCCGGGATCGCCGGCGATGCGAGCCAGGCCGGCATCGAGCATGTCTACTCCGACCTGGAATGATTCGTGATCGAGGCAAATCGCCGCGAACGCGATATAGTAACTAGCCTCCGCGGGGTTGAGAACAATTGCCTGCCGAAGGAGGGCCACCGCTTTGGGAGTGTCGCCTGCGGTTTCATATACCTCTGACGCGAGACTGAGAATATCCGGATCTGACTGGCTGGAGGTCACCAAAGGTTCAAGCACTTTGATCGCGGCATCATTCTGCTTGGTTTCTACCAACAACACGGCCAGATCATACTTTAAGTAAGTGCGTTGCGGCAGCAGCGCCACGAGCTGTTGAAATATCGGAATCGCCAACTGTGGCTGATTGGTTTGAACCAGGCAATAACCATAGCCTTCGAGCGAGTGAGGATGAGTGCCGATTACGTTGGCACTGAGAAGAAAATGGTCGATCGCGGCCGGGCAGTCGCCTTGCGCTGCATCCATCGTCGCGAGCATTTCCTGCGCGGTCTCATCTTTTGGATCAGCTTTCAATATTCGATCGAGCAGCGGGATGGCTTGTTTATCCTGGGCTGAATATAGGAGTTGTACCGCGCCTTTCAGCGCTGCCGGATAGTTGGGACAAAGCTTCAGCGCCTTCTGATAGGCGATGAGCGCATCGTCGTTGCTCCCTTTGATGGATAGAACGATGCCTTCCAGAGTCCACAACTGAAAGTTGTTCGGAGTCTGGTGCAGCGCGGACTTAGTAAGTTGAAGAGCCTGGTCGTACTGCTGAGAACGAATCAACGACTCTATCGACGCAATAGATACTTTTGGCTGTTGTGCTGGAGCGACGAAAAATGCACCCAGGCAGAAAAGCGCGATCCAACTGGCGCGAGACATAGGTCTTCCCATCCTCATGCGTTTCGCGCCCAGCCCGCATTGGGAACGATGCCCTGGCCTTCCCGGATGGTGACGAGTTGATCGCATTTGACATTCAGGTATTTCTCAGTCGCGCCGCTCGGCCATCGAATCGCCAAATCAACACTGGTCGCTTGCCCCAGGCCAAAATGAAGTCGCGAGTCGTTGCAGGAATAATAACTGGATTGGCTCAGCACTTCCTGCGCCTGGACTTTGCCCGAGTATTTAGCCAGCACACGTGCGCCTATCGCACTTCGATTGGTTTTTGTGCCGACAAGTTTCACCTTCAGCCAGTGATGTGTCCCCTTCAGATCGTTTCGCAGCAACGAAGGAGGCTCGTTCATGTTCAGGATCAGAATGTCCACGTCACCATCGTTGTCGAAGTCACCGAATGCGCAGCCACGGCCTGAGTGGGGTGTGGTCACACCTGGACCGGCGTTGGAAATCTCTTCAAAGGTGCCGTTGCCAAGATTTCTGAAGAGAATACGCGGAGACTTGTTCGGATTCTGCGGGAGTTGCTTTTCGACCCCAGGGTATACGCTCCCGGTTACAAAGAAAATGTCAGGGAAGCCGTCATTGTCGAGGTCAACTATGCCAGCTCCCCAACTGGCAAAGCGCGTTTCCACGCCAAGTTTTGCCTGCAGAGTCTCGTCGTCGAAATTACCCGTGCCATCATTGTGGTAGAGCACATCGGTGTCTTCGGCAAAGTGGGTCTTGAAGAGGTCCAGGTGGCCGTCGAGGTCGTAGTCGCCGACGCCCACGCCCATTCCCGCTTCTTCTCCTCCGTCGTTGTTCAATGCCACGCCGCGGGCTATTCCCTCCTCCTTGAATGTCCCGTCGTGTTGATTCATAAACAGCAGACTGGGAGTCGAGTCGCATGCGATGTAAATATCGGGCCAGCCATCCTCGTCGAGATCCGCGGTCACCACGGTCATTCCGTAACTGGGCCAGGGCTTGGCAATGCCGGCCTCTACAGTTACGTCGGTAAAGGTCCCGTCTCCATTGTTTCTATAGAGGGAATGACGCCCGAACGGCATTCCTCTTGGGCCGCATTCGACGGGGATACCCTTCCAATTGCAGTTAACACTGCCGCCCGGTTTTGGAACATGCTCGAAGTCGAATTTCAAGTAATTAGCGACGAACAAATCCAGATGGCCATCGCGGTTGTAATCAAGGAATGAGCAGCCGGACCCCCATCTGACTTCAGAGTCTTCCAGGCCCGCTTCCCTGGTGACATCTTTGAACTTTCCATTTCCGAGATTTTTGTATAGCTTATTCTGGCCAAAGAACGTGCAAAAGATGTCTTCGTAGCCGTCGTTGTTGTAGTCGCCGATACACACAGCGTTCGCCCAGCCCACCGCTTCAAGCCCCGCCTGCCTGGTGACGTCTGTAAATGTGCCGTCGCGGTTGTTCTTGTAAAGCCGATTCGATGTTCCGGGCGGAGCTCCCTCTAACCTGGTACCGCTAAGAAGGAAAATGTCGATCCATCCGTCGTTGTCATAGTCAATGAACGCGCAGCCGCATCCATTCGCTTCCAAAATGTACTCATCGTAGTCCACGCCGCCGTAGATGGCCGGAGCGATGAGTCCGGCGGATGCCGCTACGTCTGTAAAATAGGCATCGAATGGGCGGCCGGATTCGATGGGCTTCTTCTGAGCTGTTGCGATCCGCCCTCCCATGCCGCCAGTCTGCTGGGCAACGCATCTCCGCAAGAGGGTCCCAGCCAAAGCTGTCGAAGAAAGACGAATGAATCCGCGACGTCCCGTATGCATTTTCCTTGTCAAACCCTCGTCAAGAATACCTTCATCACCATACGATGAATTCGCTGTCAGGCGCCAGTTCTCCTATCCATATATGTGCCTGCTCCAGAAACTGGCGGAATAAGTCTCATCAGTTGTGGCCTTCGGCAGCTTTGTTCCAATCCCAGCCCATGGAGCGGCGCGGTCCCAGTCTGCGCAGGCGAAAACCCGTGCGAAATTCCCGCGGGCAGGTTCGAAAAGACCAAGAGCCCGGTGCGGTCCGCGAGCAGGTGTCCAATTGTGGGTCCTTGGCACGGCATTCACGAGCTAGCCCGCAGGCAGGAGTCGATCGCCGGCAAGTGACCCACCCCGCGCATCCAGGTCGGCAAGGTTCCGGTATCGTCATCCGCAAGTGGGCCGTGGCAGCGCAGTCAGCACCTCCATCGAACAAGGGGGAAGGGGGCGCACCCGAACTGCACGTTTTTCGATGGATAGAAGGCCGTGCGGCCGTACCGATCCGGGGGTGATTTGATGCTGATCCGCAGCCAGCGAGGCTCAAGAAGCGCGCGGGCGGCGCGGACGCATGTCAGTCATGGTGGTAGCCGGCCTCCGGCGAAGGCGCGAGGCGTCGGCAAGCAGGCATCCCGTTCAAGTTGTTTGTAATAAATCGTTTGCGCAGGAATATTAAGAATCATAAACTGTCCGTGCACACGTTAAAAGACGACATTAAACGGTTCCTTACAGTAAGACACTGTGCAATACTTGCCAACCTTCATCGGCAAGCCTAGGGTTCGTTCGAATCCAAAAAGGGCGATCCTTGTCTGCCGGAAGCTAGATGCGAGACCGGTCAGATTCGAGCGAGCCAATCGATTTACCGCGAAAACTTGAGGTCGCGGTTCATCGCTTCTTTTCCAAAAAGCCGCTCGCGACAAGAGCGAGAAAGGGGGGAAGTTCTTCAGAAAAACCACGGGAAATCGTTTCCTCGGCTGCGTTGCCTGTGAGTCTGGGTAAGAAATGCGAGTGGCAACGGGCTAAGGTCAAGATTCCAAAAGAAAAACACGATGAACCGGACAACGCACCGGCCAAACCTAAAACGATGCGTGACCGACAACAAACGTCTACCAGAAGTTTCGATCTTTAAAAGGAGACCGCATGATCAAAGTGAAATCTGCGCCAAGAATCTCAATCCTGGTTATCCTCTTGCTGAGCCTGGGAGGGTTGCCGGCATTTGCTCAGTTCTTAAGCGGAATTGAGGGTACGGTCCACGATCAATCCGGAGCCGTGGTTTCAGGAGCCAAAGTCACCATTACCGATACCCGGCTTGGAGTCGCAAAGGTTACCACCACCAATCAGGCTGGCTACTTTCGTTTCGACAGCATAGCCGCCTCGACGTACACCGTGCAGATTCAGGCAGCCTCGTTCAAAGCCTGGGATCAAAAGGACCTCACCATCCAGGTGGGCGAGACCCGAACCCTGGACCCGATCATGGAGGTGGGACAGGTATCCGCCGAGGTTACAGTTTCGGCTGCCGAGGTGTCACTGGACCTGGTGACTCCGACAACCGGATCCGTAATTGCCGAAGCTACTCTCGAACAGACGCCGCTCACCGGCCAGAACGTCTACGGCCTGACGGCCCTGACGCCCGGAATGACGGGAGCCGGAGTGGAAACAGGGGGCAACGACAACTACACCAATGAGTACGCCATCAACATCAACGCCGCCGGTTTGCGCCAGGAACAGAATGGATACCAGATCGACGGCGCGTATACCAATACCCCATCCCGCGGCGGCGGCTCCTCCATCTCGCCAAACCCTGAGATCGTGGAGTCGATGGAAGTGAGAACGAACGACTTCGATGCTTCAAAGGGCAGAAATGGCGGCGCGACGGTCGACGTTTTTACCAAATCAGGATCGAACGCGGTCCATGGAACAGTCGGCTATTATTTCACCAACAATTCGCTCTCTGCACTCACTCATTTTGAATCGTCGCTTCCAACCTCGCAACGCAACGAAATAAGCGGTACGATAGGCGCGCCGATTATCAAGAACAAACTGTTTGTGTTTGGCGCCATCGATGTACTCCGCTCCAGCGTCACGACTGCCTACCAGGACACCGTGGAAACTCAGGATTTCTTCAACTGGGCTACCACCAATCTGCCCAACAGCCTGGGAACTCAGGTGTTGACGATCGCTCCGCCGCAACATTACGCAACCACGAATCTTCTGACCGTAAGCCAGCTCGAAGCAAAGACGCCAGGGTATTTTGCACCACCCGCGGGTATCCCGGCAGACTTGAATGCCGAAGGCACGACGGATGTAACGTATTCTGTGCCGAAGAATGGATACCAGTGGAGCGTCCGCGGCGACTACTACGCCACCAAGAACGATCGTATCTATGCGGATGCACTGCGAACCTACGACACCGCGTTCGCCGGCTCTACTCGCACTGCAATGACCAACCCGCAGCATAACTACTCTGATTTTGCCAACGTGGATTGGACGCACACCTTCGGCTCCCGCTTGCTCAACGAGGTGGGTGCAAACATCATTCGTCCCTATGGCGACAATGCCCCAGTTCCTGCGCTTCAGATTCCGTATGTCAACGTAACGAATTTGAGCGGATTTGGGAATTGGGGACCGGGTAACTTTACCCAATCGACGCTCGGCTGGCGCGATGTAATGACGGCAACCGTGAAAACCCACACCCTAAAGTTCGGCTTTGAGCAGTTCAACATCCGCGAGGCCGATGCACAGGATGGCGCATTCGACCGCCCAACGTTTGGCTTCAACAGCCTTCTCGACCTTGTACAGGGCGAAGCAGCTACGGAAACGGCTACCGCTGTGAGCCTGGTAACCCACGAGGAAGCTCCCTACAATCGGCGCTATCGTGCGCTTTACACCGGAGTTTTCCTTCAGGACGACTGGAAGCTCTCGCCGAAATTCACGCTGAACGCCGGCGTTCGTTACGATGAGATGGCCAATTTCTTCTCCGTTCTCAGCCCACAGTTCACCAACTTCACCTTCGGAACCGGTACGACCATCGACTCCCAGATAGGGGCCGGGGTCGCGGGATTCACGCCCAGCAATCACGTGCTGGATCACAACATCTGGGCCTTCAGTCCGCGCGTAGGATTCGCGTGGGATGTCTTCGGAAAAGGCCGGACCGCAGTGCGCGGCGGCTTCGGCATGTTCGCAGATCAACCGCCCTACCTGCACATAACGGACGACGCGTCAGGTAATCTGCCCAACTACTTTGAACAGAGTCTCAGCGTGCATTCCGGGACCACACCTGTGTTCGCACTGTGCCAGCCGCCAGCGGGCTTCAATGAAGTTTGCCCCGTGGTGAACACCAGCAACGTTACGCTAAACGCGAGCGGCGGACTCATCAACAACGGCGTACTCCAGAGAGCGAATCTGGGCGGCGTCGATCCCAATTACAAACTCACACAGGTGCTGGACTGGACCCTGAGCGTGCAGCAGGAACTGAAAAACAACCTGATTGTTGAGGTGAACTATTCTGCCTCGGCAGCCCATCACCTGCCGATTTACCAGGATATCAACCGCTTCAACGGCGACGAGGTCATTAACAACGGCGTTTTGACACGTCTCAACCCGAACTTCGGGTCCGTCAATTACGGCACCTCGAACGGCAATTCAATCGGCAACTATGGTTCTGTGACGGTTACACGTCGCATCGACCATGGCCTGGGCTTGCGTGGCATCTATACCATTGGCAAGGCACTCGATGTCTACAGCAACGCGCAGTCACTGGATAGCGGATCCATCACGACAACCACAAACATCATTCAATCCCAGGACTTCGGCGCACAGAGGGGCCGGGCGGATTTTGACATCCATCAACAATTGGCGATGGACGGAACGTGGTTGGTGCCGGGTCGCTACGGCAACGCGCTGGAGAGGAATGTCCTTGGTGGATGGCAATTCGGCTCTGTGTGGATTTTGCAGACGGGGTTGCCGTTCACGGTCTACACAAGCGCAGCGTTCAATCCGGTCTTCAACTCCGGCGGTCAAATCATTGGGAATACCGGAGGCGACTACAACGCCGATGGGTCCAACTATGACGTTCCCAACGTACCGTCTTTCGGAGCCCACTTGAGCGGCAAACATAAGTCAGACTATTTGCACGGACTGTTTACCGCGTCTCAATTCCCAACGCCGAGCCTTGGAGTTGAAGGGACCCTTGGCCGCAATACATACGACCAACTGGGCTATAACAACTGCGACTTCACCATCACCAAGTTCTTCACTGCCCCATGGTTCTTCGGGGAGAAGATGAAGATCGAAGGTAAGGGCGAGGTCTATAACCTGTTCAATCGCACGAACCTGACGGGTGTGAGCTCGGATCTTTCGAGTGGCTCGTTTGGTACCTCAACCAATCAATTGCCGGCTCGCAGCCTCCAGCTTCACTTGCGGGCCAGCTTCTAAGGTAGATGTACTGCGGGGAGGAGTGACGGGTAACCGAGTGCCTTCATTGGACTGCGTTTGTCCGCTCACTTCTCCTCACTATCTGATTGCATCCATCGCGGGAAACTTGTCTCCGCTTCGTCCCTTCTTGCTCGTGCCGCAACGTAGGGCCATCGCCTAAGCGCATGTTGGGAAGGAACCCGAAGATGTTCTTTTACTTCCGTCGGAACTATTTACTTTTTAATTGGGCCACAATCCTGTTCCTCGGCGTGACTGTGCAAGCGCAAGAGGGCAAGGTCGTCCTTTCGCGGGACGGCAGTTCCATCGTGTTGGAGCCTTATGCACCGAACATCCTGCGGGTTACCCTCAGTTTGAATAAGGTAGCAGCGCTCGCCTCGCCCGGATATGGGCTTATCGCCTCTCCGGCGGCTGACGGCTGGACGGCAAGCCAGACCAGAGAGGCCGACGTCTACCAGTCGTCGCGGATTGTCGCCACAGTGGACAAGGGCTTGGCTCCCGCTCATCCACCGGCACAAGCGGACCTGGACATTGCCAAGTACTTCAACGGTTCCGCTCCGGACACCCACATCACGCTGCGCACTCCCGAAGGCAAGACGCTGCTGGAGCTTACGGGCTGGTCCCAGTCGGTGCCCAATCACAAGGACGGCACGGCGGAAGAGGCCAGAGACCGGCGTCCCATGGACCCTGAGTTTTATGTCGTGGGAGCTACGTTCGTTTCGCCGGACGATGAGCACTACTACGGACTTGGCCAGAATCACGAGGGGTTTCTCGACCACCGCGGCCACCCCGTCAATTGCTGGGCCAATTACACCGCTCCTGCCGCTCCCAGCTTCTGCGTGCCGTTTCTGGTGACCAACAAGGGCTACGGACTGCTATGGGACAACCCTTCGCGAACCACCATCGAGGCGGGATTCAACGAACAAACGCGCTGGACGTCGGAGGTAGGCGACAGGGTTTCGTTCTTTGTGATTGCGGGCGCGACCGCCGACGAAATCTACGCCGGCTACCGCCTGCTGACCGGGCCCACGCCGATGCTGCCGAAGGCTGCCTACGGGTACATCCAGTGCAAGCAGCGCTACGCAAGCCAGAAGGAGGTGCTGGACGTTGCGCAAGGCTACCGCGACCGCCATCTGCCTGCCAGCGTGTTGGTGGTGGACTGGTTCTATTACACGAAGATGGGCCAGATGGACATGGACCCCAAATCCTGGCCCGACCCGGTGGCCATGAATGACAAGCTTCACGCGATGGGCTTCGAAACCATGATCAGCGTTTGGCCGCGGTTTGCTCCGGGCAGCCGCTACTACACCGAGTTGCGGCAGAAGGGTTGGTTGATCCATGAAGCCAACGGGACACCCATCGACGGCTTACCTTACGACCGCGCTGGCTCAGACATCGACACCACCAATCCCGAAGCAGCCAAGTGGTACTGGAATACGATCCGCGACAACATTCTGAGCAAGGGTTTTGACTCACTCTGGGCCGATGAGACTGAGCCTGACCTGCCTCCCAACGGCTCCTACCTGCACATTGGTCCCGGCACGCAATTCTTTAACGTCTACCCGCTCTTCCATACGGGCGCGCTTTACAGCGGTTTCCGCAAGGATGAGCCTGATCGGCGCGCGCTGATCCTCTCGCGCGACGCCTACCTCGGAGCACAACGGAACGGCGCGATCTTCTGGTCATCTGACATCTATCCGACATGGGACGCACTGAAGCGGCAGATTCCGACGGGGTTGGATTTTGCGGCCTCCGGGCTGACTTACTGGTCCAACGATACGGGCGGCTGGCAAGATTTACCTGAGAAGCACCATCCCGCTCACACGCCGCTGCTTGACCCTTCTGACGCACGCGCCACTGTGGGTGGCTACGACGACTACCCGGAGTTGTATACACGCTGGTTCCAATACGCCACATTCCTGCCCATCTTCAGATCGCACGGCAGCCGCCCTGCGAACGAGGTGTGGTCTTACGGAAAGCAAGCCGAGCCAATTCTGGAAAAGTATCTTCGCCTGCGCTACCAGTTGATGCCGTATATCTACTCGCTTGGCTACAACACGTGGAAGACTGGAGCACCCTTCATGCGCGCTCTGCCGCTGGACTTCCCCAACGACCCGAAGGTTGCGGATCTGCGCGACGAGTACATGTTTGGCCCAGCCTTTCTTGTGGCGCCAGTAACGGAACAGGGCGCCACGAGTCGCGAGGTCTATTTACCCGCGGGAAGTGACTGGTACAACTATTGGACCCAGGAGCGCGTGAAGGGCGGCCAGACAATCACCGTGCAGGCGCCCATCGACACGATTCCGCTGTTTGTGCGGGCAGGTTCAATTATTCCACTGGGAGCCCCGGTGGAAAGTACGCACCAATCCCAGGCCATCGAACACGTACAGATTTATCCAGGGGCCGACGGGAACTTTACGCTCTTCTCTGACGACGGCAAGACGTATGCCTACGAGAAAGGCGCAGGATCGGTGACTCGGCTGCATTGGGACGACGCGGCGGGAAAGTTGACTCATGAAGGATCGGAAGCCTGGACCGGCCCGGACAGCGCTTTGGTGGAATTGGTCGGGGGTCATAGCGAAGTTTCAGTTGCTCTGCCTGGAAACCAGCGACCCTAAGCGGCTTTTCCTTGTCCGCTCTATAGTAACGGTTCTTTATTGGGGTGGTGGAAGTTAGAGCCGCGTTTCTCGGCCTTTGCAACGGCACGTTAACCTTGGCATCAACCGGTGACATGGGTGAACAGGCGGCAATCTTCGAACCATAACTCGCTTTCCGGTCCACCGTTCGAACTGAGTTATCAATTCCAGTGGAGTCTGGAGGCGCTTCGTACCAGGCGCAATAAGGAGGTTGAGAGATGGCGTCCATTGTGAGTCGAGTCAGGATCCTGCTGTGCGTGTTGGTCTCTCTATGGGCGAGCGTGTGTCTACACGCCCAAGACAGCGCGGTCGTTCTCGATCGCGACGGTAGCACCGTGGTCCTTGAGCCGTATGCGCCCAACATCATCCGCGTAACCATGAGCACGCTAAAGGATCAGGCCGCGGCCAAGCCTGGATATGGAATCGTGGCAGAGACTGCTTACGCTGGGTGGACACATGAGGCGACGTCTGCAGGAGACACATTCAAGTCTTCAAGGTTGTCGGTCTTCGTTGCCATGCCGGCTCCTCCACAGAAAAGGCCGGACGGGTCCATCTGGAGAGGTCCCAGGAAGAATTTCAATGGTCCAGGCCGAGAGCCGTTGATGACGATCAACACCATCGACGGCAAGCCCTTGCTCGCCATGCAGGGCTGGGAAATGGGAGAACTGAACGACAAAGACGGCAATCGCCAGCTTAACGACGACCGCCGGCCGGAAGATCCGCAGTTCTATCGCGTGGGAGCCACGTTCGCCTCGCCCGACGATGAGCATTACTACGGGCTCGGACAAAATCAGGAGGGATATCTCGATCACCGCGGTCACAAGGTGGAGTGCTGGGCGGACTATCAGTCTGCGGGCGGCCCCAATTTCTGCGTACCATTCGCGGTAACCAACAAGCGATATGGCCTGCTTTGGGACAATGCCTCGAAGACCACGATTCTGCCCGGCTTCAATGAGCAAACGAAGTGGATTTCACAGGTTGGCCAAAGGGTTTCATTCTTCGTGGTGGCCGGTGCCTCAACCGACGAAATCTATGCGGGCTACCGGCTGCTGACCGGAGATACGCCGATGCTGCCCAAGGGTGCATATGGACTGATTCAATGCAAACAGCGGTACACCACACAGGCTGAAATGCTCTCTGTGGCCAAAGGTTACCGTGACCGCCATTTGCCCATCGACATGCTCGTGCTGGATTGGTTCTATTACACGGGCATGGGTCAGATGGACTTTATCAAGGAAGCGTGGCCCGATCCAGCAGACATGAATCGCCAACTTCATGCAATGAACATCCAGACCATGATCAGCATATGGCCGCGTTTCAAGCCGGGGACGCGCTACTACGACACGGTAAAGCAGAATGGCTGGTTTCTGCATCGTGCAGATGGAACCCCGGAGGATGGCCTGCCCTACGACAGCCAGGGTTCAGACATCGACACTACCAATCCGGATGCGGCAAAGTGGTACTGGAGTGTAGTCCGCGACAATATCGCAAGCAAGGGATTTGACTCGTTCTGGGCAGATGAGACTGAGCCGGATCTGCCTCCAAATGGCGGCTATTTCAAAATCGGCCCTGGAACGCAATACTTCAATGTATATCCGTACTTCCATACGGCAGCCTTTTACCGCGGAATACGGAACGACATGCCAGACCATCGCGCGTTGATCCTTTCCCGCGACGCATATCTCGGCGCACAGCACAACGGAGCCATCTTCTGGTCTTCCGATATCTTCCCCACCTGGGATGTTCTGAAGCGCCAGATTCCGACGGGCCTGGATGTAACTGCTTCGGGAATCGCGTACTGGGGAAACGATATCGGCGGGTGGCAGGGCCTGCCCAAGGTCCATGTGCCCGTCCATCCGCCGCTGATTGATCCATCTGACGCGCGCGAAAATGTTGGAGGCTATGACGACTATCCGGAGTTATACGTCCGGTGGTACGAATACGGAGTCTTTCAACCTAACTTCAGAACCCATGGTACGCGACCGCACAATGAGGTATGGTCCTACGGCAAACAGGCCGAGCCGATCCTGGAGAAGTATCTTCGCCTGCGCTATGAATTGATGCCGTATATCTACTCGCTTGGCTACTATACGCACCAGACCGGAGCTCCCTTCATGCGCCCGTTATTCATGGACTTTCCGAATGATCCCAACGTGGCGGACATGGGTGACGAGTATATGTTTGGTCCGGCATTTCTGGTTGCCCCCGTAACATCACAGGCCCAGATCACAAAGAGCGTGTACCTGCCTGCGGGAACCGCGTGGTATGACTACTGGACGAACAAGCGGTTCGAAGGCGGCCAGACTATCCAGGTAAGTGCGCCCATCGATACGATTCCCTTGTTTGTACGAGCTGGTTCGATTGTGCCATTGGGGAGCGCCGTCGAGAGCACCCATGAGAAGCAGAGTATTGCGCATGTAAAGGTTTATCCCGGAGCGGACGGCGATTTCACGCTCTACGGCGATGACGGACAGACATATGCATATGAAAAGGGCAACTTCCAGGTCACCAATCTGCATTGGGATGATGCCAGCCATAAACTGACACAGACGGGTACACACGCTTGGAGCGAGGATGCGATTGTGGAGGTGGTAAGCGAGCGGTGAGTTGCTGTGTGTCTTGAGTGCGCCTGATCGCCTGCGAGGATCTCGATGCAAACCAGAAGAAAAGCAATTTTGACAGTCGCCACATGCCTGCTGGCGAACTTGTTCATGTCCAATGGTGCTCTTTGCGCGAAGGCTAAGGCGGGCGCTGTTCCCGCGCCCCAGCCACAGTCAAGGTCAGCCGTCGAAAAAGGCGGCGCAGGTCCTGCGTCTGCGCAATACAAACAAGTGCAGCACCGGCTGGCACACGGTTGGAATACCTGGGACGTGAACAGCATGACCACCCATGTCCTACTCCCAGAGGCACTGGCAATCCACGTTGGGTTCAAGCACAACGCCACCGTCTTCGGGGATGAATTTCTACCCCGGACTTCCGTCGGCCAGGGGACGGTCTTTCCCGGCCCGCACGCCTGGGATGGAAGCTATACGCAGCTTAAGGTTACCTGGAAAAGCCACGAGTGGCGCGTTGAAAGCGCCCACGATGGCAGTGACTTGGTGCTACTGATCACGCCGCTCGATCCGCCGGGCAAGTTCACACTTCCACCTACCGTGGTGTTTGGAGTGGATTTTCTCTGGGACCACGCCGGGACTGCGCTAATGCGTGCCGACTACATCGAAACGCACGGAGACTCCGGGCCGATCCGTATCTATTGCACGTGCGCGCCACAACCCAGTGCAAACCCTCATGATGCGGCACATCCG
>Ga0302319_10013585_pt1 | contig 15267 bp, 12 predicted proteins | sample Bog_T0_2_FD_203319 | JGI IMG/M metagenome (GOLD analysis project Ga0302319, IMG submission 203319) | Peat permafrost microbial communities from Stordalen Mire near Abisko, Sweden - Bog_T0_2 | ecosystem: Environmental > Terrestrial > Soil > Wetlands > Peat | place: Sweden: Abisko, Stordalen Mire... | reverse complement strand
TACGCCCCGTCGTGGGCAGGCGCGCCAAAATCACCGCGCTCGCAACCTACGTCCCTCCGCAGATTCTTACCAATCAAGACCTCGAAAAAATGGTGGATACCAACGACCAGTGGATTATGGAGCGCACTGGCATTCGTGAGCGACACGTGTTGGCCAAGGGCCTGGGCGTGAGCGACATTTGCACCGAAGCGGCGAAGAAGTGCCTGGCGACGCGCGGCATCGAGGCCAGCGAGGTGGAGTGCATCATCATCGGCACAGTAACGCCCGACATGATGTTTCCCTCGACGGCTTGCCTTGTGCAGGACAAAATTGGCGCCAAGGGCGCGTGGGGCTTCGACGTCTCCGGCGGCTGCTCGGGATTTGTGTACGCGCTACAGGCGGGCGTGAAGATGGTGGAGAGCGGTGCGCACAAAAAGGTGCTGGTGTGCGGTGCGGACGCAAACACGCGCATGACGGATTACACCGATCGCACCACGTGCGTGCTGTTCGGTGATGGCGGCGGCGCTGTGCTGCTGGAGCCGGCGGAAGAAGGCGAGATCGGGTTTATCGACTTTGTGAATGAGATCGACGGATCGGGCGGAGTGAGCTTGAATTTGAAGGGCGGCGGTAGCCTGAATCCCTCAAGCCATGAGACCGTCGACAAGAAGATGCACTACATCTACCAGGACGGGCCGGCGGTTTATAAATTCGCTGTCCGCAAAATGGCGGAGGCCACGGCAAAACTGCTCGAGCGCAACGGCCTGACTGGCGCCGATCTTGGCTGCTTCATTCCGCACCAGGCCAATAAGCGCATCATCACAGCCACGGCGGATCGCCTCGGCATGAGCCCCGATCGCGTGATCATCAATATTGAGAAGTATGGAAACACGTCCGCCGGCACCATTCCGCTGGCCATGGAAACCGCTGTGGAAGAAGGCAAGCTGAAAAAAGGCGACCTGGTCCTGCTGGCTGCAGTTGGCGCCGGGTTTACGGTGGGGGCTACGCTGCTTCGGTGGGAGATCTAAAGGCAGGGGGCAGGGATCAGTGCGCCGGATGCATTCCATTCGTTTTTGGCTGCTCGCAACGGACTCTGTCCTCGTGCTCGGAAATTTGAGAAGAATGCGTCAGCGGTTTGCGGTGCAGGGGGATTGGCTTATACTGTGCTCCTCTATCCCGAGGGATTTTGGCCGTTGGATGGATTTGGCGTTCGGGGACAAGGAGACGGAATGACGGGCGCTTCCTAGCCGCGTCTAAGCATCGTAATAGCAAAATGAAATCTGATGCTCTTCCATAAAAGGAGAGCGGGAGCGGAGGCTGACCATGGAAGTGGAGTTCACCGCGAGGCAAGTAAAGATTTCAAAGGCGCTGCGAGCGCACGCTGAAGAAGGAATGGAGCGGATAGGCCGGATTCTTGGCAAGACCGCGAAGGCCAGCATCACCTTCAGCGCACAACGGCATTTGCAGATTGTCGAGTTGACCGTTCAGGGACGTGCGCAAAAAATTGCAGCTACGGGCAAAGCGAGCACCCTGGATGCGGCACTCAAAGAAGCCATGGACCACGCGGAAAACCAGGCACGGCGTTTCCATGACCGCCGCATCGGGAACAAGCGCCTGCCGAAGGAAGAAAAGGTACTGACAGCTCCTCCAGTGGCGCGGCCCAAGGCGCGGGCCACGGAGTCGGCGGCCGAAGAGACTCAATCGAACCGCACCGCGGCCAAGGCGCGCGCATCGATTGCCATTCATTCTTTCCCTGCGCGTACCGCTCTTGTGGAACCGCACATTCTGAAAAGTGGAGAGGCGATTGCGCTGAAACCGCTCACGATTGAAGAAGCAGTGAAAGAAGCTGAGTTTCGCGATCGCGACCTTCTGATCTTTCGCACCAGCGCGGGTGATACGTTCGTGTTACATCGCAGGCGCGATGGCCAAATGGAGTTGGTTGAGATTCCCTGACAAATGACGACAATGCACGTCTGATTCTGACAAAGAGAAACCTTTGCGTGCGATTGGCTCGTCCTTGCGAAATTTTCAGTTCTATTCGCTTCCGTAACGTGACGACTGTGTCATGGAAGCGCAGTGGGCGTTACGCGTAAACGAGACAAGCCAATGACTTTGGTTGCACCCCTTGACCGAATTAGGGGATGGTGACCCGCCTGCCTCCGGCCTAGGATTTTTTCAGGGCGGCGGATACATTGAAAAAGACATTGGGGCCAGATTTCGAGTTCGTGCGCGCGGGACAGGGAACGATTGCCTGGGGGGCTTCTGGAGTGAATCTACCGGAAAATGCGGACTCCTCCAGGCAACGGGAGATTCTGGACGCACTACCGGTTCTTGTTTTTTTGGAGCGCGCCGGCAGAATTGTTTTTGCGAATGCGGAAGCGCGACAGACCCTGGGCCTGACCGAAGGCGATTGGGTGGAGCGTCCGGTTGAAGATGTGTTGTGGGGATTGTTTCCCGGCACCGCCGAACCACAGACGCTTCTGAAGGGCACGCACAAGGGAAGCCCGTTTCATGCCACCATGCCTGCCAAAGGCGGCAAGCTGCAACCGGTGGAAGGTACGTACTGCATTCTTGATCCCGCGTTGCGCGAGGCCGTCATCGTGGCCCATTTGGGAGGACGCGAGCGAGCGCCCAAATCGCGGCTCATGGAAGATGTGCTGGCCAGCATTCCGGAAGCCGTGGTGATCGAACACGGGAATCATATTCTGTACACCAACCCTTCGTTCACACTCATGTTCGGGTACACGGCTGAAGAAGCCGGCGGGGGAAGCGTGAGGGAATTAATTGTGCCCGAGACGCGCCTTAGCGAACACGCCATGCTCGAAAAAGGTGTTGACGAAACTGGGCGGGCCACCGTTGAGACGGTTCGCGCCAACAAGGCGGGCGAATTGGTGGATGTAAGCCTGGTGTGCGCTCCGCTGCTGGTCGATGGCGCACGCGTGGGCTATGTGTATACCTTCCGCGATATTGGAGAGCGCAAGCAAACCGAGCAACGGCTGCAGCACGATGCGATGCACGATGTACTGACCGGCCTTGCCAATCGCGCAGTCTTTCTTGACCGGCTCAACGTGTCGATGGCGCGGCGCCTGCGGCGGCCGGACCAAGGTTGCGGCGTTTTGTTTCTCGATCTGGATCGATTCAAGGAAATCAACGACGTTCTTGGCCACGCGGCAGGCGACGTAGTTTTGGTTGCGGCGGCGGAACGCTTGCTTTCCGCACTTCGGCCGCAGGACTCTGCGGCCCGGCTGGGAGGCGACGAGTTTGCCATCCTGGTGGACAACATTCAAAACACCGGGGCACTGGAAACGGTGGCGAAACGCGTCCTAGCTGAGATGTCGCGTCCCTTCGATATTTTCGGACATTTCGTGCAGGCCGGCGCCAGCATTGGAGCGGCGATGGCGGGTCCTGACCATACCTCTTCCGATCTGCTGGTGCGCGACGCAGACTTTGCGATGTATCGGGCGAAGCAATCGGGCGGCGGGCGGTACGAGATTTTCGACAAGCATCTTGAAGTTTGCGTCAGCAGCCAACAGGAGCGCGAAAAAGAATTACGGTTTGTGCTGGAACAGCGGCTGCTCGAATTTCGCTATCAGCCCATTTGCCGATTGCAGACGGGAAAGCTGGAGGCGCTGGAGTGCCTTTTGCGCTCGCGGCGTAGCGACGGTTCCGTCGACAGCTTTACTGATTTGCCGAGCATTGCGGAAGAAACTGGACTTTCGGTTACGCTGGGCCGCGAAACAATGGACGCGGTTTGCCGGCAACTTCAGAGCTGGCGCACAGCGTCGCCGCCGGTTGAAGTCACGTTGAGCATCAACCTGACCTACAAGCAGTTCTACAACGTTGACCTGGTAGCGCAGTTGCAGAGGACGCTTGCGGCCACGGGCGCCGACCCGACAAAGATTTTGCTGGAAGTGCCGGAAACGGTGCTGAACGAGAGCCCCGATGCGGCTGTGGCCATTCTGCAGCGGCTTGTGGATTGCCATGTGCGCGTGGCCCTGGATGAATTCGGAGCGAGCCTGGCGCCGCTGAATCATCTTGTGCGCTTGCCGATTGAAATGGTGAAGCTGGACGCCAAATTGACGGCGGCAGCCAACTCGACTGGACGGCAGCAGGCAGTGGTGGAGTCGTTGCTGCGCCTGGGACGCACACTGGGTGTGCAGGTGGTGGCGCAGGGAATCGAAACGGCCGAGCAGCTTCGCGCGCTGGCGCGCATGGGTTGCGAACTTGGACAGGGCCCCTTGCTTTCGCCCATACTGGAAGCTCCGAAGGCGCTGGCACTGGCGGAACGAGGTTACCTGACTGCCTCGCAAAAAATCTGAGTCGATCCCTCGAAGCAGGAGCGAATACCGAGGGGAGACGAACTGCTGTTTTTCGGTGTAGCATGAGCGAATGACGCCGGAAATATCGAAGCAGAAGAAAACCAAATCGAAGACGGCCGCGCCCAGGCCGGCTGCCGCTGGAAAATCTGCAACAAGCCTTGACAAGAATGCGAAAGAGTTGGTGATTGTCACCGGTATTTCGGGGGCGGGGAAAGCTTCAGCTCTCAAGGCGTTTGAGGATCTCGGGTACCATTGCGTCGACAATTTGCCGCTGGAATTGCTGCCGGATTTTGCGGCGCTGGTCAGCAAATCCGGCGAAGTGCACAAGGCCGCGATTGTGGTGGATGTGCGCGAAGGCACCACGCTCGACCGGCTTCCGGAAATTCTAAAGGGCGTAAAGAAACTTCTTCACACGCGCGTGGTGTTTCTTGACGCACAGGACCCGTCGCTGGTGCAGCGATACTCCGAGACGCGCAGACCGCACCCACTTGGCAAATCGGAAACAGTGTGGCGCTCCATTGTGGAAGAGCGCCAGTTGCTCGATCCGATTCGCAACGTGGCAGACACGCTGATCGACACTTCCAACTTCAATGTTCACGAGTTGCGCGCCCACATCCAGGCCCGCTATGGCGGCGAGGATAAGTTGAATCGGCTGCTGGTGTCGTGTCTCAGCTTCGGCTTCAAGAACGGCGTGCCGCTGGATGCGGACATGGTGTTAGATGTGCGTTTTCTTCCAAATCCGCACTTTGTTCCCGAGTTCCGCAAGAAGACCGGGCTCGATCCAAAAGTTGCCGGCTATGTGCGCGGGTTTCCCCAGACCGGGGAGTTTCTTGATCGCGTAACGAAGCTGATGCTCTACCTGCTTCCGCATTACGTGAAGGAAGGCAAGAGCTATTTGACCGTGGCCTTTGGCTGCACCGGCGGCCAGCACCGCAGCGTGATGATGGCGGAAGAGATGAGCAAGCGCCTCAAGGAAGCCGGCTACCAGGTGAAGGCGTTGCATCGGGACATCGTGAAGTAGCAAGCGCGGCACGATGAATTCACCGAATGCGGCTATGGATGCAGATCGTCGAGCCAGCGCTTGAGCGCATCTACGAAATTCTTTTGCGTATCCGGTGCGGGGGCGAGCGAAACGCGCATTTTCGGCGCTGTAATGGCCAGATAGGCTTGCTCGATTTCCGGCTCTCCGGTCCGGCTGGTCGGTGGATTGGAAAGCATCCAAAGCGAAGGAATGCGTAGCGCCGCTGCTGCAGGCTTCAATTCGAATCGGTCGCTGACGAGCAGATGAGCTGGCACGAGGTGTGCGCGCGGATCGTCAAAGATGGCGTTCGAGGCGGAATTGAGCGGCGACTCGAGCACCACTCCAGCGAGGTCAGGATGGGCGGCAGCAACCTCCAGCGCGAGGTTGGCGCCGAGCCCACTGCCGGCGACGATGATCGAGTGAGCTTGGATGTGGCGCGTTGCGGATAAATAGGTGATTGCCCACCCGGTGTCCTGCCGCCAGTGCGCTTCGCTCGGATGAACAAACAGGCTCTGACCGAATCCCCGATAGTCAAATGCCAGTACATTCGCGCCTGTGTTGTGCAGAGTAGTGAGATCGTCGAGTGTGTCGCCCAGATTGCCATTCTGGCCGTGAAGATAGAGGACGGTGTATCGGCCTTCGCCGGACTTCGCGGCGATCCACCAGCCTTGCAGTTGCGGCGCGCCTGTATCGGCGACAGCGAAGCTGACAGGATTGAAGTCGAGACCGGCGCTCGCAGGCGTGTGGGCGACAGTTGCCGCAGGGTGATAGAGCAACTGCCAGCTTCCCTGCCAGAAGAGCAGACACAGGACCGCCCATCCGCAGAAGGCTGCAGCCGAAATTGCGACGACAACGGCGCCAAGCAGCCATCTACCGGAGACGGTCGGTGGCGGTGTGGGCGCATTTCGCGGTCGCGCCGGTTGCGGGCTCCTTTTGGTCGGGAGTTGCTGGGATTTGCTTCGCGCCATGGCGTTGTTTTGTCTTTCCGTAGCCGCAATAACAGGCTTACTTCCATGCTAAACGGGCGAGCCTATATCAAGGATTTGCCGCGATTTCGCAGCGAAGCGCCAACGGCGTCCGATGCAGCTCGACAAGGCCGGGGAAGGGCCACAGGGTGTATATTTCCCAATGAGCGAAAACGTTAACGAAAATCGGGAGAAATTGGCATGTCAGCACAACAGAACCAGATTCGGAAGCCGGCGGAAGACGAAATCCTGCTCGTCACCAGCGGCGATTTGCGGCTGTCGGCAAACCAGGTCTGCTGGCCTGCCCAGCGCGACATGGAAGAAAAGCTGACCGCCGCTTTTGCCCGGAAGGGCTTCAAACTGGTGCGGGCCCACGCTTACAACGAGGCAGAGAAGCATGGGTTTATCTCATCGCAGCGCCAAGGCATGGATGTTTTCATGAATATTCATCCGGAGGCGAAGCTCGTATTTGCGACGGCCGCATGGCAGTACAGCCATCACGTTTTGCCCGGCCTGCGCAGCCACAAGGGGCCCATTCTTACCGTGGCGAACTGGTCAGGTCAATGGCCGGGGCTGGTTGGCCTGCTGAATTTGAACGGGTCGCTGACCAAGGCAGGGCGAAAGTTTTCGTCGATTTGGAGCAAGGAGTTTACGGACGACTTTTTCCTCAGCGCGCTTGATGAGTGGCTGCGCACCGGCAGGATCGCTCACGACCTCAGCCATGTTCACGACCTTGACCGGAGCAAGATTGCGGCCGAGGCCGCATCGCTCGGAGCGGAGCTGGCGGAAGATCTCAAATATCGCAAGGCTATTCTGGGCATCTTCGATGAAGGTTGCATGGGCATGTACAACGCCATCATCGACGATGAGTTGCTGAATCCAGTGGGCATTTACAAGGAGCGGCTCAGCCAGTCCGCGCTGGTGGCCAAGATGCGAACGCTGACCGACGAGGAAGCACGCGACGTTTACGATTGGCTCGTCGAGAGAAGGGTGAAGTTCGTCTTCGGCAAAGATCCTGCGACGGAGTTGACTCTCGACCAGGTGCTTGAGCAATGCAAGATGTACATCGCGGCGGTGCGCATCGCCAAAGATTACGGTTGCGATGCGGTGGGTATTCAATATCAGCAGGGACTGAAAGACATGGCCCCCGCGTCCGATCTCGCTGAAGGATTGTTGAACAACGCGGATCGGCCCCCGGTGTTTGCCGAGGGAACGAAGGAGGAGCTTTTCCCTGGCGGCCCGCTGGTCCACTTTAACGAAGTGGACGAATGCGCAGGAGCCGATGCGTTGATAACCAACCTCTGCTGGAAGGCATTGGGCCTTGACCCATCGACAACGTTGCACGACGTGCGCTGGGGCGAGTACTACAAGGGCGATGGAGTGGATGACTTCGTGTGGCTGCTACAAATTTCGGGCGCGGCGCCAGCGAATCACTTTGTCGGCGGCTATGCGGGCGCCAGCAGCGAACGGCAGCCGGCCATGTATTTCCCGCTCGGCGGAGGATCGTTGAAGGGTATTGGCAAACCGGGCGAGATTGTCTGGAGCCGCGTGTTTGTTGAAGGTGGAGCGCTTCATGCAGATATAGGCAGAGGAACGGTAGTGAGTTTGCCGGCGGCGGAAACAGAGCGCCGTTGGAAAGAAACCACACCACCTTGGCCGATCGTGCACACCGTGCTGCATGGAGTGAGCCAGAACCAAATGATGGCGCGGCACAAGGCGAACCACGTCAACGTGGCGTACGCACCGACAGCGGAGATTGCCGACAAGGCGCTGGCGACGAAGGCGGTCATGATGGCGGAGTTGGGGATCGCAGTACATCTTTGCGGGGTGTGAGGCTGGGAAGGGAAAGCGCGAAGAGAGTTAATCCGCTCCCACTCATCGCACGAAGAGGCTGTGCGATGAATGGGGCACAGCGCAACGCGTTAAGCCTGAAGCGCGGCGACAATTTCATCGGTGGTGCGCACGCGGCCCATGCGCGGAAAGATGCGTTCCAGGGAGTTGGCGTGGGCTTCAGGACTCGAGCCGGCCATGGCGTCTTTGGCGAAGACCAACTCGTAGGCGCGCTCGTAGGCATCGCGAGCCGTGCTCTCTACGCCGATCTCCGTAGCGATGCCACACAGGACAATCAATGTGATGCCACGGCGGCGAAGCTGCAGGTCGAGGTCTGTTCCGTAGAAGGCGCCCCACTGGCGTTTGAAAACGACGACGTCGGATGGCTGGCGGTTGAGTTCGGGAATCAGTTCCATCCAGTCGGGCGGGAAAGAGCCTGAGAAGGGCTGCGTGTCTGCGGGCGGGTGCAGGCGATCTTTGCCATCGGGCGAGCCGCCAACGTGGACGAGAACGGGAAGCGCTCCCGCAGTGCGCGCGGCGTCGAGGATGCGTGCGGCATTGGCGACGATGGGTTGCGCGGCTGCACCCATGCGAGCCGTGATGCCCTTTTGCAGATCGATCACCACAATAGCAGTATGTTTGGCATCAAGCTTCAAGTCGCTCATGTTTGGACTCCTTCTTCAACCGGCAAAATTCCCATCTCTCGATAGATGGGCCGAATGACAACTCGGATGGATGGCAGTCGCGTAAAGAACCATGCGGCGCCGAGCAGCACGACGGACCCAGTGACCATGACCGTGAGAGGCGCGCCGAAAGCGCTTGCCATAGACCCCGCCAGCAGACTGCCGAAAGGCGCCATACCCATGAAGGCCATGGTGTAGTAGCTCATCACGCGGCCGCGCTTGTCTTCGCTCACCAGCGTTTGGATGATGGTGTTGCTCGATGCCATGCCCTGCATCATGCCCATCCCCGCAATGAGAACCATGAGCATCGAAAGCCAGAAGTTGCGCGACAAACCGAAGCCGATCAGTCCGATGCCGAAGACGGCGGCGGCCAAGGGGATCATGCGAATCAAGCCGCGTACGTTTTTGCGCGCGGCCAGCGAGAGGGCCGAAGTGAGCGCCCCAACACCCATTGCGCCCATCAGAAAGCCCAGGGTGTGCGGGCCGCCGTGCAAGACTTTTACGGCAAAGATCGGCATGAGCACGACGAAGGGCATGCCCATGAGGCTGACCAGGGCAAACAGCGTGAGGATGGTGCGAATGGGCAGGAAGCCGGTGACGTAGGACCAGCCTTCTCGAAGCTCATGACCCATCGAGCGCATTTCGCGTCGCCGCGGCTGCGCAGGCAGACGCATGGCAAGAAGCGATGCGATGACAGCCAGGTAGCTGATGCCGTCGATAAGAAAGCACCAGCCTTCGCTGGTAGCCGCAATCAACATGCCGGCAAGCGAGGGGCCCACAAGCCGCGCGATGTTCACCATGGACGAGTTGATCGCGATCGCGTTGCCGAGATCGCGGCGGTCGTGGACCATCTGGATCATGAATGCTTGGCGGCCGGGCATATCGAACGCGTTGATCAGGCCCTGGCTCACCGAGAGAATCAAAATCCAGGGAATGGTGATATGGCCCGACAGCGTGAGTGCAGCGAGAGCCAGCGATTGCAGCATGGAGAGTGCCTGCGTGTACACAAGCACTCGCCTGCGGTTGAGCCTGTCGACCCACACGCCAGCGAACGGCGCCAGCAGGAAGGTAGGAATTTGCCCGGCAAAACTGATGGTTCCCAAAAGCAAAGCGGAGCCGGTCAACCGGTACACGAGCCACGACGTGGCGATCCGCGTCATCCACGTGCCGATGAGGGAGATACTCTGACCGCCGAAGAATAGCCGGAAGTTGCGATGTCGGAGTGCTCGCCATGTCCGCGATGCTCCATCAGAAGCGGGAGTATCCGTAATTTCAGATTCGCCAGCAGTGGCCGGTCGAGTTGTTTCTTCGCTAGGCGTCAAGTTGTGGCTTTCGGGGCAGGGCTCGCTCTTTCGTTTGGCGGTCTATCGTAATTTTAGTTTGGATTGCTGAATGGCAATGATTTGCCATGTACCTTTCCAATTGGATGCGTGGCGAAGCCAGAAGGTTCGGCTGGCGGGGCAGTGGTCTTGAAGCGATGCGCCGCGAAGGCAGCGACGGCGCTGTTCACTTGGACCTTTATTCGTCAGCCATTGCGTGATCGGTTTCGATGCTTGAGCCGCCCCACGCTTTCACTTGCGTCCATGGCTGGGCGGGCGCGCTCCAGAACTCATCTGTTGTGGGGAGTCCGAGCGGAAGCCATGCGGCAGAGCAGAGGTAAAGGCTGCCAGTTGAGATGTACGCTTCGCCGATGGAAGGCTGATGACCGGCGAAGCCGATGGTGAGCCAGCCCTTGTCATCGAATGTGCCCTTTGCCGATGTCATGCGCGTCATCACGGCGGTGAGTGCGGCCCGCACCTGCGCGGGGTTCACGCCTTCCGGCAGATCGCGGCGCCAAGCCATCTCCGACAGTAATTGAAAGGCGCCAAACCGATAGGCGAGCGAGCGGCCAATCGCGGGAAACGTACCCTCGGGGCTGATGAGGCGCTCCTGAATCGCGGCGTAGCGGCGGGCGCGATTCACAATCGGTTTGCGCAGCATCGCCCAGCGGTGAGTCGCGGGCTCAACTGCGTCCAATATATTCAGCATCATGGGTTGAATCACGAAGCTGTTGTAGTAGTCCCAGTGGAACTTAGGGCCGTCTCCATAAAGGCCGTCTCCCTTGTACCACTCCTGATGCTGGCGCAGCGCATAGTCAATGCGCGTCGTGTCCCACGATGCACCGTACTTGCAGAACATGGCTTCAATAATGGCAGAGAACAAGAGCCAGTTATTAAAGCCCGGTTGCAACTTGCGCGTTTCGACCAGGCAGCGCACCAGGTTCTCTTTCGCTTCCGAGTCGAGTCTCGCCCAAAGCTCGTTGGGAGCGCGCACAACGGCGAGCGCAAGAAAGGCAGCGTCCACCAAGGACTGTTGATTGTTGCCAAAGTTCAAGGCATCCGGAGATTTTGCATCGCAGCCGTATTTGATTGCAAGCCGCGCCCATTCGCGATAACGCGCGCGCATTGATTCTTCGGCGGGATCCGTCCCCGGTTCTGCCTCAAGCCATGGGGCCAGCCCGCAAAGAAGGCGCCCGATGGCTTCAAGGTGTGTAGACTGCGCACGCGCTTGCTCTTCTCCCTTGACGCACTCCACCGGCATGGTGGCTCGCAGCTTTTGCTGGCTGATGGCCTCAAGCACGGGCTGTGAAACGCGCTCCACAATCTCAAGCCACTTCTGCCTGTCGCTCTTGCCGGATACGGGCTCCGCGGATTGCGCTGCTGCACTTTGCACTGCCGATCCTGCGAGCAGCGGAGCAGAAGCAAGCAGTGTGGACTTGAGAAAGTTACGCCTCGTTGCTTTGCCCGGAGTTAGCATTCGTGCTTGTCCTTTCTGCCGCTGTCAGCCAGCCAACATTCTAGCGTGGCGGGTCCTGTAAAGTTGGAGGTGGGGTGAGTTCGATCAACACGCCCTTGGGAGTGATGAATCGTGGCGGGCGTTGACGGCGAAAATCTGAGCGAGTTGTTGCAATCGGTGTTTGGATTTCCCCGCTTCCGAGCAGGGCAGGAAGCCGTGTGCCGCGCGGCGATTGAAGGCCGCGATCTGCTGCTGGTGATGCCGACCGGTGCAGGGAAGAGCCTGTGCTACCAACTGCCCGCCATTGCGCGCGGCGGTACGGCGCTGGTGATTTCGCCGCTGATCGCTTTGATGGAGGACCAGGCGGCAAAGCTTGACGCACTCGGGCTGCGAGTTGCCCGCATCCACTCCGGTCTCGATCGAAGCGTGGCGCGACAGGCCTGCGCGGATTATCTGGATCAATCGCTGCAATTTCTATTTGTCGCGCCGGAAAGGCTGCGCGTCCCTGGATTTGCGGAGATGCTCGCCAAACGCAAGCTGGCGTTGATTGCGATTGACGAGGCGCATTGCATTTCGCAGTGGGGGCACGATTTCAGGCCCGACTATCGCATGCTGGGGCAGCATGTTCCTGCGCTGAGGGGAGAAGGCGATGCCACTCCGGTGGTTGCGCTGACGGCAACGGCGACGCCTTCGGTGCAGGATGACATCCTGGCGCAACTCGGCATGGTGAAGCCGATCAAGTTTATTCACGGATTCCGGCGAGACAACCTGGCCATTGAAGTTGTCGAGCTCCCAACGCCGGCGCGCGCAGCAACGATTGGCAAACTGCTAGCGGATCCGCGGCGGCGACCAGCGATTGTCTACGCGGTTTCGCGCAAGCAGGCGGAAATGCTTGCTGACGGTCTGTCGGTAGGGGCGCGCAAGATAACCAGCGAGGGACGACATGGCATTGCTGCCGCTGCTTATCATGCGGGCCTCGATGCGGCTACCCGCGAACGAGTCCAGACCGCGTTCCAGTCCGGACGGCTCGATGTGGTGGTGGCCACCATCGCGTTTGGCATGGGCATCGACAAGGCCGACATTCGCACCGTCATCCACGCTGGGCTTCCCGGAACGCTCGAAGGCTATTACCAGGAGATTGGGCGCGCGGGACGCGATGGCGCGCCCGCGCGGACGTATCTGATGCACTCCTACGCGGACCAGCGGACGCATGACTTTTTTCTGAATCGCGACTATCCGCCGGTTGACCATCTCAACCAGATTTTTCTGGCACTGGGAACGGAGCCCGAGGCAGTCGACGAGTTGCGATCGAAATCCAAGCTGGGAGTTGAGGAATTCGACAAGGCGCTCGAGAAACTCGAGATTCACGGCGGAGCGCGTGTGGACTTCGGCGGGAACGTAACGCGCGGCGCAACGGGCTGGAAGAAGACATATGGGGTACAGGCGCAGTTTCGCGCAAAGCAGTTTGCAAAGGTAGTGCAGTTCACAAATTCATCGGAGTGCCGAATGGCCGCGCTGGTGAGCCATTTTGGCGATGAGGAAGATGGCAGCAAGGCGTGCGGAAAATGCGATGTGTGCGATCCGGCGGGAGCGCAATTGCGTCAGTTTCGGCGGGCGAGCACAGCAGAGCGGGCAATGGTACAGAAGATTGTTGAGGAGTTGCGGCCGGTGGACTCGAAAGCCACCGGGACCTTGCAGCGGAATCTCGGCGTGGCGAGCCGCGACGAGTTTGACTGCCTTCTCGATGCGATGAAACGTTGCGGGCTCATCGAGATTGAAGACGCGGAGTTTGAGAAGGAAGGCGAAGTGATTCGCTTTCGCAAGGTTCGCCTGACGGATGCGGGGCTGGCTATCCGGCCCATGACGCCCCTTTCCTTGCTGATCAGTGATGGCATTGTGGCGGAACTCTCTGGAGGTTCAGCGCCAACGAAGCGATCAGCAAAGAAGTCAACGAATGGTTCGGTTGGCAGGCCGGGTTCAACGCCGGTTGCACCCACGCAATTGAGTGCAGTTGGGGAAGCGCTGGCGGCGCGATTGAGAGAGTGGCGTGCAGCCGAGGCGAAAAGGCTCAAGGTTCCGGCTTACGTCGTCATGCACGATCGCACGCTGCAAGCGCTGGCTGCCGCGCGTCCGTGCAATCCGAGGGAACTGCTTCAAATTGATGGCATTGGACCGGCCAAAGTGGAGCGCTTCGGCGAGAAGGTGCTTGCATTGTGCGCAATCGACTGAGTTCGTGTGTCCGATTCTGCCTTCGGCCATTCTTGATATTTGAACCGCCGGTTTCCAGAAAAACGAACCCCCGGCATTGCGCCGGGGGTGATCGATCCGGTTATTTTCGTTATCAGGCTACGCGCTCAATAACAACTGACTCCAGAACAACCGGCTTGTGCGGCTTGTCCTGGCCGTTGCGCGGAACGAGAGAGATTTTTGTGACGATGTCCATGCCCTCGACCACTTCGCCGAAGATGGTGTGGTTGCCGGTGAGCCAGGTGGTGGGAGCAACGGTGATGAAGAATTGGCAACCATTCGTGCCGGGGCCGCTGTTGGCCATGGCTAGTTTGCCGGGCTTGTCAAACTTGTGCGGCGAGCCCTTGGTCTCGTCCTGGAAACGGTAGCCGGGACCGCCCATGCCGGTTCCCGTTGGGTCGCCGCCCTGGATCATGAAGTCGGGAATGACGCGGTGGAAGATGGTTCCATCGAAAAGCTTGTCGGTCGACTTGACGCGCGTGGAAGGGTGAACCCACTCTTTCGCGCCTTCGGCCAGTTCGATAAAGTTCTTTACGGTGATGGGGGCGTCTGCTTCAAACAGTCGGACGGTGATTTTGCCTTCGGTCGTGTTGAAGACGGCGTAAGTTCCTGCTGCGAGTGCCATTTGAACTCCTGGTTTATCGGATTCCCAAGTCTCAAGGTCGAGACCAGGGGCACCCGTGCTGTGAGGTTAAGGTTTGGGCGCGGCGGCAGGCTTGAGGGCGGGCGCGGGCGGTGGTGGAGGCAGCGGCTGGCCTTCGCGAACGATGGTGACCTTGTCCAGCGTGACGGGGGTCAGAGGCTTGTCGTCGCTGTCGCGCGGCACACGGGCGATGGCCTTGACGACATCCACGCTGGCGTCGTCGCACTGACCGAAGAGTGAGTAGTGGCCGTTGAGCGAATCGTAAGCCTGCTCGGTGATGAAGAACTGGCTGCCGTTGGTGTTGGGGCCGGAATTGGCCATGGCGAGGCGGCCGGGCCGGTCGAATGTCAGATTTGGATCGACCTCGTCGTTAAAGGCGTAGCCTGGGTCGCCCATACCGTTACCCACGGGGTCGCCGCCCTGGATCATGAACTCCGGAATCACGCGATGGAAAGTCGTGTGATTGTAGAGCGACTTGTGATGTTGAGGCTTGTGCGTGCCTGGGTCCGTCCAATCCTTGGTGCCCTCGGCAAGAGCGATAAAGTTGGCGACTGCGAAGGGTGCCTGCTTTTGGTAGAACTGGCACGTGATACGGCCCATGGACGTGTCCATCACCACCGTCGGACCGTTGGGAACAATCGTAACGGCGACGTTGGCTGTGGGCGCGTCGGGAAGGTCGGCGGGCGCAGGTGTCGATTGCTGGCCCTTCGCCTCGAAGGTTGCCGCAGCCAGGAACACCACGATGAGAGAAGAAGAGAGGAGTGAGAGCTTGGATTTCATACCGAATTTGAGGGTAAATCAATGGGCG
>Ga0302319_10013582_pt1 | contig 15270 bp, 11 predicted proteins | sample Bog_T0_2_FD_203319 | JGI IMG/M metagenome (GOLD analysis project Ga0302319, IMG submission 203319) | Peat permafrost microbial communities from Stordalen Mire near Abisko, Sweden - Bog_T0_2 | ecosystem: Environmental > Terrestrial > Soil > Wetlands > Peat | place: Sweden: Abisko, Stordalen Mire... | reverse complement strand
CCGGGTCAATTTCCGCGGGGTCAAGCGCAAGATGAGCAACTATAATCTGCGTCCTCGCGCCCGCCAACCCACCCGCCGCATCGAAATCGACAAATGCATCGAAGTTGTTAAGTGAACGGTATTGGGGCTACGACAAGATCGGCATCTACCGCCCGTCGACCGGCCAGTGGTTCCTCGATACCAACGGCGACGGCATCTTCGATGCCGGCGATTCGACGTTTTACTTCGGCGGCCCAACGTCCTCCGGAGGCTCCATGTTCGACCTTCCCGTGGCCGGGAACTGGAACGGGGCCTCGAATGGGCGGGACCAGGTTGGCATCTACCGGCCCTCAACGGGCCAGTGGTTCCTCGATTACAGCGGCCAGGAGAGCTTCAACACCGCCTTTTCATTCAGCCTCGGGGGAATCACCGGGGACCTCCCGGTCGCGGGAGCATGGAATCCGAGCATCCGGGCAACCGACGTGGGGGTGTTTCGTTACGGTTATTATTGGCTGCTGGACTACGCCGAGGACTACGCATTCGGCGCAGGAGACCTGGCGTTCCCGTATGGCGGTATTGCGGGCGACATCCCCGTGGTAGGAGCGTGGAATCAGGAGTTCAACGTGGCGCCTTCGATGCCGAACACCTTGAGCGTGAACAACGCGCCGTGCAGCAGCGGTAGTTGCGGCAGCGCGCCGGCGGGGACTCAGAATCTGTCATTTGTGTTTACCTATAACGACCCTATGAACGGCTCGAACGACGTAAGTGCCGGGCAGGCGTGGTTCGCGGATGCCGCGGGCGTTGGGCATTGCAACCTGTTGTGGGGAAGTGGCATCGTCCCGAATAGCAATTATCTGACTCTGGTTTCCGAAGACGGCCTCTCCTCCCAGAGCACGTCCAGCTGGAATTACCAGCTAAGCAACACCTTCTGCACCGTCTCTGTGGCGCAGCCCCAGGACACCAGTGCGACGGCGCTAACCGTGACACTGACCATTACTCTGTTCGGCAATGCAGGAACGTACAGCGTTGTGAGCCAAGTCACCGACCTGGATGGGGACACCAGCCCGCCGGGAACGCTGGGGACCTGGACGATTACGCAGGCTCCGATTACGGCGTCCGTTCCCACGGTACATATCCCCAGCGGGTCGACGACAGGCTCAACGACGCTCACCATCACGACCGGCGCCGGAGTATCCGGAAGTCCGGTGCTGGCCGTGAGTAACTACCCGAGCGGAGTATCGGTGTCCAATCCGGGGATAAGCGTCAGCGCGAACAGCACAGAGACCGTTGAGGTCCAGGTAGTTGTCCCGGTCGGCCTCCCGCCTTCGACCTATGATGGCTGGTGGACTATAGGAATCTACGACGGAATCGACGACTGGCTCACAACAATCCCCGTCATATTTAGCATTGACCCTCAGGCGTCAATTGGGCGCGTCGGCGGAGGGCCGTTCTATCCAGGTAATAGCTATTCCGTAACAATTGGCGGGTTAAGCTTCGACCAATTTACGGGCACCGTGAGTGTCGACAGCGGTAGCTTCAGTGTATCGACTTGGTCGCCGGGAATCATCACCGGCACTCTGACAATTCCGCAGAATGACACTAATACGAGCATTCAGTTTCAAGTGTTGCCTGTCGACAGCCTTCCGTCGAACCCCTATCCAGTGACGCTGGGGTGCGGAGACATCAGGAACACGATGATCTACGAATATTGGGCGAACCCGGTCATTACCTACCATCCGCCATGCACGGATTTCACGCAGGCATCCCCGTCTTCGAACTTCCTATTTTATGGGACTGGCCAGTGCCCACAAAACCAAAACGGCCTGAACTCTTCCCGCGAATCGCCGTCCGCACAGTGCTCGACGCAATACCCTTGGGCGATTTTAACCAACAATTTAGGAAGCGGTATCGATGCATTTTATGGTATTAAGCCACACCCGATGCAAATAACCAGCGGGTACAGGAACCCAGGTTACCAAGCGGCGGTTACCAACGGCCAGTGGCCGAACGACCCGCATACGCATGGTACTGCCGTGGATATCGCTACCAACTCCAGCATGACGACATGGACCGATTGGAAAACGGCTGTCTTAGCATATCGCACATCCAGCGGGAACGCGAACCCGTGTATCGAGCCCGCGGGCTACGGGAACAACACGCCGACCTATAATCACATACATCTTGATTGGCGTGGTACGTGCCCCGCAGGTTGGCGAGGAGACTTAGACTATGAAGAAATCCGGATTCGTCGCAGTTTTGATCGCTCTGAGTGCCGTCGGCTTGGCGGCCCAGATTAGCCCGGACGGGAGTAGTCTCCTCTCGTCGGACCGTCCGGAAGAACGGGAGGCCGGGGCGCGAAGTCTGACGGCTCAGGTTCCGCTCACGACGGAATCGAAGACTGCGCTGATCAGACTGCTCGCCAGGGAGAAGGGCTTAATTAAACCGGAGTTCCCTAAGCTACCCGCGCCGTCTGCGGTTGGCAACGAGTCTGCTGCGGCAATTGAGGAGGGCTATGCCGAGTACATCGGCTGGCTGACCGGCGAAGTGATGAAAATCGCCGACGCCGAGCCGGATCGGAGCGACGTCTGGTACGCTCTGCTTGGGGCCGTCCCCGGTGAGGGGGCTTCCGAGTACGGAAAGTGGCTGGGCACGCATGGCGATAAGGCCCTTCCGTACCTCATGGCTTACGCCAGAGACCATAGAACGGATGATCTTGACCTGCAAAATCGATTCGGAGCATTGGCATCGCTCGCTCAGATCGTGGCGTTTGAGCGTCGGCCGGATATCGCTCACCATCTATCGGAAGCGGACGTCCAAACGGCCGTGAAGGTAATACAGGACGCAATCGAGGATCGTGATCACAACGTCAGGGCCAGAGCTCTTTTGGGGCTGGAGATCATAGGAGACCCCGGGGATCTGCCCCTGGTGGATCATGTAGCGCTGACCGACCCTTACGCCTTACGTGATGGCGGCGACAGCGGGGCGGAAGTTCAGTTTCCGGTGCGGGATCTTGCGCGTAGGGTCGCCAACGACATACGCGCGAAGCTCGCAGACAAAGGATCTGCGCATTAAGCCGCTCCACGACCCCGTTTTCACGTTCTGATTACGGAATCCGCCTCAAGATTTGTAAACGCCGGCTGGGGGCTACGCAATATACAAGCCTTGCTCAGTTTGATCCCTGGAACGTTGTGAACAACAATAACTACGGATTCGACTTCGTGGGCTTGGCGAAGACACTGTAGCCTGCATTCAAGCGTTCTCTCCAAACGTTAACCCCTCTTGCACAGTACAATACCCACAGCAGATGGTGATCCGCTCCGAGACTTCGGCAGCCACGGAAACCTAAGGCCACCGCTGCGGCTAACGCCAGCGCGGATTATATCGAGCCCATTTCCGGCCCGTGCGGCCTCAATTGCGTACACGGGGACTGGCGGTTTCACTCTGGTGACTACGAACAATGACTCGAAGGAGAATAGATATGAGGCCGAAAGTATCGCCGAGATCTGGCTTGCGTCGGGGTTCGCTCATCACAGGATTGTTCGTCATTGGAATGGCTCTGGCCCAGCCTGCCGGCGATCTGAACAACGCGCTAACGGGACTCGCTTCGCCTGACATGGTAAAGCGCGCCGTCGGCTTCGAAAGCCTGCTGTCGCCCACTCGGCAGGCTTTTGCTTCGGTTCCCGCGGAGGTTCATGCGCTTCTGCGCCAGCACCCGGACGAGGCCGACAGTATCAGGACCGCCTTAATCGAGGCTCTAGAAATGGAAGCTTCCTACAGAGAAGGCCTTGAACGCAGCGGCCAGCAAATGACCGAGGCGTTTAGCGACTATTGGTCAAACCTGATGTGGGCTGTTGGAACGCTCCGCGACCCTCGCGCCACAAAGGGACTGCTCGGGGGAATCGACACGGGAGGCATCGCGGTTAACGCCCTGGCCGATCTCTGCCCTGCTTCGGCAGATGCTCTCATCGAGAGAACGCGCCAACCCGACCGAACCTTTCACGGTGAGGTGATCCGGCAGCGGCAGGCAGCGATGAGCGCACTAGCCGCCTGCATGAAACGCGTCCAGTCAATGAATTCCGGCCCGCAGGCCGTTGCGAAGATACGAAAAGCGGCGTTGGCGGCGGCGGACGACCCCGATCCGGGAATGCGCGACTCGGCCGTCGGCGTTCTTTTTTACTTTCGCAGCGATGTGGATGTCCGAGCTAAGCTTGCTCAAGTCGCAGCCTCCGACACATATCAGGAAAGCTATGAGGCCTTCCAACCGCATCCGGGACAGTTCACGGTTCGTGAGGCGGCGAGGGCTGCGCTGAACGCTCCTGACAACGACGACTCCTATTACTTCGTCATGCGGTCGGCCAACGGCTTCGAATGTCAGGTTCAGAAGGGTTCGGAGCGTCCGAAGACAGACCGATATATTGGGCCTGAGGTGAGCGGGCCCGAGGAGGCCAGGCACATGCTTTGTTCTCATGTTGACGCTGACAAAATCAATCCGGATCTGTGCTGGTCGGTCGCCCCGGCCGGCAATTGTCGGTAGGCCGTTGACAATCCCTCGACCGGAATTTGCAATGAAGTGGTTACAGTACGGAAACTATGAAAGCGAGCGTAAAAGCCAAGATGATCGCCCTCTTGACGGCGGCCGGTGTGGCGGCCCAGGCAACGCCGGACGTGCGAGCGCTGCTAGCGTCCGAAGACCCCACCAAACGTGAGGCAGCCTTCCACCAACTGGCTTCCCAAAACCCCCTAACGCAGGAAGCACGGACGGCTCTAGTCGACCTGCTGGCAAGGGAGAACGCGGCGGTAAAGGCCGCTTTTCTTGCAGGTCCTGGAGCGTCCGGGACGTACGGAGAAGGCTACGGAGAGTACGTAGGCTGGTTAACAGAAGCCGTGATGAAGATCGCCGACGCAGAGCCGGACAGAACCGATGTGTGGAACGCCTTGCTGGCCACTAGCCCAGGCCCCGGAGATTCAGCCTACGGAAGATGGCTGGGCACGCATGGCGACAAAGCGCTGCCGTATCTGCTCAGATACGCGGCAGATCAGCGAACAGACGATTGGGACCGGATGAATCGCCTGGACGCTTTGAAGTCATTGGCTCAGATTGCCGCATACGAGCGCCGGCCGGAGGCCGCCCACGATCTATCAGCAGCAGACCTGCAGATCGTGGAGAGCCTGGTGCGGCATGGACTTGGCGACGCCGATATCGGCGTGAGGCAGGCTACGGTCGTGGCATTAGAGATAATCGGAGACCCGCAAGACCTGCCTGCGCTTGACGAAGTAGCGGCAACCGACGGTTACGTCGTCAGAAACGGTGGTCAGAGCGGTACCGAAATCCGATTCCCTATTCGCGAGTACGCCCGGGGCGCGGCGGAACGTGTACGCGCTAAATTGGCGGCGAAGACGGCTCCAGTCAAGGTTCCATAATCGAAAGCGTCGACCGCCTTCGCCGGCCATGTCCATGGCGCAAGACCCGACGACACCTTCCGCGCCGAAATTCCTGAAACGACGAATTAGACATAGGGAACACGATCGTCTACGAATACTGGGCGAACCCGGTCATTACCTACCATCCGCCATGTACGGATTTCACTGAGGCATCCCCGTCAGCCGTCTTTAACTCGTTCGGCACACTAATTTCCTCACGGCAGTCTCCGTTCGCGGACGGCTCCCCAACGTACCCGTGGGCGATTTTGACCAGCAATCCAGGAACCGGTATCGATGCAGTTTATCCGATTAAGCCAAACTACCCGATGACAATAACCAGCGGCTACAGAAATCCTGGTCGGCAAGCGGAGCTTCCGGGGGGCAGCCCGTACCCGAATGACTCGCATACGCATGGTAACGCCGTGGACATCGACACCGCCAACAACCAGACGACATGGACTGCTTGGGTGAACGCTGTGACGACATATCGGACATCCGCTGGGAGCGGAGACCCTTGTATCGAGCCATTCTCCGTCCAGAAAAATTATCGCCATATACATCTTGACTGGCGAGGTGCGTGCCCCCGGGTTGGTGAGGAGACCTAGATTATGAAGAAACTCGCATTCGTTGCGGCTCTGGTGGCTTTAATCGCCGCTGCTGCCGTGGCCCAGACCGACCCGGACATCCGCAGTCTTCTTTCGTCAACCGACGCGGAGAAGCGGGAATCGGCCGCGCGCGACCTCGCCGGCCACGTTCCGCTTCAGCCCGACGTGAAAACGGCGCTGATCGATCTGCTGGTCAAAGAGCATAACGTGATGGTCGCCCAGCCCGCAGGGTTCGAGGAGGGTTATGGCGAATACGTAGGCTGGCTGACCGGCGAAGTCATGAAAATCGCCGACGCCGAGCCGAATCGCAGCGACGTTTGGTACGCTCTGCTTGGAACCATCCCCGGCCAAGGAAACTCCGAATACGGGAAGTGGTTGGGCACGCATGGCGATAAGGTGCTTCCGTATCTTCTGGTTTATGCAAGGGACCGCAGAACGGATGATCTTGACCTGCAAAATCGAGCCGACGTATTGGCATCGCTCGCTCAGATCGTGGTATATGAGCGCCGGCCGGATACCGCTCATCATTTAGCCGAAGCGGACGTCCAGAGGGCAGCCAGCGTGATACGAGAAGGAATCGGCGATCCCGAATTTGTCATCAGACTCAACGCTGTTGCAGCGCTGGAGATCATGGGGGATCCCCGTGATCTGCCCTTGGTGGAGCGCATTGCGCTGACCGACGCTTTCGTCGCACATGATGGCGGTAACAGCGGGACGGAGACTCACTTTCCGCTTCGCGAATTTGCCCGCGGTGCCGCCGAGCGCATGCGCGCAAAACTCGCGGCCAAAGGGGCTGTTCATTAGCTCCTGAGACCGTTCTGTTGCTCCGCCCACCTGCCGCGCCGTTTGAAACGTGAGATTACCGGCAATTCTCCCCGGCGATTCGCCCGCCGTCACTCAGGAAATCAGATTCTGCAGGTTGTAGCTCCCAGCCGGGCGCGATTCATGCGCCTCCTCCTGGCTGCCGACGGAATCGGTGCGCGTGTTCGTTCACGTCTGGGGACAACACATAATGACGGGATCGCCGATTTTTAAGGTCGTGGCGAGAGTTTCGCGTACCTCTTCGACCGGAATTCCCCGGCCCGCATCGAGTTGTGCGACCCCGGCTTCAATCGCCGCCATAGTTTGAGCGTCTTCTTCTTCAGTCAGCTCGGGCACGGGGCGGTCGAATGTAAGAGTGGGCATAACAAGTTCAGGTTAGCGTAACGTCCAACGACATCGCGCGCGGCCTTCACCGTCGCCCAACGGCTAAACTAATACTTTCCCCACATGCAACCCAGCCTGATCTGCATCGCGCCCGCCTGTCGTGCGCAATACGAAATCAACGACGTTATCTACAACTGCCCGAAGTGCGGCGGTCTTCTCGAAGTCCAATACGACTTTTCCGCCGTCGACGCCGTCACGCTGAAGCGGACCTTCCGCGAACGCCGCCTCTCCAACGCCCCGCTCGAGCAAAGCGGCGTCTGGCGATACCGCGAACTCTTCCCCTTTCTTGATGACTACGCGAACGTGGTCACCCTCCGCGAGGGCAACACGCCGCTTCTCACTTCGAAGCGCGCCGCGGAATATGGCGGACTGGCCAACATCACCTTCAAGCACCAGGGCTTCAATCCTACCGGGTCCTTCAAGGACAACGGCATGACGGCGGGAGTCGCCCAGGCCCGCCGTCTCGGCATGAAGCGCGTAGCCTGCGTCTCCACCGGCAACACCTCCGCCTCCATGGCCGCCTATGCCAGTGCCGGCGGACTCGAACCGCTCATCTTCATCCCCAACGGCAACATTTCCTACGGCAAACTCGCGCAGGCGCTCGAATACGGAGCCAAAACTTTCCAGGTCGAAGCCAATTTCGACCAGATCCTCGCGCTCGTCCGCGTCCTCACCGAGCGCCTGGGAATCTATCTCCTCAACTCCATCAACCCTTTCCGCATCGAAGGCCAGAAATCCATCGTGATCGAAATGATGGACCAGCGCGACTGGAAAGCGCCCGACTGGATCGTCCTCCCCGGCGGCAATCTCGGCAACGTCTCCGCCTTCGGCAAAGGACTCCGCGAGCTCCACGCCCTCGGCTTCATCGATCGCCTTCCTCGTCTGGCCGTCGTGCAAGCCGCCGGCGCATCGCCTTTCTACGAGTACATGCGCGACAAGGGAACCTTCCACGCTCAACACCATCCGGAAACCCTCGCCACTGCAATCAAGATTGGCGATCCGGTCAGCTGGCCCAAGGCGCAGTTCGAAATTGAGACGACGAACGGAGTTGTGGAAAGCGTCACGGAACAGGAGATCGCCGATGCCAAAGCGATCATCGGACAAAGTGGTATCGGCTGCGAGCCCGCTTCGGCCGCAACGCTCGCGGGAATTCGCAAACTGAAACTGGATCGGGACGCGGACGTAGTGGCAGTACTGACCGGCAACGTTCTCAAAGACCCGGACTACATCTACCGCTACCACACGGGCCAACTACAGGCGCCCGACGGCACTCCGATCGTCCCCACCTTCGGCAACGCCCCGATCGTCGTGCCGAACGACGCCGGGCAAATCACGGCACTGTTAAGCAAACCCTGCTGAGTCCCGCACGTCCCGCTTCGTCCCGGTGGATACCCGATAGATCGTCTAACCGATCACGCCGACAGTTCGCCCCGTCTGACCCCTCCCGATCTGACGAAGGAAAGCGGCAGGCAATTCAATCCACCAGCCATCGCGCTCGCCGGACTCCTTCAGCGCCGGCCAATCGCCGCGCGGCGTATCCACAATCAGGTCGTGACCGAAATCGGCGCGCACGGACTGCATACGGTCTGTCGCGCGCACCAGAAACCCGCGAATACGATTCGCGCCGGGTCGTGTCGCGATCCGCAGCTCTTCGGGGCGCATACAGAGAACGACGCGATCGCCCAGAAAACAGCCGCGCAGATGCGGCCCGTCGATCTCGGTGTCGAGCAATCGCACGCGGCTGGTCTGCCGGCCCGGATCGAGCGTCACAACTTCCGCTTCGTAAACATTGAAGCCGCCGAGCAGGCGCGCGACGGATTCGGTCCCAGGGTTGCGCAGGAGTTCGAGCGGCGCGGCGCGGTGCACGATCGAACCACCTTCGAAGATCAGCACCCGATCGGACAGCATGAAGCACTCTTCGGCGTTGTGCGTCACCAGCAGGATCGGGATGGCGAGCGACTGGCGGATCTCGAGGATGATCGAGTGAAGATCGGCGCGCAACGCGGCGTCGAGTCCGTTAGCGGGTTCGTCGAGCAGCAGCACTTCGGGGCTGGCGATCAGCGAGCGGGCGATCGAGACCCGCTGCTTCTGGCCGCCGGAAAGCTCATGGGGGAAACGGCCGGCGAGATCGGCGATGCGAAAGCGGTCGAGCAGTTCCGCGATACGGCGATGGCGCTCCAGCCGGGGCAGACGGTTCGCCGCGAAGGCGAGATTCGCGCGCACCGTCATGTGCGGGAACAGGGCGTAGCTCTGGAAGACGTATCCGCACTGGCGGTCGCGCGGAGGCAGATGAACGTGCGCCCCCGAGTCGAACAGAATGCGGTCGTTCAGCAGGATGCGGCCGGAATCCGGCGTCACGAAACCGGCTGCCGTGTCGAGTGTCAGCGTCTTGCCGGAGCCGCTCGGGCCATAGAGAACGGTGACGCCCGGAGCCGCTTCGAACTCGATATTCAGCGTGAAACCGGCGGATTCCGGGCCCGCGGGAAAGCGCTTCGTAATGGTGGCGCGCAGCATTTAACGGCTCACGCGCCTTTTCTCCAGACGATTTGCGAGGAACACGACGGCCGCAGTCAGGATCGAGATCACAATCACCAGCACCCGGGCGGTGAGCGTATTTCCGGATTCCACGGCGTCGAAAATGGCGATGGCGGCGGTTTGGGTGCGGCCGGGGATGTCGCCCGCGATCATCAGGGTCGCGCCGAAATCGCCCAGGGACCGGGCGAAGGCAAGTACGGCGGCGGCGGCTATCGGCCGTCGCGCGAGCGGCAGGCTGACGCGCCAGAAAAGACGCCATTCGGATGCTCCGAGGCTGCGCGCGGCACGCTCGCAGGCGACATCGACCGATTCGAGCGCGGCACGGGACGACTTGATCAGCAGCGGAATGGCATGGAGCGTAGAGGCGATCACGGCTGCGCGCCACGTGAAGACGAGCGCCGAGCCTGTGACCGCTTCCCATGCCCGCCCGATCCAGCTGGAACGGCCGATCACGACCAGAAGGTAGTAGCCGAGGACCGTCGGCGGCAGCGCGAGCGGCAGCATGGCGACGGCGTCGACAAGATCCTTGCCGGGAAAGTCGCGGTTGGCCAGAAGCCAGGCGATCCCGAGGCCGAGCGCAACGGAAATGAGGGTGGCGGCGGTGGCGACTTCGAGACTGAGCCAGAGCGGAAACCAGTCGAGGTGCATCGGTGGAGTTATCTTAACTTGGATGCCGGGTCGTCACACAGGTCGCGCTATTCCACGACTGCCGCCAGCTTTGAATCGATAATCCGCTGATCCGAAGTCACCAGCCGCAGCCGGTGGACGCGGGCCGTGGCTACGATAACCCGGTCGTTGGGATCGCGCAACGAATCCGCCATCGCCGTAACCTCGGCGGCTATCGCGATGTCGATGGGCACAATCTGGAAACCGGAACCAGACCCGATCGCATCAAGTATCTCCCGGACCGAGGACCGCAGCCTGTCGCTCGGCATGACGGCAATCTCAACCAGCGTGCATGCGCTCAAGGCCAGAGTTTCGCCCCGCCGCACTGCCTCGCGGATTACGCGAAGCTGGCTTCGGAAGAGTTTCCTGGGTTCGCTGAGCCAACGGATCAGAACGTGAGTATCCAGCAGAAAATGCGGGTTCAGAGTGCGGACTTCTCTTTCTCGCGCACGCCGTCGTTCGGGTCCGACAGGCCGACGTTCAGGAGCTCCTCCAGTAGTTCATCGGAAATGTGCAGTTTCCCCTTTAAAATGCCCTCGGAGGATCGCTGCGGGCGCTTGCGCACAGGCCCCACCGTGGCGATAGGCTTGCCCCGTTTGGTAATGGTGATCGTGCCAACTTTCCGATCGATATCATCGAACAAAGAGAGGCACTTCGCCTTGAATTCCGTAGCGGTGACTACCTGGCTTCCCATGCCTCCACTGTAGCAACGAACTGGTCATCTGACCAGATTCGCGCTCACTGGATCGCAAGCGTAGTCGTCAGCGCGCTGCTCTGATCCAGATTCGGGATATCGTTCTCGTACACCTTGATCACAACAGCGCTGCCGGACTGGGCTTGCTGGGGAATCTGAACGTTAATCTGCCAGAGTCCGGCAAACCCGGGCGCCAGCCCGGAAAAAGTTACTGTGGCCTGAAGAAACTGCGCCAGCGTTCCGCCCGTTGAGCTCGCGTTCGAAGACGCAATCAGCACCACGGGAAAATCGGATGCCGGCTGCCCGGAAGCGGCCGTCCCGTCGGCGGGCGCGTTGGCTACCGGCCCTACCCCGGTTCCGTAGAGACTCACGTACTGGCCTCGCACCGCCGGATGTAAGTATCCGTTGACCGTGGAATCCTGCACGTTGATGGCGGCAACCTGGCCCGATCCGACCGAGCCCTGCGTAAACAGGCCCGGGGAGGCCGAAGCCAGCTCGATTTCGGCCGCGGCGACGATTTGCCCCGTGGAAGGCCGAATCACCTGCAGGTCGGCCGATCCGCTTGTGGCCAGCGCCTGCGGAAGGATGATGTTGTCCTGGGACGGAGAAACGTACAATAGCGGCGTCGGCGTGCCGCCCACAGTGATTTGCGTGTCGGCGAGCGTCGCAGGTATGGGAAACTGCGCCGGCGCCGTCGCGGTTCCATTGGCGACGGGGTTGGTCGTCACGGTCGGGAACAGGGAGACCGCCGTGCCCGCGGTAAGGGCTCTGGTGCTGTAATTCGCCGAGTTCGTCACATTCACCTGGGGCACAAAATAGAGAATACGGTTAATACCGTCGCTCACCACCAGGTGGTTAAAGCTGTCGACAAAGCCGGAATGGGGCCCCAGCACAAGCAGCGACGTATCCGACGCGTTATTCGCCAGCGGCAGGTTTGGCACCGACTGGAAATGGAACATTTTGCTGTTGCTGATGTCCGCAACCCAGAAGTCGCCGCCCGCGCCGACGGCGATGGAAACCGGCCCCGAAAAGACGCCGGTCAGGCTCACCAGCGGCGGCGCACCGGTGGCCAGGTTAGCCACCTGATCGAAAATCTGCACCCGTGCGTTGCTCGTGTCGGCGACCAGCACCCGATCCTGCGGATCGACGGCAACTCCCCGCGGCGAACTGAATCCCGTCGCGGCCGAACTGGCCCCGCCGGCTGTCAGGCTCGACTGGCCCAGTACCATGGCGGCGCTCATGCCCGATACAAACGGCTTCGGGAAAAACAGCACGCGGTTCTGAAAACTGTCGGCCACCACCAGATAGCCGCTGTTGGCCACACCGGCGTTGGCGGCGTTAGACGTCAATGCGATACCGACCGGCGTGTTCAATGTGTAGGGAGTGGCATCGCTGACGACGGTCGTAAAGCTCTCCTGGCCAATCACCAGATCGGCCGCTTCAAGCGAGGTCTTCCCGGAAGCGTACGGCGCGGGAAAGCGGAGAACGCGCCCGTTTCCCGAATCGGTCACGAACAGATTGCCAGCGGAATCCACCGTGAGTCCGGTCGGCTGATACAGACTGGACGCCGTTGGAGTGCTGGCCTGGCCGGATGGGTAATTGATCACAATCCGGTTAAAATCCGGTTGCCCGATAACCAGATCGGCCGACTGTCCGTTCTGCACATGCGTAAAATCCTTAAAGCCCAGAACCCGGTTGTTTAACGTATCCGCCACGTAGAGGTGGGGAGGTGAAACGCTGTTATCGAGCACGACCCCGGCCGGATACCCTCCGGGCAACGAAAAGCCCTTGCCATCCACCAGATTGCTTCCAAAGTAAGGGAAATCCAGCTGGCCGATCACGCGGGACGCCGTGGCGCTGAAACCGGTGGAACTGGCCGGGAAAACCAGCACCCGGTTATTGCCGGCGTCGACAACGTACAATTCCGTGGATGTGGCTGCCATGTCGACGGGGGCATTGAAGCCGCTCGCCGAGGCGTCGGCATTTCCCTGATTTGCCTGGTTCATCGTGAAGGAAGTCTGGCCAATAACGGCGGAGGCGGAGGGCGAGAACTGGATCGACGGAAGCGGCCAGTTCGTCTGTGCGGGATAGAACATGAGTCTGTTGTTCCCCGTATCCGCCACGATAGGTCCCGCCGTCACCCCCGTGCCCAAAGCCAGCACACCCGTGGGACCGTTCAGTGCGATCTGCGACGGCGTCACGATCGAAGTTGCGCTGGAGTCGACGCCGAGCACGGCGGTTGCATGCTGACCCGAATTCAGCGGAGCGTTGTACACAACGACGCGAAATAGCTGGTCGGTCACGTACAAATTACCCGAGCCGTCGAGCGAGAGGCCGTTCGGCGTGTTAAGCCCGACCAGACTGGTGCGGGCCGCGACAGTGCTGCCGACGCTCGTGCTTGTAATGAAGGCGGGCTGCCCGAGAACCGTGTCTGCCGCCGGAAAGTTTTTCCCCGACGCAAGGGCCGACACGGGAAAACGCAGCACCCGGTTATTTCCCGAGTCGGCGACCCAGAGATTTCCCGACGAATCGAACGCGATGCCGGTGCGCCCGCCGCCATTCAACGCCAGAGTGGAGGGCCCGAGACCACCCGTATTCAGCGTACTGGTCGCCAGAGATTTCTGTCCGATGATCAGCGACGGAAACTGGTTGACGTTCGCGGCGGAAAATGGCTGGGGAAAACAGAGAATCCGGTTGTTGCCGGAATCGGCGACGTAGAGATTACCGCCGCTGTCGACGGCGAGTCCCGTCGGGTTGTTGAGGCCAAGCTCGCGGCCGCCCTGCGCCGGATTCTGCGCCTGGTTGCTGAAGCGGTCCACCTGGCCGATGACCAGATCGGCCTGCGATCCGGCAACCAGCTGGGTCGGATAGCGATATCCCAGAACGCGGCTGTTCAGAGTGTCGGCAACGTAGAGAATGGGCGGCGTGACGGACATATCGAGCGCCACTCCTTCGGGGCCATTCAGTTCCCTGCCTTCCACCCAGTTCGGGCCAATTGTGTCGAAAGCCTCGGGTCTGCTGGCCGTGCCGATGAAGTTCGGATCGCCCAGTACCTTCACTGGCTTCAGAAAAAGCGCCTGCGACAGGAGCAGGCCACTGCACGACACCACGATTCCCGACACGATTAAGGCGCGGCGCATGAACTCTCAGCTCAAAGATAACACGAGGCTTCGGCACATCCGGGGGTTCTCTTTGGTTAGCCGAGTACCGTTTGCCTTAAACCGGCGGACTCCATCCGTTCAAACCGGCTGGCGCCGCTTGTCTCAAACCGGCGGTCCCCGCCTTGCGCGCAGTTCCTCCAGCCTGTCTTTGATCCGCTTCTCCACGCCGCGGTCGGTCGGGTAATACCAGCGCCGCCCCGCGAGCGAGTCCGGCAGGCACTGCATCTCGTTCACCGCGTCTGCAAATTCGTGGGCATGCTGATAACCCGCCCCGTAGCCCCACGCCTTCATGGCGCCCGTAGAAGCGTTGCGCAACTGCATCGGGACCGGTTCTGCGCGCCCCTCTCGCACTTCCCGCGTCACCTCGCCCAGCGCCCGGTATCCCGCGTCCGACTTGGGCGCGGCCGACAGATAGATCACCGCCTGCGCCAGCGCCAGATCGCCCTCCGGCATGCCGAGAAAATGAACGGCGTGCTGCATGGCCATGCATTGCTCCAGCGCCCGCGGATCCGCCAGCCCGATGTCCTCGATCGCCATCCGCACCACGCGCCGCGCGATGTACATGCGGTCTTCCCCGGCCTCCAGCATTCGTGCCAGCCAGTACAACGCCGCATCCGGATCGCTCGACCGCACCGACTTATGCAGCGCCGAAATCAGGTTGAAATGTTCTTCCCCGGTCTTGTCGTAGAGGAGGACCTTGCGGCCTAAAGCATCGGCAAGCGCCTGGTCCTGAATAGCCCTATTTCCCGAACCGTCGGCCGGACTCCCCGCCGCCGCCACTTCCAGCGTGTTGTACGCCGATCGCACGTCGCCGTTCGACGCCGCCGCGATCTTCTCCAGCATCTCGTCCGTCGCCGTAGCCTCAATCGCCGGCAGCGCGCGGCGCAGCAGATCGACGATCTCCTCCGTCGTCAGCGCCCGCAGCATGTAGACACGCGATCGGGACAGCAGCGCGGCGTTAATCTCAAACGACGGATTCTCCGTCGTGGCGCCGATCAGGATG
>Ga0302319_10013580_pt1 | contig 15270 bp, 15 predicted proteins | sample Bog_T0_2_FD_203319 | JGI IMG/M metagenome (GOLD analysis project Ga0302319, IMG submission 203319) | Peat permafrost microbial communities from Stordalen Mire near Abisko, Sweden - Bog_T0_2 | ecosystem: Environmental > Terrestrial > Soil > Wetlands > Peat | place: Sweden: Abisko, Stordalen Mire... | reverse complement strand
CGAATGCGAAACGATCACTGGCTTGTTGGTGACCGCGAGTGCATCGTAGAAGGTCTTATCGGCAACGTGCGAAACGTCCACCAGCATTCCGAGCCGGTTCATCTCGCGCACCACGTCTTTGCCGAAGTCGGTCAGCCCATTGTGCGCCGGCTTGTCCGTCGCCGAATCCGCCCAGTTGTTATTGCGGGAATGCGTGAGTGTCATCGAACGTATCCCCAACTGGTAGTACATCCGGAGTACGCGCAGATCGTCGTCGATTGTATGTCCGCCCTCGACGGTCAAAAACACCGAGATCTTGCCCGCCTTTACGATCCGCCTGATGTCGGCCGCCGTGGTTGCCAGTTCCATTTGGTCTTTGTTCGCGTCCAGCACCCACTGCATGGCATCGCGCAGATCCAGGGTCCTGCGCACCGCCTCCGCGCCGGGAAAATAGACCGGAACCCAGAGCGCGAAGAATGGGGCGTGGGTACCGCCTTCCCGCAACCGCGGAATATCCACATGGCCGACGTCCCAGCGTTTGCCGAGATCTTCGCTCATTACCAGCACGCGCTGCACCGTGTCGATGTGGCTATCGATACCGATTGCCTCGGCCGCTAGCTTCCGTGCCCTAAGGGGAATGTCTTGGTGCGTTATTAATTCCTGCTCACCAAGAGTTTCGAGGCCGCTGCTGTTCATGTTTTTATAATTCCTTTCTTTTTCGCGTTGTTTTTCTTTGCCACCTTCGCGGGAACGCGGGTGTTCAAAATCACAGAATGCTGCCTGCGTGCGCGTTTTCGAATAGCCTGACGCTGTCGCGATAGTCCACATTCACTCCGACGAGCACCGGTCCCGGTGTGTCGAAAGCTTTGTGCAGCGTCGGTGCGATGTCATCCGGCTGCTGAATTTGAAAGCCGGTCGCACCAAACGCCTCGGCATACTTCACATAATCGACCGGGCCGAGAGTAACGCCTGAAGTGCGGTGATACTTGATTTCTTCCTGCGCCGCGACCATGTCGTAGCTTCCGTCGATCCAGATCATGTGAACAATGTGAGAATTCAGCCGCACCGCGGTTTCAAGCTCGTTTGCCGAAAACAGGAACCCGCCATCTCCCGATATAGAGAGCACTTTCTCATGAGGTCGAACGAGCGACGCCGCGATGGCCCAGGGAAGCGCTGTTCCGAGCGTCTGCTGACCGTTGCTGATAAGGAACTGTCGTGCACGAAAGCTGAAGAGATAGCGGCAGAGATACATGCTGACCGTTCCCATGTCTGAACAGACCGTCACGTCGCGCGTCAATATCTTTTGAAGTTCGCTAATCAGCCGCATCGGATGGACGGGAATGCCCGACTTTTGAGATGCCTCCGCCATTAACCGTTCTCTGTCGCGATCGATGAGCGTCAGCAAGTCGGCCGATAACGGGGCCAGCTGCGGGCGACGCAGAAGGGGTGACAATGCAGCGAGCGTTTCTTCAATGCTTCCGATAAGTTCAACGGCGGGCGAGTAGTCGTTTTCGATGTTCGCCGGGGTTACGTCGATGTGGACGATCAACCGGTCCCTGCCCTTATTCCAGAGGGAAGGCCAGTACTCAACCGCGTCGTATCCGATAGTTATAAGGACGTCGCCTGAATCGAGCAATGCATCAGCCGGTTGATTGGCGAGTTGTCCGACACGCCCGCCGAAATAGGGAAACATTTCCCGGGAAATAGCCCCGGCCGCCTGAAATGTCCCGACTACGGGCAGGGTTGTGGAATTGAGCAGAGTGCGAATCGCGTCCGCGCACTTTGGCTTGCTCGCCATCAATCCCAGGAAGATCACCGGAGATTTTGCGGAGTTGATGAGACGGGCAGCCTCGCGAAGAGATCCGTCCGGCGCGGGGCCCTGCCCGACGAAAACCGAAGACCGAATCGGTTTGCACTGCGCTTCGCCCGTCACGACGTCAATAGGGAGACTCACGAATGCTGCGCCGGGGCGGTCGGATTCAGCAGCGCGAAACGCTGCCGAGAGCACCTCAGCCGTTGCCGCGGGAGAGTCGACCTCTGCAGAATACTTCGTGACCGGCCTGCACAAGCCCACTGAATCCAGGGTTTGATGGAGCGACTTCAGGCGATCGGCGACAGCCACTGCGCCACCCAAAGCCACGACGGGATCGCCCTCCGAATTCGCGGTGGCAAGCCCCGTCACTAGATTCGAGACGCCCGGGCCGGAGGTCACGAGCGCGACGCCGGCCTTACCGGTCAAGCGTCCGATTCCGCCCGCGATAAACGCTGCGTTCTGTTCATGACGACATACGACGGTCTGAATGCTCGAATCGAGCAGCCGGTCATAGATCTTATCGATCTTCGCCCCGGGGACGCCGAATACATACTTGGTGCCTCTAGCTACCAGCATTTCCACAACAACGTCGGCCCCGGTGATGGTTCTTTGGGTTTCGTGCATCTCGACGGCGACAGCGGCGCCATTCATAACTTCGTTTTCGTAGTTCATCTTTCCAATCCTTTCGGTATGCATTATTCGACCTTCGCAAGTGTCGCAGCCGGATCTTTACCGAGGTCGGCCGCCAGAAACGGCCCGGTATCAGGCAGGCGCACGTCGTATTCAAAAAGCATCTGCAACCCGACCCGCAATGTTCCGGCGCTGCATTCCAAGACATGCCCCCCCTTGGTGCGATCTTTCGAAATGAAGTGGAAGTGGTAGCCCGGCACATTGAATGAACTGGAATACCGCGGGGACCACAGGCCGATCAGAGTTCCTTCGATATCGCTGAAGCGGAATTCACTTTGCTTCTTCGCGGCGTCCACGAGCCGCGTTCCCGGGGCGATCCCACTTACGGCGCGCGCGCGTACCGTTTGGAACCTGCCGTCCACCCTCAATGCGTAGAAGAGATTACTGGACTCACGATGGGGGTCGCAGGCCAGCTCGAGGTCCTTCAAACAGCGGATGGCTGTCGTTTCAAACTCTTCGTCTTGTTGAAAGTGAGTTACCACCGCGAACGGAATCTGAAAATCGTCTTCGCGGTGTGTTACGGTCCCGTCGCTGCGGACTTGATAGATTGCCCTGTCGACAATGATCATCTCGCCATCGAGATTCTCAAAAGTACCGAGACCGAAGTCGCCATGCTGCAGCAGCGTACGGGAGGACACGCTGCCCTTGTCGACACCTTCGATCAGAGCGACTGAGGTGGAGATCTGGTACATGCGGTGGTCGTGGGCTTTTAGATAGCTACCCAGTGCAGCGCTGACAAGACTGTCAACAGACTGGCCGCGCTGCCCCGCGGCCTCCCGGGCTGCTCCATCGAGCGACGAAGTTATTACAACTGTGAGCGTCGGCATATTCTCCGTATATTCCCGCTGCTATCAGGGCCTCACCGCGACAGCGGAAATCTCGATCTTCGCGCCGCCGATCAAACCCGCAACCTGAACAGCGGCCCGTGCCGGCTTGGGGTCCGGCATGAGATCTTTGTAGACTTCATTGATCTCGGGGACATCACTCAGGTCGGTGAGATAGATTGTGACCGAGATGATGTCAGACGCCCTGAAGCCTGCTTCTTCGGCGACATGCTTTATGACACTGATCGCATTTGCCGTTTGTTTGGCGATATCCACGCCGATGACCTGGCCATCGGCGTCTGGGCCTTGCTGCCCTGCGATGTAAAGCGTGTTGCCGGCGACGTAGCCGTTACTGAATGGTGCACCAGGGGCGAAGCCGATGGCTTGTTCATTGGTATTCATCGATGGACCTCCTTGTTAGTAGCCGCTTCCTTTGCAGATGTCTCGCGAGTTAACGAGTGTTGTCGCCCAAGGGTCTTTTTCCCATGTGCCCGACTCAGCCGACGCTCGTCACGGCCTAGCCGACTGGCCCGCTGCGCTCACTTACCGTCCGGGCTGCCCGGGCGGAAAGTGTTCGAACATCTTGTCCACGCCTTTGTTGAGGTTTTTGATGTTCTTGTCGGACTTGTCGGATAAAGTGTCGCTTGCTGACCCGCGCCATATCAGCTTTTTCGTACTCGAATCGAACAGGTCGACGACCAGCGTTCCGACTTTGTACGTCTCCTCTGTCGTCGTCGAGTCACCGAATCCACCGAACCCGCCTCTGAATAGGCCTCTCCAACCCCAACCTCCGCCGAAGGCGTCATAGTAAGTGTTGAGCGTTTGGTGACTGCTGGTCATCTCCATCGCCATGACAGAAACATTTCCGCCGGATTCGACCTTCGTCCACCCTTTCGCCGCCAGTGCGGAATTGACCGCTGCCTTGATTCGATCACTCCACAGGGGGTTTTCCGTGTGGACGTTTTCCCAGGAATAGGTTTTGTACAGGTTGAAGTCCGCGGCACGATCATAGTCGGTCTTCACATCCTGCGCGAAGGAGCCGGCCGTTAACAGAAGCGCACTACCGATAAAGCGAAATATCCGATGCTGAATTCTCATGGCAATCTCCAATGTTGTAGGTATGCGGGCGAGATCCGTTCGTGTACCTCGGCGCACTATGCTAGTCGCATATCGCATGCCACTCAATTCGGCCCTTAAGAATCAGTGAGTCTCCATCGAAGTGGCGGATTGCGGCCTGCACCCACGCCCTCCGGGAGTCACGGTCTGCACCGGCCTGCCCTCCGGGCGACTTCTGCTCATAAGCGGTCGGTCGTTCGCACGACGCTAGTGCTTTGTTAATGAGTAGATGTTGCGCGAATGCGCACAGCCACAGTCTATCGGGATCTGTTCCCGCACCGAACAATGATGGTGTTGACGGCGGATACGCTCGCATTGACTCACGCGGACCCAACGCCTCTGGGCCACAGCGTGCTCACAAAAACCGAGACAGCGTAAGGTAATGACACCCAAAACTGCTGCAGCCGAAGCGACTAGTTAGTCCGGTTTGTCGACCGTATCCCGAAAGGCTCTAAAGTGACGCACGTTCTTATATCGATCCTTGGTCTGTGTCTTCTCTTCATGATTCTGCGATCGATGATTCGAATCGCACTGATGAATCACGACTACGGGGACTATTTCGTAAAGGTTACCGGTCGGGCGGTTTATGCAGCAATAGCCCTGCGACTTCGGCATAACCGAGATACCAGGGCCGTTCATCGTGTACTACTGTGGTTCTTTCCTGCCTATTTTCTATCGCTGATCATCGTCTATTTTGTCGGTGCAATGACAGCCTTCGTCTTCTTGTACTGGGGAACGGGTTCCGTCAGTACATGGCACCAGGCATTTCTAGCCTCCGGGTCGGCGCTGAACACACTTGGTTTTGCAACACCGGCAACGATCGTCGGCCAATGGCTCGCGATTCCGGAGGGTGCACTTGGACTTGGAATTGTGGTGTACCTCTTTACGTTTATCCCGGGCTATCAGGCCGTGATCCGGGCCCGCGAGGACAAGACGTCCTGGCTGTACGTCCGACTCGGCAATCATCCGACTGGACTATTGCTGCTCGAGTGGTGCGTGCGAACCGGCGTTGAGGCCAGCATGAAAGATATCTGGGAAGCGTGGGAAGACTGGTTCCGAATGCTTGGTGACACGCACTCGGTGTTGCCTATGCTTTCGGTGTCGCCTTCAGTGCAGAGCGGCCAGTCGTGGGTGTTAGCTGCAGCAGCGGTCCTTGACGCTGCCGCGGTTGCGGCCTCCTCCATCGAGAGTAAAGATGGAGAAGCGGCCAGAATCTGCGTCCGAACGGGGACTCGTGCGTTATTGGCGATCGCCGACGCCTTCGGGCGCCCGAATCCGGCGTCAACCCAGCGGAAAACCGTTTCTATTACAAGGGAAGCGTATGAAGCGGCACGAGTTCGCCTCTGCTCGGCAGGGCTACCGCTAAAGTCGGCCGATCAGGAGAAACAATGGCGAGAGTTCTTGTCACTGCGTGAGGAATATGGGGACGCCCTGTTCTTCGTCGCACGTCAAACGTTCGCTCCCTTGGACGGCCGCGCCTGGTTGGACACGCTGGAGCGTGGGTGAGATTATCAGCCGCGGAACGCCGTCGCCCAAGAGTGTCATGATCGCACGCGTAAACACTGCAGGTGTATATCCTGGGCCCGTAAGACGATAGAGCACAACTCACTCACACGGGAGCATCCTCGCTTAGAAGTGGTGGCGGGCGGTCACGAATGAGAGGGGCTCATTGTCATAGTACGAACACGTAGCTGAAAGGGCGCGGGCAGTCGCATTTATCGATGTTTCTTGCGGAGAAAGCGCCTCGCGGAAGTCGGCGCGAAAGTTCTGGAGGAGGATTGCCGACGAGCGACGTGTGCCAAAAGTCTCCCCTAGCCAAGTGCCCGGAGCGATTGATACAGTCACGTTGCGCGCGTATTGGTCTTGGTCAACCAGCACAGCAGGTGCCGGGCCCAACGTCCTAGCCGAACGTGAACGAAAAGGCCTGAACGCCAGGATCGAGGAATTCGATTTCAAATGTCCGGTCTTCTATTGGCCCCTTTTGCCGGATAAGCTGATAGAGACGGGGTTCCCGAACCTCGCCGGTACCATCGGGTGAACAATCAAATCCGCGGGAGGCACCGGGCGCGGTGCTGGCCAGTTTCACCCTGAAGCGAATCGGTTTAACGCTTCGTGTCGGACCTAATACTATGTGCAGATCGCGCGCGTGAAAACGGAAAACAATCTTGCCGGCACTTGCCTGCGATACCGCGGTCTCTGCGCCGACATTCCACGAACCACCCAGCGCCCATTGATTCAATGAGAGGCTGAGCGGAGGCATATACGTCTTTCGGAAATCTTGCTCCAATCGATCGGGCGATGCAAAGCGTTCGGCCTTGCGATAACCGACATAGGTCTCGGGAGACTGCTCATCGCCGCTAGGGGGCGCCTCCGCTCCATCGGCCTGTATTTGGACGTTCGTCTCGTTCAAACCGGTGGCACCGTTTTCCCTGAGGAGTTGCCGGATCACTTGTTCCGAAGCCGCATAATCGCCCTCTCCGAAATGGTGACCGCGAATCTGCCCCTGTCCATCGATAAAATAATTGGCGGGCCAGTAGTTATTGCGGAATGTTTGCCAAATTCCATAATTGCTATCGATGGCGACAGGATAAGTTATCTTCAAATCGCGCAGTGCTTGTTGTACATTTGCGCGTTCCTTCTCGAAACCGAACTCCGGAGTGTGCACGCCGATAACAACTAATCCAGCGTCTTTATATTTAGCCGCCCAAGCCTTCATGTAGGGCAGCTCTCGTAGGCTATTGATGCAGGAGTATGTCCAGAAATTCACCAACACTACCTTTCCGCGAAGCGAGTGGCCACTCAGCGGGGGAGAGTTTAGCCAGGCGATGGCCCCACCCATGTCAGGAAATAGCCCTTCGCTAGAGGCGGGTTCAGCTTTGACTGCGTGCGACCGGCCAGCAACGGCCAGAACCGCCAGGAACATCGCCACGCCGATAGCCGCGCGGGCCAGTTCCGGCAACAAGAAGCTCGATTTGTTTACACGCATTGGTATCTCCTTTTGATTGACGCTTTCAAGGCGCGAGCCGCGTAAAGACGAGGTCGTGCGACTTCGCATGGGCCTCATGACATGGGAAGCATGTCTGATGCTGTGCCTCGTCTACAGGAATGCCATCGATGAATCGTCCGAAACCCCATCCGCCGGTCGCCGCGTACCTCTTCGAGTCTTTGACCATGACTTGAACCGTGGTGGCACGGCCAGGCACGAATGCCTGCAGTTGGCCCAACGCGGCATCATCTTGGGTGGACCGCACCTGTTTCCAGGCAAGTTTGATTAGGATCGCGCCCTCCGGGAAAGGAAGTTTTCCCTGCCGGTAGGCCTTCATTGCCAGAGAGTTTCCGAGAATACCCCGTAACTCGTCCAGGCTGCCAGCTTCGTGGGAAGGGGCCACCAACTCCCACTGACGATATCCCGAGGGAATCGTGACTCCGAAAATGGGGGAAGCATTATCATGCGGATGCTCCCGTGAGAACGGCATGGCAGCGATGGTAAACACCGCCATCGCTGCCAGCACTGAAACAGAAAGTCCTCTCATAGCGACTCAAAACTTGCCCACATCGACTACTGCCTGGGCGAAGGTTTGTGGCGCTTCCTGCGGCATGTTATGGCCGACGCCGCCGGTGATGAGACGGTACTCGTACTTGCCCGAGAACCTGTTCCGATACGCCGTGCTGGGCGCGTGGATTGCACCGTTGGCGTCGCCTTCCATGGTGATCGTGGGCACGGTGATGGGAGAAAGTGCGGCCAGCCGCTTTTCCAGGTCGTCATATTTCTGCTCGCCGTCGGCCAGGCCAAGCCGCCAGCGATAGTCGTGCATCACGATGTCAACGTGGTCGGAGTTGTCAAAGGACGCTGCCGTGCGGTCATACGTAGCATCGTCGAAATTCCACTTTGGCGAAGCCTGGTGCCAGATGAACTTATTGAACTGGTCGAGGTATTTCGCATAGCCGGCCTTGCCGACTGGGGTAGCGAAATAGTACTGATACCAAAACAGGAACGCAGGCTCGGGTGGCAACGGCGCCTGGTTGCCCGCCGGGCTGCTGATCAGATAGCCGCCGACGGAAACGATCGCCGTGCAGCGTTCCGGCCAGAGTGTTGCCATAACGTCCGCCGTGCGCGCGCCCCAGTCAAACCCGGCGACGGTGGCTGTCTGTATGTTGAGCGCGTCCATCAGAGCGATGATGTCGAGGGCGACGGCCGACTGCTGGGCGTTTCGCATCGTTTCGCTGGAGAGAAATCGCGTCGTACCGTAGCCGCGCAGATAGGGGACGATTACTCTGTAGCCTGCTGAAGCCAACAATGGAGCAACGTCGACAAAGCTGTGAATGTCGTAGGGCCAGCCGTGGAGAAGAACGACTGCAGGACCATCGGCTGGCCCGGCCTCCGCGTATCCGACATTCAGCAGGCCGGCGTTAATCTGCTTCAGCGAGGCGAATGATGTGTTAGTCCCTGCTGTGATCGGAGGTAACTTCACTGGGCTGCTCAATTGTCCATCCGCAGAGCCCATCGTGGCGAGCTCGGCGGCTGCGAGAGTCATTGCCGCATTAGCCAAAAAACGGCGCCGATTATGAAAAGTTTCTTCTGTCGTTTTGATCGTACTCATTGGTGAATCTCCTCGGTTAGATTGGTTGATTTGGAAGTGACAACGTTGATTGCAACGACGACGTTGCCGCGTGTCGCTTTGGAATACGGACATGTCTGATGCGCCGCCTCCGCCAGGGCTTGGGCGACTTCGTGCTCCAGGCCCGGCAGGCTGACATTGAGACGGGCTTTAAGGAAGTAGGCGCCATCGGTTATGCACAGATCCACTTCTGCGTCGATGGCGACGTCAGCCGGGAGCATCACACCCGTTTTAGTGGCGGTTATTCTGACAGCTGATAGGAAGCAGGCCGACCAGCCGGCTGCGAATAGCTGCTCCGGGTTTGTACCGGCACCCAAGGTGCCAGGAGTCGACAACTTAATGTCCAGGCGGCCATCGCCGCTGCGGGAGGTACCGTCCCTGCCGCCCGTCGTGTGAACTTTGGCGGTGTACAACACTTTTTCGGGTTGGTTCATGGTTAGTTCCTTGTTAAGCAGTGATAAATTAGCGCAGTGGTCTGAACGCTGCTCGCATTTCGGTACTGAAGATTTCCGGCTGCTCCCACGCCGCGAAGTGACCCCCCTTGGCGACTTCATGGAAGTAGTACAGCGACGGATAGGCCTGCCGTGACCAGCTTTCCGGCGCGCGATAGATCTCACGCGGGAACACCGTGATGGCCACCGGCACTTTGATCTGATTGGTCTTCTGTGCCGCGGCACTGAAGTTATTGTTGTTATTTTCCCAGTAGAAGCGGGACGAAGATGCGCCGGTGTTGGTGAGCCAGTACAGCGTGATGTCGTCGAGCATTTCGTCGCGACCGATCACGCGTTCGGGGTGGCCGTCGCTGTCGGTCCACTCGGCGAACTTTTCGTACGTCCAGGCGGCCAGACTACCGGGCGAATCGGCGAGCGCGTAGCCGATGGTCTGCGGACGTGTCACCATCACAGCGCCGTACGCCGCGTTTCTTCCGAAGAAGGTACTGAGGGTGTTGTACGCCAGCTGTTCCGGGGCGGTCAGCTCAGTGGGCGCCGGATCGCCGCTGTTGATGCCGTTCACCAGGTTCGCGGGAATTGTGGCCGGCATGGTGATATGGATTCCGAGCAGTCCGGGCGGCGCCTGGCGAGCCAGTGCGTCGGAGATGACCGAGCCATGATCGCCACCCTGCGACACGTAACGGTTGTAGCCCAAACGCTTCATGAGCACGTCCCAGGCGCGCGCCACGCGGTCGGGATTCCAGCCAAGATCGGTCGGCTTGCCCGAGAAGCCATAGCCGGGGATGGCGGGGATGACGACGTCGAAGGCGTCTTGCGCGCGCCCACCGTAAGCGACTGGGTCGGTGAGTGGGCCTATCACCTTCAGGAACTCCAGTGGCGAGCCGGGCCAGCCGTGGGTGAGGATCAACGGTAGCGCGTTCGATTCACGCGAACGCACGTGGATGAACTGGATATCCACGCCGTCGATTGTGGTCACGAACTGCGGCAGCGCGTTCAACTTCGCTTCTATGTTGCGCCAGTTGTAGCCGTTGCCCCAGTAGTACACCAACGCCTGCACCTCCGCCAATCGGATGCCCTGGGATTCGTCATTGACCGTTTCCTTGTCAGGCCAGCGTGTCGCCGCCAGGCGTTGGCGGAGGTCGACGAGTACCGTTTCCGGAACGTTGACGCGGAAGGGTCGGATAGATTTGTCTTCGACCGCTGCGGGCGGTATCGCGGCATGCGGGGCGATGACCGATGCGTCAGCGGACGTAGCGGTTTGAGCATAACTGCAGGTGGCGAGCGAGGCAAGGCCGAAGGCGGCAACCGCGACGCGTCGGATGTGTAGTAACGATACTGTATGCATGCTGATTTTCCTTTGGGAACGAGTAAAGCAATCTGTTCTGGGAAGTGCACGCAGTACACCAGCTAGGCGGCCAGACCGCGGATTGACGTTATGCAATTAGAATGAAACGGGTTCGCGGAACTTCGCGAGAAGGTTCCCCAATATTTAGGTGTCGCCGGAACGTCTGGAGTAGCCGATCATGCTCTCGATGTGTCGCCGGCGCGACTAACGAACCGCCAACATCCGGCGGTGTTTGCGGATGCCTCGCTTTCGACCAGATCAAAGCGTCTGATCGTACCGGGAACGGCAACCAACTGCTCACGTACAGCCCCAGCGACCAGCCCCGGAACTCCCGGCCAAGTTGCTTACGATGCGGCTGGCTACTGGTATTTCTGCTACGGGGTGAACCAGTGGGGACGTATTGGTCCGACCGGGTATGGCAGCGCGGCCGCGTCCCCGCCGTCCTGGTAAATCCTGACTCCTCTGCCGCACCGGGTCCTGCTGGGAGCGTCCTCTGCAAGTGGACTCGTGTTCTAAGGCGACCTCACTGCGGAGGGGCAGCGAGATCGTGCCACACCGCCGGGGTAATTTCTGATGGCATCACGACTCTTACACCGGGAACGAACCGCTCCCACGTCGCTGTCGCAGCTTGCCCCGGCGGCCTTCCAACTCGATCATGCATTCTGGAACCGATTCTGCCTGCGGCGCCACCAACTCAACGAATGCGGGCGAACCCGGTTGCTGCGGAACCTCTCCCATCGGCGCCATACGCCGCTTCAGATCGTCCCACGCCACATGCAACTCCCTGGCGGTTCGATTAATCCCTTCCTTCCGGGCCACCTCGACCGCTGCCGACCAAAGCTCAGCGGGTATTCGGGCTTTCCCGCTCCGATTGTCTCGCCATTCCTCGAAGCGTGCTCTTGCTTCGTCGAGTGTCATGATCGGGGCTTTATTGCGCGGCATGGGCGTCCTCTTCGCCGGAAACCCGGCCGCAGAACGACCTTAACAGTTATCCGCAGTGGATTTCATGCAGGCTTGTCGGAAACTCACGTTGCAGCGGAGATTTGTTGAAGAGCGCATTCGGGTATGTGTGTCTGAATGCGGTCCTGTTCCAAACTCCGGTCAGCCGCTGGATGCCCGCTCCGCAGGCAGGGTTTTCAGCGGCGTCGAAAGCGCCTGCGCCCGCCGCGCGGACAGCCATTCCCCGCTATATCGTTGCTCTGTTGCGCTTTGCATCTCGACGCTCTTGCAGCCACTCATGCCATGGCTTCATACCGAGGTAAATCTGTTGCGTTGCGTCGCACAGTTCCAGAATACTGAGATGTCCCCGATGAAATTTTTCCGCCCAAGGCTTATGGGTGCCTCCCGCGCGCTTCCACGATTCTTCAGGGCGAAACCTTCCGAACAGCTCGGTGGCGGCGCGACCAGCTTATCTCGCAGCTCAATCCCGACGGATTCAACGTGGGCCTGAATGACGGCGTTGCCGCAGGCCAAACAGTGTTGCACGCCCACGTCCACATTATTCCCCGGCGGAACGGCGACGTACCCGACCCGCGGGGAGGCGTGCGCTGGCTGATTCCGGCCAAAGCCGCGTACTGGAGAGAATAGCCGTGCCGCCGAACGCCGACGATCAAATCCGGTTCCTGGTTAAGCTCCAGCGTCTTCTGGATGAGGGCCTCTTCGTGGCCTCCTACAAATTTGCGCTGCTGCTGGCTTTGGCCGATCTTTCAGTCGAGAGCGGTGACGACACTGGCGCACCGTTGATCCTCCCGGAGACTGGCATCGCTGAAAAGTTCATTCAGTATTACTGGCGGCAGGCGGTTCCGTACCCGGCATAGTCCTGCTGGCCAACTGTCTGGCGCACGGAAGAAGGCAGATAGTAGACGTTGCCGCGGACTTCCCCGAGGAATGCCGGTATGTGCTGGAGACTCTGGGCAAGGTCTATCAAACCGATGCTCAGGCAAGAGAACAGCAACTATCGCCGGAAAACCGACTGCTGCTCCATCAGGAACACAGCGGGCCGTTGCTGGATGAACTGCGCGAATGGATGGCGACTCAGTTTGCGGAGCAAGACCGAGCCGAACTCCGGATTGGGCAAGGCGATCTCCTATCTGCAGCGGCACTGGACGAAGCTGACGCTGTTTCTGCGACAGCCGGGCGCGCCCCTCGACAACAACATCGCCGAGCGCACTCTGAAGAAGGCGATTCTACACCGTAAGAACGCGCTCTTCTATAAGACGATGAACGGAGCGCGCGTGGGCGATCTGTTCATGAGCCTGATCCACACCTGCGAACGTGAACAAGGCCAACCCGTTCGATTACCTGACGGAGTTGCTCCGGCATCCTGTGGAAATGAAGGCGAGTCCGGCGGAGTGGATGCCGTGGAATTACCGGATGACGCTGGCCGGTACCGCGACACCGGTGGCCGCCTGACCTTCTTATAAAATGGTTCGGTCGCATGGCCGAAAGCAATCCTCTGCGGCCGTGGCTGAGGAACAGCCGAAAATACCCCGGAAACGCGGCCTGGCGGCTTGTCAATCGCGGAGGGTTTTCGGCCACCCACCGCCGTAAACTGACCCATGTCCGCCCGGTGGACCGGTTACCGCCGTTGGAGATTTTGCCTGAGGTCCAAGGCGCTCAAGTTATTCCTAATAATTTCCACGTTGTTGCCCAACGGGCCGCATTGCCTGAAACGGACACAGATCATTTCCAAGCGATTCACAGTTAAATGTGCTGGAGTTCCAAACTACTACAATGAAGGCAAGGCCATGAAGGAGCAAACAGGCAATCAGGTGAATCGCGATCTAAATGAGTCCGCCGGAGCGCCCGCCAAGCCCTCCGGCGCAGTCTCGGGAGAGTTTGTCACCGAGATGTTCGAGTACGACGGTGGACGGCAAGTCACGGTGTACGTGCCACCGGACGCGCCCGAGGCGATCGTCTTCGCCGGCGACGGTCAGAGAATCCCGAAGTGGGGCCGCTTGCTTGAGAAGGCCAACGTACCGTCCACAATGATCGTCGGTGTACATGGCATGACTGATGAGATGCTGCGGCTCCATGAGTACTCACCGGGCTTTGAGCCGGAGCGGTTCGCCGCACACGAGAGGTTCTTCATCGAGGACGTTCGTCGATGGACGGAGTCGCGGTTTCGCGTGGCGCTGCCCACTCAACGTACCGCAGTGTTCGGCGTCTCGGCGGGTGGAGAACTGGCCCTCGCTCTCGGGCTTCGGCATCCACATATCTACGGTACGGTCTTGTGTGCCTCGCCTGGCGGCGGTTACAAGCCGCCTGACGTTATGCCTGGTCCGCTTCCGCGCACGTACCTTGTCGCTGGCACACAGGAGCCGTTCTTCCTCGAGAACGCGAGGAGGTGGGCGGACGCGCTGCGCGGTGCAGATGCTGATGTCGTCATGAATGAGCGAGCTGGGTCACACGGCGGCGCATTCTGGCGAGAAGAGTTCCCGCTGATGGTCGCGTGGGCATTCGGACAATGAAGCATCCCGTTGTCTCATCGGCGCTCTGGTACGACCCGTCTCCTGTGATCATCGCCAGGATATCGAAGACTGGCACTACCGGGTGACACAGGGATACTCCTTCTGATCTGTACACGCCTGCCGAAAGCTCACGCGTAAATTTCCGGTTCTTCGGTCATCTCGACAGCAATGGTAACCCGGAATGCACCGCCTTCGAATCCGCAATCCTAACGGCTCCGCGCACGACGCCGCCCACGGCTGGCATGTTGCGTGTTCATCCGCTGCCGCTCGGTCGTGTGAACTGACGGGCCGAGGCCGCATTCTGGGTGCCAGCTAGGGTTCGGTGTGCACAGGGAACCGCGAGCGCCGCCTCCCTTGAAAAACAAGGGGCCACCTTGATAGACCCTCACGTATGACATTGCGCTTCCTGATTCCTCTTTTCCTTTCGACCGCGGCATTTGCGCAGGATCCCATCGATCGGCTGATTGGAGCCTGGACGCCGGTCGAGGGCCTGAACGCCCCGAACTGGACTGCGGTACGGTGGACGATAACAAAAACGGGACCCTACTCAGCGCACGTGCGGCAAGACGTGATTCTCAAGTCTGGGGAGAAAAGCCTGACCGAAGCCACTGTCGTGTGCGACGGGAAACCGCACGGCGAAGAAGTCCGGTCGTCGCCGTTTTTAGTGGCTCCCACCAAAGGCGGTACGGCGACATGCGACCCGAAGACCCTCAGCTTCAGATCGGAGAATAAGGGACAGACAAGGGACAGCCAAGCCACGTTTTCGACGGACGGTAAAACGCTTACCTACCGGCGCAAATTGGTTTCGGCTGATGGCAAGCAGACCGAAGATACAGTCGTGTACGCAAAGCAATAACAATTTCGCCGCGTGGTTCCGTGCGTCGTAGATTGCCCACGGGTGCCTGCTCGCGAGGCGTCTAGTCGAGCGCGGCGTCCGCACCGTGCACGGTTACTACGGTCCC
>Ga0302319_10013579_pt1 | contig 15272 bp, 9 predicted proteins | sample Bog_T0_2_FD_203319 | JGI IMG/M metagenome (GOLD analysis project Ga0302319, IMG submission 203319) | Peat permafrost microbial communities from Stordalen Mire near Abisko, Sweden - Bog_T0_2 | ecosystem: Environmental > Terrestrial > Soil > Wetlands > Peat | place: Sweden: Abisko, Stordalen Mire... | reverse complement strand
GCGTCGTATGTTGTGCGCAAGCCGTCGTCTCTCAGCTTTGAAGAGGCGGCGACAATTCCAGTTGCATTCATGACGGCGTGGTATGCGCTTCATCAACTTGGCAGGATTCAGTGCGGTGAGAAGATACTCATTCACTCGGCAACGGGCGGCGTCGGATTGGCAGCCATTCAAATTGCAAGGCTTGCCGGCGCGGAGATTTTCGCGACAGCGGGCAGTGAAGAGAAGCGCGCCTATCTGCGCAAGATGGGCATCCGATACGTGATGGATTCGCGCACAACGGGGTTTGCGGCCGAGGTGCGCAAGCTGACAAAGGGAACAGTTGTTGATCTGGTATTGAATTCGCTGGCGGGCGATGCCATTGAAAAAGGCCTATCGGTGCTCGCTCCGGGTGGAAGATTTCTCGAAATCGGAAAGCGCGACATTTATGCCAATACGGCCATCGGGCTGCGCCCGTTTCGCAACAATCTTTCCATGTTTGCGATCGACATGGGACAGGTGATGGCGAGTCAGCCACAAACCGTGCAGTCCTTGCTGCAAACTATCATGAAGCTTTTTCGTGCGGGAAAGTTGACTCCATTGCCGCATCGGAGTTTGCCCATGGATGAGGCGGCGAATGCATTTCGATTCATGGCCCAGGCAAAACACACTGGGAAGATTGTGTTAACGACTCAAGATGCGAAGGTCGTGGTCAAGCGAGTTGCGACGACAGAGGCAATCGGGTTCTCGCGGCGAGGCTCCTATCTCATTACAGGCGGACTTGGCGGCTTCGGGCTCGCTGTTGCGAATTGGCTTGTAGAGAATGGTGCGCGGAACGTCGCATTGATGGGGAGAAGCGGCGCCAGCTCGGCCGGATCCAGGAGAGCGATTGCGAAGATGCGACGGCAAGGCGCCAAGGTGCTTGTCGTCAAAGCGGATGTCGCGGATCAACGCCAGATTGCGCTAGCCCTTGATCGGGTGAAGGCCAAACTGGGGCCATTGCGTGGAGTGTTTCATGCCGCCATGGTGCTTGACGACGGGCTTCTCACGCAACTGAGCGATGAGCGATTTGCACGCGTGATGTCGCCCAAGGTGATGGGCGCGTGGAATCTGCACACGGCAACGGCGAAGCTTCGTTTGGATCATTTCGTCATGTTTTCTTCTGTGAGCGCTTTGATTGGAACGGCCGGGCAGGCGAACTACGCGTCGGCCAATTGTTTTCTCGATGCTTTGGCGCATCACCGGCAGGCATTGGGTTTGCCCGCGCTCACGGTCAATTGGGGCGCACTCGCTGAAGTTGGAGTTCTCTCTCGCGACACTCGGGTCGCTCGGCACCTTTCGCTCCATGGAGTTCATGCCTTCGCTCCTGCTCAAGCGACGGAGATGTTGGGGCGTCTGATGCAGAGCGACGCAGCGCAAATTGCTTTCATGCATATCGACTGGCAGAAAGTGTTTGACTCGGGAAAAGGCTCAACGGCATCGCCAAGGTTTTCAGAGGTTCTTGAGCCTTCAGCCGCAGCAGGCCCCGACAATCAAAAGGATCTGCGGAAGATGATTTCGTCGGCTCCGACAGAAAAGAAGCTTTCACTGACCTGCGCTATGGTTGGCGAATCCGTTGCGAAAATCTTGCGAATGAGTGCAGAGGAGTTTGTGACACATCGTCCGCTGCGCGAGATGGGCCTGGATTCACTGATGGCCTTCGAATTGTTGAACAGGCTTGAAGCACAGTTTGGGATCTCGCTGCCGGCAAGCCGAATCTCAGCAAGTTCGACGATCAACAGTCTCGCGACGCTCGTGCTTGAGAGCTACGGCCTGGATCCAGCGAAGGAATTGAGGGCGGATACCGCAGCACATAGCGCCAGCAACGGGGCGCTCTTGACGGCCCAGATCGCAATGCGGGTTAAACCGATTGGGGCGTTGCGAGCGGACGGCGCTGGGACGCCACTGTTCTTGATCCATCCTGCGGGAGGCGGGACCAGCATTTACGACCAACTGGTGGCGCAGTTGCCTGAAGGATTTCCCGTTTATGGGATTCAGTCTCGAATGCTCACGGGAGCCGCCGACGAAGTATCCTCTGTCGAGGAGATGGCGCGCCATTATGCCGATCTGATTGCGAACCATCAGCCAGACGGAGAGATACGCATTGCCGGGTTTTCCGCCGGCGGACTTTTTGCATTGGCTACGGCAGGCAGTCTTGAGAGTCGTGACAGGAAAGTTTCTTTCATTGGAATGATCGAGACTCCTGTTTCGATTCTTGATCCAGAGTACCCGCGTGAACTGATTCTGCAAGAGCTCGTCGTAGAAGTATTTGACCATCTCGCAGGCGAGACAGGGTTATCTCTGCGAGAGACCGGCGATCTCTCCGGTGCGATATTGGAACTCTCAAGTAAATTGGCGGCAGCGAAGGACGAGCCGACTCGTCTAAATCTGGTGATGGACTGGTCTATGAGGCAGGGAGTGAAAACGGGGGCCGGCGCGGACTCAGCAATGAAGAAATTCTTTACCGTCTTCATTCGCCACCTTCATCTCGTGGAAGCGGCCAAGCTTGAACCCGTGCTCGCTCCGGTGTATTTGTGGCTTGCGGGTGCGTCGGGACTTACAAATGCGCCTTTCGTGCCTGACGGATCACGATGTATTACTCGAGGGAGGTTAACACGGGAAGTGCTGGACGGCAGGCATTTTGAACTGATGCATCCACCGCGTGTGAAAGTGCTGGCCGCGCTGCTGGCAGGCGCGATGGCTAAGGAAGAGGGCAGCCGCATGGTGCAATCGTCCATTGTAATGAGAAGCCGTGCCGGGATTCGCGCGCAACATGCAGAGTAGTGGACACATGCGCATTTCGATCGTCAATAGGTGACGGTGGCGATAATCGTATCGGTGTAATTGCCGGGCGTGGGATGCTGTCCGGCTGGAATCTGGCCATAAACGGTGAGCGACTGCGCGGCACCGCTTCCGGTGCCCGCTTCAGTATTGGTGCCAACCGTGTTGCCCCAATTTGTTGTGTGCGTGGAGTTGGTGAAGAGGTTGTATGCCAGCAGGGCCGAGCCAGGCCCGGTCATACTTCGTTTGGTGACGGTTGCACCGCTTGCGGTTCCGGCATTCAGGCCAACATTGTAAGGAGTGGTGTTGGTGCAGGTGACGGAGATATTCGAATTTGCGCTGACGAGCAAGTCCGCGTAGTTGCCGAAGGCAAGATTTGCTGCTGAAATGGAACAGGTGGACTGCACTACAACGGTGACGGTGAACGAAGTTGTGGCGGAGGAGACCGTATCGGTGTAAGTGCCTGGCGTAGGAGTCTGGCCTGCCGTGATCTGGCCATAGACAGTGATATTTGTGTTGCCGGTTCCAGTGAGCTCGTTGCCGGTGGTGTTGCCCCAATTGTTGGTGCGTGCTGAATCGGTGAACAACACGTAGCTCAGTTCTGCGCCGCCTGGGCCGGTCATCTTTCGGATGGTTTCAGTCGCACCGACCCCGGTCCCGGCATCAAGAGGAATGTCCCACGCGCCCGCGCAGGTCACCTTTCCTGTGGCAGTGCCATTGAGCAGTGTGCCGGTGTAGGTGCCGAAGCTCAACGACGTCACTGAGAGCGTGCAGGTCTGCGCTGCCAACGTACGTGCGCCCAGAGCGATTATCAGAAGAGTTGCCAGTCCGAGCCATCGCCTCATCGCTATTGCTCCGGACATCGTACGGGCCCGATGGAAGGAATTTCGCCCGGTACGGGCTTGTAGTCAAAGGTTGCGCTGCAGCGATGTCCGTCGGGCAGCTCGACTTCAACGTTGTTATGGGAATCGAGATCTTGAATGTAGGCTTCACCCTCGTAGCCGACCGGGAACACCGCACCAGTTGCCTGGAGCTTGGCGGTTGCGCCAACCGGCAGCGCAATTCCTGCCGCATCGACCATTCTCAGTAACGCTCCGTGGCTTACCTTTACCGAGAACTTAACCACGACGCCGGAAAGGTCCTGCGGCCGCACCGCATGGGTTGGGTCGTCCACTGTGGCGTCCGCGGGAATATCGGTTGGCTCGATGGTGATTCTATTCAAATCAAACGAGCGCATATCGGGCACAAGAAGCCGACCCGAGGAACTTGTACTCCCGACATCGCGATTTTCCTGCAACACGTGGACATGCGGCATGGGGCTTGTGTCCACGACAGCGAAGCTATCGTAGATGGTGTTGGACTTGAAGATGGCTCCATCCATGTATGAGACAGCGCCCTGCGATTCCATGCGAAGAGTTGACTGGCCGTTGTTGCTGTCTACTCCGGCGGTAAACAGACCCATCGGGGACTTGTATTGAGCCTGCCCGAATTCATGGTTGGAAGTGCCTGTAGAGACATAGGCCTCATAGCCCCAATCGCCAACTTCCGGCGCCGACTTTTGCAACTGCGCCTGTACCGCGCCGTCTGAGGTCGCACCCGCGTCTACTGAAGTTCGCCGGGCCAAAGGGATGATGAGTCCTATCTGCAACCCATTACTGCCGCCGCTATTGGCGAAATTTTTAAATTCGGTGGCATAGAACGACATGTGATGGATCTGGATCGAATAATTGGCGGAGAGGACCTGGGTATGCTCTGCGGGGGTGAGATTTGACTGGTTAGGGCCAGGCGAACTGTCCTGATTGAGTGCCGCAAATGCGATTCCAACCGATCCCAATCGCCTGAGCGACAGGCCGGTGTTGCCGCTGAGCTGCTTACGTTGAATCGGGGCTCCATTGATCGCAGCCACATCAAGAAAGTTACGGCTCGCGACTGTGGCCGAGGCACCAACGCTGAAGACCCGTCCAAGGCGCTGCGCGCCGGCAGAGAGTTGCGTGCCGGTTTGGCCCGAGCCGAAGCTGCTGGCAACAGAGAAATTGACAACGCCAAGATTGCCCACCTGCGCAACGCCGCCCAAGCCCCCCATGAAGGCGCCGGGAGTGCCCTCGGCGCTGCCTTCGAGTGTGAATTTGCTGGTCAGGCCTCTGCGGTAGATTGCAGCGCCCGCGATCTTGCCATAGTCGTTGCTGATCGAACCCCAGTTGCGGCGTACCAGGCCAGCTTGCACCCCGAAGGTTTGCAGGCCCGGAGTGAGCATCGCGGGACTGGCGTAGAAGGCCTGCTGTACATTCACTTGCTGGCCCATGGCATTGGTGACCGTCATCGAGATTGTGCCTGCCCCCGAGACCACGGGGAGCTGCGGAACCTCGAAGGGCCCGGCGTCGACGGCGCGCGAGATGACGGTGTTGCCGTTTGCGAGCACATCCACGGTTGAGGGCACGGCGGCCGAGCCACTGATCGAGGGCATTGGAAATGTGACGAGATCGGGGCGGATGCTGAAATCAGAGCGAATCTGCGCGCCCTCAAGGCGGACGGGACGAGTCCAAGCTAGGCTGGTGGTGATGAAGTCACCCAGGCTGTAGCGGCGGAGCGAATTCACGTCGGCGAAATCGTAGGTGGAATCGAGACGTATCGCCGTGTTTTTGCCGGAGCTGCCCGCATTGGCGCCGGCATAAGCGAGCCAATTGGAGCTGATGACGCCCTGGTTGGAGAAGGCGCGCAGATCCATTGACCCAGTGGCGCCGGTTTGGCCGCTTGCATAGGTGCCGGCCATGTCGTAATTGAGTGTGACGCCTTTGCTGCTCTCGATGACTCGGCGGTCCGATGACTTTGTTCTGCCGTCAACTTGCAACTCGGTGGGCACCAGGCTGCCTTCGCGGGCTGTGACAATCAGTTGCTGATTCTGCTGATCGATGGTCCAGGTTAGCCCGAGCAGGTCAGACAGAGGGAGCAGGCCGCCGGGGTCCAGAGAGTGAGTCTCAGGAACTCGAAAGCCAAGATCGTGCAGTTCATCGGGTCGCGCCATCAATTTTCCGTGACGCATTTTGAATTCGCCGATCTTGTTTGTGGAGTGGCCATTCACCAGCACTTCAAGAAGAAGTGTGAGGTCAGAGCCGGCGCTGGTTGTGGCATCTGGCCCGGTTTTGAGCTGAGCGCCATTTGCCGCCCAGCCGAGGACCGTTGGCGATAGGATAGCCAGCACAAGCAGCAGTATTCTTGCAGTCCGGAGCCGGCCGGCCGCCCGGTCTTGAAAGTCATTGCGCCAAGACGACATGGACTTGCTCATCGATGGCACCGGCGTTTTCGTGCGCTGTCAATCGGAGGGCTTCGCTGGGCAGCGGCAAAGGGCCCTGTGGGGCGATGGGCCAGCGCCTTGTTGCGCCGGCGAGAATATAAGGAGATGCGCTGGGCTCTGTTTTCAACTGGCGTCCGTCGGTTGTTGTCAGCAGGATCTCTCGAACGGACTCATGGACAAGGCCATCATTGATCCCCACCAGGAAGGCATGTTCGGCGTCGCGCTCGACATGAAACTGAACATGGGGGAGGGCGCGCGTGCCGGGCAGAGCAAAGATGGGAATGGAAAGGCGCAAAACGATGTGAACGATCCCAGGTTCAGCCGGAGGTGGAATCTGGTCGACCAGTATGCGATAGGTAGCCTCGTGACCTTGGGGAGTCTGGCGGAGAATCAGGCGCACCACCTGAGTGGCTCCCGGAGCAATCGAGGCGAGCGGAGGACTCAGCACCACGGCGTCGGTGGCCGTCAACGGATCCTTATTGTCCTGCTGATTCCAGTCGTAGGCGCGAATCTGGACGGCGGTTTCGTTTTGTCCCTGGTTGGTTACGGTCAGAGTTGTGGCTTTTTGACCTGGAGGGAAGAAAATGTTGACGGGCAAGACCGAAAGAGCCTGCGCTCCAGCCGCCGGCCCCGTCAAGAGAAAGACGAGAACGGCGGCGAGAGCATTGGCTGCTGCCATCAGTCGGCTTGAGTTCCATGTGATCATGAGTCACCCGGTTCGTGGCGTTGCTGACAGTTAATAGATGACGGTGGCTGTGATGGTGTCAGTGAACGAGCCCGGGGTGACATACTGACCCGCAGGAATCTGGCCGTATACGGTGAGGTTCTGGACTGCGCCGCTGCCGGTTCCAGTCTTGGTGTCGGTGCCTACGGTGTTGCCCCAGTTCGTCGTCCAGGTTGCGTTCTGGAACAACCCATAGCCCAGAGAGGACGAGGATGGGCCCGTCATCTTCCTGGTGGTCACGGTTGCTCCGCTAAACGAGCCCGCATCGAGGCCCACATTGTAGGGGGTGGTATTGGTGCAGGTCACTGAAACGGTGCTCGACGAGCTCAAGACCACGCCAGTGTAGGTGCCGAAGCCGAGTGAGCCGGCAGAGATGATGCAGGTGGCCTGCACCGTTGCGGTGACAGTAAATGTGGTGGGGACACTTGTGGTTGCAAATGCCGACGTGGGGGCGAAGCCCAACGCCACAAGGCCAAGAATGGCGACGGGCAGGACGGACTTTACTGCGCTTGAAAGCTTCATCTGGATCACTCCTCTTACAAAACAAGTTGGCGGTTTATGTTTGCGGCCGTCCGACTTGAAGTCAAACAGGATCAGGTCTTGGCTGAACCAGGCACTTCTGAATCAGAACTGTCACAAGTATTTTCTGCAGTTCTGTATTCAGTTGCCCCCGAGTGGTGGCGCGTTTTTCTTTGCTTCCTCAGCACATCTGTTTCCGATCAATGAGCTTCCAGGGTTGGGCAGGGCAGTATCCAAGGGTGCCTCAGCGCTATCGGTTCACTGTCTAATCGTTTTCTAACAATAGGGCGCAATAGTAACCATTACTATGGTACTTTGGTGCGATACGCCCCCCTAAATGTGCAACTTAGGGGCACACAAAAGGTGGGAGAGATGTGATGCAGATCGCGGAAAACGAGTCGCGGGACTCTTTGAGGGATCTCTTCTAATATTGCCGGGGATAAATTAGGTTTGCTGGTTGGGCTTCTTGGAAAGGCAACGGGGTGAGGTCGATTTCATTTCACTGAAGCCAGGCGGATTCAGTGTGGATTAGAGTCTTGGGATCAATAGGTTATTGTGGCGGTGATCGTATCAGTATAGGAACCTGGCGCGAGATACTGGCCGGCTGGAGCCTGGCCGTATACGGTGAGCGCCTGAACCGCGCCGTTGCCCGTGCCGGAGATCGTGTCGCTTCCCACTGTTTGTCCCCAATTGATTGAGCGCGAGGGGTCAGAAAACAGCGAATAGCTCAGCAATGCCGAGGTGGGGCCGGTCATCTTGCGAGCCGCTACGGTTGCGCCTGACGCGACTCCTGAGCTCAGGCCGACGTTATATGGGGTGGAGTTGGTGCAGGTGACCGAGACAGCAGAGGTGGCCGTTGCCACAGTGCCGTTGTAGCTGCCGAATGACAACGTGGAAGCGGAGATTGAGCACGAGGCCTGGACAGTCGCGGTTACGCCGAATGTATTGATTGCAGTTGCCGCGAGAGCGGTGAGGGACGACAGGCTCAACGCCATCGATGCCAGGATGGCGGCGCGCAGTGCTTTTCCGGATGTGTTCGAGAGACTCATAAATATCAGCTCAAGTACAGCACAGGCGCGGATCGAGAAGCTATCGAATTCTGGTGGCGCTGGGGGGTACGAATGGAGACACCACCGTCAGCTCGACTGGTTACCCCAGTGGAGTTCTTATCGGCATTTGAGGGCTGGATTTATACCGAATGGCGGCGCCAGGCTGACGCCGATTTAGAGCATGTTTCAAAAAAATGGCCGTTGTATTTCGGTGAAATCCATCAGCGGTTAAAGCCCAGCATCTGTTCGCCTCGCCGCGCTCCCATCGCTGATGCACTTTCCATATGGATACCGCGTACCATGCAGGAAGCAGAAATCTCATGAGGGAAGAGAGACCCATGTCAACGAACGCAACAGTGACTCCACAGGTGACAGCACCAACCTTCGTTCCCGCGTATACCTTGTTCGATTCAGGCGCTGTGGCCATCGGCACGTTCTTTGGAACTCCGGTTGTTGGAACCGTTCTGATGGCAGTGAATTATCGTCGCCTGGGGCAGGGGGGCAAGGCGGTTATGGCGGTGGTGGTGGGCGTTGTGATCACGGGTTTGGCGATGCTGCTGGGTTGGAAGTTGCCGCAGAGCGTTTCGTACCTGGTGGGCCTGGCGTTGCTGATCGGGATGCGGCAGAGCGCCCAGCAATTGCAGGGCGCCACGGTTGCGGAGCATGTGCTGCGCGGCGGACGGTTGGGATCGAAGTGGCTGGCTTTTGGGCTGGGCGCCGCATTCTGCGTGGTCTTATTCGGAGCTATATTTGCAGCGGTGTCGATGAACAACGGCACCAGCGTCAAGATTGGGTCGAAGGATGAGGTCTACTACTCTGGCACTGCTACCAAGGCGGATGCCGTGGCCCTGGGAAATGCGCTGAAGTCCGACGGCTATATGCAGGACCAGGGGGCGGACGTGATTCTGGACAAAGGCAAGGACGGGACGATTGTTTCGTTCATCGTCAAAGAGGGATTCTGGGACCAGGCGGGAACGCTCGAATCTTTTGAAGAGATTGGCCGCCAGGTTGCTCCGCTGATTGGCGGCTTTCCGATTCAAGTTCGCCTGCTGGATTCGTCCCGCGATGTGAAAAAGGAATCCACCATTGGCAAGGAGGCGATTGATGGAAATGACCACGTCTACTACATGGGCACGGCAACCGAAGCTGACGCGCAGGCCCTTGGTCAAGAGCTCAAATCGCTGGGCTTCTTCACGGGCAAGGGGAGTGACGTTTTTCTGTCAAAGCACAGCGACGGAACGGTGATCTCATTTGTCGTGGGAGACGGAGTGTGGGATGACCCGACATATGTTGGCGACTTCGAGAAGATTGTCCGCGAGGCAGCGCCGAAGGTTGGCGGACTTCCTGTGCGACTGCATTTGGTCAGTACTTCGCTTGAGGTCAAGAAGGATGAACAGGTCAACTGAGCGCGGGCTCGTCTGCTTAAAGGAACCTCCTATCAAGGCGGCCAAGCAACGTTTACCGTTTTCTTGGAGTAGTCCCTCAGAGGCTAAAGCCCACGCTAATTCTGCTGGCTTTATGGCACGACTAAAGTCGTGCCCTTTCAAAGCGACAAGCATTTAGCTTAATCAGAGGTTCCCTAAGTGCATCAGTGCAGTTGATAGGGCTGAGCCGGTTCGGGGATGGGATCGCCGGCCTTTGGGGCTTCGATGGGAGATGCGCCATGGAGCCCGATGCCGGTGACGTTGTAGGTGTTGAGCAGCGCGCCGGAAAAGCCAGTGACTGCGACGTTCTTGATGACAGCCTGATGCACATTTGCCAAATAGATTCCCTTGGCGCAGGTGCCGGTGATGTTGATCAGAGAGAGACCCTCGACGGGCTTGTCCGGATGAACGCTGGTTCCGTCCACAAGCATGGGCACATCCGTGACGCGAATGTTCGAAAAGCGAAAGTTCGCGGCGGTGGGAATGCCGTCTTTGCCGGGCACGGGCGCTTCATCCTGCTTGCCGCTGCCAAGCAGATTGAAACGAATCAGCCCTCCCTTGGTTCCAGAGACGTCAAGGTCGTTGGCGACGATGTCTTCAATGAAGGCGCCTCTGCCGGGGCGGCTTTTTATATAGAGCGCGAAGGTTTTTGCGCCGGTGAATTTGCAGTGTTCAATGCGCACATTGCGAATGCCACCGGAGGTTTCGCTGCCGATGCCGATGCATGCGAAGATCAAGCCGTTGAATGTGCAATTTGAAATGTGCACGTCTTCGGTGGCCTGGTGGAGCACGTAGCCTTCGCTGCCACGGCCTGACTTGAGCGAGATGCAGTCATCGCCGGTTTCGATATCGCAGCCATCAATGACCACGTGCTTGCACGAGTCGACGTCGATGCCATCGCCCAGGCCGCCGGTGCTGCGAATGGTCAATTTCTTGAAGGTGAGGTTTTCAGAGCAGGTGGGATGCATCGACCACATGCCGCCATACTTCGTGGAGAAACCTTCAAAGTGAACATTGTTGCAGTGGATCGGCTCGACCAGCGTGGGGCGGCGCAACGTCATTCGCTGGTTGAACGGGGCGGGCGGCGGGATGTAGCCAACGATCTTTCCCGGCCCGACGATTGCGATGTTGCTGGCGCCGATTGCATAGATGAGCGCAACGTGACCCTGGATCCACTTCCCCTCCCAGCGAACCTGGCTGATGGGATAGTCGGCGTAGTCGGAGCTGCCTGTAATCGTCGCACCGTCTTCGAAGCGGAGAACGACATTCGACCGCAGTTGAACTGATCCGGTGAGGTAGTTTCCGGCAGGGACCAGTGCTTCGCCGCCGCCAAAGGCGGAGCAGCGATCGATGGTCTGCTGAATGGCGACGGTGTCTTTGGTTGTGCCACCTCCGGTTGCGCCAAAGTCGCGAATGCTCAGCGTGATCTTTGGCTTCGCATCGTGGGCCGCAGCGCTTGGCTTTGATGACTTAGGCGCTGGCGCCTGCTGAGAAATGGCGATGCCCTCAAGCAATGAGAAAGCAGGGACCGCAAGTAGACTGCGTCCTGTTGTTTTAAGAAAGCTGCGCCGGGCAAGAAGGGTATTCTTCATATCATTTGCACCTTGTGGTGTTCGATGTTGTGGACTATCACGTCTTCGACCGAGTGATTTCGTTCCTGGTCGTTTAGTGTTTCGCATCCCACCCTCGGCGCAAGAACAAAGGCCACGCCGAGGATGGGGCACCCGATCTTCATACAACAACAAGCGATCTGAAAGCTAATGGTTAGGGCCGGCGAGGACGCTGATTGGGGTCGATGTTTGGCTGAGGTCGTCTGTTCCTTGCAGAGGGTCGGCTTCTGTGAGGCGTGGGCCAAGGGACTTGACCAGGTCGGGAATGTCGTAGTGGAGCAGGACGCCGGGAAGCACATCTTCTGGCGCTCCGGTTGGCAGCGGGGCGTCAAGCAGGCTGCGATAACTGGAGAGAACATGATCGATGTCGATGTGCTTGATCCGCTTGTCGAGAACCGCGGCATGGAGAAGGACCAAACCCATGTGCCCGCTTGCCGATGCGGTAATCGCTGCGGGGTCGACATCGGCGCGGTTCGCCAGGTAGTCGATTGCGTGGATTACATCGTCGATGCGCATGCCGATGAGGGTGCGGCCAACCAGATCGGCACGCAGGCTGAGTAGATAGAACGGGCCGAGGATCGGCGACTTCATATCGTCGGTTCCGGGCGGAGATGGGCGCGGAGTAATCGCTAACACGACGTTTCCGGCTGCGGCGAGGGCATCGAACTTTGCCTTGTTCGCGCGGGCAATAGGGTTGTCGGCATCGCTTGAGTCAGGAAGGAGCAAGAGCACGGCGGGGTGTCGGCCGCTATCGGCAGGCACGGCGATTTCGGCCTGAATATCAACGCCGATGTTCGATTTGAGCACGAAGGCGCCGGTCTTGGCGGCCAACGATGCAGCGTCAGACCGGTAGGCACTGGGCCTGGCCTCTGTGCCGGTGGCTTCGTGAATGGCGGCAGAGAGCCGCTCAGTGGAAAGAACTGGATGAATGACGGGGAGAAGCTTCGCTGCGCGCTTTTTATTGAGCGTGAAGACTGTTTCCGCGGTGGGATAGCTGGTGAGGACCTGCCCAGTTGGCGTTACTTGCAGGGCGTCTTTGGGAAGGCCGGTCGGCATGGGCCTGAACCCGCCGGAACCGAGGGCGCGCGGCGGCGGGAGAATTGGATGTGTGGCATCCGCACCCGGCTCGAGATTGCGGATGAAGAAGCTGAGGATGTCTCCCATGATGTCTGCGAGAGCGCCATGGCCTCCGGGTCCAGTGATGAATTGCAAAGCGGCGGTGGGAGGAATGGTGTTGGTGGTATCGGCATTGAGAGCAGGGACGGTTGGGGTTGGCGGGACCGCTGCTGAAGCGCCTTCCGCGGGTGTCCCGGCGCTGGATGGATCAAAGAGGGCGTAAAAGCGGCGAGCCTCAATGACCGTGGCACGAGCACCGGCGAAAGGGAACATGTCAGAGTATGTGGCCACGACCGCGTATGGGCGCGGTGCGGCGAGCTCGATCCAATCGGGGAAGTCGAGGCCGGAAGAAATGAATCGCGGACTGGATTGCTCGCCGTCTTGCGGACCGATCGAAGGCAGCAACGTGTCGAACGATGTGGTGTAGCAGGCTACGCCGATCGCGGCGAGGCGTGGCTCAAGCGCACCCGTGAGCGCGGTCATGGCTCCGCCGCCGGAACAACCGAATGCGCCAATGTGCTTCTGATCGACCTCAGGGAGTTGGGCTAGATAGTCGATGCCGCGCATCGCGTCCCAGAGGACATAGAGCGCGAATGTGTCTCCGATGAGCATTGGCTGCAGACTGGCCTCGCCGTGTTCGCCGGTGGGCCGACTGGCAAGAGAGGCATCGGGCTTGGCTGGGTCAGGGTATTGCAGACGCTCGCCCTGGCCGATTGGATCGTAGGACAAGACGATGAAGCCGTTGCGAGCGAAGATCGCGGCGGTGGGGTAGTCGCCAGCCTTGCCGGCGGGGCTATGTCCAGGAGACATAAGAATTGCAGGGCGCTTGCCTGCGGCGGGCGCGCCATCGGGAACGTAGAGCAGAGCGGTGACGGGAAAACCGGGCTGACTGTCGAAAAGAACTTTGTCGATTCTGAATCCGTCGGCCTTGGTGAAGCCGAGCGTTCTGGGATTGAGTGGTGAGCGCTCGGGAAGGGTGCCGACCAGCGAGAGAATCTGTTTGCGGACCTTGGCCTGGCGCGCGATTGCTTGCGTACGCGAATGGATCAAGGCCATGTTGGCGGCACGCGCCGAGGTGTAGCCGCCGGCGAGGGTATCAAGATATTCGGTGAGCCGGGTGCGGCCAACCTGCGCAGGGCTGTTGGGATCAAGCTTAGGGCCGGCAACAGGCGCTGTGCGAACGGGCGGCGTGGGAGCCTGCGCCGCGGCGAAACCGGCCAGCAGAATGCCGGAGTAGACGATGCGGAGAACAACGGGGGAAATTGCTTTGTACTTTACCATCTGATACTCTTCCATGAAAAATTGGCCAACGAGCGGATGCGGTTCAATTTTGTGGTGCAGCGGGCGGCAAGGAAAGGTGCTGTGTTGGAAGAGGCTTATCGGTGGCAGGTTTCGAGGCCTCGCGAATCAGCGGCGACGCGCCGTTCAGGTAGGCTGGATCCATCGAGGCAATGTCGGCGCGAAAGCTGACGGTGTTTGCGGTGGGGAAACTTGCCGGAACTTTCTGCGTGACTTTGCCGGTCGCGGCCCACTCCGTTCCGCGCTGAAACAAGGTCATCAGCCCCACGCAGCTCAACGCAGAGACGTCATGGCCCATGGTGGTGTGGAAGATTCTTCCCTTTCCATAGCTCAGGACCATGACCATGGGTTCATCGCGATCCGTACCTTTGTTTTTTGGATCGGAGTGCGCCGTCGCTAATACTGTCATGTTCTTTCCAGGGCCGCGCAGAGTGGCGTAAAGCTCGTCGGCTGCGTGCATCCACACAGGGGGCAAACCCTTCATGATGGGATGCTCAGGCTGTTGGGTGACAACCTGAAAGGGAAGCCGAGCGCCGTGCGCGCCGGCAGAACCGGGGCTGGGATCGGAGACAAGCTTGCCATCTTTGATGTACCACATGGGTCCGGATTTTTCTGTGCGGTTTCTCCAGCCGCCGATCCCGATCATCAGGTTGTATGCAGGCCAGTTGGGAAAGGCGTTGTCAGCCGCGTGGACGACGACCAGGCCGCCGCCGTCGCTGACGTATTTCTCAAATCGCAAACGCAGAGCCTCTGGCCAGTCCGGAGCATCGTAGTTCGAAACGATCACCTGGTAATGGCCCAGGTCGGGCTCAAAGCCGCTGAAGTCTCCATCCGACTGCGGCGCGGTCAAAACAGTGACCTGAAAGAGCCCAGTCTCCTCAAGCTCCGCTCTCAGCACAGGAGTGGTCAGCCTCCAATTGTGGTAAGCTCCAGCGCTTTGGCCATCGAGAAGGAGGACGCGGATCATTGGGAGCCCATGCGAAGAAGGCGGTGGGGCAGCGAGGCCAAGGGGAGCGAGACAAAGAACGCTCAAAAGAGCAAGCGAAGCAATCGGCTTCATCATCAAATCCTCATCATGCACGATGCACTTGTGCGCAGGAGAAGAATACACCCGGCGTGCGCAGAATATCGCGATGCGAAGGCTACTGGTAATTGCCAATCAGCACAAATGGGGCCCAGAAGAATGGATGCGAGTACTTGGACTCTCTCTGTGCCGATGTTTCCTCCTGCTCAAGCTGAGGCCCGCGCTGTTTGCCGCTATTCGGTGTGGCGGCGTCGGAATCGTGGAGCAGCGCCAACTGGGCCTGGCGCAACGCCTCGGCTTTGCCGGCGGCTGGATTCTTGACCCAGCGCGTGTAAAAGTCGCTCATGAGACGGCTGGTGCTCGCGTCGTTCACATCCCACATGGTCGCAAGGACCGCCTCTGCATCTTTTTGCTGAGCG
>Ga0302319_10013578_pt1 | contig 15272 bp, 11 predicted proteins | sample Bog_T0_2_FD_203319 | JGI IMG/M metagenome (GOLD analysis project Ga0302319, IMG submission 203319) | Peat permafrost microbial communities from Stordalen Mire near Abisko, Sweden - Bog_T0_2 | ecosystem: Environmental > Terrestrial > Soil > Wetlands > Peat | place: Sweden: Abisko, Stordalen Mire... | reverse complement strand
ATGGTGGACCGGACGCCGGTAGAGGACACCGCGCAGACTGCGACCGTGCTGCGAGCGCCGCTGACGGTGCAAGGGGCCATCATGGGGACGGTGAACTACATGTCACCGGAGCAGGCCGAAGGCAAGACGGTCGACACGCGTTCGGATATCTTCTCGTTTGGCGCAGTCCTGTACGAGATGTTGACTGGACGGAGCGCGTTTAGCGGGAGTTCGGCGATCTCGACGCTGTCCGCCGTGTTGCGGGACGATGTGCAGCCCATGGTGCAGTTGACCACGGGCGTGCCGCCTGAATTGGAGCAGATTGTGGCGCGGTGCCTGAAGAAAGATCCCGGCCAACGCTTCCAGTCGGCGGGGGAACTGGAAGCTGCGCTGCTTGCGTTGAATCGTCTGTCGGTGACCGGTGTCGCCCCTCCGCCGCCGGCGGAAAAACGTTCCTCGAACGGATTGGTTTGGGCGGCTGTCGTTGTGGTTTTGTTAGCGGCGGCTGGGGTGGGCGCCTACTGGTGGATGAACCAAAGCCATCCCGCGACTGTGACCGCGCCGCCGCAACCGGCCGTCCCGCTGACTCCCAAGCCATCGCCCTTGGCGGAGTCGAGCGGCAAGCCTGCGGAACAAGCGACGCCCCCTGCACCGCCTCCCGTGGTCGCGCCGCGCCCCGTGCCGGTAGTGGCGCCAGTCGAGGTTCCCGACGGCGAGCAAGTAGCTTTCACCCTAGCGGCGGATGTCCCAACCGATGCGAAAGCCGGCGATGCGGTGCCGTTTAGAGCCGCTGCAGACGTGCGAGTAGGGAACACGGTGGTGATTGCGAAAGGCGCGTCGGCCAGCGGAGTCATTGTGGATGCAGCGAAGAAGAGGATTCTTGGCATCGGCGGGAAGATGACTTTCCGTCTTGAGACTGTCGACGCAGTGGACGGCCAAAAGGTAAGTATCCGAGTCACGCCGAAGCCCCGGCGCAATGGGTCCAAGCGCGCGATCGGTGCGCTAGCCGCGGGCTCGGAATACGTGGGCTATGTCGATGGCGCGCATACCGTGTCGGTAAAGAAGTAGAGTTCGGCTAGTCGCGCAGTCTGTCGAACTCAGGTAAGCAGTCCGCAACGATGGCACGCAAGGAGAGGGAATTGGGCAGTTCGGCCTGGTCCAGGCAAAGACATTGCGAGCGGCTTGCTTGATGGACTGGCTGGCGACGCGGGCATCATGCCGATAGTCATTAATCTCGTCGACTGCTTCTAGATTTAGGCAGACAATCCAGGTCTCGACGTTCCTTTTCGGCGCCAAGTTCAGCACTGGTTCTGAGGCGGTTCTTGGGGTCTCGTTGGAGTCTTCAAGCGCCCGCGCGAGTTGCCTTCTTCGCTGGTCTACCGATCCAGCGTCAGCATCGATCGTCACGATCAACCACGCCTTGGTTCGAGTCCTTTGCAATCGAATAGCAGCCACTTCGATAGCATATCTCGCACGCACGAACTGCTCTCCGGAACCTTGGCCGTTCGACTTCTCAACCCGTATATTGCGTCTGCTTTGACCAAGCCTCTCAAGATAAGCGCCAAAGCAGGTTCTCCTGGTTCGTATCCTCGACCAACAGAACGCTATTTGCGACCCGCTTAGCCATCGTTGAGCCACCCCGCGCAATCTGTTCCGACGGCGCCAGCGGCGAGTTGGACGCGTACTTCCTTACGCGAACGGGTCCTGGGCCGGACCGCTCAAAAACCAGACCTGCGTCCGGCGCGAGATAATCGACAATCTCGGGATGATGGGAGATCAAGATGACCTGCCCGCCATAATCGTCCATCCTGTCGCGAAGTTCCATCAGCCAGGGCTGGATCTCAGGCGTAGCGATATAATTCTCGGGCTTATCGAGAAACAGACAGGTATCGCCTTTAACAACGAAATGGAGGAGCGAGTAAAGGGCGATGAGGACTCGCTGCCCATCGGAGAGTTCATCGAACGCGACCGGATAACCGCCGCGGGCATTCACTGCGGTTGGGAAGGCGACGTTTGCCGACAGGATGCGGGAGTTGGCCCCAGCCGCAGAGAGGTCGAGCGATTCCCAACCGGGTATGATCTGAGTCAGATTCGCTTGAAGTTTGGAAGCAGCCGCGCCCTGCTCCTGGCTCACATGCCGGTACCAAGAGGCGAAGTTCGACATATCGAACGCAGGCTGCAAATCCTCTTGCCCAGTTATCTTAGACATTGCACGGGGAGCGATTTCGAGGCATTGCAGGTTGCCGGCCCAGGTCTTGAATTTCATCAAGAGCGCGTTGTCCGGCTACGGCTGAATTGTCGCCAAAGCGGATCGAAACGGGTCGAACGGGTAGGCAACCTTGGGCTGCGATTCATTGTTGAAGAGATGAACTTCGCCTTGAACGAACTCGAATAGTGGACGCTCTTCGCAAAAGATGGATTCGCGTTTGATACAGGTCTTTTGTTGCCTTCCGCTCGACTCGAGTTCCAGGCGAAAACGATAGCTCGAATCCTCCAGCATCACGTGAAGTTCGAAGGTCTGTTGAGGCGACGACTGCCAGCGCGTTCGGCTTCGATAGGGAAATAGAACGTCCGGAAGCGCATCGCCCGCTATCAGTTGCTTTAGATGACGGAGCGCGTCCAACAACGTCGATTTGCCAGTACCGTTCAGCCCCAGGATGAGTTGCTGTTGAGCCAGCGAGAGCTCAAAATTTACGAAACAACGGAAGTTGTCGATATAGACGCGCTGAAGCATTTCACTCCGATTCTACCCGGATTCGCGGCCGGTCCCGTTATGATATGCTTTCTCGGGTCTCTCCATGATGGTAAATGCCAGGTTCCTAGCTTTATCCTGCGTCGCGATACTCACTAGCGCTCTGGCCATGTCGCAGCGTTTACCTTCGGAGGCAATCGCACTACCGGCCAATAAGACCGATGCTAGCCTAACCCTCTCCCTCCCGTCGGATCCGCCGAAGGGAGCGACGCCGCGTATCTCGTTCGTTAATGTAATGGGTGTTCCGCTATCGCCGCAGCCGATCATCAAGGATCCGGTCACGCTTGCCAACCCCCTGACGATACAGTTGACCGACGTCCATTTCTTCGGACCCGCCAAGCTGCAGGTGAAACTCGATCCCGGTCCAACCTACACCTACACCTTGCAACGCGGACCCAGGCTGAGCGAATCTATCATTGGGATTGAGAGCCGTTCGCGGTCACAAATCTGGCTGTACAACTTTGATACACAGCCGCTTAGTTTCCGTTGGCGGATGGTCTCCGGCGCCGACTCAGTTTGCGGCATTCAAAGCACCGGACAGGCTGCGCTGGACTGCAACGCGAACGGCCAGAATTGGCCGCAGGTGACGATCGGGGCCGCGCAAAGCGACCCCGTCGACTTTATAGCTCCCGATTCCTGGTTCGATCCCTGGAACGGCGACTCCGAGCGAAAAGCGGAACTGGAGCTCCGTTTCGGCACTGACGAAGCCGCCCCGATGCAGCGGTTCCCGTTAGAGCTGAAGCTTCACAATCATCTGTCCGAGGTCTTCACGCTATGGTTTCCGCCGTGGCTCGGTTCGGCTTTCACTCTGATTGAGAACCTGTTCTTTGTAACGATTGGCGCTGTGCTGTTGATGCTGGCCCAGGTGATGATTCCGAACTTCCGCAAGTGCCTGCAGATGGAGAGCCAGCTCGAAAATTTGCAGGAGCGGCTCCGGGCCATTGGAAGCCGAGTCGGCGATCGTCTCTATACCCGCTGTCATCAGGAGCTTGAAAGTCTGCGGTTGGCGTTGGCCGTGGCGCAGGCATCGGCGGCCACGAAAGCACGTTCGTTCATTTGGGATAAGCTGGCGCTGTCCGGCAATTCCACCGAGGTGAACCGACTGGCCGGACTGGTGACCAGGATTGAATCCCGTATTCGCCTGACCGAGCGGTTGGACCAGGTTCAATCGATTACCGTGGACCGCGATCTGCCGCCGAGTATCTTCTGGAATTGCGATAAGCAGATCCTCAGCGTCCAAGCTATACTATCGCGGCAATTCGTCTCGGACGCGGAAGAGAAGGCGGCTTCGACCATGCTCGACGTGCTGAACGATCCAGATGGGTCGCTGAAGGATTTCGCGGCGGATCTGGAAACGCGCATCACCGCGCTGCGCCGGCAGTTCGCGGCGGAACCTTGGAAAGGCAGTTATCTCGCGCTGGTAAAGAATCTGCCCGGCAGCGCTGACTTGCTAAAGGATACGCCGGATCCGGTTCCCGACGGAGGTTGGTCGCCGGCGGAGCTGGCGCAACGCGATCTGGCTTCGTTCCGGCTGGTGATTTTGTATCAGCTGATTGCGCTCAATGGCCTGCTGGACGACCCGACGAAGAACAAGATCCTGAACAAGTTGGAATCCCGAGATCCGGCCAAGCTGGCCAGCGCTAAGACGGATCTGCTGGAGGTCTCGCAGGGCTTCAGCGAACAATCGGTCCGCGATGCGCTGGCAGCCGAGTTGTGGGATGTCTTCTCCGAGCCCGTTACAGTCACCGATCAGGACGTGCTGCGGTTGTCCTTTATCTTCGGGAACAAGGATCTGAACCGCTCCGCTGCGAAAGACACTTTTCAGTGCTATTGGAAGATAACCCCGGACAGGGCTACCGGCGCCGATGACGACGTGTACGAGCAGGGGTGGGAGATTCAGTTCATTCCGCTGCGGGGCAAGTTCACGATCACTCCCCAGGTTTATGACGCGGAGGGTAAACCGGTGACGATCCGTACTTCGACCGACCCAACCAAGACCAACAAGGGTGTGACCACGATTCAGGTGGACGCGCCTTCGTCCAATGTCTGGCATGCGCGAGTGCTGCGCGGATTGCTGGAGGCTGGGATTACGGCCCTGGTGCCGGTGATTACGGTGGCGCTCACGCAGGTGCAAGCTGGTGTTGGTGTCGACAGGCTGGTATTGCTAGGGTTCACCTCGCAGGCGATTCGCGCGGCCGTTGTTCCGGAATCCGTGACGCCTCCGCCTGAGGCGCCCCCGAAAACTACGACCTAGTCGAGTTGCGCCAACATGCGGTCTATATCCGGCGGCCCAATATAGAAGTGCGGAGCGGTTCGAACCCAGCCTTGGCGCGGCGCGGCCTGGATGTCTGCGTCTTTTAGCTTCTTTACCACCATGCGGCTATCGACGCCTGGCTTACGGAAGCTCACGATGCCCGCTCCGGTAGCGGGCGTCCGCCGGGTCAACACCTCATAACCTTTGGATTGCACGCCAGCCGCTATGCAATCCCCGAGTTCCTGCACCTGCCGGGAGATCCGGTCGACGCCGACTTCGAGCAGGAACTCGATCGCCGCTCGCAGCCCGTAGCAGCCGATTGTGTTCAAAGTGCCGCATTCGTACCGTCCGGCATCTTCGCGCAATTCCTGATTCGTCAGCGAGTAGCTGCCGTAATGGGCGACGTTAGTCCAACCGAATTCCACCGGTTCGATCTCGTCCAGGCGGGATTGGCGCACAAAGAGAACGCCGCAACCCTCCGGCCCCAGCATCCACTTGTGACCGTCGGCGGCGAGAGCATCGATGCCCGCTTGGTCGACGTCGATGGGGAAGGCTCCCATGCCTTGAATCGCGTCGACGAAATAGAAGCAGCCGCGGCGGCGGCAGATCTCACCCAAAGCATTCAAATCGACCCGGATACCGCTGAGGTAATTGACGAAACTGACCGCCAGCAGCCGCGCGCCCTGGCAGGCCTGGTCGATCCGGTCGAGCGAATCTTCAATGGACAGGACTTCGAGTTTTACTCCTTTCGAGACCAGTCGCTGCCAAGGCAGGAAGTTCGCGGGGAACTCTTCGCGAAAGCAGACGATTTTGTCGCCCGGACGCCAATCGAGCCCCAAGGCGATAGTGGCGATCCCTTCCGAGGTGTTCTTGACGAGAGCGATTTCCCCGCCGCGGGCTCCGATCAGGCGCGCCGCGGCGTTTCGTAGGCCTTCATAAGCCGCCATCCAGTGGTCATAATGCAAGGAGCCGTTCAGCAAAACCTCGTCGGCCAGTTGCTTCATGGCGTCGGCGCTGCGGCGGGATAAAGGCGCAACGGCCGCGTGATTGAGGTAGACAAACCGTTCGGTGACGGGGAATTGGTCCCGGTACTGTTGCCATAAGGGGACTTCCGTCATTTTCGGGAAACTCACACTTCCGACTATACGTCAACCGAACGAAGGTTTATACTAACTATAGGCCGGACCGTCACCGCATTCAGGAGCTGTGCCAATGAATCGTTTCGTCACCGCATTATTCAGCCTGTTCTTCGGTATCACCTTGTTGATCCCGACGGCGGGTTACGCCGAAGATACCAAGAAGGACCCGGACGCGATCGGGAATCGCGACGTGGGCAAGGGCGTCAACTTCTACTCCATCGAAAAAGAAATCGCTTTGGGCAAGCAGCTGGCTCAGCAAGTGGAGCGGCAGGCCAAGATCATCGACGATCCGATTATCGCGGAGTACGTCAACCGGGTGGGTCAGAATCTGGTGCGCAACTCAGACGCCAAGGTGCCCTTCACTATTAAAGTGATCGACAGCGAGGATGTGAACGCGTTCGCTCTGCCCGGCGGCTTCTTCTTTGTGAATTCCGGCCTGATCCTGAAGGCGGACACGGAAGCGGAACTGGCTGGAGTGATGTCGCACGAGATCGCGCACGTGGCGGCACGGCATGGCACCAAGCAGGCGACCCGCGGCGAGATTGCGAACATTGCGACCATTCCGCTGATCTTCATGGGCGGCTGGGCCGGATACGGAATTCGCCAGGGAGCGAGCTTACTGATCCCCATGGGATTCCTGTCGTTTTCTCGCGCGTTTGAATCCGAAGCGGATATGCTCGGGTTGGAATACATGTACAAGGCGGGGTACGATCCGACGGCTTTCGTGGATTTCTTCGAAAAGATCCAATCGCTGGAGAAGAAGAAGCCGGGCACGATGGCCAAGGTTTTTTCGACCCACCCGCTGACGGACGACCGCATTCGCGCCGCCCAGAAGAACATCCAGACGCTTCTAAAGGCCAAGCCGGAATATGTTGTGACGACGTCTGAGTTCAACGACGTGAAGGGCCGGCTGATGGCAATGCATAACCGCCGCAAGATCGACGATAAAGACGTGAACAAGCCTCGCCTGCGGCGCAGTCCTGGCTCAGGCACGGGGCCGATCGATGCGGATGAAGATGGCAAACCGCAGAAGTCGGATCAGGACGAGCGTCCGACCTTGAAGCGCCGGCCGGATTCGGGGACGAGTTCGGATACAGGATCGGGTTCGGGATCGAACTAAGGTCTGGTTAATTGGTAAGCAAAATTGGCCCACGAGTCTTTCGGCTCGTGGGTCGATTTCGTTTTGACCTCCTTCGCGGTGGCTTGCAGCAAGGTCCAACATTTCCGCGCGGGCCAAAAGTCTACACTTCGGAAAATTAGCCGCCGGGATGATATTCGCGCTCGGTATGGCCTTTGAGCTGGACGCGGTAGAAATAGACCTCGCGCAGATCTCCGGTGCTGTACCGTTTGGCCTCGTCGTTGAAATGCGGGGAGGTCGGATGGCCGCTTTCGCCGCCCGCGGTGACCGCCAGAGCCCGCACTTTATCGCCGAACTCAACGACGGCGACGAAGCTGTTTCCGGCTGTTCCGTACCATTTTTTGGTGCCTGGATAAGCATGGGCTGCGAACGATGCCAGCGATCCCCAGAAGGAGTACGTGAAACCGACGGCAATGCTGGGGGCGTTGTCGCTGAACGGTTGAACGATATCGCCGGTCAGCCGTTGGAAGCGGTTGATGTCGCCCCATTGGGTCTTCCAAGTCCCGAAGTCCATTGCGAGCTTGTCCGATGCGGCAGAGAGGGATTCGAGTAGTTGCCCGGGCGATAGCTTGTCGATGCCTCCACGATGGCGAAGTTCTTCTCCCCAAAACACCGCGAGGGAGGTAGGAATGGAGTTCACCGCCCAGCGAAGATCCCACATGCGCAGCAGCGCGATCTGGTCCGCTAATTTTGTTTTCAACGGATCGGTGGCCGCAGCCTGATCCCAGGCTTGCACCAGCGCGGGGATGGGCTTCTCGAACCAGGGGAGATAGCTATCGTAGGCCGCCGCCAGCAGGGAATCGAGCGTAAAGTCTTTTTTGTTCTGCAGCACGCGGATGGCATGCAGCCCGCGGGCGCTCTCACCGCCGGATTCCACGTAAACGGGATAATCCTGCTTGTTCGGACTGCTGGGTCCGGCGGCGGACCATGGCCAGTTGTTGGCGTTATAGAGCCAGCCGCTCCTGGGGTTCAGCAGGTGCGGCGTTTCCCAGGTCGCCAGCAAGCCTTTCCATTCAGTAGCGGGATTACTGCCGTCTACGGGTTTTGTCCAGTCGAAGCTGGTATCGCGGCGGGGAATGAAGTTGCCATGAAAATAGGCGATGTCGCCATCCGCGTCGGCGAATATGGTGTTGTTCGACGAGTTCGCCTTCAGTTCCATGGTTTGAAGGTAAGCTTCGTAATCGCGGGCTTTGGTGCGCGCGTAGGACTGAATCAGCGCTTTCACCGGCTCTTGCATTAGGCGGATGCTGATCCATTTGCCATCGGCAGCGCGAACCACGGGACCGTGATGGGTCCGGTAAACGGTAAATTTCTTTTCGGCCATGCCAGTGCCGGTTTTGTAAGGTACGGTGATTTCCTCCGCTTGCAACGGACGTGCCTCGGCGCCGTATTTGTAGACGAGCCGGCCACCCTTCTTCTCTACTGTTTCCAGGTACTCGTCGATAGCATCCACGCCGCTGGAGGTATGCATCCAACCGGCGCGGTCGTTGAATCCTTGGTAGATGAAGAACTGGCCCCAGGTGACGGCGCCATAGGCGTTGAGACCTTCGTCGCTGACCATCTGCAACTCGGAGCGGAAGAAGAAGGAAGTGTGGGGATTAATCAGCAGCAGAGCATGGTGAGCGGTGGTGTTCGAGGGCGCTATGGCGATGCCGTTCGATCCCGATGGCGGCTCGGCGAACTCGGCGGGCTTTTCGAGGGAGGCTTGGTTGGATGCGCCCTTGTCGTAGAAGTCGCGCAGCTGGTTGAGGTTGATGCGCTCGATGTCGCCGCCGATACTGCCTTCGGTGAAGCTGAGGGCCATCCATGGCTCGAAGTGCTGAATCACTTTAGGCTTTACTTCGGGGTGCTTGTAGAGATAGTAATTCAGGCCGTCGGCGAACGCGTTCATCAGCTTTTGGAGCCAGGCGGGGCTCTCCGCGTATTGCTTCTTCATGGCGGCACGGCTGATGAAGAGCTTCATGCGGAGGTCCTGGTAGATCTTCGATTCGCCTTCCGCTTCGGCCAGGCGGCCCATGGCGTTGATGTAGTTCGTCTCGACGCGATTGAAGTCGTCTTCGGCTTGGGCGTATTCCATGCCGAAGACCGTTTCGGCGTCGGTCTTGCCATAGATGTGGGCGATGCCCCAGTCGTCGCGGACTATAGTGACGTTGCGGGCTTGTTGCTGCCAACGTGCGATTTGCTGGGGTGTGGCTGTTAGAGTGGTGAAGACGATGACGAGTAGGGCTTTGTGGATGGACACTCTTTCGACTTTAGCTTGCTGGAGGCGAGGCTTCAAGTTTCGGCCAGTTGGGCCGGCTATCCGGGGTCTCGCGCTCGGCTCCGATCTCGCGCAATGCGCGTCGCGCAGTTATGATGGTTGGAGGAAGTCTGGTGCCCACAGTTCTCACAAGCCCGCCGGTGAAGACGGAACCACCGCGAAAACGTTGGACCCGCGTGGAATATGAAAACCTTTCCGCAGAAGCCGTGGATCACGAGCGGCTGGAACTCGTCGATGGGGAATTGATTAGCAAGATGGGCAAAAAGCGTCCCCACGTGAACTCGCTGGCTCTGCTTCACGCTTGGCTGGCGCAAGTCTTTGGTGTCCGCTTCGTAAATCAGGAGGCCCCTATCGATGTCGCGCCGGAGGACAATCCTTCTAACGAGCCTGAGCCCGATATTATCGTGATGAACCGGGATTTGTCGCACTTCCAGTCATCGAATCCTGGTCCCGCAGACCTGGCGCTGGTGGTCGAGATCGCGTCAACCACCCTAGGCTTCGACCTTAACACCAAGGCGCGCCTCTATGCCCGCGCCGGCATCGCAGAATACTGGGTGCTCGACGTTACCGGGCGACGCATGATTGTGCATCGCGATCCACAGAAAGGCCAATATGGGAACGTGGCCGCTTACGACGAGAACGAATATATCGCTCCGTTGGCAGCGCCTAAGGCCGAGCTGCGCGTGAGGGATGTCTTTGTTGCTTAGGAAAGGCCATTGAGATATAGGCTTACATTCTTGTTCATCTCGTTAAAGGGCCGGTGCCGGCTCCATGCCCGAAGCAGCGGGTTTAAGTTCTATCGGGAGCTTGCGCTTCCAATCACGACCCAAAACCGCGCCTCTGCGACGACAAAGGGTTCTCTAGCTTGTTGGATGCGCAGCGCCAGCGTTCTGTCGTGTTCCACCCACCAGGCAAGATCTTCGAACGCGGCAACCTCAAAGACCAAGCTTCTCAATGACTTCCTCGGAAGAGAGGTCCTGCTGACGCTGCGCCGCTTGCAAAATTCGATTCTTCATCGTTACGCTCTTCAGTAGATATGCGGTTTCGCGCTCGGATTCGATTTCCCTCCAGAGTTCGATCGGTACGATAACGGCGACCGGTTCGCCACTCTCGCTCGAGACGTATTGGATTTCCGCATTGGCCATGTGTTCAGTGTATACAGCTACTACAATGTTAATAACGCACTTCGGGACGGGCCTTCGGAGAAGCCTCGAAACCCGGTTCGCGATGTCACTCGTATCGCAAAGCGAGGATGGGGTCCACTTGGCTGGCCCGCCTTGCCGGTATCAAACCTGCTGCCGCGGAGACCAATAGAAGAAGCGCCGCGGTGGTTATGCCGATCCACGGATCGCTGGGCTTAATTCCATACAACTGCGTGGATAGGTAGCGGCCGGAACCCAGAGCGGCTGGAACCCCAACGGCCAAGCCGATCGCTACCAGAAGAAGGACCTCTCGCAGCACCATCCAGATCACCGAACCTTGAGAAGCTCCCAGGGCCATGCGGACTCCCATCTCCTTGGTGCGCCTGGCCACGGCGAAGGCCATCACGCCATACAGCCCGATGGATGCGAGCAGCGTGGCCAATAATCCGAAGCCCGCCGATAGCATCGCAATCAGCCGCTCGGTCAACAGGACTTCGCTCAATTGCTCCCCTAGGGTCTTCATCTCGAACACGGGCATGGCCGGATCGAGTTTCCGAACTTCACTACGCAAAGCCCGATAGGCGGCATCCGGACCCATGCTGGTGCGCACGTAGAAAGCGACGGCGGAGTTGCCGTAGTCGGGAACGAAAACCTGCCGGTGAACCCCATCGCGCACCCCTTCATAGAGCGAATCCGCCACCACACCGACGATCTCGGTATCGAGCTTGGTTTTCGGCCCACCGCCGTTCCCGAGGTGACGTCCGATGGCGCTCTTATCGCCGAAGAAATGCCTGGCGAACGCCTGGTTGACGATGGCCACTTTGGAATTCTCGCGGATGTCGCGGCGATCAAAATCGCGGCCTTGCAGAATGGGAATGCCCATGGTTTGAAAATATCCGGGCAATACGCCGTTCATGTAAGCCTGCATATCTTCGCCGTCCTTAAATTGATGACCTTCGACAGACGTACTGCTGTCCCATTCCCAGCCGTGCAAAACCGGAACTTGAGCCAGACTCGCCTGTTGCAGCGCGGGAACGGCCCGAATATTGTCGAGCAGTTCCTGATAGAAGTGCATGGTGCGGGGACCGTCGTAGCCGTTGAGAGCGGGCGCCATTTGAAAAGTGACCAGATTGTCCATGTCCCGAAATCCCGTGCGGGTGGCCTGCAGATTCTGCAAACTACGCACGAACAGGCCCGCTCCGAACAGGAGCAGAAAACTGAGCGCAACCTGCGAGGCAACCAAGCCCTTGCGCACCAGCAGCGATCCTCCACCGCCGGCGATGGAACCGACGGCGTCTTTCAGAGTGGTCCACAGGTCCGGGCGGCTGGCGCGGATGGCCGGGAGCAAGCCAAAAACAATACTGGTAAGTAGTGTCAGCGCCAAGGTGAAAAGCAGAGTACGCCGGTCCGGCGAGGCCTGGATCAGTAGCGGGCTGCCCTCGGCGGGGATCAAGGCGATCAGTCCACCGGTAAGGGCGACGGCCACAGCGAGTCCACCGGCTGCGCCTGCGAACGACAGCAGCAGACTTTCGACCAGCAGTTGCTGCAGCAACCTGCCGCGGGAGGCGCCCACCGACAGCCGTATGGCGATCTCCTTCTGTCGGGCGAAGGCGCGAGCGATCAGTAGATTCGCCACATTCGCGCAGGCGATCAGAAGCACCAGGCCGACCATGCACATCAAGACTATTAATGCCTTCGAGAAGTTGTTCCGCAGGTCGGAGTAGCCTGTGGCGGCCTTTTCCACATGGATGGTCCCGCGCAGAAACTCGTCGCGCGAGTATTTGGACCAATCCTTGGCCGCCGGGAGCGTCGCTTCGTATTCGCGAATCTGATGGTACAGGCCTTGCAGCGGAGCCTGCGCCGACTGCGCTGTGTAGCCCGGCTTCAAGCGGGCAAAAACCTGCACCCAGCGACAGCGGCGGTCCTCCACTTCGAACCAGTTCCACTCCGGCAGGAGGACCGGCTTCATCAAAATGGGGACGCGGATCTGGGGCGAAACGGCCGGATCCAGTCCGGCGAAACCAGCCGCTGAAACGCCCACGACCGTCATTGGGTAGTTGTTGACCAGGATCTTCGTGCCGATTATTGAGGGGTTCTTCGAAAAGCGGGTCATCCAATAGTCGTAGCTGAGCACCACCACGGGATGTCCCATGTATACGCGGTCGTCTTCCTCGGAATTAAAAACGCGGCCCACTGCGGGCTGGACACCTAGCATATTAAAGTAATTGCCGGAGACCATTTCGGCGTCCACGCGTTCGGTCTGGTTGTTGACGCTGATCGATGTGGCCAGCAACCGCCGGCACAGCACTCCCTGAAACGGCGTGGCTTTCTGTTGGATGTCCCGATAAATCGGGTAGGACTGCATGCGGTCGCCCATGTTGCTGCCGTTGTGGGCGCCTTGCTGATACAGCATGACGATCTGTTGCGGTTCTTGAACCGGCAGTACCCGGAGCATCAACTGATCCATGATGGTGAAGATGGCAGTGTTCGCGCCGATCCCGAGCGATAACGACAGGATGGCAATGGAGGCAAACAGGGGGCTCCGGAGAATGGTGCGAACAGCGAAACGCAAGTCGGGCAGAAGGCTCGTCATGCTCTTTATACGAGGCGAAGGGCTGGAGGTTACTAAGAAAGAGAAAACCGATTACAGAATTCTTACAAAGTGACGGGCAATTCCTTGATAGTTTGGGATTGTACTAACATGTCTACTGAAGCCATCATTCTGCCGAACCGCGCGAAGATCAACTGGATCACAAGTATCGTTTTGATCGTGTTCCACATTGGCGCAATCGCTGCTTTCTTTTGTTTTAGTTGGAAAAATCTGGCGGTCGCACTTTTCCTGTATTGGATGTGCGTCGGCCTGGGAATCAGCATGGGCTACCACCGGCTGCATACTCACAATTCTTATAAAGTACCTTTGTGGTTGGAGTACTTCTTTGCGATCTGCGGAACCTTGACGCTGGAGGGCGGGCCGATTTTTTGGGTAGGCATGCATCGCATACACCATCAGAAATCCGATCAGCCAGGCGATCCGCACTCCCCCCGGGATGGGGCTTTTTGGGCGCACTGCGGCTGGATTATTTTCGGCGAGCGAGCCCACAACAACACCCGCATGATGGCCAAGTACACCCCCGATTTGGCGAAGCACCGCTTTTACGTCTGGCTGAACAATTATCATTGGCTCCCGATGGTGGCGCTGGGTGTGATCCTGCTGGCGATTGGCGGAGTTCCGATGGTGCTGTGGGGCATCATGCTGCGAGTGGTGGTGGGTCTGCATGCCACCTGGCTGGTGAATTCGGCAACCCATATGTGGGGACGCCGCCGGTTCACCACTCGTGACGATTCTCGTAACAACTGGTGGGTGGCGCTACTGACCTTCGGCGAAGGCTGGCACAACAATCACCATGCGCATCCGACCTCGGCGCGGCATGGCTTGGCATGGTACGAAATCGACCATTCGTGGATTCTGATCAGCACTCTGAAGTATTTCGGCATCGCTAAGAAAGTGCGGGTGGCCAAGATGACCAGCCCACAACTGGAACGCGAAGCAGCATAGGACAGCAGGCGATCGCAGTTGCGCGTCAGGTATTAAGCTGGAAGCATGGTTGTGCCCGGACGGCGCAAGTCGATCGCCTTCTTTATAACACTCGGCGCGGTCCTGATTGCCGTTATCGTTCTGCTTTACATCGGCAACGTCCTACTCAACTGGCGTACCGGAGTTTTGCTGTTCCTGGGTATTCTGCTGCTGGCGATGATCATTGCCGGCGTCGTTCTAAACACTATTTTCCTGGTTCGCGAGATTCGGCGGAATGAACAACATGACGCCTTTATTAATGCCGTAACGCACGAACTGAAGACTCCGGTAACTTCCATCCGCCTCTACCTGCAAACCTTGCAGACTCGAGAAGTGGATGAAAGGAAGCGCCAGGAATTTTACCGGATCATGCTGGAAGATAGCGATCGTTTGATGTCGACGATCGAGCAAGTTCTGCGGACAGGCCGATTGGGAGCAGTGAGCCGCGAGCTAAATCCCAGTCGCATCGATTTACATGCGGTGGTGGAAGAATCGTTATCTAAAGCGCGGGCGATTCATCACCTGGAGAAAGAATCGATTCGCTACCAATCGCACTCTCCAGTTACGATTCTCGGCGATCCGGATGAGGTGCAGGCGGCCGTTTCGAACCTGATCGACAATGCGATCAAATATTCGGGCCATACTGTAAACGTGGCTGTGGAGACGGCTACCGAGGGGAAATTCGTGACACTGCGGGTGCAAGACCAAGGCTTCGGCATACCCAAGATGGAATTGAAGCAGATTTTTAAACGTTTCTACCGTGTATCGGGACCAAATGCGACCCGTGTTAAAGGTACCGGGCTGGGCTTGTATATAGTCCGATCGGTCGCCAAGCGCCACCGTGGCCGGGTGTGGGCCGAGAGCGAAGGTCCCGGCCGGGGAAGCACGTTCGTGTTGCAACTTCCGCTGGCCCCATGATTCAGGTTTTGGTGGTAGAAGACGAAGCCCATCTGGCCGAAGGACTGCGCTTTAACCTGGAGGCCGAAGGGTACCGCGTACAGGTCGCGGAAACGGGCGAAGCGGCACAGTCGATG
>Ga0302319_10013576_pt1 | contig 15273 bp, 14 predicted proteins | sample Bog_T0_2_FD_203319 | JGI IMG/M metagenome (GOLD analysis project Ga0302319, IMG submission 203319) | Peat permafrost microbial communities from Stordalen Mire near Abisko, Sweden - Bog_T0_2 | ecosystem: Environmental > Terrestrial > Soil > Wetlands > Peat | place: Sweden: Abisko, Stordalen Mire... | reverse complement strand
CGAACCCGTCGTCCTGGACCCGCAGCACGGCGTCCCGGCTGCGCAGCCCGCCGCCCAGCTGGAACCGGACCCCGGGCCAGGCCTTGGCGAAGGCCCTCAGTTCCGGTTGCGGCGCTTCGCCAAAGGCTGCGTCCAGGTCCACCAGGTGGATGCGCTTGGCGCCGGCGTCCACCAGCCGCATCACCCAGGCCTCGGGGGTGACCGGATAGCTGCCGGCGGTGCCCCGTTCCCCTTTGAGCAGTCGCACCACCTGGCCGCCCAGGAGATCCATCGAAGGAATCAGACGCATGGCACCTCCCCCATCCAGGACAGGACACCCCGGAGCAGACTTTCACCGAACGCCCCGGACTTCTCGGGATGACCCTGGAAGCCCAGCACCCTGCCCCGGGCCTGCATGGCCGAGAACGGCCGGCCGTGGGTGGATTCCAGGACGGTCTCGGCATCGGAATCCAGGGCGTAGCTGTGGACGAAATAGAGCCAGTCCTCCTGGAAATCCGGCAGGGCGGGGTGGGCCGTCCGGCCCTTGACCTTGGCCCAGCCCATGTTGGGCACCTTGACCCCGGGCCCCAGCAGCCGGGACACCCCGGGCACCAGGCCCAGGCCGGTGGCGCCGGGACTCTCCTCGCTGCCCTCGGCCAGCAGCTGCAGCCCCAGGCAGATACCCAGGATGGGACGGCCGGCCGCCGCCATGGGCGCCAGCACGTCCCACCAGCCGCGCTCCACCAGGGCCGCCCGGGCCGCGGTGAAGTGGCCCACTCCGGGCAGAACCAGGAGCCCGGATTCCGGGGCGTCGGCGGGGGTCACCGAGCGCACGCTCTCGAACCCCAGGCGCTTGATGGCGCCCTGGAGCGAGTGCAGATTGCCTGCGCCGTAATCGATGAGGGTGATCATGGGAGCTCCTACTTGGTGAGGGTGCCTTTGGTGGAGGGGATGCCTTCCCCCTCCCGCCGGAGGGCGCGCTTCAGGGCCACGGCCAGGGCCTTGAACAAGGCCTCCAGCTGATGATGGGTGTTCTCCCCGTAGAGGATGGTGGCGTGCAGGTCGAAGGCCCCGCGCTGGGAGAAGGCGATGAAGAACTCCCGGGCCAGCTCCGGGTGGAACCCGTTGCCCAGGATCAGCGCCGGCAACTGGACGTCGTAGCGGCACCAGGGCCGACCGGAAAGGTCCACCACCACCCGGGCCAGGGACTCGTCCAAGGGCACGTGGGCTTCGCCGAACCGGGCAATGCCGGCCTTGTCGCCCAGAGCCTCCTTCAGGGCCTCGCCCAGGCACAGGCCGACGTCCTCCACCATGTGGTGGCCGTCCACCTCCAGGTCGCCGGTGGCGTCCACTTCCAGCCCGAGCCCGCCGTGGCGCGCCAGCTGCATCAGCATGTGGTCGAAGAAGGCCAGCCCGGTGGCGATCCTGGCGGGGCCTCCGTCCAGGTCCAGGACGACCCGGACCTTGGTCTCACCGGTGGTGCGTTCTATGGTGGCGCTTCTCATGATCGTGCTCCTTTGAGGACGGCAAGCAGGGCCCTGAGGCTGGGCGCGCGCAGATCGGTTTCCCTTGCGATCGAGTCCCGCAGGTGACCCACCCCGGCGAAGGTCCAGACCAGATCGGGCCGGGCTTCCCGGGCCAGGCGCAGGGTCTGCGCGTCATCCCTGGTGTCGCCCACGAACACGATCTCCTCCGCCTGGAAAGCGTCGGCCAGCTGCAGCAGCCCTCCGGGCATGGGCTTGCGCAGGTGCGGCGCGCTGTCGGCCACGGCCGGAAGCCGGAAGCCCAGCACCTGGAACCCCGATTCCAGCTCCTCGTAATTGCGCCCGGTGAGCACCACCAGGTCCCAGCCCAGGGCTTCCAGTTCGGCCAGGGTGACCAGGGCAGTGTCCGGGGGCGGAACCGACTTGTAGAAGCGGGTGACCACCTGGGCGCATCCCGGCTCCAGAGCCTGGATCCGCGCTTCGATGTGGGGAAAGCCGGTAGCGGGGGCGGACCAGAGGCTTTCCATCTCGCCCCGTTCCACCAGGGCCAGGGCCGCGGCGCAGATCCGGTAGTCGTTGTTGAAGCCGGCGATCTGTTTGAAGCGCAGGTAATGGGCGTCCATCCAGGGCAGTTCCGGGGCCAGCTCGCCCAGGGCCTTGGCCACGGCGTTCATGAAGCCGGCATCGCCGTCCACCAGCACGCCGTCCATGTCCAGGGCCAGGAGCCGGCGCCGGGCCCTTGGCCTGGGCTCGGCCAGAAGGACGCCCAGGGCGGCGGCGGTGCACCGGGTTTCTTCCTCGGAACCCACCGTGACCCGGCCGGCGCCCAGTTCCGGCAGAGCCCGGGACTGGATCCCGGCGTCGCGCAGGGTTTCGCTCGGATCCGGACGCAGGAATAGGAAATTGGCGGCGCTGGGGCTTACCACCCGGGCGCCCAGGGCGGCGGCCAGCCGGTCCCGGCGCTCGGGCACTTCCCGGGCCTGCTGGGCGAACACCGCCTTGAAGTCCAAGGCCACGTCCAGGGCCTCCAGGGCCGGGGCCGGAATGCTGTAGGGCAACTGCAGGGCGGACAGGGGAGCGATCAGTTCCGGGGCGCCCACCAGATAGCCCAGGCGCCAGCCGGCGCTGGCCAGGGCCTTGCTGAAGGTGCGCAGCAACAGCAGGTTGTGGTAGTGGTCCACGGCCAGCCGGTGGGTGAGCGGGGCGAATTCGGCGTAGGCCTCGTCCAGCACGATCAGCGGCGGATCCGGGCACAGGGACGCCGCCTTGAGCAGCGGTTCCAGCTGGTCCGGGGCCAGCCAGGCGCCGGTGGGATTGTTGGGCAGGGTGATCCAGAGCTGCCGGGGAGGGTCCTTTTCCAGCAGCCGCAACCAGGGCTCCAGCGGGAAGCCATCGCCGATGGGCACCGCAATGGCCCGGACTCCGTGCCGAGCGGCCAGGGCCGGGTAGAGGCTGAAACCGGGTTCGGGGAACGCCACCGCCTCGCCGGGGGCGACCCCGGCCAGCACCACCAGGTCCAGCAGGGCACCGCTGGAGGGGCCCAGCAGAACGCCTCCCTCCGGGGCGCCCAGACTGCGGGTGAGCCGCTCGGTCAGTTCGTTCTGGCGCTCGGGGTAGTGCTGGAACGGCAGGTCGCCCAGGCGGGCCAGCAGCGCCTGGCGGGCACTGTCGGGCCAGCCCCGGGGCGCCTCGTTCATGTGCAACCGGGTCAGGCCTGGCCCTTTGGCCTCGCCCTTGGGGCGCCTATAGCCGCTCAGCTTTTGGAAATCGGGTCGAATGAGGGGCATGTCGCCTCCAGGACTTGGATGGACGGACCGGGCGGATCAGGCCGGCGGGGGACGGAGGAAGCTGGGGTCCGCAGCCACTCGCCTAGGAATGATGCCGATGGTCACGGCGAAGGGCGCTCTGGGCATGGTGGACCAGCCCTTCGGCCTCGGCCAGCCGGGCCACCCGGGGGGCCAGGTACTGGGCCATGGCCGGATCCAGTTCCAGGACCGTCTGGCGCTTCATGAAGGTGGCCACCCCCAAGGGGCTGGAAAAGCGGCCGGAACCGCCGGTGGGCAGGACGTGGTTGGGGCCCGCGCCGTAGTCGCCGAACACCTCGGCGCTGGTCTCGCCCATGAACACGGCGCCGGCGGTGGTGAGCCCAGGCAGCCAGGCTTCGGGATCGGCCACGGAGAGTTCCAGATGTTCCGGGGCCCAGGCCTGGGCGAAGGCGATGGCCAGCTCCCGGTCCGCCTGGATCAGCCGGCCGTGGCGGCCCAGGCTTTCCTCCAGGATGGACCGGCGGGGGCTTTCCTGGGTGCGCCGGGCCAGGATCTCCGCCACCGCCGCCAGCAGGCCGGCGTCCGCGGAAACCAGCACCGCCGCCGCATCCGGATCATGTTCGGCCTGGGCCAGCAGGTCCTCGGCCACCGTGGCCGGATCGGCGTGGCGATCGGCAATCACCAGCACTTCGGAGGGGCCGGCCACCGAATCGATGCCGCAGCTGCCCACCAGCTGGCGCTTGGCCTCGGCCACGAAGCGGTTGCCGGGGCCGGCCACCAGATCCACCTTGGGTTCCCCGTAGACCATCCAGCCCACCGCCTGGGCGCCACCTACGGTGTAGAGCTCTTCCAGTCCCAGCAGCGCGGCCGTGGCCAGCACCAGCGGATCGGGCCCTTCGGCCTTGGGCGGGGTGACTCCGACGATCCGGGCGACGCCGGCCACCTGGGCCGGGATCACGGTCATGGCCAGGGTGGAAGGATAGAAGGCCCGCCCGCCGGGAATGTAGACCCCCGCGGTGCGCATGGGCAGCCAGCGTTCCCTGGCACGTCCGCCCCGCTCCAGACGCAGATCCACATCCCGCAGGGACGCCTTCTGGGCCTCGGCGAACCGGCGAATGCCGTCGACCATGCCCTCCAGATCACCGATCAGGTCGGGATTGCTGGCCCGCAGACCGGCCAGGGCCTTCCGAGCCGCCGCCGGATCCACCCGGAAGCTGCCGCCGTCCAGATCCACCCGGTCCAGTTCCCGGGTCAAGCGGAACACGGCCTCCAGGCCGTTCGCGCGCACATCCTCCAGGATGCGCCCCACGGTGCTCCGGGTCTCCCCTTCTACCTTGGTATCCCTTGCCAGCGAGGCAAGCAGTCCGGACAATTGGTCGCGGTCAAGCAGCTGGATTGGGATGAAGTAACACCGTAACACCTCGAAGGGGAGCCTCATTTTGCCATGACTTGGCTATGGGATCAACCCAAACTTGTGGCCCAGACAGGTTGCCCTCGCCTTGATCCGGCCTGATCCGGCCTGACCCGGCCGGCCCAAGCCAGGAGCGTCCCAAGCAGCGGCTCGGGATACAGGCCGCCCCCTGGAACGCCTCTGGTTCAGCCTCCGCTTGGGCGGGCAGGGGCCAGGTCGGGGCCAACCGGCCAGCAGAACCGCACCTGGATCCCTTGGTTGAAATTTTCCAAAAATTTAGGTAAATTCCGGCATTATTTGTGGATAATGTTTTCAATCTACATCCATGGAAGGAGCCCACGATGCGAATCATGTTGCTGACAGTCACTCTGGCGCTGGTCGCCGCCCCCTTGGCCGCCCAGGCCGGTCAAAGCTGGGTGGGGGCCCAGGGTGGCTACGACATGCAGAACAACAGTTCCCGCAACGCCAAGGACAACGCGATCCTTGGCCTGACCGGCGGCTCCTGGTGCACGGACCGGTGGGGCTACGACCTCTCCGTCCTGGGCACCAAGCTCAAGGGCAAGAACGCTTTGAGCGGAACCAGTGCCGACGAATTCCATGGCCATCTCTCCGCTCTCTTCAACCTCCTTCCGGGTGCCAGCGCCTGGGTTCCCTATCTGCGCGCCGGCCTGGGCGCGACCCAGGTGGACAAGCCCTGGTCGTTCGCCGCGGACAGGACCACCCGGTTCAGCTACAACGGCGGTATCGGAGTGCAGGGACTGCTGGCCGAAAATTTCATGCTGGGGGTCGAGGCCAGGTCCGTGCGCATCGAGACCCAGACCGCCTATACCGAGACGATGGGCCTGGTGACTTTGGCCTATCGCTGGGGCGGAGCGAACGCCATGCCGGTGACGGCTCCTGCCCCGGCCGAGGCGCCTGCCCCTGAGCCGATGCCTGCTCCCGCGCCCGCCCCAGCGCCTGCCCCCGCGCCGGAACCGGTCGCTGCCGCCCCCGCCCCGGCCCCGGTGACGGTGGCTCCCGAACCCATGGCTCCGGCTCCACCGGCAAAGATCGTGCTGGACGAGGCGGTGCTGCACTTCGCCAACGGCAGGAGCGAACTTACCCCCGAGGGCACACGGGCGGTGCGCAAAGTGGCCGACAGCCTCAAGGCGTTCCCGGGCGACTACACCCTCTTGGTTAGCGGCCACACCAGTTCCGTGGGCTCCGCGGCCTTCAACAAGGCCCTCGGCAAGCGCAGGGCGGACGCGGTGGCCAAGGTTCTGGTGGACTCAGGCATCCCCGCCGGTTCCGTGCAGACCGTCGGCGTCGGCCCCGACCAGCCTCTGGCAGACAACCAGACCAAGGCCGGCCAGGCCCGCAACCGCCGGGTAGAAATCGAAGTGAAGGTTGCCGGTCAGGCGGTGGAAACCCGCACGACCGAGACCTCCTTGGCTGATTAGCGAGTGCGGGGGTTCAGGGCAGCGCCTTCATCACGTTGATGAAAGAGGGATCATAAAGGACTCGGGTGAATCCGCCGAACAGCTCGAGGGATTCCTGGGCCCCCGATACCCCTGTGAAGCGGTACTTCCTGCTTCGGGGGCGGGCGTGGCCGCAGTCGATCAGGTCATCCAGCAGCACCCACCTCTTGTTGCCGCAGGTGCCATAAACAAATACCCCGGCCCCGTCCCGGTAGCCCTGGGGCGTGACGGTGGCATGGGCCACGTCCTGGGCGTCGTACGGCAGAGGATTGGCGTGGGGGGGGTGGCATTGAAAGTGAAACCGGCACTTTGGGGTTGCTGTACTGGGGCGGGGGTCTTGGCAGGCTCGGAACCGCCGCCGCACCCAACCAAAACCAGGAACAAACCACCCAAGATCGGGGTCGATCTGGAAATTCTCATCACGTCCGTCCAGAAGAAAGGGGTTGGAAGGCGATGCCAGAGAATAGAGATTGCTTTCGCGAGTTTCATTATATAATTTAATTATATATTTTAATCGTACCCAATTCCTCTTAGTGCTGAACGATCCCGACTGGTTCCTTGACTGTTGGCCTGGCAGGCAAAGGAAGTTGGTGTCTTTTGAGGTTGCCAACCCCTTCTGGAATCGGATGGCACGGGTTGAGGCCTGCATGGAAAAAATCATGGCAATGAATAAAAAAATCATGAAACACGGGAGCCGTTGCCGGCAGGAACGAATGGGGGTAAACAGGCATGGAGGGCGGGGCTTTGACCGGTTGGTTGCAATGCGCGTCGATCAGGGGAGCCATCCTTGCGTTCATGGCCCTGGCAGGCCCCTGCTCGGGTAGGAGCCTGGAGGCTTTGGCCATGGCCCAAGCGATCCCAACCGCAAAGGTTCTCCCCCCGGCACAGGCCCCCCTATCCCACCCCCCAGGGATCATATTTGTCCTTTCGGCTCCTTCCGGGACCGGCAAATCCACCTGCGCCAGAAAACTGATCCGGCAGGTCCCCGATCTGGTGTTCGCCGTATCCCACACCACCCGCAGGCCTCGGCCCGGCGAAGTGGACGGGAAGGACTACCTGTTCGTGGACGATGCCGCCTTCGACGCCATGCTGGCCAAGGGGGACTTCGCCGAATCGGTGGCAATCTACGGCCACCGCTATGGCCTGAGCAGGGACTGGATCCGGAATCAGCTGGCGTCCGGGAAGGACATCCTCATGGATCTGGATCCCACCGGCACCCAGGCGGTGCGCCAGGCCGTGCCGGATACGGTGACGGTGTTCCTGCTGCCGCCCTCGGCCCGGGACCTGGCCGCGCGCCTCCGGGGCCGGGGCAGCGAAAGCGAGGCCCAACTGACCCTGCGCCTCCGCCAGGCCGGGCGGCAGCTATTCCGCTACCCGGAGTACGATTATCTGGTGATCAATCAGACCGTGGATCAGGCCTGCCACGAACTGGAAGCCATCATCCTCGCCGCCCGGGCCCGGCAACAGCGCCGGGCCCCGGCAGCGCGGCAGATCCTCGAGTCGTTCAACCAACCGTAGCCCACTGGATGGAAGGACCTACACTTGACCCGGACCCGATCATCCAGGCCCGGCTGGATCCGCCCCGGCGAAAGGCACCCATGACTTCCCCCGAGCCCCTTCCCTGCGGCAGCTGGCCGTCCCCCATCAGCACCGAGCTGATCACCGCCCGGACCGTCAGCCTCGGCCAGACCTGGATCGACGGGCCGGACATCTACTGGCTCGAGGGCCGGCCCTACGAGGCCGGGCGCAACGTCATGGTCCGGCTGAGCCCGGGCTCCAGCCCGGAGGACTGCCTTCCGGCCGGATGCAATGTCCGAACTCGGGTCCACGAGTACGGCGGCGGCGCCTTCGCGGTGTTCGACCGGGTGATCTATTTCGTCGAGTTCAAGAGCCAGCACCTGTTCCGGCAGGCCCCGGGCGGATCCCCCCAGCCGCTGGACGCCACCCCGGGCCACCGCTTCGCCGATTTCGAGCTGGACCGCGCCCGCAAGCGGCTGCTCTGCGTCCGGGAGGACCACACCGGTCCCGGCGAGGCTTCAAACACCCTGGTGGCCATCCCCATCGAAGGCAACGACCGGCCCCGGGTGCTGGCCCAAGGGCATGGCTTCTATTCCGACCCGCGGATTGCCAAGGACGGATCCCAACTGGCCTGGCTCTGCTGGGACCACCCGAACATGCCCTGGGATGGCACCGAACTTTGGCTGGCGGACATCGCCCCGGACGGTTCCCTCCAGGCCCCGCGTCGGGTCGCCGGCGGGCCGGAGGAGTCGGTGTTCCAGCCCCAGTGGTCCCCCGGGGGAATCCTGCATTTCGTCTCGGACCGCAGCGGCTGGTGGAACCTCTACCGCCTGGGGCCGGGGCCGGGCCCGGAACCGCTCTGCCCCATGGAGGCCGAGTTCGGCGTGCCCCAGTGGATCTTCGGCCAGCGCACCTACGACTTCATCGGCGAACGGGAACTGCTCTGCGCCTTCACCCGGGACGGCACCTGGACCCTGGCCCGGCTCGCCCTCCCGGGCCAACCGGAGCCTCTGCCCCTGCCCTTCACCAGCTGCTCCGAGCTCCGGGTGGCCGGCGGCGCCGCGCTGTTCAAGGCCGGCTCCGCCACCCTCCCCACGGCCCTGGTGCGGCTCGACCTGGCCACAGGGAACCCTGAAACCCTGCGGCGGGCCTTCGAACCGACCATCGATCCGGGCTTCCTCTCCCAACCGGAAGCGGTGACCTACCCCACCGCCTCCGGCCGCACCGCCCACGGCATCTTCTATCCGCCGGCCAGCCGGGACTGGGCGGTCCCGGCCGGGGCGCGGCCGCCACTGGTGGTCATGAGCCACGGCGGGCCCACCGGCGCCAGTTCCACCACCCTCAGCTATCCGATCCAGTACTGGACCAGCCGCGGCTTCGCCGTCCTGGACGTCAACTACGGCGGCTCCACCGGCTTCGGCCGGGACTACCGGATGCGGCTGAACGGCAACTGGGGAGTCGTGGACGTGGACGACTGCTGCCACGGGGCGCTCTGGCTCGCCGCCCAGGGCCGGGTGGATCCGGCCCGGTGCGCGATCCGCGGCGGCAGCGCCGGCGGCTACACCACCCTGGCCGCCCTGACCTTCAGGAACGTGTTCCGCGCCGGCGCCAGCCACTATGGGGTGAGCGACCTGGCGGCCCTGGCACGGGACACCCACAAGTTCGAAAGCCATTACCTGGAAACCCTGGTGGGGCCCTACCCGGCCCGCCGGGATCTCTACGAGGCCCGCTCCCCCATCCACCATACGGCGCGACTGGCCACGCCCCTGATCCTCCTGCAGGGGGAGGAGGACGTGGTGGTCCCTCCGGCCCAGTCCGAACGGATGTTCCAGGCCCTGTGCGCCAAGGGTGTGCCGGTGGCCTACCTGCTGTTTCCCGGGGAGCAGCATGGCTTCCGCCAGGGCGCGACCCTCAAGCGCGCCCTGGAAGCCGAGCTGTACTTCTATTCCCGGATCTTCAGCTTCGAGCTGGCCGAAGCGATCGAACCGGTGGCGATCCGCAACCTTTGATCCGGCCTACTGGAAGGGATCGGTCACCTTCCGGCCGGCCTTGGCGTGGTTCAGGGCCCTCAGGCCGATGTCGTGGCGGACTTGCATGCCCGGCCACTGGACCCGGATGATGGCGGTTTCGATCGCCTCCCTGGCCTGGGCCAGGTCCGGGGCCGTGGCCACCAGGTTGAGCACCCTGCCGCCGTTGGTGACCCAGGTCCCGTCCTTTTCCCGGCGGGTGCCGGCGTGGATCACCGTGGCGCCGGAGGGGCTCAGCAGGTGGATGGGCACCCCCTTCTTCGGGGTATCCGGATAGCCTTCGGCCGCCAGCACCACGGCGATGGTGCAGCCGGGGCGCAGGGCCAGACTGGGCCGGTCCAGGCGCCCCTCCGCCACCTCCAGCAGAAGGGTGGCCAGGTCTTCGTCCAGGAGCTCCATGAGCACCTGGGTTTCCGGATCGCCGAAGCGGACGTTGTATTCCATCAGCCGGGGCCCCCGGGGCGTCCACATGACCCCCAGGAACAGCACTCCCCTCGCCGTAAGGCCGTCCTGGCGCAGCCCGCGGATGGTCGGCACCACCAGGTCCTCGGTGAGCCGCTGCAGGTCCTCCTCGCGCAGGAACGGCAGAGGGCCGAAGGCGCCCATGCCGCCGGTGTTGGGGCCAAGGTCGCCGTCGAAGATCCGCTTGTGGTCCTGGCAGGGGGGCAGCACGGCGAAGGTGGCGTGTTCCGCGTCCACGTCCACCAGCACGTGGAGCGACAACTCCATGCCGACCAGCGGCTCCTCCAGCACCACGGTGCGGGAGGCGTCGCCGAACTGGCCGGCCATGAAGGCCCGCAGGGTCGCCAGCGCCTCGGCCTTGCTCGAGGCCAGCACCACCCCCTTGCCCGCGGCCAGGCCATCGGCCTTCAGCACGATGGGAAACCCGTGGGCCCAGCCGCGGACGGCCGCCTCGGCCGGCTCCAGTTCGGCGAAGGTCTCGCTGGCGGCACATGGGATGCCATGACGGAACATGAAGGACTTGGCGAAGGCCTTGCTCCCCTCCAGGCGCGCGGTGGCCGCGTCATGGCCGAACACCCGGATCCCCGAACCGCGCAAGGCATCGGCCAGGCCCGCCACCAGCGGCGCCTCCGGCCCGATCACCACCAGGTCGGGCCGGCGCTCCTGGCACCAGGCGGCGATTTCCGCCACATCCCCCACCTGGAATGGCAGGCAGACTCCCAGGTCGGCCATGGCGTCGCTGCCCGGTACTGCGAACAGGGTGACCGGAAGTTTCCCCGCCTTGAGCTTCAAGGCCATCGCGTGTTCCCTGCCTCCCGAACCGACCAACAGAATTTTCATGGATGCTCCTTGTTCAAGTATCCACAAGAGAGGCTGTTTCATCCATGGAACAACGTCAGGCTATGCTTAACGAATGATTGGTCGTTTGAGAGGCTGCCTCGTCCAGAAAAGCCCAAGCCACGCGCTCATTGAATGCGCCGGGGTCGGGTATGTCTGTTCCATTTCGCTCGGAACCTACGCCGCCCTGCCCGAGGAAGGCCACGAGGCCATCCTCCACGTGGAGACGCTGCTGAGGGAGAACGACCTGAGCCTGCTGGGCTTCGCCACCCAGGAGGAGCGCCAGCTCTATCGCCTGCTGGTGAAGGTGGACGGCATCGGTCCCAAGCTGGCCCTGGCGGCCCTGGGCTCCCTGCCCATGGCCGACCTGCTCCAGGCCATCCGCGCCCGGGACGTGAAGACCCTGGTGCGCATTCCCGGGGTCGGCAAGAAGACCGCCGAGAAGCTCTGCTTCGAACTCTCGGAAAAGCTGGGCGGCCTGGGCGGCCTGGAGGGTCTTTCCGGCCCGGCCGGTCCGCGCGACCCCTGGGAGGCCGACCTGAGGTCGGCGCTCACCAACCTCGGCTTCCGGGAAGACGCGGTGATCCCCATCATCAACGAACTCAAGGCGGACCGCCCGCCCCTGGCGGACGCCATCCGCCTTTCCCTGAAGGCCTTGCAACGATGACCCTGCGCATCCTCTCCACGTCCCCCCTGGTGGGTTCCTCGCTCCAGGAACTGGGCGACCGGTTCGAACACCTCACTGTCGCTGAGTTCCGCTCCACCGCCTGGAATGCCGGGCTGGCCACGGCCGAAGCCCTGGTGGTCATGCTGTCCGAGCCGATCACCGAAAGCGACCTTCAGCTCGCCCCCATGCTCAAGGTCATCGGCACCTATTCGGTGGGCATGAACCACCTGCCGCTGGAGGCCTGCAAGGCCCGGGGCATCCGCATCGTCAACACCCCGGAGGTCCTCACCGACGCCACCGCCGATCTGGCCCTGGCCATGCTGCTCAGCCTGACCCGCCGCCTGGGCGACGGCGAGGCCCTGACCCGGTCCGGACAGTGGCAGGGCTGGGCGCCGGACCAGGTGCTGGGCACCGGCCTGGCCGGAAAGGAATGCGGCATCATGGGCTCCGGCCCCATTGGCAGGGCCTTCGCCCGCAGGGTCGCGGCCCTGGGCATGAAACCCCTGTTCTGGGCCCGGGCGGGCCGGTCCGAGGTGGACTTCGGCGCCGGCACCGCCGAGAGGCTCCCTCTGCCCGAACTGCTGCCCCGCTGCGCGGTTTTATCCCTGCATTGCCCGCTCACCGCCGAAACCCGCGGCCTGCTGTCCCGGGACCTGCTCCAGTTGCTTCCGGCCGGTGCATTCATCATCAATACCGCCCGGGGCGGCATCCTGGACGAGGAGACCGTGATCCAGATGCTCCATCAGAACAAGTTGGCCGGGGTCGGGCTGGATGTTTATGAAGGGGAACCGTCTATTAACAAAGCATGGTTCACCGCTCCCCATAGCATTCTCCTGCCTCACTTGGGAAGCGCAACCGTGGAAACCCGGACCGCGATGGCCAAGCTTCTTTGCGATGGCATCGGCGCGACTCTGGCGGGTAAGCTTGGGTAATTCCGCTGGAGGTATTCAATGCTTCGTCAATGGCTCCGGCTGCTCGACCCCAGAATACATGAGTTGAAACAGGACGCTGGGAAGTCGCCCGCTTCCCGCCTTCAGTTCGCCAGGGCCCTCAATGGCCGCTGCATGCATGAAGAGGCTCGAACAGTCCTGAACACGAACGGTCCCGAAGAGTCCGCCGACACCGACCTCTGGTTCGAGCGGATCATGGCCCTGGGCGACCACGCCTCGGTCCAGGAGATGGAAGACCTGTTCCGCAGCCTTTCCGCCCATCACGACCAGCGCCCCCAGGACGCCGCGGTGCTGCGCAACCTGGGCTTCATCCGGATCCTGCGCCAGCAGGGCGACGCGGCCGAACGGGCGCTGCGGCAATCCCTGGCCCTGAACGGCGCCGATCCCAGGGCCCTGGAGCTCATGGGGCTGCTCTCCGTGCAGCGGGATTCCCCCCAGGAAGCCAAGACCTGGCTGCTGAAGGCGCTCAGCCTCCAGCCCAGGGATCCCCGGACCCTGAGGCTGCTGGGCATCACCTGCGAAATGCTGGGTGACTTCAAGGCGGCCGAAGCCCAGTTCCTGGCGGCGCTGGATGTGGAGCCGTCCTATTTCTGGGGCTGGCATAGCCTGGGCGAACTGCTGATCAAGAAAGGCGAACTGGAGGATGGCCTCAAGTGCATCCACCGGGCCCGGAGCATCCAGGTCAAGGAGTCGGCCAGCTATTTCATCCTTTCGGAATTGTTCGCCGAGCAGGGTCACCTTGAGTTGGCCATGGCCGAACTGCACCACCTCACGGCCCTGGCTCCGCCCAGGGAAGTGCTGGCCGAAGCCTATGCCATGCTGGGGGAGATCCGCCGGGACCTGGGCGACCAGGAGGCGGCCACGTCCTACTTCTCCCTGGCCGCGGAGACCGACCCGCTGGCGGCCGATCCCTGGGCGGCCCTGGGCGACATGGCTCGGGGCGAATCCCGCTGGGAGGATGCCCTGCGCTGCTACCGGGAAGCCCTGGATCGCAAGCCCGAGGCCGCGGACCTGCAGGTGCAGATGGGCTACATCATGATCAACACCGGCCAGTTCGCCGAAGGCGAGCAGCTGTTCCTGACCGCCCTGGAGACCGACCCCGGCGAATACAGCGCCTACCTGGGACTGTCGGAATGCTACCGCAACCTGCTGCGGCCCGAAGACCAGCTGGCCATGGTCAAGCAGGCCATGGACCTGGCCCCGGAGGATCCGGACGTGTGGAACGCCCTGGGCGTAGCCATGGAGGTTCGCGGCATGGGCGTGGAGGCCACCGACGCCTACGAGCACGCCCTCCGCCTCGCCCCGCTGCACCGCAAGGCGGCCAACAACCTCGGGTTCCTGCTGGAGAAGCGCATGCAGGCGGGGGAAGTTGATCTTCGCAACCGGGCCACGGAGGCCTGGAAGCTTCGCCTCCTCATCTGCCGCGACGAAGGCTGCAGCCTCAAGATGGCCACGGAACACCTCGCGAAGCTTGGCGTGGCCGAAGATACGATTCGCCGGTGGTTGGAGCACGACCCAACGCCCGGTTCCTGATAACATGGTGGGTTCGGAGTTTTCATGAGTGGATTCCTTTTAACATTGCACGTGATCGTGAGCATCCTCCTGGTGGCGGTGATCCTGCTGCAACCGGGGGCGAAAGGCGGCGGGCTGGGCGCCTCGTTCGGCGGCGGCGGAGCCAACTCCGCCTTCGGCGCCCAGGGTTCGGCCCCGTTCCTGGCCAAGTTCACCTACTACCTGGCGGCGGGCGTCATGGCCACCTCCCTGGTGATCGAAGTCATCATCGTCAAGGAGAATCGGTCGGTGCTGGACCGGTCCGTGACGCCGCTGGTCGCGCCGGTCACCAAGCCCGTCGCGCCTGCCGTTCCGACCTCCGCGCCTTCGGCGCCGGCCCCCGCCGTTCCGGCTCCGGTTCCGTCCCACTCCGCCCCCGCCACCACCCCGGTTCAACCGAAAAAGTGAGTGTTGACGGGGACCGCATGCCATGGCATGCTAGATGAATGCCCGCGTGGTGAAATTGGTAGACACGCCATCTTGAGGGGGTGGTGGCCACAAGCCGTAGCGGTTCGAGTCCGCTCGCGGGCACCAGAAAAGAGAAGCGCCCTTCGGGGCGTTTTTTTTTGCCTGGAGACCCCTCACTCCCCCCCGGGAACCTCGGCTCCTCCCTAAGCATTCATCAGAGCGCCGCCCTTGGCGCCATGACTGAAATGGGGAGGGACAGCGAATGCGAACCAATCATCTGTCGGGGTTGGCCCTGGGAGCGATCCTGGCGGCCGGTTCCCCGGCCTGGAGCCAGCACTTGGCCCTGGTGGTCAAGAGCACCTCGCCCCATTCCTGGGCAATGAAACGAATGGTCCTGGAGGACGTCCTGGCGCCTGCCTCCGTTCCCACCCTGCAGGCCAGGCGGGTCAGGCTCCCGGTGGCCGATGATCAGGACAAGAAGGAGAGCAAGGAATCGCCGAAGGCAGGGCCCTCCGCCGTGACGAATTCGTCCAGGGCTTGGGCCCCGGGGAAACCTTGCAACTGGCTCGCGATGAAGAACTGGTCCTTGAATGGGCCAAAGGCTCGGTTCCGGGGAAGGCGGAACTGGTCCTGTTCGACCACCTGAAAAAGAGCGACCTGGTCATACAGTTGACCTTGGGCACCGGGGAAGACGAGATGTCCCCCAAGGTGGAGGTCAAGCTTCTGCCCGCCTGGGGGGAAGCGGAAAACGTGGAC